>JACDJC010000371.1_pt1 | contig 55558 bp, 70 predicted proteins | sample 7454191 | NCBI WGS metagenome assembly JACDJC01 (sample SAMN14253291, study PRJNA609438) | sludge metagenome | isolation source: sludge after 25d culture with pyrite and EDTA | collected 2018-12-20 | reverse complement strand
GATGGTGATGCCTGGCGACAACGTCAGCATCCAGGTGTCGCTGATCGCGCCGATCGCGATGGACGAAGGTCTGCGTTTCGCCATCCGCGAAGGCGGCCGCACCGTCGGCGCCGGCGTCGTGGCCAAGATCGAAGAGTAAGGTTCATCTCATGCAAAGCCAGAAAATCCGCATCCGCCTCAAGGCGTTCGACTACAAGCTGATCGACCAGTCCGCGCTCGAGATCGTCGAGACCGCGAAGCGCACGGGCGCCGTGGTCAAGGGCCCGGTGCCGCTGCCGACCTCGATCGAGCGTTTCGACATCCTGCGTTCGCCGCACGTCAACAAGACCAGCCGCGACCAGTTCGAGATCCGCACCCATCGCCGCCTGATGGACATCATGGATCCCACCGACAAGACGGTGGACGCACTGATGAAACTGGACCTGCCGGCGGGCGTCGACGTCGAGATCAAGTTGTAAAAACCGGGCGGCATCGGTATAATGCCGCCCCTTCTGCTTCACCAAGTCGCCGGTCAATCGCAATCGGCACCTGACAACCTAGCCCGGCGAGTCGTCCGGGTCAGAGATTGGGAAATACGAACATGAGTATCGGGCTCGTTGGCCGCAAGGTCGGCATGACCCGCATCTTCACCGACAGCGGCGCAGCCGTTCCGGTGACGGTGCTGGAAATGTCCAATAACCGCGTCACGCAGGTGCGCACTCCAGAGACCGACGGCTATTCCGCCGTCCAGGTCGCCTACGGCACGCGCCGTAACAGCCGCGTCAACAAGGCCGAGGCGGGACATTTCGCCAAGGCCGGGGTCGAGGCGCCCACCGTCCTGCGCGAGTTCCGCGTCAGCCCCGACGTGGCGGCGCAGTATCAGGCGGGCGCGACGCTCTCCGTCGAGCTGTTCGCCGCCGGCCAGAAGGTCGACGTCAGCGGCGTCACCCAGGGCAAGGGCTTCGCCGGCACCATCAAGCGCCACAACTTCGCCTCGCAGCGCGGTTCGCACGGCAACTCCCGCTCGCACAACGTGCCGGGCTCCATCGGCATGGCGCAGGATCCGGGCCGCGTGTTCCCGGGCAAGCGCATGTCCGGGCACATGGGCGCCGTGGCGTGCACCAAGCAGAATCTCGAGGTGGTGCGCGTCGATGCCGGCCGCGGCCTGGTGCTGGTGAAAGGCGCCGTGCCGGGTGCCAAGGGCGGGCACGTCGTGGTGCGTCCGGCCGCGAAGGGAGGTGTCTGATGGAACTCGCAGTGATCGACGATCAGGGCCGCCAGGTGACCAGCGTCGCCGCCTCCGACGAGACGTTCGGCCGTGATTACAACGAGGCGCTGGTGCACCAGCTGGTGACCGCGTTCCAGGCCAACGCGCGCAGCGCCAATCGTGCGCAGAAGACGCGCGCCGAGGTGGCCGCGTCGACGCACAAGCCCTGGCGCCAGAAGGGCACCGGCCGCGCGCGCGCGGGCCGCACCTCCAGTCCTCTCTGGCGGGGCGGCGGCGTCGCGTTTCCGAACAAGCCGCACGAGAATTTCAGCCACAAGGTGAACCGCAAGATGTACCGCGCCGGGCTGGCGACGATCCTGTCGCAGCTGGCGCGCGAAGGCAAGCTCAAGGTCGTCGAGAGTCTCGGCGTCGATTCGCCCAAGACCAAGGCGCTGGCCGGCAGGCTGAAATCCATGGGCTACGGCAAGGTGATGATCATCGCCGACGCGGTGGACGACAATCTCTGGCTGTCGTCGCGCAACCTGCGCGACGTCTACGTCGTCGAGCCGCATCAGGCCGATCCGTGGAGCCTGATCAAATTTGGTAACGTGCTGATCACCAAGGCGGCGGTCAAGCAGTTCGAGGAGATGGTGTGATGAGCGCGATCAGTCAGGAGCGTCTGCTCAAGGTTCTTCTCGCGCCGGTGATTTCCGAAAAGAGCACCCGCGTGGCAGACAAACTCAATCAGGTGGTGTTCCGCGTGCTGCCCGACGCGACGAAACAGGAAATCGGCGCCGCCGTCGCCAGCCTGTTCAAGGTCGAGGTCGCCGGCGTGCAGGTGATGAACGTCAAGGGCAAGGTCAAACGCTCGGGGCGTGTCCTGGGCCGTCGCAACAACTGGAAGAAGGCCTACGTCAGCCTCAAGCCGGGCCAGGACATCGACTTCACGTCCGGCCAGTAAGGAAACCATCATGGCACTGATCAAAGTCAAACCTACATCCGCCGGCCGCCGCGCCGTGGTCAAGGTCAGCACCCCGGGCCTGCACAAGGGCCGGCCGGTGGCCGCGCTGACCGAGCCGCAGAAGCGCGGTTCGGGCCGCAACAATCATGGCCGCATCACCGTTCGGCACAAGGGCGGTGGCCACAAGCACCACTATCGCGTGGTCGATTTCCGGCGCAACAAGGACGGCATCGCCGCCAAGGTCGAGCGTCTGGAATACGATCCCAACCGTTCCGCGCACCTCGCCCTGCTGTGCTACGCCGACGGCGAGCGCCGCTACATCATCGCCCCGCGCGGCGTCGAAGTGGGGAGCCAGCTGTTCAACGGCGTCGAGGCGCCGATCAAGCCCGGCAACTGCCTGCCGCTGCGCAGCATTCCGGTGGGCAGCACCGTGCACTGTGTCGAGCTGATGCCGGGGAAGGGCGCGCAGATCGCCCGCTCGGCCGGCACCTCGGTGCAGCTGCTGGCGCGCGAGGGCAGCTATGCGCAGCTGCGGCTGCGGTCCGGGGAGATTCGCAAGGTCCACGTCGACTGTCGCGCGACGCTCGGCGAGTGCGGCAACGGCGAGCACAGCCTGCGCTCGATCGGCAAGGCCGGCGCGAACCGCTGGCGCGGCATCCGCCCGACCGTGCGCGGCGTCGTGATGAACCCGGTCGACCACCCGCACGGTGGCGGCGAGGGACGCACCACGGCGGGACGCCACCCCGTCAGCCCATGGGGCGTACCGACGAAGGGTTACCGCACCCGCAGCAACAAGCGCACCTCCAACATGATCATCCGTCGCCGGCACGGGCGCTGAACAAGGTAGATAGCTATGGCACGTTCAATCAAAAAAGGCCCGTTCGTCGACGCGCACCTGGTGAAGAAGGTCGAAGCCGCGCGCAACACCAACGACAAGCGTCCGATCAAGACCTGGTCGCGCCGCTCCACGGTGCTGCCCGACTTCATCGGCCTCACCATCGCCGTGCACAACGGACGCCAGCACGTTCCGGTGTTCGTCACCGAGAACATGGTCGGCCACAAGCTCGGCGAGTTCTCGCTGACGCGGACCTTCAAGGGCCACGTCGCGGACAAGAAAGCGAAGAGATAAGGAGCGCATGATGGAAGTATCCGCAAGTTTGCGTGGCACGCGCCTGTCCGCGCAGAAGGGCCGGCTGGTCGCCGACCAGATCCGTGGCCTGCGCGTCGCCGCGGCGCTGGACATCCTCGCCTTCAGCCCGAAAAAGGGCGCCGGCATCATTCGCAAGGTGCTCGAGTCGGCGATCGCCAACGCAGAGCACAACGAAGGGGCGGACATCGACACGCTCAAGGTGAAGACCATCTGCGTCGATCAAGGCCCCGCGCTCAAGCGTTTTGCCGCCCGCGCCAAGGGTCGTGGCAACCGTATTGTCAAGCCCACCTGTCACATCAGCGTGACGGTCGGCGATTGAGGGAGCCCCCATGGGACAGAAAGTACATCCGATCGGTTTTCGCCTTGGCGTCCAGCGTATCTGGACCGCGAAGTGGTATGGCTCGAACCGCGATTTCTCCAGCACGCTGCTCGAGGACATCAAGGTGCGCGACCACCTGAAAAAGCGGCTGGCGCACGCGTCCGTTTCGAAGGTCACCATCGAGCGGCCGGCGAAGAACGCGCGCATCACCATCTACAGCGGGCGCCCCGGCGTGGTCATCGGCAAGAAGGGTGAGGACATCGAGAACCTGCGCCGCGAACTGGCGCGCATGATGGCGGTGCCCGTGCATGTCAACATCGAGGAGGTGCGCAAGCCGGAAACCGACGCGCAGATCATCGCCGACGGCATCGCCCAGCAGCTGGAAAAGCGCGTGCTGTTCCGCCGCGCCATGAAGCGCGCGATGCAGAACGCCATGCGCCTGGGCGCCCAGGGCATCAAGATCATGAGCTCGGGCCGGCTCAACGGCGCCGAGATCGCGCGGACCGAATGGTATCGCGAAGGCCGCGTGCCGCTGCACACGCTGCGCGCGGAGATCGACTACGGCGTGGGCGAGGCCAAGACGACCTACGGCACCATCGGCATCAAGGTGTGGGTGTACAAGGGCGATTCGCTGAATCGCGGCGAGCAGCCGGTTGCCGCCGAACCGGAACGCCGGGGCAAGAAACCAGGAGTGAAGCATGCTGCAGCCAGCTAGAAGAAAATACCGCAAGGAACACAAGGGTCGCAACACCGGCCTGGCGACACGCGGCGCCAACGTCAGCTTTGGCGACTTCGGCCTCAAGGCCGTCGGCCGCGGTCGTCTCACGGCGCGCCAGATCGAAGCCGCGCGTCGCGCGATGACCCGCCATATCAAGCGTGGCGGCCGCATCTGGATTCGCATCTTCCCGGACAAGCCGATTTCCAAGAAGCCCGCCGAAGTGCGGATGGGCAGCGGCAAGGGCGCGCCGGAGTTCTACGTCGCCGAGATCCAGCCCGGCAAGGTGCTCTACGAGATGGATGGCGTGAACGAGGAACTGGCGCGGGAGGCGTTTCGCCTCGCGGCGGCGAAGCTGCCGATCGCCACCACCTTTGTTACCCGCACGATCGGAAGCTGAACCATGGACACGAAAGAGATGCGCGGCAAGGACGCCGCCGAACTGAAACAGGAACTCGAGTCGCTGCTGCGCGCGCACTTTTCCCTGCGCATGCAGGTGGCGACGCAGCAATCGAACAAGACGGCCGATCTTGGCAAGCTGCGCCGCGACATTGCGCGGGTCAAGACCATTATGCGCGAGAAGGCGGGTCAGGCATGACTGAGACGAAAAAGACGGGACGCACGCTCACCGGACGCGTGGTGAGCGACAAGATGAACAAGACCGTGACGGTGCTGGTCGAGCGCCGGGTGAAACATCCGGTCATCGGCAAGGTCATCCGGCTGTCGAAGAAATACCACGCCCACGACGAGAACAACGAGTTCCATGAAGGCGACACGGTGCAGATCGAGGAATCGCGCAAGTTGTCGCGGACCAAGGCGTGGACGGTGAGCCGGCTGCTGCAGCGTGCGCGCGTTTAAGGCTTGCGGCAAGACACTGGGATTGGTATAATTTTTTGTTTTCCGGTTGGTGGCCCGGCTGGATGCCGGTTCGCCGACCGACGCAACCGCCGCGCAAGCGCGGCGGGTCTCCCGGACGGGTTCCAAAACTGGTCACCAGGTGGTGGGTTAAGTTGGAGGATATTTAAGATGATTCAGATGCAGTCCGTACTGGACGTTGCAGACAACACGGGCGCGCGCTCGGTGATGTGCATCAAGGTGCTTGGCGGCAGCCACCGGCGGTACGCCAACGTCGGCGACATCATCAAGGTCAGCATCAAGGACGCGGCGCCGCGCGGCCGCGTCAAGAAGGGCGACATTTACAACGCGGTCGTGGTGCGCACCGCCAAGGGCGTGCGTCGTCCCGACGGCTCGCTGGTGCGCTTCGATGGCAATGCCGCCGTGCTGCTCAACAACAAGCTCGAGCCCATCGGCACCCGCATCTTCGGTCCGGTGACGCGCGAGCTGCGCACCGAGAAGTTCATGAAGATCGTCTCGCTCGCGCCGGAAGTGCTGTAAGGGGGGGGATCATGGCACGCATACGCAAGAACGATCAGGTCATCGTCCTGACGGGCAAGGACAGGGGCAAGCGCGGCACCGTGCTGCGCGTGCTCGTCGACGACGCCGTGGTGGTCGAGGGGATCAACCGGGTGAAAAAGCACCAGAAGCCCAATCCCATGCGCAACCAGCCGGGCGGCATCGTCGAAAAGGAAATGCCGATTCACGTGTCGAACGTGGCGCTGTTCAACGTGGCCACCAAGAAGGCGGATCGGGTCGGGTACAAGACGCTGGAGGATGGCCGCAAGGTGCGGGTCTACAAGTCCAACGGCGAGATGGTTGACGCTCAGGGGTAATCATGGCGCGCTTGCAAGAATTTTATCGCGAAACGGTGGTGCCCAAGCTGATGACGCAGTTTGGCTACAAGTCGATCATGGAAGTGCCGCGCATCCAGAAGATCACGCTCAACATGGGCGTCGGCGAGGCGGTGGCGGACAAGAAGGTCATGGATCACGCCGTCGGCGACATGCAGAAGATCGCCGGGCAGAGGCCGGTGGTGACCAAGTCGAAAAAATCGATCGCGGGTTTCAAAATCCGCGAAAACTACCCGGTGGGCTGCATGGTGACCCTGCGGCGCACGCGGATGTACGAGTTTCTCGATCGCCTGGTCACGGTGGCGATGCCGCGCATCCGCGACTTTCGCGGGATCTCGGGCAAGTCCTTCGACGGGCGCGGCAACTACAACATGGGCATCCGGGAACAGATCATTTTTCCGGAAGTCGAGTACGACAAGATCGACGCGCTGCGTGGCATGAACATCACCATCACCACCACCGCCAAGACCGACGAAGAGGCCCGTGCGCTGCTGGCCGCCTTCAGTTTTCCGTTCAAGAATTGAGGTAAGCATGGCCAAGGTATGCTTGATCAACCGTGAAGAAAAGCGCGCGCGCCTGGTGAAGAAATACGCCGCCAAACGTGCGGAACTCAAGGCGGTGATCGCGAATTCGCGTTCCACCGACGAGGAGCGCATGGCCGCGTTGCGGGCGTTGCAGGCGCTGCCGCGCAACTCCAGCCCGGTGCGCCAGCGCAACCGTTGCCAGTTGACCGGGCGTCCGCGCGGCGTGTTCAGGAAGTTTGGTCTGGCGCGTGGCAAGCTGCGTGACTACGCGATGCGGGGCGAGATTCCGGGCATCGTCAAGGCAAGCTGGTAAGAGGCGAACGACATGAGTATGAGTGATCCCATCGCGGACATGCTGACCCGCATCCGCAACGCGCAGGCCGTCGAGAGGGCGAGCGTGACCATGCCTTCGTCGAAGGTGAAGGTCGCGATCGCGCAGGTTCTCAAGGACGAGGGCTATATCGACGACTTCGCGGTGCGGGGCGTCGTCGGCAAGCCGGAGCTGGAACTGCAGTTGAAGTATTACGCCGGCCGGCCGGTGATCGAGCGCATCGAGCGCGTCAGCAAGCCGGGCCTGCGCATCTACAAGGGCGCCGGCGAGCTGCCGCGGGTGATGAATGGCCTCGGCGTGGCGATCGTCTCCACCTCGCGCGGCGTGATGGCCGATCGCCACGCGCGCGCCAAGGGCGTGGGCGGCGAGATTCTGTGCCTGGTCGCGTAAGCGGAGGAGTGGACACATGTCACGCGTAGCTAAGAATCCGATCAATCTGCCGAAAGGCGTGGACGTCGCGGTCGGCGACACGATTTCCGTCAAGGGGCCGCTGGGCAGCCTGCAGCAGAACGCGGCGCCCGACGTCGAGGTGACGCTGGCCGACGGCGTGCTGACCTTCGCGCCGCGGCGCGACTCGATACCGGCCAATGCGATGGCGGGCACCATGCGCGCACTCGTCAACAACATGGTGCACGGGGTCACGCAGGGCTTCGAGAAGCGCCTGACGCTGGTCGGCGTGGGCTATCGGGCGCAGGCGCAAGGCGATGCGGTGAACCTGAACCTCGGTTTCTCCCACCCGGTGGTGCACCGGATGCCCGCGGGCGTCAAGGTGGAGACGCCGTCGCCGACCGAGATCGTGATCAAGGGCATCGACCGGCAGGTCGTCGGCCAGGTCGCGGCCGACGTGCGTTCGTATCGTCCGCCCGAGCCCTACAAGGGCAAGGGTGTGCGCTACAGCGACGAGGTGGTCGTCAGAAAAGAGACCAAGAAGAAGTAAGGTTTTAAGGACAAACCATGAACACGAAGCAATCGCGGATTCGCAGGGCGCGCAAGACCCGCGCCAAGATCGCGGCCGTCAAGGTGATTCGACTGGCGGTGCATCGCACCAACAGTCATATCTATGCGCAGATCATCTCCGCGGACGGCGGCACGGTCATGGCCAGTGCGTCGTCGAACGACAAGGATCTGCGCGCGTCGATCGCGAACGGCGGCACCGTCGCGGCCGCCGCGGTGGTGGGCAAGCACCTGGCCGAAAAGGCCAGGGGCCTGGGTATCGAGAAGGTCGCCTTCGATCGGTCCGGTTTCAGGTTCCATGGGCGCGTCAAGGCCCTGGCGGAAGCGGCGCGCGAAGGCGGTTTGGTTTTTTAACGAGGCAGGATCGACATGGCCCGTACAGCACCTGGCAGCAGCAACGAAGAGCGCGGCGACGGCCTGCGCGAAAAAATGATTTCGGTCAACCGCGTCACCAAGGTCGTCAAGGGTGGCCGGATCATGGGTTTTGCGGCGCTCACCGTGGTGGGCGACGGCGACGGCGGCATCGGCATGGGCAAGGGCAAGTCCCGCGAGGTGCCCGTGGCCGTGCAGAAGGCGATGGAAGAGGCGCGTCGCAAGATGGTCAAGATCAACCTGAAGAACGGCACCTTCCACCACACGGTGGTCGGCCAGCATGGCGCGTCGCGCGTGCTGATCCAGCCCGCGTCGGAGGGTACCGGCATCATCGCCGGCGGCGCGATGCGCGCCGTGTTCGAGGTCATGGGCGTGCAGAACGTGCTCGCCAAGTGCCTCGGCTCGACCAATCCCTACAACGTGGTGCGCGCCACCATCGACGGCCTCACGAAGATGTCGACGCCGTCGGAGATCGCGGCCAAGCGCGGCAAGTCCGTCGAAGAGATCACGGGGTAAGTGGCAGTCATGAGCGAACAGAAGAAAATCCGGGTCACGCTGGTCCGCAGCCTCATCGGCACCAAGGCGCCGCATCGCGCCTGCGTGCGGGGCTTGGGCCTGCGGCGGCTCAACCATAGCGTGGAAGTGGCGGACACGCCCGAGAACCGCGGGATGATCAATCGTGTCGGCTATCTGCTGAAGTGCGAGGCCTGAAATGGAATTGAATACGATCAAGCCGGCTGACGGCGCGAAGAAGGAAAAGCGCCGCGTCGGCCGCGGTATCGGCTCGGGCTTCGGCAAGACCGGTGGCCGCGGCCACAAGGGCCAGAAGTCCCGTGCCGGCGGCTTTCACAAGGTCGGTTTCGAGGGCGGTCAGATGCCCATGCATCGGCGGCTGCCGAAGCGCGGCTTCGTGTCGCTGACGAAGGCCGACACGGCGCGCGTGCGCCTGTCCGACATCGCCCTCGTCGGTGCGGACGAAATCGACCTGCTGGTGCTCAAGCAGGCCGGCGTCGTCGGTGCCGCGGTGAAGGCCGCGCGCGTCTATCTGGCCGGCACCATCGACAAGCCGGTCAAGTTGCGCGGCATCGCGGTGACCAAGGGTGTCCGCGCGGCGATCGAGGCCGCGGGCGGCAGCGTCACCGAATAAACGGGCGAGGGGCGCGCCGTGGCGATCTCGAAGACCGGCCTGAACAAGTTCGGCGACCTCAAGCGCCGGCTGCTGTTTCTGCTGGGTGCGCTCATCGTGTACCGCATCGGCACCTTCATCCCGGTGCCGGGGATCGATCCGCTGGTGCTCGACCAGCTGTTCAAGTCGCAGCAGAGCGGCATCCTGGGCATGTTCAACATGTTCTCCGGGGGCGCGCTGTCGCGTTTCAGCGTGTTCGCGCTGGGGATCATGCCGTACATCTCGGCGTCCATCATCGTGCAGCTGATGAGCACCGTGTCGCCGCAGCTGAAGGAGCTGAAGAAGGAAGGCGAGGCGGGGCGCCGCAAGATCACCCAGTACACCCGCTACGGCACCCTGTTCCTGGCGCTGTTCCAGTCGGTGGGGATCGCGATCGCCCTCGAATCGCAGGCCGGGCTGGTGCTCGATCCCGGGTTCGCGTTTCGCGTCATCACCGTGGTGACGCTGACGGCCGGGACGATGTTTCTCATGTGGCTCGGCGAGCAGATTACCGAGCGCGGACTGGGCAACGGGATTTCGATCATCATCTTCGCCGGCATCGCCGCGGGCCTGCCGCGCGCCATCGGCGGCACGCTGGAGTTGACGCGCACCGGCGCGTTCTCCATCCCGCTGGTGCTGCTGCTGTTCGTCGGCGTCATTCTGGTGACCGCGCTGGTGGTGTTCGTCGAGCGCGGGCAGCGCAAGATCCTGGTCAACTACGCCAAGCGCCAGGTGGGCAAGATGGTGGTGGGCGGGCAGAGTTCGCACCTGCCGCTCAAGCTCAACATGTCGGGCGTGATCCCGCCGATCTTCGCGTCGTCGATCATCCTGTTTCCGGCGACGCTGGCGGGCTGGTTCGGCAGCGGCGAGCACATGGGCTGGCTGCGCGACGTCGCCGGCACGCTGTCGCCCGGGCAGCCGGTGTACGTACTGCTGTACGCGCTGGCCATCATCTTTTTCTGCTTCTTCTATACGGCGCTGGTGTTCGATCCGAAGGAGACGGCCGACAACCTGAAGAAGAGCGGCGCATTCGTGCCGGGAATCCGGCCGGGCGAGCAGACGGCGCGCTATATCGACAGGATCCTGACGCGGCTGACGCTGGTCGGCGCGATCTACATCACGCTGGTGTGCCTGCTGCCCGAGTTCCTCATCCTGAAATGGAACGTGCCGTTTTACTTCGGCGGCACTTCGCTGCTGATCATCGTCGTGGTCACCATGGATTTCATGTCGCAGGTCCAGGCCTACGTCATGTCGCACCAGTACGAGGGCCTGCTGAAAAAGGCGAATTTCAGGAACGGGCTGGCGGGACGCTGATGACGAAGGAAGACGTGATCCAGATGCAGGGCGAGGTCCTGGAAAACCTCCCCAATGCAACGTTTCGCGTGAAGCTGGAAAATGGACACATTCTGCTGTGCCACATCTCGGGGAAGATGCGCATGCACTATATCCGCATCCTGCCCGGGGACAAGGTCACCGTGGAACTGACCCCCTACGACCTCAGCAAGGGTCGGATCGTCTTCAGGTCGAAATGAATTTGTGGCCGGCGGCGTGGCGTCGGCGAGTGAATGGAGAAAGAACGTGAGAGTGCAGGCTTCAGTGAAGAAAATGTGCCGCAAGTGCAAGATCGTCCGCCGCAAGGGCGTGATCCGCGTGATTTGCGAGGATCCGCGCCACAAGCAGCGCCAGGGTTGACGCGCACCGGTCGTCGAGTGTCCACCCCGTGACGGGGTGGGTGTGTTATAATTTTTAGTTTTCCGTTCGGAGCTTTGCGAATGGCCCGTATAGCAGGGGTTAATATCCCGAATCACCAGCACGCCGTGATCGCGTTGACCGCGATCTATGGCATCGGTCGCACCACGTCCGGCAAGATCTGCGGCGCCGCGGGCGTCGCACCCAGCGCCAAGATCAAGGATCTCACCGAGACCGAGATGGAACGGCTGCGCGAAGGTGTGGCGCGTTTCACGGTCGAGGGCGATCTGCGCCGCGAGGTCACCATGAACATCAAGCGCTTGATGGACCTCGGCTGCTACCGCGGGTTTCGCCATCGCAAGGGGCTGCCGGTGCGCGGGCAGCGCACCCGCACCAATGCCCGGACCCGCAAGGGACCGCGCAAGGCCATCAGAAAGTAAAGGATAGACCATGGCTACCAAAACCGCTGCGCGCGTACGCAAAAAGGTCAAGAAGAACGTCGCGGAAGGCATCGCGCACATTCACGCGTCCTTCAACAACACCATCGTCACCATCACCGACCGCCAGGGCAATGCCCTGTCGTGGGCGACGTCGGGCGGCGCCGGCTTCAAGGGATCGCGCAAGTCGACGCCGTTCGCGGCGCAGGTCGCTGCCGAAAACGCCGGCAAGGTGGCGCAGGAGTACGGCGTGAAGAACCTGGAAGTGCGCATCAAGGGGCCGGGCCCCGGTCGCGAGTCCAGCGTGCGCGCCCTCAACGCGCTCGGCTTCAAGATCACCGCGATCTCCGACGTCACGCCCATTCCGCACAACGGCTGCCGGCCGTCGAAAAAGCGTCGCATCTAAACATCAGGGAATACCATGGCTCGTAATCTTGATCCCAAGTGCCGTCAGTGCCGCCGCGAAGGCGAGAAGCTGTTTCTCAAGGGCGAAAAATGCTTCACTGACAAGTGCGCCATCGAGCGCCGTGCGTATGCGCCCGGCCAGCATGGCCAGAAGAGCGGCGCCCGCCTGTCCGGCTACGGCGTACAATTGCGCGAGAAGCAGAAGATCCGGCGCATCTACGGCGTGCTCGAAGGCCAGTTCCGCCTCGCCTACAAAGAGGCCGACCGGCGCCGGGGCGTAACCGGCGAGAACCTGCTGGCGCTGCTCGAATCGCGTCTCGATTCCGTGTGCTACCGCATGGGCTTTGGCGCGTCGCGCACGGAGGCGCGCCAGGTGGTGCGCCACAACGGCATCCTGGTCAATGGCCGGCGGGTCAACATTCCGTCGTATCAGGTGCGTGCCGGCGATGTCGTCGAGGTCGCGGAAAAGGCCAAGAGCCACCTGCGCATCAAGGCGGCGGCGGAAGCCACGGCCGCGCGCGGTTATCCGGAATGGATCGAGGTCGACGCCAAGGCGTTGAAGGGCACCTACAAGGCCGTGCCGCAGCGCTCCGAACTGCCGTCGACCATCAACGAATCGCTGGTCATCGAACTCTACTCCAAGTGAGTCTGAGCCAGCCGTAAGGAAACGCACCCCATGCAAAGCGCAACGGATTTTCTCACGCCGCGGATCGTCGAGGTGGATCGCGCCTCGCCGCTGCACGCCAAGGTCATCATGGAACCCTTCGAGCGCGGCTACGGCCACACGCTCGGCAATGCGCTGCGTCGTGTGCTGCTGTCGTCCATGGTCGGCTATGCGCCGACCGAGGTCACGATCAGCGGTGTCGTGCACGAGTACTCCACCATCGAGGGCGTGCAGGAAGACGTCGTCGACATCCTGCTCAACCTCAAGGGCATCGCCTTCAAGATGCACGGCAAGGAGGCCGCGACGCTGCGCGTGGCGAAGGCGGGCGAGGGCGTGGTGACGGCGGGCGACATCGAGGTCGGACACGACATCGAGGTCCTGAACCCGGACCACGTCATTGCGCACCTCACCCAGGGCGGCAGGCTCGAGATGGAGATCAAGATCGAGGCGGGCCGCGGCTATCAGCCGGCGACCGCGCGCAAGGTGCCGGAGGACACGCGGGCGGTGGGTTCGATTCTCGTCGACGCCTCGTTCAGTCCGGTGCGCCGCGTCGCCTACGCGGTGGAGAGCGCGCGTGTCGAGCAGCGCACCGATCTCGACCGCCTCGTCATCGACATCGAGACCAACGGCGTCGTGGAGCCCGAGGAGGCGGTACGCACCGCGGCGCGCATTCTCGTCAAGCAGCTGGCGGTGTTCGCCGACCTGGAGGGGACGCCGATCGAATCCGAATCGCCGCGCGCACCGCAGGTCGACCCGTTGCTGCTGCGTCCGGTCGACGACCTCGAATTGACCGTGCGCTCGGCGAACTGCCTGAAGGCGGAGAACATCTACTTCATCGGCGACCTGATCCAGCGCTCGGAGACCGAGCTGCTGCGTACGCCGAACCTGGGACGCAAGTCGCTCAACGAAATCAAGGACGTCCTGGCGTCGAAAGGCCTCTCGCTGGGCATGAAGCTGGAGAACTGGCCGCCCGCCGGTCTCGAGCGCCCCTGAGCGGCGCTGCGCCGACAATAAAGTGCGGGTCGCCGTGGCAGGCGGCCTGGCCCAAGAATAGACATTGAAAGGAAACCGCCATGCGCCATCGTCAATCGAACCGCAAGCTCAATCGCACCACCAGCCACCGGCTGGCCATGTTCCGCAACATGAGCGTGTCGCTGCTGCGCCACGAGGTCATCAAGACCACCCTGCCCAAGGCCAAGGAACTGCGCCGCTTCGTCGAGCCGCTGATCACTCTGGGCAAGGAGCCGACGTTGGCCAACCATCGTCTCGCCTTCGATCGCCTGCGCGACCGCGAGATCGTCATGAAACTGTTCGGCGAACTCGGCCCGCGCTACAAGACACGCCCCGGCGGTTATCTGCGCATTCTCAAGTACGGCTTCCGCGTCGGCGACAACGCGCCGATGGCGCTCGTGGAACTGGTCGACCGTCCAGAGTCCGCCGAGGCATCCGGCGAGGCCGAATGAGGCGGTAAACAGCGAACGGAATAGGGAAGGAAAAAAGCCGGGCTCGTCCCGGCTTTTTTGCGTCCAGACGGCGCGAAGACCGCGGGGCGTGGCATGACGCGCGGTCTCTCTGGGCAGACGCGCAACCCGGCGGGCCAAGCGGGCGCGACACCGCAAAAATGGTTTTCCGAGAGGGAGTGCGTCTTAACCATCGTGTCATTGGCGGAATATGTATTCTTGATGTAGATTAAGCCGCGTCGGGCTTTTTTTCAAAAAAAGAGACAAACCGATCTGCAACACGATTGAACAGGCCAACACCAACCATCCACAAAGGAGTGCATAGCGTGAGGAAGCAGACGATCTACGGTGCGATGTTTTCGATGACCATTCTGGCCCATGCGCCGCTTGTGCAAGCGCAGGATCCGGATGCCCACGGCAACCAGATCATGCAGGAATACCAGGCAAGCGGCGGATCACCGCTTGCCGACGTCGCCATGCATCAGGATATCAACCCCAAGGCGCCGCCAATGACCGCCCCGGAGTTCGAGCATGGCAAGAAGATTTTCTTCGAACGCTGTGCCGGGTGTCATGGCGTGTTGCGCAAGGGGGCGACCGGCAAGGCGCTGACGCCCGACATCACGCTCGAGCGCGGAAGCGAGTACCTCAAGGTCTTCATCAAATATGGTTCGCCCGCGGGCATGCCCAACTGGGGCACGTCTGGCGTTCTCAGTGATGATGAGGTCGACCTGATGGCTCGCTACATTCAACAGACGCCGCCGGCGCCGCCGGAGTATGGCATGACGGAAATGATGGCGTCGTGGAAGGTTCTCGTTCCCGTCGACAAGCGGCCGAAGAAAAAAATGAACGGACTGAACCTCGACAACCTGTTTTCGGTCACGCTGCGGGATGCGGGTCAGATCGCCCTGATCGATGGCGACAGCAAGAAGATCGTCAGCATCCTGGACACCGGCTACGCGGTGCACATCTCGCGCATGTCGGCCTCCGGCCGCTATCTGTTCGTCATCGGACGGGATGCCAAGATCAACCTGATCGACCTGTGGCTGGAGAAGCCGGACACCGTCGCGGAAATCAAGGTCGGCATGGAGGCACGTTCGGTCGAAAGTTCCAAGGCGAAGGGATGGGAAGACAAATATGCGATCGCCGGCACTTACTGGCCACCGCAGTTCGTCATCATGGACGGTGACACGCTCAGGCCCCGGAAGGTCGTTTCGACGCGCGGCAACACCGTCGACAAGCAGGATTACCATCCGGAGCCGCGTGTCGCGGCCATTGCCGCTTCGCATTTCAATCCCGAGTTCTTCGTCAACGTGAAGGAAACCGGTCAGGTGTTTGCGGTCAGTTACAAGGACCTGGACAACCTGCGCATCAAGATGATTCCCGCAGCGCCCTTCCTGCACGACGGCGGCTTCGAGTCCTCGCATCGCTACTTCATGGACGCGGCCAACGCCTCGGACAAGATTGCGGTCATCGACACCAAGGAGGGCAAGCTGACCAAGCTGGTGGATGTGGGCAAGACCCCGCACCCCGGCCGTGGCGCGAACTTCGTCGATCCGGTGTTCGGCCCGGTCTGGGCGACGGGCCATCTGGGCGATGAGACGATCAGTCTGATCGGCACCGACCCGAAGAAGCATCCCGCCAACGCGTGGAAGGTGGTTCGTACCCTGACGGGTCTGGGTGGCGGCTCGCTGTTCCTGAAGACGCATCCGAAATCCGGCAACCTGTGGGTCGATGCCACGCTCAACCCGGACGCCGCCATCAGCCAGTCCGTCGCCGTGTTCGATGTGAAGAATCCGGACAAGGGGCATGAACTGATCCCGATCGGCGAGTGGTCCGGCATCAAGGAGGGTCCGCGTCGCGTCGTTCAACCCGAGTACAACCGGGCGGGCGATGAAGTGTGGTTCTCGGTGTGGAACGGCAAGGATCAGGAATCGGCGATCGTCGTGGTCGACGACAAGACGCGCAAGCTGAAGGCGGTGATTCGCGATCCGCGCCTCGTCACGCCCACCGGCAAGTTCAACGTCTACAATACCCAGCGCGACATTTACTGATCGCCGCGCGGCTCCTCCCTCCCGCTGGCACCAAGCACCTGGCGCCAGCGGGCGACGTGTGCGTTCAGGCACTTGATTTTGTTGTGCGCCGGCGTAGGCTTGCGCAATGTTTGCGCGTTCGCCTGCTTGCTCCCCGCCCACCCTAGCCGCGCACCCGCGCCGCGCCGGTGGGTGCGGTTGCTTCCAGCTCATGGCGGATTCCCGCGCGCGCGGCACGCGCGCAGGAGTGGCGAGGGCCGTCGAGATGGGGACCGCCAAGAGGCTGCGATGATCGTGCTTTTTACCGACTTCGGCACGCACGACCCCTACGTGGGGCAGGTCAAGGCGCGGCTGGCCGTCGACGCACCGGGTGTTCCCACGATCGACCTGTTGCACGAGGTGCCGGATTTCAATCCGCACGCGGGCGCCCATCTCCTGGCCGCGCTGGCGCACGGGTTTCCACCCGGGACGGTGTTCCTCGCGGTGGTCGATCCGGGCGTCGGCACGCCGCGCGGCACGGTGGTGATGCAGGCGGACGGGCGCTGGTACGTGGGGCCGGACAATGGCCTGCTCTCGGTGGTCGCCGCGCGTGCGCAGGATACGCGGCTGTGGCGCATCGTCTGGCGACCCGAGGCACTGTCCGCCACCTTTCATGGGCGCGACCTGTTCGCCCCGGTCGCGGCGGCGCTCGCCCGTGGCGATTTTCCGCAGGACTGGCTCGACGCGGTCGATGCGCTGGGTGTCGAATTCGGTCCCGGTGACTTGTCGCGCATCGTCTACATCGACCATTACGGCAACGCCTGGACCGGCGTGCGCGGCGAGCCATCCGTCGCGTGTGTACGTGCGGCAGGGCGGGAGTTTACGCAGGCCGATTGCTTCGCTGCCGTGGAAAAAAGTCACGGCCTGTGGTTCGTCAACAGCGTCGGTCTCGTCGAACTTGCCGTCAATCGCGGCAGTGCCGCGGCGACGTACGGCCTGCGCGTCGGTGACCGGGTCGAGGTGGAGCGTATGAGCGGCGTCAGCCCACGCCCAGCAGCAGCGCGCGAAAATCATTGACGTTGGTGCGCGTCGGGCCGGTGACGACGAGGTCGCCGAGCGCGGCGAAGAAGCCGTGGCTGTCGTGCGCGGCGAGCCGTCCTGCGGCGTCGAGACCTTGCGCGCGGGCGCGGGCGAGCGTGTCGGGGGTGAGGAGGGCGCCGGCATTGTCTTCACTGCCATCGATGCCGTCGGTGTCGCAGGCAATCGCCCACGCCCGCGTGTCGCCGAGCGCGAGCGCGAGGGCGAGCAGGAACTCGGTGTTGCGTCCGCCCCGGCCGTGCTGCGGGCTCAGGGTCACGGTGGTTTCGCCCCCCGACACCAGCGCGAGCGGCCCCCGCCGCGCCAGGGCACGCGCGAGCGCGGCATGCTGGCGGGCCACGGCCTGCGCGTCACCGCTCACGCGATCGGACAGCAGCAGCGCGGCAATCCCGTTGTCTTGCAGGTCGCGCACCGCCGCCGTGAGGCTGTCGTGGGCGCGGCCGATGACCCGGTTTTCCACGCGGGCGAAAGCCGGATCGCCCGGCTTGGGCGTGTCGCCAAGGGTGCCGGCGAGGCAGGCTTCGAGATGGGCGACGACCGCCGCTGGCGCATCGATGCGGAAACGCGCAAGGCACGCCAGCGCGTCCGCGCAGTGGCTGGGGTCGGGAATGCAGGGGCCGGACGCGACGTGCACCGGGTCGTCGCCGACCACGTCGGAGATGATCAGCGCCCGCACGCAGGTGCTGCCGGCCGCGCGCGCCAGTTGTCCGCCGGCGAGGCGCGTGAGGTGCTTGCGCACGGTGTTGACGTCCTGGATGGTGGCGCCCGCACCGAGCAGTGCGCGGGTGACCTGGCGCAATTCCGTCAGCGTCACGCCCGCCACCGGCGCGGCGAGCAGGCTGGAAGCGCCGCCCGAAACGAGCGCCAGCATGAGGTCGTCCGGGCCGAGTGCGGCGGCCATCGGCAGCATGCACAGGGCGGCCGCCTCGCCGCGTCCGTCGGGCAGCGGATGGCCGGCCTCGACGACTTCGATGCGGCGTGTCGGCAGCCCGTGCCGGTCGCGGGTAACGACCAGCCCGGCCAGCGGCGCATCCGCCGGCCAGTGCGTCTCCACGGCGCGCGCCATGCTGGCGGCGGCCTTGCCGCCCCCGAGCACGAGCGTGCGGCCGCGCGGGGGCGGAGGCAGGTGGGGCGGCACGAGGCGCAGGGGATCCGCAGCCGCGACGGCGGCATGAAAGGCGCCGCGCAGCAACTGCACCGGGCGCGGCATTCCGCTCGGCCTGCTCATCCGCGAACGCACTGGTCCGGAATCAGAACCGTTCGTCCGCGTGCAGGTAGCGCCACTGCCCGGGCGGCAATTCGCCCAGGCGCACACGGCCGATGCGTACGCGCTTCAGCCCCGTCACACGCAGGCCGACCTGCTCGCACATGCGGCGGATCTGGCGCTTGCGGCCCTCCCGCAGCACGAAGCGCAACTGGTCGGCGTTCTGCCATGCGACCTGTGCCGGGCGTAGCCTGTGGCCGTCGAGCGACAGGCCGTGGTTGAGCAGGGCGAGTCCCTGCGCGTCGAGACGCCCCTCGACGCGCACCAGGTATTCCTTGTCGACGTCCGAATCGTTGCCGATGAGTTGTTTTGCGATGCGCCCGTCCTGCGTCAGCACGAGCAGGCCGGTCGAGTCGATGTCGAGGCGGCCGGCGGGAGCGAGTCCCAGCAATTGCTCGCGCGCGAAGCGGCGCGGCGTGGAATCCGCGCGCCAGCGCGTGGCGGGCAGGATCAGCGCCGCGGCCGGCTGGTAGCCCGGCTCCGGCTGGCCCGATACGTAGCCGACCGGCTTGTGCAGCAGGATCGTCACGCGCTCGGCCTGAAGCGCGCGTGCCTGCGTGTCGAGACGGATCGCGCAGTCGGGATCGACCTTGGTGCCCAACTCCGTGATGCGGCGGCCGTCGACGAATACCAGACCCTTTGCGATACAGGCGTCCGCCTCGCGGCGCGAGCAGAGTCCACGCGCGGACATCAGCTTGGACAGGCGCACGGATTCCTTCATCGGCGCCGCGCCAGCACCGGTTGCAGATAGCGCCCGGTATGGCTCGCCGGATTGGCGGCGACCGCCTCCGGCGTGCCCTCGGCGACGATCTCGCCGCCGCCGCCGCCGCCCTCCGGACCCAGATCGATCAGCCAGTCGGCGGTCTTGATGACGTCGAGGTTGTGTTCGATGACGACCACGCTGTTGCCGGCGTCGGCCAGCCGCTGCAGCACTTTCAGCAGCAGGTCGATGTCGGCGAAATGCAGCCCCGTGGTCGGCTCGTCGAGAATGTACAGCGTGCGTCCGGTGTCGCGCTTGGAGAGCTCCAGCGCCAGCTTGACACGCTGGGCCTCGCCGCCGGACAGCGTGGTCGCCGACTGGCCGAGGCGGATGTAGCCCAGGCCCACGTCGATCAGCGTGGTGAGCTTGCGTTTCACCACCGGCACCGCGTCGAAGAACGCGGCGGCGTCCTCCACCGTCATCTCCAGCACGTCGCGGATGGTCTTGCCCTTGTACTGTATTTCCAGCGTCTCGCGGTTGTAGCGCGCCCCGTGGCACACGTCGCACGGCACGTAGATGTCCGGCAGAAAATGCATCTCGACCTTGACCATGCCGTCGCCCTGGCAGGCCTCGCAGCGTCCGCCCTTGACGTTGAAGGAAAAGCGCCCCGGGCCGTAGCCGCGCGCACGCGCTTCCGGCACCCCGGCGAAGAGTTCGCGGATCGGCGTGAACAGGCCCGTATACGTGGCCGGATTGGAGCGTGGCGTGCGGCCGATCGGGCTCTGGTCGACGTTGATCACCTTGTCGAAGAATTCCAGGCCGCGGATCTCGCCGTGCGGCGCGGGCTCGGTGGTGGAGCCGTACAGATGGCGCGCCACCGCCGCATACAGGGTGTCGTTGACGAGCGTCGACTTGCCCGAGCCCGACACGCCGGTGATGCACACCATCAGTCCGAGCGGCAGGTCGAGGGTGACGTGCTTCAGGTTGTTGCCGTGCGCATCGGTGAGGACCAGCCGGCGTTCGTCGTTCACGCGGCGGCGCTGTTCCGGCATGGCGATGGTGCGCCGGCCGGTGAGGTACTGGCCGGTGAGCGAATGTTCGGCGAGGCGGATTTCCTCGGGCGTGCCCTGGGCCACGACCTCGCCGCCGTGCACCCCCGCGCCGGGCCCCATGTCGACCACGTAGTCGGCGGCGCGGATCGCGTCCTCGTCGTGCTCGACCACCAGCACCGAATTGCCGATGTCGCGCAGATGCTTGAGCGTCGCCAGCAGGCGATCGTTGTCGCGCTGGTGCAGGCCGATCGAAGGCTCGTCGAGCACATACATCACGCCGGTCAGTCCCGAGCCGATCTGCGAGGCCAGCCGGATGCGCTGCGCTTCGCCGCCGGACAGCGTGTCGGCGGAGCGGTCCAGCGACAGGTAATCCAGCCCGACGTTGTTGAGAAAGCCGAGGCGGGCGACGATTTCCTTGACGATCTTGTCGGCGATCTGCGCGCGATGGCCGTCGAGCTTCAGCGTCTCGAAGAACGCCAGCACATCCTTCAGGGGCATCGCGCTCACCCGGTAGATCGGCGCGCCGCCGACCATCACGTGGCGTGCTTCCTCGCGCAGCCGCGTGCCGTGGCAGGCGGGGCAGGGCTTGGTGTTCTGGTATTTGGCGAGTTCCTCGCGCACCGCCATCGAATCGGTCTCGCGATAGCGCCGTTCCATGTTGGCGAGTACGCCCTCGAAGGGGTGGCTGCGCGTGGTGAAGCCGCCGCGCGGCGCCAGCGTCTGGAACTTGATCGCCTCCGTGCCGCTGCCGCCGAGAATCGCGTCGTGGATGCGCTTCGGCAGTTTTTCCCACGGCGTGTCCAGCTCGAAGCCGTAGTGCATCGCCAGGCTCTGCAGCATCATGTAGAAGAACTGGTTGCGCTTGTCCCAGCCCTTGATCGCGCCGCTTGCCAGCGACAGGTGCGGGAAGGCGACCACGCGTGCCGCATCGAAGAAGGTGACCTGGCCCAGGCCGTCGCAGGTGCCGCACGCGCCCATCGGGTTGTTGAACGAGAACAGGCGCGGTTCCAGTTCCGGCAGCGCATAGGCGCACACCGGACAGGCGAATTTCGCGGAAAAGAGATGTTCCCTGCCGGTGTCCATTTCCACCGCCAGCGCCCGACCCTCGGCGTGGCGCAGCGCCGTCTCGAAGCTTTCCGCCAGGCGCTGCGTGGCGTCGGCGCGCACCTTCAGGCGGTCGACCACCACTTCGACGGTGTGCTTCCTGTTCTTGTCCAGCCTGGGGAGCGCGTCGAGTTCATGCACCGTACCGTCCACCCGCACCCGCACGAAGCCCTGCGCGCGCAGTTCGGCGAACAGCTCCACGTTCTCGCCCTTCCTGCCCACCACCCGCGGCGCGAGGATCATCAGCCGGGTGTCCTGCGGCAGCGCGAGCACCGCGTCGACCATCTGCGACACGGTCTGCGCGGCCAGCGTGATGCCGTGCTCCGGGCATTGCGGATCGCCGACGCGCGCGTAGAGCAGGCGCAGATAGTCGTGGATCTCGGTGACGGTGCCGACGGTCGAGCGCGGATTGTGGCTGGTCGCCTTCTGTTCGATCGAGATCGCCGGCGACAGCCCCTCGATCAGGTCGACGTCGGGCTTTTCCATCAGCTGCAGGAACTGCCGGGCGTAGGCCGACAGCGATTCGACGTAGCGGCGCTGTCCCTCCGCATAGAGCGTATCGAAGGCGAGCGAGGATTTGCCCGAGCCCGACAGCCCCGTGATCACCACCAGCCGGTTGCGCGGCAGGTCGAGATTGACGTTCTTCAGGTTGTGCGTGCGTGCGCCGCGGATCCGGATGCTATCCATGGGAGGCGAGGGTAATTCGTAACCTGCTAATATAGCGGACTTCTCCGTTCCGACGTAACCCGCAGTGAGCGATCCCGATCCGTCCGACCGCATGACCCGCGTCGAAACGCGCGCCGCGACCGGACTCGCGGCGATTTTCGGCCTGCGCATGCTGGGCATGTTTCTCATCCTGCCGGTGTTCGCGCTCTATGCCGAGCACCTGCCGGGCGGCGACAATCATACCCTGGTCGGCCTCGCGCTCGGCATGTACGGCCTCACCCAGGCGCTCCTCATGCTGCCCTTCGGCATGGCGTCCGACCGCATCGGGCGCAAGAAGGTGATCGTCTTCGGCCTGCTCGTGTTCGCGCTCGGCAGTTTCGTCGCCGCCGCCGCCGCCGACATCTACTGGACCATCGCCGGCCGCGCGCTGCAGGGCGCCGGCGCGGTGTCCGCCGCGGTGTCCGCGATGCTCGCCGACCTCACCCGCGAGGAACACCGCACCAAGGCGATGGCGATGATCGGCTCGACCATCGGCGTCGCCTTTGCCGTGTCGCTGGCGGCGGGACCGGCGCTGGCGCGCGTCATCGGCGTACCGGGCCTGTTCGCGCTCACCGGCGTGCTGACGCTGGCGGCGATCTGGGTGGTGAAGGTCTGGGTGCCCGATCCCGCGGCCAGCCGCTTCCACGCCGATGCCCAGACCGATCCCGCCGGACTGCGCGGCGTGCTGGCGGACCCTCAATTGCTGCGCCTCGACTTCGGCATCTTCGCCCTGCACGCGGCGCAGATGGCGATGTTCGTCGTGGTGCCGGTGGCGCTGAAGAACGCCGGCCTCGCCCCCGCCGACCACTGGGCGGTGTACCTGCCGGTGGTGCTCGCCTCCTTCGCGCTGATGGTGCCGGCCATCATCTACGGCGAGAAGCGCCATCGCCTGAAACCCGTGTTCGTCGGGGCGATCGCCCTGCTGCTCGCCGCGCAGATCGGCCTGGCGCTCGGCATCGCCCATTTCTGGGCCATCGTGTGGGCGCTGTTCGCGTTTTTCGTCGCCTTCAACATCCTTGAGGCTTCGCTGCCCTCGCTGGTGTCCAAGCTTGCCCCCGCCTCCGCCAAGGGCACCGCGATGGGCGTCTACAACACCACCCAGGCGCTGGGCCTGTTTTTCGGCGGCGCCGTCGGCGGCTGGCTGGCGCAGCATCACGGTTTTGCCGCGACGTTCGTGTTCTGTGTCGTCCTCATGGGCGCGTGGCTCGTCGCCGCGCTGTCGATGGCCGTACCGCCCGCGGTCAAGACCCGCATGTTCCACGTCGGCGCCATGCCCGCCGACCAGGCCGTGCTGCTGCGCGCGCAGCTCGCCGCCCTCGCCGGGGTCGTCGAGGCGAGCGTGCTCGCCGAGGAAGGCGTCGCCCTGCTGAAAGTCAGCGCCCATGGCTGGGACGAAGCCGGCGTGCGCAGCCTCATCGGCGCGGCCTGATAGAATCCGTCCGTTGCCGCGCAGGCATCATTCCGATCGTCCGCCGGGGCGCCGTGCGGGCCTCCTGCCGCCCGGCGGACGATCCGGGGTCGTCAAACTTCAGATATGGGGGAACACATGGCATCGGTGAACAAGGTCATTCTGGTCGGCAACCTCGGGCGCGATCCCGAGATGCGCTACCTGCCCAGCGGCGAGGCGGTCGCCAACTTCAGCATCGCGACCACCGACAGGTTCAAGGACAAGAGCGGCGCGCTGCAGGAAGCCACCGAATGGCACCGCATCAGTTTCTTCGGCCGCACCGCCGAGGTCTGTGGACAGTACCTGAAGAAAGGCAGCCAGGTCTACATCGAGGGCAGCATCCGCTCGCGCAAGTACACCGACAAGGACGGCATCGAGCGCACCGCCTACGAAATCCGCGGCGACCGCATGCAGATGCTCGGCGGCCGGTCCGGCGGCATGGCCGACATGGACGACGTCGGCCAGGCGCCGGCCGCGCCGCGCAGCCGGCCGCAGCCTGCGCCCGCGCAGCCCGCGCCCGCGCGCGGCACGTCCGGCAGCGGCTTCGACGACCTCGACGACGACATCCCGTTCTAGGCGCGTGCCGGACTTGGGCGATCGCCGCGGGGCGCCGGCAGGACGCGCGGAGAGGATGGCGCGCACGGCGCCTCGTCGCCCCAGGTTCCCGGGTGGCGAATCACCATGAACGCCGGGCAGGAAACGGTCTAGAATGGCCTCGCGCGTCCCACCCCGAAACCATACCAAGCGGAGAACGCCGCCCTGCGGCACGCGGTGATCAGCACACGACCTGCAGCCTGCGCCATGCTGGCGCTCACGGCCCTCTTCGACGGGCTGGCGCCGGCGCGCGCGCAGGCCCTTACCGAGGCCGACTTCTACGACGACCTGCCGGTCGTCCTGTCCGTTTCGCGCCTGTCGCAGCCGCTCAACGAGGCGCCCGCCGCGGTCACCGTCATCGACGCGGACATGATCCGCGCCTCCGGCTTTCGCGACATTCCGGACCTGCTGCGCCTGGTGCCCGGCTTCTCCGTCGCCTACACGCGCGACAACACCTGGGCCATCGGCTATCACGGCATGGCCGACGCCTTCTCGCGCCGCTTTCAGGTGCTGGTCGACGGCCGCTCGATCTACAGCGCGGCCTATGGCGCGGTCAACTGGGGCGAGCTGCCCCTGGCGATCGACGACATCGAGCGCATCGAAGTCGTGCGCGGCCCCAATGCCGCGAGCTATGGCGCCAACACGTTTCTGTCCGTCATCAACATCATCACCCGCGATCCGAGCCAGACGCCCGGAACGTTCGCCTCCGCGCAATATGGCGAGCAAGGCATGTCCGGGCTCACCCTGCGCCACGGCGGCGCGCAGGGCGACCTGCGTTACCGCCTGACGCTGTCGACCCAGGCCCGCGACCGCTTCGAGGCCAACGTGGTCGACTACGACGGTCCGGTCCGCATGTACGAGGAAACGCAGACCTCTTTCGTCAACGGGCGCGCCGACTATCGCCTGTCGGCCACCGACGAGCTCAGCGCGCAGTTCGGCGTTTCCTCGGGGGACTGGCGGGCAGGGCATTCCGTCCATTCGGAGGAGCCCCGCAAGCAGGACGTGTCGGCGCAATTCCTCCAGCTCAGGTTTCAGCGCGTCCGCAGCAGCGACGACGAATGGATGGTGCAGGTCTATTTCACCCGCAACAGGCTGGATGCGCCCGGCCGCGCCCCGATCTGTTTCGATGCCGTCGACGGGGGCGTCGCCATCTGTCCCGGCGGGCAGCCCGCCCCGCCGCGTTACCTCGCGACCGGGCAGACCCTGGACACCGGCCTCGACCAGCTGCAGACGCGCCTGAATCTCGAATTCCAGCGCAACCAGCGCCTGGCGCCGGACTGGCGTGCCGCATGGGGCGCCGAGATCCGCCGCGAGACCGTCGACAGCCTGCGCTATTTCGACACCGCCGCGACCGTCGACGGCACGCTGGCGCGCGGCTACGCCAATCTCGAATGGCAGGCCCATCCCGCGGTGCTGCTGCAGGGCGGGGCCATGCTCGAACATCATTATTTCACCGGCACCGACGTGTCGCCGCGGCTGGCGCTCAACTACACGCTGGCGCACGGCCACACCGTGCGGCTGAACCTGTCACGGGCCTACCGCTCCCCCACCTTTTTCGAGCAGCGCGGCAACCTGACCTATTACACGACCGCCGGCCTGCCCGTGAAACAGGTGTTCATGCCGTCGGACACGCTCAAGCCCGAGCGCATCCTGTCCCGCGAGATCGGCTATGTCGGCGTGTATCCCGATGCGGATCTGCAGCTCGACGCCAAGCTCTTCCACGATTCGATCCACAGCTACATCAACAGCCGCGGCAGCCCCGCCCAGTTCACCAACCGCGACGATTTCAGCGTGCGCGGCGGCGACGTGCAGCTGGGCTGGCAGCCGGTCCCCGCCTTGCGGCTGTCCGTGCAGTACGCACGCGCCTTCATCCATGCCGATCCGTCCATCGACCGGGATCTCGCGGATTCGGCGCCGCGCGACAGCCTGAGCCTGCTCGCCCGCTATGAGCTCGGCGCCGGCTGGACGGCGAGCGTCGGCGCCTACCACTCGGCACGCATGAAATGGCTCAGCGACGGCGACTGGACCGATGCCTTCACCCGTTGGGATGCGCGCCTGGCGCGCCGCTGGGATTGGCGGGGGCACAAGATGGAAGCCGCTGTCGTCGGCCAGAACCTGGGTGGCAATTACAGCGAATTTCGCGACACCAACCTCTTCAGCCGGCGCGCCTACGCCAGCTTCAGCCTTGCCTGGTGAGGCCTTGAACCCGCGCGGCCCGTTCGCGGTTGGGGACTGCGGTTCTTGTAGGTATAATCGCCCAACTTCTTGATTGTCGGAGAATTTTGATGCCGATCTACGCGTACAAATGTACGTCCTGCGGGTTCGCCCAGGACGAGATGCAAAAAGTGTCCGCTGCACCGCTGACCGTCTGCCCGTCGTGCGGCAAGGCCGACTACGCCAAGCAGGTCACCGCGGCCGGCTTCGCGCTGAAGGGGACCGGCTGGTACGCCACCGACTTCAAGGACGGCCCCAAGCCCAAGCCTGCGGAACCCAAGCCCGAGGCGCCGTCGTCCGCGTGCGGTACCGGCGCCTGCCCGGCCTGCCAGTGAGCAGGTGAAATGACCGGGAAGCGGGCGGCGCAGGCTGCCCGCTTCCTTTGTTTCCAACCGAACCGCGCATGAAGCGTTACTTCATCACCGGCCTCCTCATCTGGGTGCCGCTCGGCATCACCCTGTGGGTGCTCAATCTCCTCATCGGCACGCTCGACCAGAGCCTGGGGTTCCTTCCCCTCGCGCTGCAGCCGGAAAACTGGCTCGGCGTGCACGTCCCCGGCCTGGGCGTGATCCTCACCCTCGTGGTGATCCTGCTCACCGGCGTGTTCGCCACCAATTTCTTCGGCCAGAAGATCGTCGATGCGTGGGAGCGCCTGCTCATCCGCATCCCCGTGGTGAAATCCATCTACGGCGGCGTCAAGCAGGTGTCCGACACCCTGCTGTCGGGCAGCGGACACGCCTTCCGCCAGGTCTTGCTGGTGCGCTACCCGCATCCGCAGGCCTGGGCGCTGGCGTTCCAGACCAACGTGCCGGACGAGGTCGCGCGCGCGCTGCCGGAGGAGCACGTCGCGGTGTTCATCCCCACCACGCCCAGCCCCGTCAACGGTTTCTATTTCTACGTCAGGCGCAGCGAGGTCATCGAGCTCGACATCTCGGTCGACCGCGCGCTCAAGTACATCATCTCGATGGGCGTCGTCTCCGGTGAGGCGCGCCCGCCAACCCAATAGGATCAAACATGCGTACTCATTACTGCGGCGGCGTGTCGGCCGGCGACATCGGCAAGCGCGTCACCCTGTGCGGCTGGGCGCATCGCCGGCGCGACCACGGCGGCGTCATCTTCATCGACCTCCGGGATCGCGAGGGCATGGTGCAGGTCGTCATCGACCCCGACACCCCGCAGGCGTTCGGGCTCGCCGAGGACGTGCGCAGCGAATTCGTCCTCAAGGTCGACGGCACCGTGCGCGCGCGTCCGGCCGGTACCGAGAACCCCGGCCTGCCCACCGGCATGATCGAAGTGCTCACGCAGTCGCTGGAAATTCTCAATCCCTCGCTCACCCCGCCGTTCCAGCTCGACGACGACGTCATCAACGAGAACGTCCGCCTGCAGTACCGCTACCTCGACCTGCGCCGCGAGCCCATGCAGCAGAACCTGCGCCTGCGCTACCGCGTCGCCAGGCTGATGCGCGACTACCTCGACGCCCATGGCTTCATCGAGATCGAAACGCCCATGCTCACGCGCTCCACCCCCGAAGGCGCGCGTGACTACCTGGTGCCCTCGCGCGTGCACGACGGCATGTTCTACGCGCTGCCGCAGTCGCCGCAGCTGTTCAAGCAGCTGTTGATGGTGTCCGGCTTCGACCGCTATTTCCAGATCACCCGGTGCTTCCGCGACGAGGACCTGCGCGCCGACCGCCAGCCCGAGTTCACCCAGGTCGACCTGGAGACCTCCTTCATGGGCGAAGACGCGATCATGAACCTGGTCGAAGGCATGATCCGCGACATGATGGCGCAGGCCCAGGGCGTCGAACTGCCCGCCGCCTTCCCGCGCATCCCCTATGCCGAGGCGATGAGCCGCTACGGTTCGGACAAGCCCGACCTGCGCGTCACGCTGGAGATCGTCGACGTCGGCGACGTGATGAAGGACGTCGCCTTCAAGGTCTTCGCCGGTCCGGCCAACGATGCCAGGGGCCGCGTCGCCGCCCTGCGCGTCCCCGGCGGCGCCGCGCTCACCCGCGGCGAGATCGACGGCTACACCGAGTTCGTCAGGATCTACGGCGCCAGGGGCCTGGCCTACATCAAGGTCAACGACGTGACGCAGTTGAACGAAACCGGCCTGCAGTCGCCCATCGTCAAGAACCTCTCGGCGGCGGCGCTCGAAGCCGTGGTCGGGCGCACCGGCGCGCAGAACGGCGATCTGATCTTTTTCGGTGCCGACCGCGCCAAGGTGGTGAACGACGCGCTGGGTGCGCTGCGCCTGAAGATCGGCCACGAGAAGGGCCACCTCGACGGCCGCGCCTGGGCGCCGCTGTGGGTGGTCGACTTCCCCATGTTCGAGTTCAACGAGGACGAGAACCGCTGGGACGCCCTGCATCATCCCTTCACCGCGCCCAAGGACGGCCACGAGGACTGGCTCGCCAGCGACCCCGGCCGGTGCCTGTCGAAAGCCTACGACATGGTGTTGAACGGCTGGGAAGTCGGCGGCGGCTCGGTGCGCATCCACCGCGAGGACATCCAGGAAAAAGTGTTCGCCGCGCTCGACATCGGCGAGGAGGAACGCCGCGAAAAATTCGGCTTCCTGCTCGACGCCCTCCAGTACGGCGCGCCGCCGCACGGCGGCCTCGCCTTCGGCCTCGACCGCCTGGTCACCCTCATGGCCGGCGCCGAGTCGATCCGCGACGTCATCGCCTTCCCCAAGACCCAGCGCGCCTCCTGCCTCATGACCAACGCGCCCAACGTCGTCGACGAAAAGCAGTTGCGCGAATTGCACATCCGCCTGCGCAACCCCGTCGGCACCGACAAGGCGGCCTGAAGCCTGCCTGTAGGCCGATTGCGGGCGGTCGCGCGGCACGGACAATCGCGCCGAGGGCGGCGTTCCTGCAGCAGGAACGCTTCGCGTCGCAAGAAGGAATTGAAATGAAATTCGCCGACACCCTCAAGACCCTCCCCGAATCCTCCGATACGAGAATCGTGCTGACCGACGCCACCGGTGCCGAATCGGGTACCATCGCCAACGCCCCCGGCAGCGCCGGTTCGTTCCGCGTGTACGCCTATCTGCTGCGGCAATACGGCGCCATCGGCGCCGAGGCCGCCGCCGAAGGGCTCGCCCTCTTCGCCGAGCACACTGAAGACGCCCGCCGCAGCCCCGGCACACACCCCAACATCGATCGCCTCATCGGTATCCTCGCCAGCGGCGAGACGCTCGACGCCCGCATCGAGTGAGCATCTACAAGATTCCGGTATCCGTCCTCGTGATCGTCCACACCGCCGATCGCGAGGTCCTGCTGCTGGAACGCGCCGATGCGCCCGGCTTCTGGCAGTCGGTCACCGGCTCGCAGGAGCCCGGCGAGACCCTGGAGCGGACCGCGATCCGTGAAGTGCGCGAGGAAACCGGCCTCGATGCCGTGAAGCACCCGCTCGTTTCCTGGGGCATCGAGACGCGCTACGAAATCTATCCGCGTTGGCGTCACCGCTACGCCCCCGGGGTCACCCACAACACTGAGCATGTGTTCGGATTGAAACTTTCCGGGCCCGAACCGGTCTTTCTGGCGCCGGACGAACACGTCCGCTATCGCTGGCTGCCTTGGGAAGCCGCTGCTGAGCAGTGTTTTTCGCCCAGCAACGCGGCGGCGATTCGGCAGCTCGCCACGCGCTTATAATATGAATCACGGTATTACCCGACCAGCCATGACGCAGCCGATCCACATCGCTTCCTACAACATCCACAAGGGTCTTTCCCAATTCAACCGGCGGCTCACCGTGCACGAACTGCGCGACCGCCTCGGTTCGCTGGGCACCGACATCGTCTTTCTCCAGGAAGTGCAGGGCAGCCACGGCCTGCGCGCCCGGCGCTTTCAGCACTGGCCGGGGCGCGCGCAGCACGAATTCCTTGCCGGGCACGTCTACACCGACTTCGCCTACGGCAAGAACTGCGTCTACGATACCGGCCACCACGGCAACGCCATTCTCTCGCGCTACAAGATCCTCTCGTGGGAAAACCAGGACATCTCGTCCCATGCCTTCGAGAGCCGCGGCATGCTCCACTGCCAGATCGAAGTGCCCGGCGCGGCCACCCCGCTGCACTGCATCAACGTCCATCTCGCCCTGAACGAAAGCGGGCGCCGCCGCCAGCTGGCGATGATCGCCGCGCGCGTGCGCAGCATGGTTCCCGACGATGCGCCCCTGATCCTGGCCGGCGACTTCAACGACTGGCGCGTGCGCGTGGGGCGCTTCTTCCAGGACGAACTCGGCCTTGCCGAGGTGTTCGAAACCCATCACGGCAAGCCGGCGCGCAGCTATCCGTCCATCCTGCCCATGTTTTCGCTGGACCGCATCTACGTGCGCCGCTTCGACATCCAGACCGCGCACGTCCACACCGGCAACGCCTGGCACCGTATTTCCGACCACGCCGCCCTGACCGCGAAGCTTCACCTGGCCGCGGCCTGAGGCGCCCGCCCGGCTTGAGCCCCCGGCTGTTCGCGCATGACGCGCCGCTGGTGCCCGGCAACCACGTGCGGCTGCTGCAAAGTGGCAGCGAATTCTTCCCCGTACTGATCGCCGCCTGCGACGCCGCGCGCGCCGAAATCCATCTCGAAACCTACATCTTCAACGCCGACCCCAGCACCGCCCTCGTGCGCGATGCCCTCGTGCGCGCCGCCCGGCGCGGGGTTGCCGTGCGCCTTCTCATCGACGGCGTCGGTGCGCGCGACTTTCCGCCGGACTGGCGCGCCGCGCTGGAAACGGCCGGCGTCCACGTGCGCAGCTACCGCCCGCTGGTCGGCCGCTGGCGTTCCAATCCCCGCAGCCTGCGCCGCCTGCACCGCAAGCTTGCCGTCGTCGACGCGCGTGTCGCCATCCTCGGCGGCATGAACCTCATCGACGACTTCGCGCCCGTCCGCTTCGCCCTGCCGCGCCTCGACTTCAGCGTCGAGGTGCGCGGCCCCCTGCTCGCCGACATCCACGACAACGCGCGCCGCCTGTGGCGCCTCGTCTGTTTCTCCCAGCTGCATCGGCGTGGACCGCGGCCGGCCGCCGAACCTTCCTGGCCCACCGACGGCCGCACCCGCGCGGCCTTCGTCGTGCGCGACAACTTCGCCCACCGCCGCGACATCGAGCGCAGCTACCTTGCCGCACTCGCCCTCGCGCGCGAGGACATCCTCGTCGCCAGCGCCTATTTCCTTCCCGGCCGCCGCTTCCGCCGGCTCCTCAAGCATGCCGCCGCACGCGGCGTGCGCGTGCGCCTGCTGGTGCAGGGCCACACCGACCATCCCTTTTTCCAGCTCGCCGCGCGTGCCCTGTACGGCAACCTGCTCGCCGCCGGCGTCGCCATCCACGAATACCACGAGAGCGAACTGCACGCCAAGGTCGCCGTCGTCGACGGCAACTGGGCCACCGTCGGTTCCAGCAACATCGACCCGTTCAGCCTGCTGCTCGCGCGCGAGGCCAACCTCGTGGTCGTCGACCGCGTCTTCGCCGACGACCTGCGCCGCCGCCTGCAGGCCGCCATCAATCAGTCCGTCACCCTCGACCCCGCCCACTGGCTGCGTCGCCCCTGGCGGGCGCGCCTGCTGTCGTGGCTCGCCTACACCACGGTGCGCTGGATGACCGGCCTCGCCACCGCGCGACGGCGCGGATGAGCGCGGCGCGCGCGACGTCCGCCATGCGCTGCCGAAGCCGCCGATCCGGCGCCGCGATTGCCGCGCCCGCCCGGATTGGCAAGGCTTTCGGCGGAGTGTTGCACAGGTGCAACAAAACAACACTTTTATCTACCAGTGACGGAAAAAACAACAGGGTTTGCTTGCCCGGCCACGGGGACTCTGGATAATCGGGGGTGTCCCTCAATCGCTAAAGCGTGCAGGACAGCTCTGCAGAGCTCCGAACATTGACTCGGCTTCCACTGTATCGTTACCTTAATCTAGGAGAAAGCAATGAAAAAATCCCTCATTACCCTGGCCGTTGCCGGCGCGCTGTCGGCGCCCGCCTTTGCCGCAACGTCGAACTTCGACATCAGCGGCCGCATGGCTTTTGACGTCACCAAAATGGGTAGCACCGGTGTGTCCGATCAGAACACCTACAACGTCAACAACGACGCGTCCCGCATCGCCTTCGGCGGCACCGAGGACCTGGGCGGCGGCATGAAGGCCGGCTTCTGGGCCTCCTACAACTGGGGCTTCGGCACCGGTAGCGGCGTGCGTTCGCAGGAAACCTACGCCTTCCTCGGCGGCGACTGGGGTACGGCCCGCGTCGGTACGCATGATCCGCTGATCAAGGGCTTCATCGGACGCAAGGTCGACCTGTTCGCCGACCAGAGCACCGGCGATGCGCGTTACCTGACCAACCAGGGCGGCATCGACGGTCGCCGCGACAACGTCGTCGCCTACCTGTCGCCGAACTTCAGCGGCTTCCAGGTTGGCGTCGCGCACGGTCTGGACGAGACCAAGGGCAACAACGCCGGCGCCGCCAACATGGCGCTCGTCACCTACACCGGTGGCCCGCTCTACGTCGGCCTCGGCTACGACAAGGTCGACCTGAGCAGCGACCAGAAGACCTGGCGTCTGGGTGCCGGCTACAATCTTGGCGATCTGCGTTTCGTCGGCCTGTATCAGCAGAGCGACAACGTCGGCGGCAACAGCGCGGCCGACAACAAGGTCTGGGCGCTGGGCGCCGGCTACAAGATCGGTGCCATCACCGTCAAGGGCCAGTACTACAAGCTGAGCGACGACCGTTCCGCCGCCGATGCCAGCACCTACGCATTCGGTGCCGACTACGCCTTCAGCAAGCGCACCACCCTGCAGCTGGCCTACTCCAAGCTGAAGAACGACGCCAACGCCACCTACGGCGGCGCGGCGGTGACCAGCGGCACCAACGACGTCTTCACCATCGCCCCCGGTGCCGACCCCAACCGTCTGTCGCTGGGTATCGCTCACACGTTCTGATCCGGGCGCTGCCTGATTCGGAAACGAGTTGCATAACGTGCGAGACGTGTACCCCGCGTCTCGCATCGCCACAAAAAAACGCCTCGCAACCACGGGGCGTTTTTTTGTTTCAGAAAAAATGGGGTCAGACTCAGAAAAAATGGGGTCAGACTCGATTTCTGCTTCACCAGCCGGCAGGAAAAAATGGGGTCAGACTCGATTTTCGCTTCACCAGCCGGCACAGGAAAAAATGGGGTCAGACTCGATTTTCGCTTCACCAGCCGGCAGGAGCACCACGCTAACAAAAAAAATGGGGTCAGACTCGATTTCCGAGCCTGACGGTCCATCGGGTCATGCGAGATAAATTCCCGAGTTCTTCACCAGCCGGCAGGAGGAAAAAATGGGGTCAGACTCGATTTCTGCTTCACCAGGCGGCAGGAGCACCACGCTTGCGGGCCGGGCTCACTCGTGCACACGCAAGACAGCGGGGTCAGGCCTTTCTTCTTGCCTTTGCTGGGGAAACCTCAGGGTCGGCCCCGATATTGCTGCGAGGGCGAATGGGGTGACGCGATTTCCGCGGCCTGCTTTACGCTCATCTGAATAATTGCTGAAGCAGTTCGTCGCGCGTGAGGCCATGGTGCGCGGCGATGCTGGCCAGAATGGCGGCGAGCGTGCCGACCCGGAGAGGATCGTGGTTGGGAAGGGTGATATGGTGCTCGCCATGAGCCATGCTGGTCAGCCGAATATGACTGCCGGTCTGGCGGGTGGTGGTATAGCCCAAGCCAGCAAGACGCTTGACCAGCTCCGCGCCGGAAAGGTCTCGCGGAATTTTCATGCTGCCAGGACTTCTTCCCGGGTGATGTGCAGGCGGATGATGCCGGGACGCTGTCCTTCGTCGAAATGGCAACGTACGGCATCTCTGACCTGGGCATGAAGAAACGACAGGTCGTCAGCCTCGGTAACAATATCTGCACCGACGGCGCGTGCGATGAAACCTCCTTCCGGTGCTTCTTCGACGATGAAATGAATTTCGGTCATGGCGCCATCTCCCCAAAGCAATCAACGACTTTCAGTATCCCCCAAACGGGCGCAGGGGCAAAGGGAGAGTCTTTTCCAATATGAGATGAGTCTGAACGGGGTTTCGTGTTTCCAACATGAGATGAGTCTGAAGCGGCGGAAAAAATGGGGTCAGGCGGAAAAAATGGGGTCAGACTCGATTTCCGAGCCTGACGGTCCATTGGGTCATGCGAGATGAATCCCTGAATTCTTCACCAGCCGGCAGGAGCGCCACGCTTGCGGGCCGGGCTCACTCGTCACAAGCACTGTAAAATCGCGGTTGATCGGTGCCTTTGTCGTTGCTTCCGCGAACCCCCATCATGCTGCCTTTCTTCAGCAAGACACGACAGCGTCTGCGTGACGCCGAGGCGCAGCTGCGTCTGGCTGACACGGAGCAGCGTATCGCCGCTGTCATCTTCGACAATCTACAGGGCGTGATCGTCGCGAACGCCCGCGGCGTCATCCAGCGCGTCAACGACGCGTTCACGCGCATGAGCGGCTACAGCGCCGCGGAGGTGATCGGCAAGACGCCGCGCATGCTGCGCTCCGGCCATCACGATGAGAGCTTCTATGTGGCGATGCGCGAAAGCCTCGCGCGTACTGGTCGCTGGCAGGGCGAAATCTGGGACCGACACAAGAGCGGCGAACTGTTCCCCAAATGGATGACCATCACCGCCGTGCGTAACGCGGCGGGTGCCGCCACTCATTTTGTCGCCACCTACATCGACATCACCGAACGCAAGCGCGCCGAGGAGCAGATCAACCGGCTGGCTTTCTACGATGTGCTGACAGAACTTCCCAACCGCAGCCTGCTGCTGGAAATGCTGCAGCGCGCCCTGGCCACCAGCGCGAAGGAAGGCCGCCACGGCGCCGTCCTGCTGATCGACCTCGACCGTTTCAAGCTGATCAACGACACCCTTGGCCACACCCAAGGCGACGTGCTGCTGCAGCAGGCGGGGCAGCGGCTGCGCGGCTGCGTGCGCGAGACCGACACCGTGGCGCGCATCGGTGGCGACGAGTTCGCCGTCGTGCTTGCCGAGCTTCACGGCGTGCAGGAACACGCCGTTTTCGGCGCGGAGCGCGTCGGCGAAAAAATCGTCGAGGCGCTCGCCAGACCCTATTTGCTTGGCGACGGCGAATACCGCTGCACCGGCAGCGTCGGCGTGGCGCTGTTCGCTGGCGGGCAGCCGGCGCGCGAGGAGATCCTCAAGCAGGCCGAGCTCGCGATGTACAAGGCCAAGCACGACGGCGGCAACGGCCTGCGTTTCTTCGATGCCGCGCTCGAGGAGGCCGCCAACCGGCGTGTCTTCCTCGAACGCGAGCTGGACAAGGCGGTCGCCGCGGAACAGTTCATTCTCCACTACCAGCCGCAGGTGCGCCACGACGGCAGCGTCTACGGGGCCGAAGCGCTGCTGCGCTGGCATCATCCCGAGCGCGGCCTCATCAGCCCGGCGGAATTCGTGCCGCTGGCCGAGGAAACCGGCCACATCCTCGCCCTGGGAAACTGGGTGTTGGAAACCGCGTGCAGGCAACTCGCCGCCTGGGCGCGCCAGCCGCGCACCGCCGATCTGGTGCTCGCCGTCAACGTCAGCGCCCTGCAGTTCATGCAGGACGATTTCGTCGACCGTGTGCTGTGTGCGCTGCGCGACGCCGCGGCCGAACCGGGCAGGCTCAAGCTGGAACTGACGGAAAGCCTGCTCGCCAGCGACCCCGACGCCATCATCGAAAAAATGCACGTCCTCAAGACCCAGGGGGTGCGGCTCGCACTCGACGATTTCGGCACCGGCTATTCCTCGCTCGCCTACCTCAAGCGCATGCCTTTCGATCAATTGAAGATCGACCAGTCCTTCGTGCGCGATGTCCTCACCGACACCAACGCCGCCGCCATCGCCCGCGCCATCGCCGCGCTCGCGCACAGCCTGGGGCTGATGGTGGTTGCCGAAGGTGTCGAAACGGCCGCGCAGCGCGATTTTCTCGCCGCCACCGGCTGCGTGATCTATCAGGGCGACCACTTCAGCCGCCCGCTGCCCCTGGCGCAGTTCGAAGCCTGGCTGCCATGAAAAAAATGGGGTCAGACTCGATTTTTGGGTATCCTGTCCCGTGCTCATGACTTCAAGCTGAACCCCGATGGCGCGCCTTCCCCGTTACGTCATTCCCGGACAGCCGCAACACATCATCCAGCGCGGCAACAACCGTCAGGCGATTTTCGCCGCCGTGGCGGATTATCGGTTTTTCCGGAATGCGCTTGTCGAAGCCGCGGCGGAGCATGGCGTGACCATTCACGCCTACGTCTGGATGACCAACCACGTGCATCTGCTGGCGACGCCCGCACACGAGAACAGTTTCGCCAAGGTCCTGCAATCGGTCGGCCGGCGCTACGTCCAGTATTTCAATCGTCGTCACCAGCGCAGCGGCACGCTATGGGAAGGGCGCTATCGCGCCACGGTGGTCGACAGCGAGCAATATCTGCTCACCCTCATGCGTTATATCGAAATGAATCCCGTGCGCGCCGGCATCGTCGCTGCGCCGCAGGACTACCCGTGGTCGAGTTACCGCCGCAACGCCTTGGGGCGCGGCGGCCCCGACGCGGAGTGGCTCGTTCCCCACGAGCAATATCTCCGTCTGGGGCTCGACGACGACTCCCGGCACGCGGCTTACCAGGCCCTGTTCAACGCACCGATCGGGCAGACCGAGCTCACGGCGATCCGCGATTGTACGCACAAGGGCTGGGCCTTGGGCGGCGAGCGCTTCCGCAAGGAAATCGAGGCCCTGGGGCAAAGGCCGGCGGCATCGAAGGGGGTAGGGCGGCCGCGGAAAGTGGAAGAGGGTTCAGGAAATCGAGTCTGACCCCATTATTGAAGATTGGCCGATCAGATTTCGACGATGCGTACGAGTCGTCTGCCGAGTAGTGACGTCAGGTCCTTTCGTGTGTCGCACACGATGTGGATATAGATGGTGTCCTGTCGCACTTCGTAGATTACTCTATTCTTGTCCGCGACAACCTGGCGGTATTGCGTGAGGTTGAGGCGATCGAGCACTTCGGGAACGTTGCCGCCCAGGGGAAATGTCCGGATCGCGTTCACCGCGTCTTTGATCCTGGCGTAGCTGGCTTGCCAGGTATCGCTGCCGAAGTTCCTGACCATGTAGCGCTTCAGTTCCTTCAGGTCGTGCTCCGCCGAATTCAGGAACACGATCCGGAAGCTCATTGCCCAACTTCTCTGTCGAGTTCGGCGAATACCTCATCCGCGGTGCGGAAATGCCCCTGTTCGATCTCACGATTGCCCATGGCCAAAAGCTTGAGCAGCGCCAAGGTTTCTTCATGTTCCTCGTATGAGCGCACATCCATCACCACGAGTCGGGCTTCCCCGTTTTGGGTGATGAGCATGGGTTCCCGGCTTTCGGTGATATCGCGGACGATTTCAGCCGCGTGGCTCTTGAGGTAACTGATTGGCTTGACTTGCGTTGAAAACTTCATGATCGGCTTTCCGCTATGTCGAGCACTCAGAAAGACCGATTATAGTCCAAATTCAACCCTTAGAAAAAATGGGGTCACTTAGAAAATGGGGTCAGACTCGATTTTTTTCTTCAGGCAGCAAATCGAGGCCTTGGCGCAAAGGCGGGCGGCACCCAAGGGGGTAGAGCGGCCGCAGAAAGTGGAAGAAGGCGCCGAAAATCGAGTCTGACCCCATTTTTTCGAGTCTGACCCCATTTTTTAGCTCACCGGCGTCGCCACGTTGTCACGACGCTGACAGCGCCGTGGGGAAACTCTCCTGTGCCGTCACTGCATAGCCTCCCACGGGTTGATGACGTTGAGGCCGGCCGCCTGGAACGGCGCAACGTCGCGCGTGGCGATAGTGAAGCCGCGAGCGTTCGCAATGGCGGCGATGTAGCCGTCTGGTGTGGGGAAGCTCTTGCCGGCGGCACGGGCAGTAACGGCCAACTCGGCGTAATGCCACGCTGCGTCGGTGTCGAAAGCAAGCACGCGATCCCCGAACAACTCCAGCAGGCCATCCAGCGTTTGCGACAGCGCATCTTTGCGCCGGCCGGACGGCAAGGCACCGATGCCGAACAGCAGTTCGGCAAGCGTGACACTGGACAGGTAGAGGGTTTCGGCCGTCTGCTCATCCAGCCACGCTCGCACGGCGGAATTCGGTTGCGCTTTCATCGCCTCGGAAACGACGTTGGTATCCAAGACGATCATTCAAACCTCACAGGCTCGGCCGGGGTCTTGTCGCGCACCTGCTCGAAGGCTGCGATGTCGTCATCGGTCAGCCCAACACGGCGGCCCAGCTCGGCCAGGGCTGTGCCCAAGCGAAGCCGCTCCGGCGGGCGAACGGTCGATTCGAGGATGTCGCGGATTTCGGCCTCGGTGCTGCGGCCGTGCGTTGCTGCGCGTATACGAAGCGCGCGATGCACCTCGTCCGGCAGATTTCGAACGGTAACTGTCGCCATGTTGATCTCCTGCACTTTGTGCTATCAATGAAAGCATTCTATGCCTAATGCTATCGTCGTGCAATAGTCCAGAAAAAATGGGGTCAGACTCGATTTTTTCTTCAGGCAGCAAATCGAGGCTCTGGCGCAAAGGTAGGCGGCATCCAAGAGGGTAGAGCGGCCGCAGAAAGTGGAAGAGGGCGCCGGAAATCGAGTCTGACCCCATTTTTTTGCGCTTCTTTGGCTCGCAGATTTACGCAACAACAGGGCGAACGTGTTATATTGTGCGTATCGTGTAACACGTTAAGGGCGGCACAATGAGCGATGCAACCTTTACTTTCCGGGTCGATGAAGGATTGAAAGACGCGTTTTCCGCAGCAGCGAAGTCCCGCGACCGCACCAGCGCGCAGCTCTTGCGCGACTTCATGCGCGACTTCGTGCGGCAGCAGCAGAACGCCGCCGAGCATGACGCCTGGTTTCGTCACCAGGTGCAGGTTGGCCTGGATGCAGCCAACGCCGGCGACGTGATTTCAGCCGAAGACGTCGAGGCCGATGCGGCCGCTTGGCGTGCGGAGACGCACCGCAAGTTGGCCGGCACTGATTCGTGAGGCTGGTTTGGACACGTCTGGCAAACACAGACCGGAAAGAGATACGCGAGTACATCGCGCAGGATAACCCAGCCGCAGCGCTGGCCCTTGATGAACTGCTTTCAGAGAAGGCGAACCGCTTGATCGATCATCCCGGCCTTGGCCATCCTGGTCGTGTTATCGGGACTCGCGAGCTGGTCGCGCATCAGAATTACATCCTGGTCTATGACATGGCAGGCGATCTGGTGCGTGTGCTGCGTGTGTTGCACGCAGCCAGACAAGACAATGGCCGCCGCAGAAGTGACGATAGCGCCGACCGGGGCAACGCAGAAAGTAAAAGAGGGCCTCGGAAATCGAGTCTGACCCCATTTTTCTGCATGCAGCATTGAATAAATGGGGTCAGACTCGATTTTTTTCTTCAGGCAGCAAATCGAGGCCTTGGCGCAAAGGCGGGCGGCACCCAAGGGGATGGGGCGGCCGCGAAAGGCGGAAGAGCGTTTCGGAAATCGAGTCTGACCCTTTTTTTTGCTTTTTTTGCGCTTGTTCCCCATACGTCAATGAAGGGCGGCAAGCGCTGCCTCGGGGGCCTTGTCCAGTACCTTGAGCAACGCCTTGGCCGCGCCCGTGGGGCTGCGTTTGCCTTGCTCCCAGTTGCGGATGGTGTCGAGCGGAACGTCGATCCGTTCGGAGAACTCGGCCTGGGTCAACCCAAGGCGTCTGCGAACCCGTCGCGCGAACCTGGCGGCGTCTTGCATGGCCACGGCCTCATCGGCCGCTGCTTGCCGGGCGATGTCTTCTTCGCTGGCGGCGTCCACGCGAGCAGGGTCGATGCGCCCGGACGCCAGTGTTGCCGGAACGGCGGGATCAATTGTCACGCGTACTGTCTTCATAGTGCTTGACCTCTCTTTGGTTGGCTTTGCGTGCCGAGATGATGCGTATGGCGTCTACTTGGGGGTATAGACCACGACGAACAGGCGCCGTTCGATCTTGCCCATCAGTTGATAGCGCTCTTCGCCGTAGCTGTGCCGGGTATCGGCTTGAATAATGCGATCCGGGTCGAAGAAGACTCTGGCGGCGTAAGCGAAATCGAATCCGCGTTCCTGAAACCAGGTTTCACTTTTCGCTTCATCCCATTCGAAATTCATGGGCTCAGTATAGGCCAGTGGCCTACTTGCCGCAAGGGATGACGATTCAGTGTCTGAGTGGAAATCGAGTCTGACCCCATTTTTTCACATTCTTGCGAGCGCCGAGGCGGCGGGTGCCGAATGCCTGTACTCGGAAGATATGCAGCATGGCCACAAGGTGGCCGGGTTGGAGATACGCAATCCTTTTGAATAAATGGGGTCAGACTCGATTTTTTTCTTCAGGCAGCAAATCGAGGCCTTGGCGCAAAGGCGGGCGACACCCAAGGGGATGGGGCGGCCGCGGAAAGCGGAAGAGCGTTTCGGAAATCGAGTCTGACCCCATTTTTTCCATCTCTTCCAAAGGCGGGCGGCACCCAAGGGGATGGGGCGGCCGCGGAAAGTGGAAAAGCGTTTCGGAAACCGAGTCTGACCCCATTTCTTTCTGCCAAAAAATGTCACCTGCTGCCGTGAGTCGGCAGCTGCGGGCGCGGTATCCGTCCTTGCAGTGCCTGGTTGAAAGTGCGATAGCGTACCGGTAAGTCCATGCGTCCAAAGCGTTTTTCAGATTTTCAGCGGATTTTCTCCGGATGCGGCGCGAAGCTGGCACGCGCCCTGCAAGTCTATGCGGCAGACACGGCAAACACGTGTTCGAACTGCCCACTTCAAGGAGATATGACATGCGTAAAATGCAACAGGGTTTCACTTTGATCGAACTGATGATCGTCGTGGCGATCATCGGTATTCTGGCCGCCGTGGCGCTGCCGCAGTACAAGAACTACACGGAAAAATCCAAGGTGAATTCCTGCTTGGCCGAAGCCACCGGGATCATGCGTGGAGCCGTGGCCGCAACCGCGAACGATGACGAGGACATGATGCCACCCTACGACCCGGCCGCGTGCTTGGAGAGCACGTATGATGCCAGCGCGTTGCTTACCGCCGATGACAACACGACCTTCACCGCCAAGGATGACGGGGCAACTGTGATCACGTGTGTCAACAATACCGGAAACTGCGCGCCGTAACCCGACGGTACGGGTGGTATAGTGGCGGTGACACACCCTCGCCGTAAAAACGCCGGGAAGGAGAAGGGAGGGTAAAGTCGGACACCCTCGCTTTCCGCAAGCGAAAACCCCAGCCGGAAGGTTGGGGTTTTCTTTTGGTGCGCCCGGCAGGGCGCACTCACTTGGAGGCAAACAGAAATGGGGTCAGACTCGATTTTCCAGAAATGGGGTCAGACTCGATTTTCGGCCCGCAATCGCGCCGCCGTAACGCGACGCTCGCACCTGACCTCGTGTCGCGCCTCCGGCTGACGCCGCGGTGCCTGGCGCAGGCAGGCCGTCCCGTTCTGGCGCCGGTTTGCCCGGTGCCGGCTTACTTTGGCACCAGTACGCGGATCAGGACGCGGCGATTGCCAGACGTGCCGGATTCGAGGGGGCGGGTGCTGCCGAGCGAGATGACGGACATCTGGCTGAGCGGCAGTTTTTTCTGTTCGTGCAGGTAGCGCTTGACGACTTCGGCGCGCGCCTTGCCGAGTTCGAAGTTGTTGTCCTCGGGGCCGATGTTGTCGGTGTGGCCCTAGATTTCGAGATGGAATTCCTCGCCCAGGGGGCCGAGCCGGTCTACCAGCTCGTCGAGGCGGGCGCGGTCGCCGGCAGGCAGTTCGGGCGCATTGATGGGATACATGACGCGGTCTTCGCGCAGGGTGACGGTGAAGGCTTCCTTGCCGTTCTGGCGCAGATATTCGCGGCCGGTGAGCGCGGCCAGCTCCTGCATGGTGGCCTCAAGCCGGCCCAGACGCGCTTCGTTTTGCGCGAGCCGCTCGGCGAGCGTGCGCTGTGTCGCGTCCAGCCGGTCGAGGCTCGCGTGGGCGGCGTTGGTGCGTGTGTCGAGCTGATCGGTTTCCATGCGCAAAAACCCGATGGCGTCATGTATGCCGTCCTGCTGTGCGGCGGACTGCCGGGCGAGGTCGCCGAGGCGGCTGGCGAGCGCGAGCTGGGCGGCTTCGAGGCGTTCGAGCGCAGCGCGTGCGTCCTGCAGGGCGCGCTGATGCGTGGCGTCGGCGCTTTCCATGCGCTGTTCGAGGCGGTCAAGCCGGTCCGGCGCTTGCGGTGTCGCGGTCTGCTGGGTGGCGCAGCCCGCCAGCACGAAGGGAAGGAGCAGGGACGAGAGGCGCGGTGCGGATGACATGGCGGCTTTCCTTGGGGCGCGAGGTGAATCAGGGAGCAAAACGCCGCCCATTTTAAGCGCGAACCCGTCTGCCGCCGCGGCACGAATGTGCCAGAAAAAATGGGGTCAGCGATAAACCTCGCGCCGGTTGCCGAGGCGTACTACGGTGATGAGGATCTTTGTGTCCTTGATCTGACAGATGAGGCGCCAATCGCCTATCCGATATTTCCAGAACTCGCCCAGTTCACTCCCCTTCAACGCTTGCCCAATGCTTCCGGGGTCGTCCAGGGGGGCAAGGCTCACGTTGCCGGATGCCGTAACGCATTCGCAAGTCGTGCAGGAAGTGGGCGAAGGGGTTCATTTCTTCGGGCGAGGTTGATTGATCAACTCACAGAGTACTCAGAAGGCTAGGCGTTATCAATACATAACATATTGATTAATAATAAGTTGCAATAATAAGTTGCTTTCACAGTGAAAGCAAAGAGGCAGGGTAAGTTATTGGTCTGGCGGAAGAACTGTGTCTGAATGAGGAGCGAGCAGCTACGTTCCCTGAACGACCATAATTCGGCCGGAGCTGCCGTTGGGTTACCATCCCGGTAACTGCCGTTGTCGGCCAGAAGCGGGAGTTGCGCCGAGAGGGAAGCTGTCGTTTACGTTCAACGTAAAAATGATTGACGGACAATTGGCGGGCAAAAGCCCGGTGACAGGGTGCCCGTGTCGATTGTCGAGTGAGATCGCCGCACGCAGCTCCCTTGCAGGCAAACTGCGATGCACAGTTGCGAGAACTGTGGGATGATAGCAGCAACGTCATTCAGCTCAATGGATGCGCATATTGAAAGTAGAGATAAAAATGGCAGATTTCGACGAAGAACCTGGCTCCGATTTTGCACTTATTCCGAATGATCAGCAGGAGACGGAAGAAGACCTGAACGCAGTGATCACCTTCAAGGACGCGGTGGTGATGAATGCGGACTGGACAATTGAAACGATCAACACGCAGATTAACAAAGGCAACATCAATTTGCAGCCCGGCTTTCAGCGACGGGTTGCATGGGACGATGTGCGAAAGAGCCGTCTGATCGAATCTATCATTGTTGGAATGCCCGTTCCTAACATTGTTCTCGCAGAGAACAAGGATCATCGTGGTCGGTTTTTAGTAATCGACGGTAAGCAGAGGTTAGTCGCCATCAACGACTTCTTGAAGGGTGTTTATAAGCTTCGGGGACTGGATATCCGGAATGACCTGAATGACAAGACGTATAGCGATCTACCCACTGAAGATCAGGAGTATCTGGACAATAGCACATTGCGCTCCACGGTCATCAAGAACTGGAGTGATGAAAATTTCCTATATGCGATCTTCTTCAGACTAAACAGTGGAAGCCTACCTCTGTCTCCGCAGGAACTTCGGAAGGCATTGATTGGAGGGAATCTCCTAGACTCGATCGAACAGTACCTCACCCAGAGCACTGCCTTCAAGGCGGTGTTCGGGGAAAAGCTGGACAAACGAATGCGAGACTCGGAATTGGTTCTCCGGTTCATTGCATATCACATTCGCCTTGAGCAATATCGGGGAGACTTCAAGGAGTTTCTCGACGACATGACGCGTCACTTCGAGACAGATTGGCAGATCCGGAAGCCAGAACTTGATGATGTGCTCGCTCGTCTAGATCTAGCTCTCAAGACCGCTCACGATGTGTTTGGCAAAGATGCATTCAAAAAGTGGTTGGGTTCAAAATATGAACGCGTTATTAATCGGGCGATTTTCGATGCCGTAGCAAGGTTCTTTGCGGACCCAATGGTGGCGGCGAAGGCGACAGCGATGAGTGGCCAGGTTCTCGAGGCCTACAAGGCCGTAAACCTTGAGCAGGAGTTTCGAGATGCGGTTGAGAAGACACCGAAAACTGTGGGAGCAACTATTCAACGAATTCAACGCTGGGGACAAGCTCTGGGACAGACGATCGGTATGACCTATGACCAGACTTGTCATCGACTTGTCTAACACATGCCACATCCCTGTCGTTACTTTGGTGCGTTGGAAGAACGCGTCACAGATCTAACCGCGAAGTTCGTGTCCGATCAAATAGCCGCTGAGTCCGCCGACCCGAGCTGCTTCATTCCCGATCTGGACAGACTTGCAGCTTTTAGGCTGCTGGTTCACGCGGAGATAGAGGAGTTTTTGGAAGCCAAGGCTCGTGAGGGGCTGAATGCCCTTACCACCACTCTCAATACACCCGGATTTACTCTTCGTAGCGCCTCCTTCGTATTTACGCTTGCGAGTGTTCTTGGAAAAACAGTAGGGTGCTCTTGGCCCTACAACCCATCGGCATTCATCGATGGTGCGATTCAGTTGATTCGCGTTGCAGAGACCCTGATCGCAGACAACAATGGAGTCAAGGGTGGTTCTTATTTCCAGCTGTCGGTGATGGCAGGAAAAATGCCAGATGAAGTTGATCAGGCTTTGGGGGCTAGTCTCACTAGCTATGGACAAAGCAGAGGGGACGTAGCTCACAAGAGTGTGGTTCGAGTACGAACACTGCAGGCTCCTTCGGCAGAAGCTAATGCGGCAAGCGAATTAGTGAGGGGGCTCTCCACCTACTTTGATGTGATGGCCCCGACTTCTGCTGGCTAACGTTCGAGGTGGGGCGGGGTTGGTAGCTTGCACCGCCTTGAGCATGAATGACTGCTTTGCGGAACGTGCGCGAACTGCCGCTTCGGGTCGGTAGCCGTAGCTCGGGTGGGAAAATGGGGTCAGACTCGATTTCCCCAAAAGAAATTGCCGCGCGATTACGGAGCCAACCCGAATACGACGCCTTCGTGCCACAACCCGAGCCCGATCAGACACAGCGGCGTGATGGCGATGAAACCATAGAGCACACGACGGAAGAACCAGTGGATGCCGCGCCCTTCGAGAAAATAACGTGCAACCAGCCAGCACTTGACCCAGAGCACGGTGGCGACGAGTGGCTGCAGACCGGCTTTGCCGTGCAGTTCGTGGCCGATGAGGATGGAGACGCCGGTCAGCAGCATGAGCCCCAGCCAGGTGAGGGTCAGCACGCGGTGGGTGGATTGGGGGGCGGACGAGGCGCGGCTCATGTCAGACCAGAATGTAGAAGAAGGCGAACAGGACGAGCCAGATGATGTCGGTGGCGTGCCAGTAGGAGGCGAGCGCTTCGAGGCCGTCGTGGTCCTCGGGCGTGTAGACCGCGGTGAGGTGGCGGAACAGCACCCACAGGATACCCAGAATGCCCCAGAAGGCGTGCACCATGTGGTTGATGGTCAGGTAGTAGTAGACGGTGAAGAAGATGCCGGCGCTGCCGTGGATGTCGTGCGCGAGATTCCACTGGACTTCGTGGACCTTGATCGCCGGATAGGTGAGGGCGAGCAGCAGGCCGGCGATCAGCCAGGCGATGGACACGCGGCGTCGGCCGTTGCGCAGGGTGACGACGGAAGAGGCGATGCAGAAGCTGCTGCCCACCATGGCGACGGTGATCCAGGTGCCGGCCCAGAGATTGAGCCGGCCGCTGCCTGCCGTGAAGTCGCCGGGAAAATGCGCGCGCGCCACGAAGTACACGGCAAACAGCACGAGAAATTCGGCAAATTCGCAGCAGATGCCGACCCAGATGCCCTTGTTGCCCGGGATGCGGCCGGTGCGTGGGGCGGCGCCGTGCAACGGCATTCGCTCTGCCAGGGTCGTGCTCATGCTTCATCCTCCGCGTGGGAAGCATTGTGCCACGCTTTTTCCGCGCCGTCGTTTGTCACCCACACACAAAATGGGGTCAGACTCGATTTTGCAACGAGCGGAACCGCTCGGAAATCGAGTCTGACCCCATTTTTTGTTTTTTGCCATTTTGTGCGGAGAACAGGTTCCTTACGCTGGCCGCGCAGGGTGACATGCAGCAGGCGCTGTCGATCCTGGATCGACTGGATGCCGGTGTCGGGCCGGACGCAGATCCAAAGAAAATGGGGTCAGACTCGATTTCTGCATCGCAAAAATCGAGTCTGACCCCATTTGGGGTTCGCTTTTTTCCGTGCCGTTGTTGGACGGCCAACTTCTTCCCGATGCAGGCTTCCGCTACCCGGCCAGCCCCTCGGTGCGCAAGGCCGCCTGCACCTTGGGGCGGGCGCGGACGCGTTCGAGGTAGGCGGTGAGCGCGGGCCAGGGGGCGAGGTCGAGGCCGACCAGGGCGGACCAGTTCAGCACCGTGAAGAGATAGGCGTCGGCCACCGTGAACTGCTCGCCCATGAGATAGGCCTTGCCCGCGATCGCCTGGTCGAGCCAGGCGAGCCGGTTTCTGAGGTTGTCGGTGGTGCCGGCTTTCCATTCCAGCGCGGCGTGCGGATTGAACAGCGGGCTGAAGCTCTTGTGGATCTCGGCACTGATGAAGTTGAGCCATTCCTGCACGCGATACCGCTCGATGGTGCCGGCCGCGGGCATGAGTCCGCTCTCGGGCTTGCGGTCGGCGAGGTACTGCACGATGGCCGGGCCTTCGGTGAGGATGCTGCCGTCGTCCAGTTCCAGCGCCGGCACGTACCCCTTGCCGTTGATCTGCAGGTAGTCGCCGCCGCCTTCGATCCGGCTGGTCGCGAGATCGACTTTTTTCAGCTGTGCGGACAGCCCGGCTTCCTCGATGACGATGTGCGGAGAAAGCGAGCAGGCGCCGGGGGCGTAGTAGAGTTTCATGGTCATCTCCAGTGAATTGCGATATGTGCGTTCCCTCACCATAGTACGAGAATCGCGGCGGGGGCACCGCGCCCACAATGGGAGGGGGGTAGGAGGGCCGCCCCCGGCCCGATGCCGTGAGGTTCCGGCGCCCGAAAATCGCGGCGAGGGCGCCGCTCCCACACTGGGGAATGGAGGCGGGCGCCCGCGGCCCGGCTTATCCCTCGACGACTTCGAATTCGTGCGTGATCTCGGCGGTCTTGCCGAGCATGATGCTGGCCGAGCAGTATTTCTCCGCGGACAGTTTGACCGCCTGCTCGACGCGCCGGGGGTCGAGCCCCCTGCCGGTGACGGTGAAGCGGACGTGGATGCGGGTGAATACCTTGGGGTCGGCCGGCGCGCGCTCGGCGTCGATGTCGGCGACGCAGTCGGTGATCGGCTGGCGCGCCTTTCTCAGGATGTGCACGACGTCGTAGGCGGAGCAGCCGCCCAGCCCCAGCAGCAGCATTTCCATCGGGCGCACGCCGAGGTTTCTGCCGCCGCCGTCGGGCGGACCGTCCATGACGACGGTGTGGCCGGATTCGCTCTGGCCGGCGAAGCTGACGCCTTCGATGAGTTTGACGCGGGCTTTCATGGCTTTCCTCGGCTGCTCAAAGAGCGCAGTTTGTACCACAAAATCCCCAGCCACTCGTGCGCGGCGTAGGCGCTGTCGCGCAGCCCGGAGGGCGTGGGCGCCAGGTCGGACAGCGCGTCCAGGGTGATGCTGGCGAACTGCGTGCCGGCAGGCACGACGGCGAGTCCCTGCGCCTCGAACAGCGGCACGGCGCGGCGCAGGTGCCAAGCATGGCTGACCAGGGCGATGCGGCGCACGCCGTCGGCTTCCAGCAGCGGCGCGGACAGGCGGGCGTTGTCCCAGGTGGTGCGGGCGGCGTCCTCGACCCAGCGCGGGCGGATGCCGTATTCGTCCTCCAGCACGCGCTGCATGAGGCGGCTCTCGGGCGTCCGGTCCGCGCCCGGGGCGCCGCCGGTGACGAGGATCGGCAGGCCGCTGGCGCGGTGCAAGCGTACGCCATAGCGCAGCCGTTCCAGGGTGAAGCCGTTGACCGTGTCGCCGCCGTATTCGGGCGCGTCGAGGCGGCTGCCGCCGGCGAGCACGACGATCGCGTCGACGCCTTGCAAGGCGGCGGGATCGAGGGGCGGCGCGGCTTCGAGACTCTTCTGCAGCAGCCCGCTGACCCAGGGCGTGGAGAGGGCGTAGAGTGCGAGGGCGACCAGCAGGATCAGCGTCATGGCAAGGCGGGGACGGCGGCGGTGAAGGGCGAGCGCGGCGGCCAGCGCGATTGCCAGCGATGCCGGCGGCAGCAGGACGGCGCCGACGAACTGGGAGACGGGCAGCAGGCTCATGCGGCGATTGTAAGCGCTTCCCCGCGGCTTCCCGTCACCGGGGGGTTGTCATCGGGGGGTTTGACTTCTGCCGGGAGGCGCGGTTAGAATGCCCGGCTTTCCGAGAATATCCTCTTGTGCCGAGGCTGGGTCATGAAAACCTTTTCCGCTAAACCGCATGAAGTCAAACGCGACTGGTTCGTGGTTGACGCCGACAACAAAGTGCTGGGCCGCCTGGCTTCGGAGATCGCGCGTCGCCTGCGTGGCAAGCACAAGCCCGAATATACCCCGCACGTCGACACCGGCGACTACATCGTGGTGGTCAACGCCGGCAAGCTGCGCGTGACCGGCACCAAGGAAACCGACAAGAAGTACTATCGCCACACGGGCTATCCCGGCGGCCTCTACGAGACGACGTTCGGCAAGATGCAGGAGCGCTTTCCCGGCCGCGCGCTGGAAAAGGCGGTCAAGGGCATGCTGCCGAAGGGTCCGCTCGGCTACGCCATGATCAAGAAGATGAAGATCTATCCGGGCGCCGAGCATCCGCACGCCGCACAGCAGCCCCAGCCCCTGGACGTCCAGGCTTAACTCAACACCAGGCAATTTAAGGTCATCCCATGATTGGCAATTACAATTACGGTACCGGTCGTCGCAAGGAATCGGTCGCGCGCGTGTTCATCAAGACGGGCAGCGGCAAGATCATCGTCAACGACAAGCCGGTGGACGAGTATTTCTCCCGCGAGACCGGCCGCATGATCGTGCGTCAACCGCTGGTGCTGACCGACAACCTCGACCGCTTCGACATCATGGTGAACGTCTCCGGTGGCGGCGAATCCGGCCAGGCCGGCGCGGTGCGCCACGGCATCACCCGTGCGCTGATCGATTTTTCGGCGGAGATGAAACCTGCCCTGAAGGCGGCCGGCCTCGTCACCCGCGACGCCCGCGAAGTCGAGCGCAAGAAGGTCGGCTTCCACAAGGCGCGCCGCCGCAAGCAGTTCTCCAAGCGCTGATCGCCGCGCCGCGCAAAAAACCGTCCGCTTCGGGCGGCTTTTTTTGGCCTCGCGCGGGCGGCTGTTCTACAATGATGCGGCCAGATGGTCCGTTCCGCCTGCGGGAGCGACATCCCGCAGCGATCGCTGCGAGGGTGGCGTTTCGGCATGGGTGCGCGGGCGGGTGTCGCCCCGATTCGTCCGAAGATCGCGGCGGGGCCGCGCCCACAGGGTGCGTGGCGCCGTGGGAGGGCCGCCCCGGCCCGATGCCGTGGCGGTTCCGGCGCTCGATTCGCGGCCGGGCGCCGCGCCTGCGGGGACACGCCCGTTGATGGACAGCCCGCTTTAGTCGTTCACATGCAAGGAAGCACATCATGATCAAAGTCGGTATCGTCGGCGGCACGGGCTACACCGGGGTCGAGTTGCTGCGCCTTCTGGCGCGCCATCCGCAGGCCGAACTCAGGGCGATCACCTCGCGCAAGGAAGCCGGCATGCCGGTGGCGGAGATGTTCCCCAATCTGCGCGGCCGGGTGGAGCTCGCCTTTTCCGCTCCGGAGGACGCCGGCCTGGAGCATTGCGACCTGGTGTTCTTCGCCACCCCGAACGGCGTGGCGATGCAGCAGGCGCGCGCGCTGCTGGACGCGGGCGTCAGGGTGATCGACCTGGCGGCGGATTTCCGCATCCAGGACATCGCGGTGTGGCAGCAGTGGTACCGGATGGAGCACGCCTGTCCCGACCTGGTGGCCGAGGCGGTCTACGGCCTGCCGGAGATCAACCGCGGCAGGATCCGCGGCGCGCGCCTGATCGCCAACCCGGGCTGCTACCCGACCGCGGTGCAGCTGGGTTTCCTGCCGCTCATCGAGGCGGGGGTGATCGACACGGGCTTCCTGATCGCCGACGCCAAGTCGGGCGTGTCGGGCGCCGGGCGCAAGGCGGACGTCCACACCCTGTTCGCCGAAGCGGCGGACAACTTCAAGGCCTACGCGGTCGCCGGCCATCGCCACTGGCCGGAGATCAAGCAGGGACTGGAACTGTTCGCCGGCAAGCCGGTGGGGTTCACCTTCGTGCCGCACCTGACGCCGCTGATCCGCGGCATCCACGCCACGCTCTACGCGAAGGCGGGCGCCGCCGCCGACCTGCAGGCGCTGTTCGAAGCACGCTACGCCGACGAGCCCTTCGTCGACGTGCTGCCGGCCGGCGCGCATCCGGAAACCCGCTCCGTGCGCGGTGCCAACGTCTGCCGGATCGCCGTGCACCGGCCCAGGGACAGCGACAGCGTGGTGGTGCTGTCGGTGATCGACAACCTGGTCAAGGGCGCGGCCGGGCAGGCGGTGCAGAACATGAACATCATGTTCGACCTGGCCGAGGACACCGCGCTCGCCGACGTCGGCATGTTGCCCTGAGCGTCCCGCCTGCCGCGGCACCGCCCGTGGCGTCCGCCGCAGCCGCGCGGCGTGGCGCCGGGGAACTCCGCGGATCGAGCAGGGTCTTTGCTTGACGCGAGCCGGGTGATGCGGATAATCACCTCAATTCACTCAGGAGCATCATCATGAACGCAATGACCGAAATGGAATTCCCGCTGATCTTCACTGACAGTGCGGCGAGCAAGGTCAAGACCCTGATCGACGAGGAAGGCAACCCCGACCTGAAACTGCGCGTGTTCGTTTCCGGCGGCGGCTGCTCGGGCTTCCAGTATGGCTTCACCTTCGACGAGACGCAGAACGACGACGACACCGTGATGGAAAAAAACGGCGTCACCCTGCTGATCGATTCGATGAGCTTCCAATACCTGGCCGGGGCCGAGATCGACTACTCGGAAGGCCTCGAAGGCGCGCAGTTCGTCATCAAGAACCCGAACGCCTCCACCACCTGCGGCTGCGGCTCGTCGTTCTCGGCATAAGCGCTCCCGCGCATCCGTCCCAAAAAAAGAGCGGCCGCGGCCGCTCTTTTGCCGTCTTCAGGCCGGATAAATCGCCCCCAGCACGCGTGAACCGCGCGCCCCGGTGACCGACGGCAGGTTGCCCGGCGCGCGCCGCAGCGCCTGTCGCGCGAGCCAGGCGAAGGCGAGCGCCTCCACCCAGTCCGGATCGATGCCGAGCACGGCGGTCGTGGCCACCCGCGCATCCGGCAGGTGCAGCGCGAGACGGCGCATGAGCGCGCCGTTGTGCGCGCCGCCGCCGCACACGTAGACTTCCTCGGCACCCGGGCATTCGCGGCGAATGGCGTCACCGAGGCTGCGCGCGGTGAGTTCGAGCAGCGTGGCCTGCACGGTGGCGGGCGGCAGCGCGGCGTGCGCGGCCTGGCGCAGCACGGCGTCCAGCGCGTCGAGGTTGAACTGCTCGCGTCCGGCGCTTTTCGGCGGCGCCTGGTGCAGGTAGGGATGCGCGAGCAGCGTCGCGAGCAGTTGCGGATCCGCCTCGGCCGTGCCCGCCCAGCGGCCGTCGCGGTCGTAGCGCGCGCCGCGATGGCGCTGGATCCAGGCGTCCAGCAGCATGTTGCCCGGCCCGGTATCCCAGCCGCGCACGGGACCCATGGGCGGCAGGTCCGTGATGTTGGCGATGCCGCCGACGTTGGCGATGACGCGGTGGATGGCGGGGTGGGCAAGCGCGTGCGCGTGGAATGCGGGTACCAGGGGGGCGCCATGGCCGCCGGCGGCGACGTCGCGGCTGCGAAAATCGGTGACGACGTCGATGCCGGTGAGTTCGGCGAGCAGCGCGCCATTGCCGATCTGCAGCGTGTAGCCGTCCGCCGGGCGATGGCGCAGGGTCTGGCCGTGGCAGCCGATGGCGCGCACGCTGCCGGGGGCGTGTGCGCCGAGCAGCGATTGCACGGCCTCGGCGTACAGGTGCGCGAGGTCGTTCGCGGCCAGCGCGGCAAGATGGATTTCGTCGGGCTGCGGCGCGTTCAGCGCCAGCAGGCGCGCGCGCAGGCTGTCGGGATAGGGCAGGTAGCGGGTGCGCACGAGGCGCGGCGCCGCGCCGTCGGGTGAAAACTCCGCGAGCACCGCGTCGACGCCGTCGAGGCTGGTACCGGACATGAGGCCGACGCAGTGTTCGGTCTCATGTGCGGAGGCGGCGGGAATCAATGCCGGTATGGACGCTCAGTCCAGCGCGGCGAGGTTGGTGCCGCGCAGCAGCGCCAGCTTTTCGCTCCAGCCCGCCGTCTGGTCGCGGAACTGCGCGAGTTGCGCGGCGGGGAGCGGCGGCGACCCCGGCAGCTTGACGGTGAGGGGATTCTGCGGGCGCCCCGCGGTGCGCACTTCGTAGTGCAGATGCGGACCGGTGGCGGCGCCGGTCGAGCCGACGTAGGCGATGATCTCGCCCTGCGACACGGCGCGGCCGGCGCGGATGCCGGCGGCGAAGGCGTTGAGATGCGCGTAGTAGGTTTCGTACCCGTTGCCGTGGCGCACGATGACGAGGTTGCCGTAGCCGCCGCGCCGCCCGGCGAAGGCAACCGTGCCGTCGCCCGTGACCTTGACCCGCGTACCGGTCGGCGCGCCGAGGTCGACCCCGGTATGGGCGCGGTGGAAGCCGTAGAGGGGGTGCTTGCGGGAGTTGCTGAAACTGGAGGTTACGCGGGTGAATTCGAGCGGCGAGCGGAGGAAGCCCTTCTTCAGCGATTCGCCTTCGGGGGTGTAGTAGCTTTCGCGGCCGTTGGCGTCGCGATACAGCACCACGCGGTAGGTCTTGCCGGCGTTGACGAATTCGGCGGCGAGCATGCGCCCTGCGCCGACCGGTTCGCCATTGCGGTAATCCATGGTGTAGACGACGGAGAAGGTGTCGTCACGGCGCAGGTCGCCGCGGAAGTCGATGCGCGTGGCGAACGCCTCCACCATCTGGTCGGCGATCTTGCCGGGGATGCCGGCGCTGTCGGTGGCGCCGTACAGGGACGTGATGATGCGTCCGGAATTCATGGTCACGCGCGACTCGAGCACGGCCGGACCGTCTTCGGCGACGAAGTCCTCGCCCTGGCGCACGAGGGTCAGGGCCGGACCGTCACGGCGCTCGAAGCGCACCGACAGGACTTCGCCCTCGGAGGTGGTGGTGGCGTGCAGGCGCTGGCCGGCGCGCAGGGTGCGCGCGACCGGCTGCAGGGCGGGTGCGGCCAGCAGGCGCTGGATTTCCAGATCGTCGACGTGCAGGCGCGCCAGCGCATCGCCCAGGGTGTCGCCGGGACGCAGCGCGCCCTCGCGTTCGTAGGCTTCGGCGGACGCCGCGGGTGTGAGCGTGGGCAGGCTGATCGCTTCGGTGATCGTTTCCGGTGCGATGTCGAGGGTGTTGGTGTCGGGTGCCAGGCCGAAGGCGGCGACGACGCCGAACAGCGGCAGGCTGGAGAGAACGACCAGGGTACGCAGGCTGAAGCGACGTTCCGCACCGGTGAGTCGATCGGTTAAGATTCTCAGTTTGGTGAGCGGCATGGACCGGTTCCCTTCCTTGAACGAGCCGGGAGTCTAACACACAATGTTTCCCGGAAAAATATTCAATCCAAACACTGGTTTGGGCGAGTCGGGCAGGAGGTATTCCATGGTTACGGCGCCACCGCAGGAAACTTGAGACGACAGGGAAGGAGTGTTGATGCGGGACGCCTTGCAGGAAATCAAACGTGGAGCGGATGAGCTGCTGATCGAGGCCGACCTGGCCGAGCGGCTGAAGAGCGGCCGCCCCTTGCGCATCAAGGCCGGGTTCGACCCCACCGCGCCCGACCTGCATCTCGGGCACACCGTGCTGCTCAACAAGCTGCGCCAGTTCCAGGAACTCGGCCATCAGGTCATTTTCCTGATCGGCGACTTCACCGGCATGATCGGCGACCCGACGGGCAAAAACGCCACGCGCCCGCCGCTCACCCGCGAGGCGGTGGTGGAGAACGCGAAAACCTACCGCGAACAGGTGTTCCGGATCCTCGACCCCGCGAAGACCGAAGTCCGCTTCAACTCGGAGTGGATGGAGCAGCTGGGCGCGGCCGGCATGATCCGCCTCGCCGCCACGTACACCGTGGCGCGCATGCTGGAACGCGACGATTTCCACAAGCGCTACAGCAGCCAGCAGCCGATCGCGATCCACGAATTCCTCTATCCGCTGATCCAGGGCTACGACTCGGTGGAGCTTCGCGCCGACGTCGAAATCGGCGGCACCGACCAGAAGTTCAATCTGCTCATGGGGCGCGAACTGCAGAAGCACCATGGCCAGCCGCCGCAGTGCGTGCTCACCATGCCGCTCCTGGAGGGGCTCGACGGCGTCAACAAGATGTCGAAATCGCTCGGCAACTACATCGGCATCGACGAGCCGCCACGGGAAATCTTCGGCAAGCTGATGTCGGTCTCCGACACGCTCATGTGGCGCTACATCGATCTGCTGTCGTTCGCGCCGTCGGCGACGATCGAGGGCTGGAAGCGGCAGGTCGCGGGCGGTGCCAACCCGCGCGACGTGAAGGTCGGCTTCGCGCAGGAGATCGTCGCCCGCTTCCATGGGCCGGCCGCGGCGGACGACGCGCTCGCCGAGTTCGAGGCGCGCTTCCAGCGCGGCGCGCTGCCGGACGACATGCCCGAGATCAGCCTGTCCGCGGTCGACGGCGCGCTCGCCGTGCCGCAGCTGCTCAAGCAGGCCGGGCTGGTGCCCAGCACCTCCGAGGCGATCCGGCAGGTGGCGGCGGGCGGCGTGCGCTTGGACGGCGAGCGCGTGACCGACAAGGGCGTGAGCGTGGCCGCGGGCACCACCGTCGTCGCCCAGGTGGGCAAGCGCCGATTTGCCCGGGTGACGGTCGTGTGAAAATTATTTCGCCGAGGGTGTTGACGGATTATTTTTGCTCTGTAGAATGCGCACCTTCTCGAAGCGACCTGTGTATTTTTTTGCGGTGTCGATCGAAGTGTTCTTTAACAATTTACAGCCGATAGGTGTGGGTGTTGTGGTGGTTGCCGTCCTGATTTTTTTGGGGTGGTACTAGCATAGCTGCTCACACCGAACGAAGTAATTCGTTTGAGTTGAG
>JACDJC010000370.1_pt1 | contig 55595 bp, 55 predicted proteins | sample 7454191 | NCBI WGS metagenome assembly JACDJC01 (sample SAMN14253291, study PRJNA609438) | sludge metagenome | isolation source: sludge after 25d culture with pyrite and EDTA | collected 2018-12-20 | reverse complement strand
GCCACCGCGCGCAAGTGGCGCAGCTGTTCGACGTAAGGGTCCTGCCTATGCAGCGGGGTGCGCTCCATGCTCAGGGGTTCGTGCCAGCCGCGTTTGCCCAGGTACTTGAACACCTGGAGCCGGGGCAGGGCGAGCGATGCGTCGGTGCCCGTCAGGAAGATGGAATCGACGTCTTGCCTGGCGTAGTGCTCGGCTTCGCCGGCGGCCAGATCCCAGTTCCAGGGGGCCGCCGCGGCGTCGCTGACGACCAGTGTCGCCAGCGCGCCGTTCCGGAATCGCAGCAGCGCGGTGGCGGTGTCCTCGACGGCGAAACCGCGAACGGCGTTCGAGCACTGCGCCTGCACCGATGCCACCTCGCCCAGAAGAAAACGCAGCAGGTCGATGTCGTGGATCATGTTGATCAGGACCGGCCCGCCGCCCGGTTGACGGCGCCACTGCATGTCGAAGTAGCTATCCGGCTTCATCCAGGTCGCCATGACGTTGGCCGTCGCGGGCCGGCCCAGCACGCCGGCCGCGACGAGCTCTTTGGCGCGGCGCAGAATGGGATTGTGCCGGCGTTGATGCCCGACCATCAGGGGAACCCCGGCCGCTTCGGCGGCATCGCAAAGCCGCATGCCTTCCTCGACCGTGTCGGCAATGGGTTTCTCGACCAGCACGGGCAGCTTCAGATCGATGCAGGCAATCCCGAGATCGGTATGCGTGCGGTTCGGCGTGGCGATGATCACCGCTTCGGCGCGCTGCGTGGCAAGCAGTTCCATCGGGTCGGCCGACCACGCCACGCCGAGTTCCGCGGCCAGATCGCGTCCGGCCTCGCTGGGGTCTGCAATGCCGGCCAGGACGACGTCCGGATGCCGCACAATGCGTTCGATATGCATGCGCCCGATGGCGCCGGCGCCAAAGACATGGACCGGCAGGCGCGCGGCCGTGGCGGAGCGTGTTGGACTGTTCATGAACATTCTCCGTTTGAGATCAAACCCCGCGGCCGCCGGAAAGGTCGAAAGCCGCGCCGGTCGAAAACGAGCATTCGTCCGAGCACAGCCAGGTGATCAGGGCCGCCGCTTCATCCAGCGTGCCGGCGCGGCCGAGCGGGATGCGCGACAGGGCGGCGGCGAGATATTCGGCGGACAGCTGCTGCAGCAGATCGGTGGCGATCAGCGCCGGTGTGACCGCATTGACCAGAACGCCGGTGCCGGCCAGGTCCTTGCCCATGGACTTCGTCAGCCCGACCACTCCCGCCTTGGTTGCCGCATACGGCCCCAGGTTCTTCGGTCCCTCGTTGGCGGTGACCGACGCGATGTTGACGATGCGCCCCCAGCCATTGCGCACCAGATGAGGCGTGGCCGCGCGGCTGACCAGGAACAGTCCGGTGAGATTGATGCGCACGACCCGATCCCATTGCTCCGGCGAGGTTTCCCAGAAAGGTCCGTTGGGCCCGACGATGCCCGCTCCGTTGACCAGGATGTCGAGCTTGCCGCGAGCCTCGATCAACTCGGCCATGGCGTTTTCCACATCGGCGGCCTGGCTGACGTCGACGACGCGGGTGAGGACGCTGTGGCCATGCAACGCGCCGCATGCGTCCAGCTTGGCTTTGTCGATGTCCCAGACGACGACGGTCGCTCCTTCACGCACCAGCCTGTCGACCGCCGCGCGCCCGATGCCCGAGGCCCCTCCGGTGACCAGCGCGATCCTGTTCGCGAAACGTGTTGGGAGGTGTGTGCTGTCTGTCATGTTGTTTCCTTGGATGTATGTCCGCCGAGGGCGGACGCATGTATTTATGAGTCATGCGTACACGGCCGCGAGCGACAGTTTGCCGCCTGAAGGTATGTCTGGGAAAATGGTTAGTTATTATGATTCATATCAAAAAATGGATACCTGAAAGGGGAGCGCGTGGACTGGACGCACAAGCTACGTCTTAGGAACCTTCAAATGCTGTTGAGCCTGGCCGAGACCGGCAACATGAGCCACAGCGCGGAAGCCCTGCACACCACCCAGCCCGGGCTCTCGAAATGGCTCAAGGAACTCGAGGACGAAATCGGCCTGCCGCTGTTCGAACGCCATGCGCGGGGCCTGCGCCCGACGGCGTATGGAAACGCCCTGATCGAACACGCCAGGCGCATCGAGGCCCATCTCGATGCCGCAAGAGAGGACATGCTGTCCATGCGGGTCGGCGGCGCCGGCATCGTCACCATCGGCTTTGCCGGGGTGTCGGCCGTGGACACCGTCCCCATCGCGGTCTTGCGCATCGTGCGCAAGATTCCCAACGTCCACGTGAAGCTGTTCGAGAACAATCTGGGCAATCTCATGAGCGCGCTGAATTCGGGCGAAATGGACATCGTCGTCGGCCCCAGCGATTTCAGCGCGCTGCCGCCGCGGGTGCGCGCGGAAACTCTGTATGCGGAATCCATACACGCGGTTGCGCGCAAGGACCATCCGATTTTCGAGCTCGACACCATCACCTGGCAGCATGTGCTGGCGTATCCCTGGGCTTTGTGGGCCAAGGGCACGCCGGTGCGCAGGGCTTTTGACCGGGCCCTCGAGACCGCGGGGCAGAAACTTCCCGTCCATTACGTCGAGTCGAATTCCGCGGCGCTGAACACGGCGCTGCTGCTGCATAGCGACATGATAGGAGTCACGTCGCAGCGTCCGGCGATACGCTGGGGGAGCTTGAATCTTTTGTCGGTGATTCCGTTGTCGCTGGGGGTGCTGGGCGCCGTTTCGGTGTACTGGCGCGAGGATTCGCTCAATCGCATCGCTGTGAAGGCGGCGCTCGATTCGATCAGGGAAACGGGGCGCGATGCGAGCGGGGGCGATTTGTTCCACAGCACCGCCGCGTTTGCGGATGAGGGGCGGAACTGAGGGGTGATGCTGGGATTGGGGCGCTGCTCGGCTCAGCGGCGGGCACCGCATATCCGCCAGGCAGCCCCCCAGCGAGCACTTAGCCGGCGTCCGGCTGCGCCGCCGGCTCGGCGCGTCGGAACGCGTCCAGCTTCGCGCAATTGGCTTCCACCTCCAGTATCAGCGGATACCGGCTCAAGTCCACCTTGAATCGCCGTGCGCTATTGACCTGCGGGATCAGATAGACATCGGCCAGCGTGGGCGAACCGCCAAAACTGAAGCCGCGGCGCGTGGCGTCGCGCGCCAGCATCTGCTCGTAGGCCTCGAAGCCCGCGTCTATCCACGTCTGGCACCAGGCGTCGACGGCCGCGTCGTCCGCCCCGAACTGCGAGCGCAAGCGCTTCAGGATGCGCCGGTTGTTGATCGGATGCACGTCGCATCCGATCATGGCCGCCAGCGCGCGCACGTGCGTGCGATCGAAGGGATCGCTGGGCAGCAAGGCCGGTTCGGGCCAGGTTTCTTCCAGCCATTCGAGGATGGCGGGCGACTGGATCAGCGTCCTGCCGCCGACCGCCAGGGCGGGCACCAGCTGCTGCGGGTTCACCGCCTGAAAAGAGGGCGCCAGATGCTCTTCGCGGCGCAGGTCGATGCCCACGTACTCGGCGTCCAGGCCCTTCAGATTCAACGCGATGCGCAGGCGATGCGATGTTCCGCTGCGGAAAAAACTATAGATCTTCATGGAGTTCATTCCGCCGCGCCGATGGTTAGCGCGATCTCTCCTATGCCCTCGACCTTGCCGTGCAGCGTGTCGTCGGGTACGACGGGCCCGACGCCTTCGGGCGTGCCCGTGTAGATCAGGTCGCCGGGTTGCAGGTGATAGAACAGGGAGAGGTCCGCGATGATTTCGCGGATGTTCCAGATCAGGCGCGAAACGTCGGATTGCTGCTTCACTTCATTGTTCACGGTCAGGGACAGCGCGCCGGACTCGACCACCCGCCCGGGCATGGCAACGACCTCGCCGCAAATGGAGCTGAGTTCGGTGTCCTTGCCCAGGTCCCAAGGCCGGCCCTTGTCGCGCGCGGCCAGCTGCAGGTCGCGGCGGGTCATGTCCAGGCCGCAGGCATAGCCGTAGATGTGCTCGTGCGCATCTTCCTGGCGGATGCGGAAGCCCGGCTTGCCGATCACCACCACCAGCTCCATTTCATAATGGAAATTGGCGGTCTCCGGCGGATAAGGCATGACCGAGCCGCTTGCAAGCAGCGTCTGGGGCGACTTGGTGAAATAAAACGGCCTTTCGGTGGCCTTGTCGACGGGGCGACCCATTTCCTGGGCGTGGGCGTGGTAATTGCGCCCGACGAAAAACAGCCTGTTGACGGGCAAACGGGCGGCCTGGCCGCGAACCGGCAGGGAAGGCGCGGCGGGAGGCGCCCAGAGGTATTCAGTCATTGTCGTTTCCTGGAAAAAATTCAGCCACGGTTTTCGTAGACACCGAGCTTGCGATGAAGAGGGGATTCGTCCGCCATGAAAATGAAAGCGGGCTCCTCGTTTGAAAGATTGGTCAGGGTTGCGTCGGCATAGCCCGGCAGGCAGCAGGTGTCCGCATTTTCCAGCGTGAAATCCTTCCCGTCGCAGCGCACGCCGGCGCGCCCTTCGATCTGGTGCAGCACCTGGGCCGGCGAGCGGGCCGGCAGGCGCAGGGTCTGGCCGGGGCGCAGCATCAGCGCGTAGAAACCGAGGATGTTTTGGGCGTCCGACATGGTTTCCGGATTCACGTAGGTGATCTGGATGAACTGCTCGCCGGGATTGTCTTCGGCATAGGCCGCCAGGGCGGCGCGCGCCTCGGACCACGGGTAGCGCAGCATGGGGTAAGCCGCGGCGTTGCGCTCGAAGGCGGGCGTGGGCACGATGCCGGGGCGGTAGGCGCGATCCAGCCGGCCGAGGTTCAGGTGCTGGCGCTCGCCTTCATTGTGGTAGCTGGCTTCCATGTAATACACCAGGGGCAGGTCGAGCACGTCGAGCCACACCACGGGCTCGCCGCCATCGTGGCCGTGTTCATGCCACTGGCCGGTGGGCGTCAGAATGAGGTCGCCGCGCTCCATGGGGCATTTTTCGCCATTGACGGTCGTGTATGCGCCGCCGCCTTCGACGATCATGCGCACCGCGTTCGGCGTGTGCTTGTGCGCCGGCGCCCATTCACCGGGCAGCAGCAGCTGCATGCCCAGGTACATGGCGGCGCTGGCCTGCATTTTCTCGATGCCGTGGCCGGGGTTGGCCAGCACCAGCACCCGGCGCTCGGCTTTTTCTATGGGCGTGAGTTCGCCCGCTTTCAGCAGCAAGGGCCGCAGGGCGCCGTAAGACCAGTGCGTGGTGGCGGTGCGGCGGGTGGGGATGTCCGGCGGCAGCACCGCGCGCAGGCTGGGCCACAGCGGCACCAGGTTCAGGCTCGACAATTCATCGCGGTAGTCCTGCGGCAGGTCTTCCAGGCGGCCCAGATCATTGGCTGTACTCATTTTGGTTCTCCTTGTGTTCAGGCGTCGCCGGCCAGGCAATTGCCGACGTTCCAGCCATAGAGCCATTCCATGGCGTCAAAGAACCGCTCGGGGGAGCGGCCTTTCCAGAGGTCGTTGCGCACCAGGCGCTCGACGCCCTTGGCGTGATAAAGCCGGCCCATTTCACGGCTGGACAGCACGATGCGCGCGGTGCGGGCGACCCGCGAGCGCTCGTAAAGGCTCAATGCCCGGTTCCAGTCGTTGTCGTGCAGGCGCAGGGCTTCACCGAGGGTGACGGCGTCTTCCATGGCCATGCAGGCGCCCTGGGCGAGGTATTGGGTGGTCGGGTGGGCGGCGTCGCCCAGCAGCGTGGCCCGGCCGAAAGTCCATTGGCCGATGGGATCGCGGTCGGCCGTGGCCCAGCGCCTCCAGCTCTTGGGCAGGTCGATGAGCTGGCGCGCCTGGTCGCAGATGCCCTGGAAATAGCCCTGCACCTCTTCCTTGCTGCCGTCGGTCACGCCCCAGGTTTCCTGCTGCCGGCTGTGGAAGGTGACCACGACGTTGTACTGCTCGCCGCCGCGCAAGGGGTAGTGGACCAGATGGCAATTCGGCCCGACCCAGATGCTGGCGGCGTTCCAGCGCAAGTCCTCGGGGAAGTCTTCCTTGTCGACCACGGCGCGATACACCACGTGGCCCGTCACGCGCGCCGGATCGCCCACATACTGTTCGCGCACCACGGACTTGACGCCATCGGCGCCGATCAGCGCCGTGCCTTGCCAGCTTTTGCCGTTCTGGTCATGGACGGTGACGGTATCGGCGGACTGTTCGACGCGCTCGATGCGCGTGTTGGTATGGAACTCGACCTTTCCGGTTTCCAGGGCGCCTTCGAGCAGCGAAGTGTGGACGTCGACACGATGGATGACGGCATAGGGATTGCCGAAGCGTTCGCGGAACGCCGCGCCGGTCGGGATCCGGGCCACCTGCCGGCCGTCGACGGCGTCGTGCATGACCATGTAGTCGGTATAGACGGCGCGGCCACGCGCTTTTTCACCAATGCCCAGCGCGTCGAAAGCGTGAAAAGCGTTGGGCCCGAGCTGGATGCCGGCGCCGATTTCGCCGATTTCAGGTGCTTGTTCGAATACTTTCACTTCATAGCCGCGCCGCACGAGAGCGAGTGCGGCAGCCAGCCCGCCGATGCCGCCCCCGGCGACCAGAACTGGTGATGCTGATGTGTTGGTTGTCATTCTTGACCCTTGTGTATGCAATATGGCCGCGTCTCTGCGGCCATTCGGTAAGCTCACATATTGTATGTATACATATAATAAGTATGCTTATATTAAGTGTAGTGTTATGATCTTTCACTGTCCTATTATGGAAAACCCTGAGTTCGTATGACCCGGAATGCGCGCCCATCGCAGGTCGAACCCCTGCAGCTCGATACCCTGCCAGGCCATCTGATTCGCCGCCTGCACCAGATCACGGCGGGCATCTACACACAGGAAGTGGGCGAAAAAAGCGTCACGCAGGTACAGTTCGCGGCCTTGCAGGCGCTGCGCAACCATCCTGGCGTGGACCAGCGCACATTGGCCAAGCTGATCGCGCTGGATGCGTCGACGACGGGCGGGGTCATAGACCGCCTCGAAGCGCGCGGCCTGGTCGACCGCCGGCTGTCCCCCAATGATCGACGAGTCAAGCTCTTGTACATCACCCACGAAGGCGAGGCCCTGCTGGACCGCCTGGTGCCGCTGATGCTCCGGGCGCAGGAGCGCATGCTGGAGCCCCTGGCTCCGGAACAGCGCGCGCAATTCATGGAAATGCTCGCCGTGCTGGTCAGCGTGAACAACGAACTCAGCCGGGCGCCGGGCATGGAGTGACCGGCGCGCGGCGCTTCGACCCGCCCCGCACTGTGGCGCGTCCGCATCCTGCCCGCGGCTTCGCTTCAATTCATAAGTTTTGCTTGTTTTATAAAAATATTTTGTTTATTCATTTATAAATTGATCTAGATTAAAGTTGTCCCACTCATAACTATTGACATCCAGTTGCAATTGACTGGTTCGAATCAACAAAGGGACACAAAAATGATTTTTCGCGGTCGAAAGCTTCTTGACGTATTGCTTGCTTCATTCGCCACGGCCAGCCTTGCATGGCTGAGCTCGGCGGCAAACGCCAATACCTATCCGTCGAAACCCATCACGGTCATCGTGCCGTTTGCCGCCGGCGGGCCGACCGACGCGTCGGCGCGGGCCGTCGCATCGGCGCTGGCCCAGGAAATGGGGAAAAGCTTCGTGGTCGAAAACGTCCCGGGCGCCGGCGGCTCCATCGGCACGGCGCGGGCCGCAGCCGCCAGCCCCGACGGCTACACGCTGCTTTGGGGCACCGGCAGCGGGCTTTCCATTTTGCCCAATCTGAAGCCCTTGTCGTACGACGCGCGCAAATCCTTCGCGCCCATCAGCATGGTGCTGTCGGCGCCCTTCGTGTTCGCGGCAAGCCCGCGCCTGGAAATCAAGACCATTGAAGAATTCATCGCGCTGGGCAAGTCCCGGCCCATGGAGTTGAATTACAGCTCGTCGGGCACGGGAGGCACGGCCCACATGATAGGCGAGCTGTTCAACATGAAGGCCGGCATCGAAGCGGTGCACGTGCCCTATAACGGCGGCGCGCCCATGATGCACGCCCTGCTGGCGGGCGATGTGGACTACGCTTTCGACACCCCGACCAGCATCGTGCCCCTGGCCGAGGACAAGCGCATCATTCCGCTGGCGGTGACCAGCCTCAAGCGCTGGCCGGCGCTGCCCGATGTGCGGACGCTGGACGAGATCGGCTACAAGGACTTCGACGCCACCACCTGGTTCGGCCTGCTTGCGCCGGCCAATACGCCCGCCGACCGCATCGAGCTGATCAGCAAGAGCGTTCAAAAGGTGCTGGCCAACCCCGAAACCCGCGGCAAGCTGGAAAAATCCGGCTTCTTCGTGGACGGCACCACGCCCGCCGAATTCGCCAAGAAAATAGACGAAGACACCAAGCTGTGGGCGGAGCTGATCCAGAACGCCAAAATCAAGATCACCAACTGAGCCACAGCCATGAAACAGCACGCACTGATCGTCGAGAAGTCGGCTGACGAGTTCCTGGTCCATCGCGACATCTACAGGGACCCGGAAGTATTCGACTGGGAGATGAAATACATTTTCGAGGGCACCTGGAACCTGCTGGGCCTCGAATCGCAGATTCCCAAGGCCTTCGACTACTTCACCACGCATATCGGCCGCACGCCGGTCATCGTGACGCGCGACGCCAAGGGCGCGGCCCATTGCGTCGTGAACAGCTGCCGCCACAAGGGGGCGCTGGTGTGCCATACCCAGCAAGGCAATAGCCGCAACTTCGTCTGCCAGTATCACGGCTGGGCCTACGACGCCTCCGGCAAGAACATACTGATCAAGGACAAGAAAGAGGGCGGCTACCCGCCCTGTTTCGACAACGCTTCGCACGACCTCGCGCCCGTGCCCCGGTTCGCATCGTATCGGGGCGTGCTGTTCGGCAGCCTGAATCCGGACGTCCCCGAGCTTGAAACGTATCTGGGCGATCTCAAGACCATGATCGACCTCATCGTGGACCAAAGCCCGCAAGGAATCGAGTGCGTCGCGGGCACCGGCGCATTCACCTTCCAGGGCAACTGGAAGCTGCAGCTGGAGAACGGCGTGGATCCCTATCATTTCTCGTCCACGCACCCGTCCTACATCCAGGTGCTGAAAAAGCGCGCCGAATCGAAATCGGTCTACTCCAATTTCAAAAGCAGCGAACTGGTGCGCGGCACGTTCGCATTCGGAAACGGACATAACGCGATGTGGGGGCCGGCGCCGTCCGACGCGGCCACGCCACTCGGCCATTCGCGCGCCGAACTGGAAGATCGCGTGGGAAGCGTGCGCGCCAAGTGGATGGCCTATGTGCGCAACATCACCGCGTTTCCGAATGCGCAGTTTGCGGAAAACGCCTCGCTGCAGCTCCGCATCTGGCGTCCGCTTGCCCCCGACTTGACCGAAATGCGCACCTTCTGCCTGGCGCCCGTAGGCGAACCGGCCGAAGCCCGCCGGCTGCGCATCCGCCAGTATGAAGAATTCTTCAACCCCACCGGCCTGGCCACTCCCGACGACATCACCAACTATGAAGACTGTCAGCGCGGCATGCAGGCCGCCGGCATCGCATGGCAGCAGGGCCATTCCAGGGGAACGGCTTTCCAGCGCGCGGCGGCTCCCGCGGAAGCCCTGGAGCTGGGCGTGCATCCCATATCGTCCGTCGTGGGCGGCTTCAATCTGGGCGACGAAACCGTCATGCACGAAACCTATCGCTACTGGCGGACGCTGATCGAGCAAGGATTGATGAACGACGCCGCACAGGGGAGCGAATCGTGACTGCGAGCACCATTGAAGAAAAGGCATGCCGGATCGTGCTGACCGAAGCGCGCCTGCTGGACGAAAAGCGCTGGGACGACTGGCTGGCCTTGTATGCGGATACGGCCGTGCTGTGGATGCCCACCTGGCGCAATGAGCGCGAGCTTACCGAAGACCCGGACACGGAGCTGTCTTTCATCTACCTGGAAGGCAAGCCGGCCCTGAAGGAGCGTATCAGCCGGATTACTTCGGGGCTTTCGGTGTCGTCCATGCCCGACCCGCGAACCTGCCACATGGTCGCCGGCCTGCGCGCGCAGGCGGCCGACGGCGTCGTCCAGGTCGAATCGAGCTGGACCAGCCATATCTACGACCACAAGCGCAAAAGCCATCTTACGTATTTCGGCCATTACGGACACACGCTGCAGGCCACGGCGGACGGTCTCCGGATCCTGCACAAGCGCATCGTACTGATGAACGACTATCTCGAGTCCAAGCTGGACTTCTACTACGTTTGACACACCCCACCGATGAAGAAATCACCACGCATCCTCATTTCAGGCGGAGGCATAGGCGGCCTGACCGCCGCATTGTGCCTGATCGAACGCGGCATCGACACGCTGGTCCTGGAGCAGGCGAAAGAGCTCAAGGCGCTGGGCGCCGGGCTGCAGCTTTCGCCGAACGCCACGCGCGTGCTCCACGGCCTGGGCCTGGGGCCCGCGCTGGCCGGCGTCACCATCAAGCCCAGCGAAAAATGCATACGCCTCTGGAACACCGGGCAGCAGTGGAACCTGTTCGACCTGGGCAACGAGTCGGTGCAGCGCTACGGCTATCCCTACATGATGCTGTACCGCCCCGATCTGCACGACATACTGCTAGAAGCGCTGAGGCAGCGCGCCCCGGGCTCGATTCGAATGAACGCGCGCGTGCGCGCGGTCGGACAAACCACCGAAAACGCATACGTCGAGCTGGAAGACGGCACCCGCCTGGAAGGCGATGCGCTGATCGGCGCCGACGGCGTGCACTCGATCACGCGGGAAAGCGTCATCGCCAAGGACAGCCCGAAGTTTTCCGGATGCATCGCCTGGCGCGGCGTCATTCCCATTCATACCCTGCCGGCCAGCATGCAAGGGCATTCAGGGGTGAACTGGGTGGGCCCAGGGGCGCACATCGTGCACTACCCGGTCAATGGGGGCCGGCTCGTCAGCTTCACCGGCATCGTCGAAAAGCAAGGCTGGTTCAAGGAATCCTGGACGGAACAAGGATCGGTGGACGAATGCCATGAGGATTTCGCCGGCTGGCACCCCGACGTGCACGCCTTGATCGACCAGTTGGGAACCCCCATGCGCTGGGCCATGATGCTGCGCGATCCCCTGGGCAACTGGACGAACCGCCGGATCAGCCTGCTGGGAGACGCCGCCCACCCCACTTTGCCGTTCCTGGCGCAAGGGGCGGGCATGGCCATCGAGGATGCTTGCGTGCTTGCCCGCGCGGTGCAGGCGCACAGCGGCGATCTGCCGCGCGCCCTGCAGGTCTACCAGGCCACGCGCATCGAGCGCAGCACCCGCATCGTCATCGGCTCCGCCGAGAACACCAAGCGCTTCCACAACCCGGAGCTCGCCGACGCGGAAGGAGCCCAGCGCTACATCGCGCGCGAATGGGAGGAAAACAAGGTGCGGGCCCGATACGAATGGCTGTTCTCTTATGAGCCCGAAAACACGCCCCTGGCCGAAGTCGAGCGGGACAGCCTGGATCCGGTGAGCTGATCACCTGGAGCACAGTTCGTAGGCCACTTCTTTGAACGCATTGACGAACGGGGTGACGATGTCAGGCAGGCGCCGGCCCCGTTTCCATATCTGGTAATACGGCTGCATGACGGAGTCTTCCACCACACGGGCGATGTCGACCCGGCGCAAGTCGCACAGCGGCTCGATCACCGAGGGCAGCAAGGCGGCGCCATGGCCGGCGGCGACCATGGCAATCATGGTCTGCATCGAATTGTAGGCGCCGCGCGGCGTGAAGGAGCGGCCGGACGCGCCCAGCGCGGCATCGATGGATTGCTGCAGGGGGAATTCGGCGGCAAGCGAAATGAGCGGAATATCGGGGATGTCGTTCCAATGAAGACTGAGCGCCGCACCGCGCGGTCCGCCGGGCGCCGACAGCAAGCCCTTGGGCGCTATGTACAGCATGGGAAAGCGGATCACTTCCCGCGTTTCTATGCTGGTGGACGGCTTGCGGTAGATGCTGAAGCCGATGTCGGCTTCGCCGGTTTCCACGAGCGTCTGGATCTGGCCTTGCGCGACATCGAAAACGCGCAGTTGCACCATGGGTTGGATGCGCGCGAACGCGTTCTCCACGTGCGGCATCAGGCTGGCGGCCACGACCTGGGTGACCGCCACCTTGAGCAGCCGCCTTTCCTGCGCCGAGGCCGCCGTCACCCGGGTCTTGGCGAGCAGCATCTCGCTGATGATCAGGTTGGCGGAAGCCACCAGATTGGCTCCGGCCGGCGTCAAGGACACCGAGCGCGTCGTGCGGTCGAACAGGCGGCAGCCGAACTGGGCTTCGAGATCGCGGATCATGGAGCTCAGGCCGGCCTGCGTAATGTGAAGCTGCTCGGCGGCGCGCGTGAAGCTGCCCAGCTTTGCAACCAGGACGAAGCCCTGCAGCTGGCGAAGAGAAGTATTCATGCGGGCCCGGCCGCCCGCCGGCGCGCCCGAACCGGAACCCGCCGCCCCGCCGCGGCGCTTGATGGCCGTGAATGCTTGTTTTTCAACATCAATACCCTTTGAATGGCCCAGACACCATGCAACAACCCACACCCCAGAACCGCATCAACGTGCTCGTGAAGCGCAAAACGATGCTGACCGACGACATCGCCTTGTTCGAACTGGAGGCTGAACAGCACGGGCGGCCGCTGCCTCCGTTCGAAGCGGGCGCACACATCGACGTGCAGGCCGGCGACGCGCTGCGCCAGTATTCGCTGTGCAACGCGCCGGAGCAGGCCGGCCGCTATGAAATCGCGGTGCTGCGCGAACCGGCTTCGAGGGGCGGATCGCGCCACATGCATGAACAGGTGCGCGAAGGCGACCTGCTGCAGATTAGTGTACCGCGCAATCTTTTCCGTTTGAACCGGGCGGAACACAGCATATTGCTGGCCGGCGGCATCGGCATCACGCCCTTGCTGGCCATGGCCGAAAGCTTGCATGCTCAGGGCCGCGGCTTTGAATTGCACTATTACGCGCGCAGCGCGGCAAGAACCGCCTTCCGGGAAAGGCTCGCCGCCGCCCCCTTCAGGGACAAGGTCTTTTTGCATCGCGACGATCAGCCCGGCGAGCATCTCGACCCCGTCCAGGTGCTGGCGGCGGCGCCGCGCGCATCGGCGGTCTATTTTTGCGGCCCGCCCGGCTTCATTCACCATGTGCAGGCCGGCGCCCGATCCCTGGCATGGCCCGACGATACACTGCATTTCGAGAGATTCACCGCGGAACCGGCGGGCGACGACGCATCCGCCGACACCGAGTTCAGCGTGACGGTGAAGAGCACCGGCCAGACCTTCCTCGTGCCCGCCGGCAAATCGATTGTCCAGGTGCTTGCGGAGCATGGCATCGACATTCCCGTGTCCTGTGAGCAAGGCGTCTGCGGCACCTGCCTGACCGGCGTGCTGCAAGGCGAAATCGATCACCGGGATCAATACCTGACGCCCGAAGAGCAGGCACGGAACACGCAGATGACGCCGTGCTGCTCCAGGTCGAAGGGCGCGTCCATCGTGCTGGATTTATAGGCGTGGGACTCGACCTGCGATCAGGCTGCCGGAAACATTGAGATTCAGAGGGCGGTTCGATAAAATCCGCGTGGAACGCAGCGGCGAAAAGAAAGTATCCCTACCCTGGCTCGACACGGGGCGGCTTGAAACCGGCGCGGCGGCCCAGCCCGGTGTCTCGGCGGCGCGCTGCGGGGCGGATGAAAAACATATACAAGGAGCAGTCCTTCATGGGGGCATATGTCTTGAGTAAACACGCGTGCGCCCTAGCCTTGTTGTTTTGCGGCGCCCAAATCGCCCATGCCGAAAGCGCCGCCGCGGGCCGGCCGGAACAGCCGACCCGTGTTCCCAGAGACGCGGCGGCATGGACGGCGCAGATCACGCCCTATCTCTGGGCCACAGGGCTCAGCGGAAAGGTTTCCCCATTCCAGAAAGCCCCGACGCTGGGGGTGGAGAAGTCGTTCTCCGACGTGCTCGGAGACCTCAATGGCGGCGGTTTCGTCAATGTATGGGCCCGCCGCGATCGCTTCGTGTTGTCGGCCGATGTCATGTACGTGAGCACGACCGATGCCCACGGCGAGGGGCCGTTGCCGGCATTCCAGCTACCCGGCATCGGGATCGCAATTCCGCCGGGAGCCAGCGTCGACGCAAAGGTCGACAGCAAGCAGTTCACGGCAGCCTTGCAAGGCGGATACCGCGTCGTCGACACGCCCGCGTTCACGCTCGACGTCTTGGCCGGCGCGCGCATCTGGCATATTTCCAATGACGTCACGGTCACGGCGAGCCACCCCGCCATCAAGTCCCTGACAGCCAAACACGGTGAAAGCTTCCATTGGGTGGATCCTTTGGCCGCCGTGCGCGCATTCCTCCCCATTACGCAAAGGCTGTCTCTGCATGTGCAGGCGGATGTCGGCGGCTTCGGTGCGGGTTCGAATCACACGTGGTCGTCGCTCGCGGCGGTCAACTATGTCTTTTCCGACCGCCTGTCCGCCTCAGTGGGCTACAAGACGCTCAATGTCGATTATGACCGTGGCGGACACGTCTATGATGTGCGCATGCGCGGTCCGGTACTTGGGCTGACCTATCGGTTTTGATGGCGACGGCCAAGGTCCCTGGCAAGCGGTGGACGGCGCCGCAATCCTCTAGCCATACATTCCCGCCGTTTGTGAAATTTCGGCGGTGTGCCGCTTGAGCAGCCGCACGGCGTCGGCCTCATTTTCTTCCGTCAGCATGTGGGCCGGCCCCATGATGGTCAGAGCGGCAACGATACCGCCCGACAAATCGAAAATTGGAGCAGACAGGGACGTGAAATTGGGCAAGAGGGTGTTCTGGCACCGGCTATAGCCTTGATCTCGGATAATCGATTTCATCTCGTCGACAGCAGCGGCCGTGCGTGGAATATCGGCATGCGGCACGGTGTATCCCGAGCTCTGCAGCTTCAGCTCATGTTCGAGCATTCCCGAGGTCTCCGCAGCCGGCAGATGCGCGAGAAAGTTTCGCCCAAGGGCGGAGGACAGCAGCGGTAGAACGCTGCCGACTCGCAATTCGAGCAAAGGCAGGCTTTTACTGCCTTCGACACGATAAACGATGGTCGGGCCCTTGTTTCCCCAAACGCCCAGGAATACGGTGTGTCCTGTTTGCGTGCTGATGTCCAGCATAGAGGGCCGCGCCAGCTTGTAGACATCAAACTGCTCCAGGGCGGCAATGCCGAGCTTCAGGCGTCTCCGAGGCGCGGCTTCACCAGCGGACGATGGAGAACGGGGGGCCCGCTCCCGTAGTGACAAGTGCCGGCGCACTGGTCTAAAAATCATCGGGGCGAAGAAGGTTTCGCTGCTTGCGCCCTACATGAAGCCGCTGACCAAGCTGGTGATTGACTACATCGAGCATGAAGGTATCGAGGTGGTCGACAGCATTTCGCTTGAAATACCGGATAACCTCGAGGTCGGCCGCCAAGACCCAATGGCGCCCGTTGAAATCACGAAGAAGTTGAACACGGCCAACGTCGATGCGATCGTCTGTTCCGCATGTGTGCAGATGCCGTCGCTTCCGTCCGTGCAGCCTATTGAGGATCGGACGGGCCTGCCAGTCATCTCTTCTTCCGTGGCAACCACTTACCAAATGCTGAAGAAACTGGGTTTGCCGACAGGCATCCCTGGCTACGGCGCTCTTTTTTCCGGCAAATACTGAGCGGCACCTGAAGCGTGTGGCACTGAAGCGTACGGAATTGGAATGGGCCAGCACGTTGACCATCCGGATGCGGCCATTAAAGATCGACGCGGCGATCCTCCGCAGTCCCGGCATGCTCACCGCGCCTTGGGCGGGTGGGCGTCCATGAAGTCGACCAGGGCTGGAACCAGCGCCGGGTGCAACGGCAGCGTTGGGTCGGTATAGGTGGCAAGCGGCGCGTTGGGCACGCCGGCCTTCAACATGTGCGTGCCGCCGGGCAGGTTCACCCGTTTCGCCTGGGGCATGGCCTGTTGCAGCAGGTTCGCGTCGCGCGGCAACACCTGTACGTCGGCGTCGCCCTGAACGATCAGCGCGGGGCCCGGCCAGTGGCCGGCTTCGACCACAGGGTCGTAGGCGAACAGGTCCATCATGTAGCGCTGCAGGCCGGTGCTGAACAGCGGCCGCAGCCCTTCCGATATCGTTGCCGGATCACGCGGCTTGCCCGCCGCCAGGTCCGCCACCAGTGACTCGACCTCCGGCAGGATCGCGGCGTTGCCGGGCTGCGCCCGGAGCTGTTCGATCATCAGGTCGCCGACGGGGCGGCCCGCTGTCGACAGCAACAGCAGTCCGCACAGCGCTGGCGGGGGCTTGCGCGCCGTTACCAGCGCCACCAGGCCGCCAGGCCTTCGGCCAGCAGCTTGTAGGTATCGGAGGCCAGGCCCATCCGCGGCGAGTTGCCATCCCGATTCGTCGGGCCTGAGCCGGGAATGATCACCACCGCATGCGCGGCGCCGTCCACCCGGATGGCCTCGGCTTCGAGCGGGCCCTGCGGGCCGGGAATATGGACGGTTTCCGCCAGGGCCGCAATTGGGAAACACAACAAGAACAGGAGAAGTCGGCGCATCAGTACTCCGTGGCATTGGGCCTTGCGGGCACGAATGCGTGGCCGCAAGGGCCGAAGGATTCTAGCATCGCCTCGTGTCGTGGGGGGCCTGGTTGGTCGTTACGCAAGTAAGCATTCACCGAAGCCGCTTCACTGCCTGCACGATCTCTCATCGCAGCCATTTCTTGAGTGTGTTCGAGTAGAATGCCCTCTCGAAAGAAAATCCTTATTCGAAAATTCCGTATGGACTGTGCCGTATTCCCGGCTGCGAAGGGTACCCAGGGGGCGCAGCAGAGCATCGGCAGCTGGCTCACCCCGCTCCTGCCCAACGAGCCACGCATCTCCGATCCCGTCCGGCAAGCCGCGCTGACTGAGCGTTATCTGCTGCCGGCGTTGCCCGAGCTTGAGGCGTGTCTACTGGCTGTGCGCCGTCAACTGGACGCCGAACTGAAGCGGCTGCAGCCGGTAAAGCTGGGAAAACCCTATCCGCTGGGTCAGTGCCTGGAAATCGCCGAGGCTGTGCAGGCGCGTTTGCGCACGGTGGGGGAATCAGACCTGCCGGCAGACGCCGCCATCGGTTTGCGAGCGCTGCGGGCATTTCAGCGCGCGGGCGGCGATTTCCGTCAGGTGTGGGGCGACCTGCGCGGTCAATACTTCCAAAACGCCTACCAGGTCGGCACGCTGTACATCGACGTGGCCAATGACACGGTCACGCCCACCAAGCCCAAGGTGGAAGTCCTGCCCTTCCACCAAGCGCAGTTCATTCCCATTCAGGACTTTGCGCATTTTCGTCAGATTGCCGGCAGCTATTGGGAGCACGCGGTGTATCCCAACCATGTGCTGCCCGCACTCGCGCCGCATTGCCCGCTGATTCATGTCAACGCGCAGGGACGGATCACGCTGCATGAAGCGACGCAATACATGCTGGCGATGACGCGCAGGCACGGCTTTGCAGCCAGCGAGGTCGTCCTGAGCGAAGCCGCCATGCCCTCAGCGGTCTTCGAGCAAGCCTGTCTGGCCCTCAAGGATGCCGGCTACCGCCTGCCCCGCAACGCCGAACACGGCCGAACACTCGCCATGCAGCAGTGTCGCCAACAACGAGCCAAGCGCCGGCACTTGGAGCCCGGACAGCTCACCCAAGTCGTCCACGAGGCACACCAGATCAACCTGCAGCTTGTACGCTGGCACCGGGAAACCCGCTCGACACGACAACCAACCCAGAAACAAATCATGCCAACCATCAAGATCGACAACATCGACTACGACCTGGACAGCCTGTCCGACGACGCCAAGGCACAGTTGCACAGCATCCAGTTCGTCGACCAGGAGCTCGCCCGCCTGCAAGCGCAGGTGGCAGCCATGCAGACGGCGCGGAATGCCTACGTCAGCGCTTTGAAGGCCGCGTTGCCAACGGCGCCGATGTAATACTGCCCCCCCTGGGGATTATTGGATGACCGCTCGATCACTTTTGATGCGATGGGCAGCTTTCGACTGCAATGCATCGCAAATGCCATGCAAGGATCCTGCTCATGAAAACCGCCACGTTCCCGCCGCCCAGGGTGGATCCGCAGCTGCGCCGGGACACCGAAAGCGTCCTGCGCGAAGGCGAAAGCTTGTCTCAGTTCATCGAGCAGGCCGTACGCAGCGAGGTCGAGCTGCACAAGGCGAACGAGGAGTTCCTGGCGCGTCAGACCGGACGGTATGTCGATGCCGACACTGTTCTGGGTAAACTGCGCGCCAAGTGCTTGGGGCGGGCTGAACGGTATGGCGCACGCCTTGCGCGTAGCCATGCATGCGGGACAGCACCGCACCGCCGCCCGGCTCAGAGAGAGGTTGGCCCGGCTTGAAGACTCGCCGTTTGGCGCGCGGCTTGCACACCCGGTCTTTGAGGATTTATTTTGTTCTCGAGCCACATAGCTTGGCTATTAAATCTTCGGCTTTGTCAGGAACTTGACTTCCGCGCCAAGCCACATGTTGATCTGGCCGTGATAGAACCAGCGAGCAGTCGTAAAGTCCGCTTGATTCGTCAGGGTCCAAATCGATCACATTCAAAGGCATTCCTCTACCACTCGCCGCCGACAAAAGAGGCGAAACGTCGATTGTCGGGTCAAGGCGCAGTAGTGCATGATTGTTGCCCATGGCATCGTAAAGTGAACGACCGTCGGCCATCCAGACGTGAGGCGTACGGCAGCCGGGTACCGTTGAAGGAGTGTACTCGGCCATGCTATAGGCTGGTTGAGCCGCGCCATCGTATTCGATGATTGGTGAATTATCGTAGAAGTACCCAAAGTTGAGGCCCTTGCATGCGTACTGCTGCACGTTCAATTCGTAAGCTTTTTTGCCTAGCGCACTGCGCGCTGCTTCCCCCTCGGCACTATCTTCTTCTATGGTGCCGGGAACCTCACGGCGTTGCCGCCCCATTTCAATGCAGTGATTCATCACGAAGTGTGATACTTGCTGCGTGATTGGCTGACGCTCCCGCTCGTAGGCATCAAGTATGCCTTCGTCTCCCCAGCCATCCAGGTAAGCCGCTATCAGCCAGGCAAGATTAGCGGCGTCTGCAATGCCTGCATTCATGCCATAGCCCGCATAAGGAACCCAGATGTGCGCCGAGTCCCCACACAGGAATACTCGATTGTTGCGGAAACGGTTTGCAACCAAACGTCGTCCATACCAGTCTTCGGTGCTGAGCACTTCATATTCAAATTCCGCTCCAACACCGAGAATATCCCGAATGCATTTGTCCCGGTTCACGGAATCAAAGTCCGGCTCATCGTCTTTCAAATAGTTATGGATAAGCCAGCGCTCGCTTCCATCGATGGCGTACATATTTCCGCATCGCTTCGGATTCAGCGAGAAAATCGCCCAGGCCGGGCCTTCCGGCATCATGGACAACAATTTCGGGGCGCGTATATAGGTCGACTGACAGCGCTGTATGATCGGGTCTCCTTCAAAGCGGGCTCCTATTTGTTTACGGATCGCGGACTTTCCGCCGTCGCAACCTATCATGAACTGACACTTGATGGTTAGCGGCTCATTGCTTGCAAGACGAAGACAGCGCACGCTGACACCTTCGCCGTCCTGTGAAAAGGACTCGAAGCCGGTTCCGTACAGAATTTCCAATCTATCAAAACGGGCGGCATGTTTTGCAAGGAGGGGCTCAAGAAATATTTGGTTGATACGATGGGGAGGCTCGGGCGTAGGCCAACCACAATCGGGCCCGGATATCATGGTGTAACGGTCTCGCCGGCTGGGAATCGGTATGTTGGCCAACTCTTTGCCCACGGAGGTTGTCCGGTAAGAAACGGAATGTGGATAGTCGGCCGGCAAGCCTGCGGAACGAAGCGCCTCGGCAACGCCTAAACGCCGGAAAATCTCCATCGACCGAGCCGATGTATGGTTACACTTGACCGGCGCGGGATCGTCGGAGTTCCGACGCTCGATGACACAGACGGCTACACCGCGTGACGCCAGATCCATGGCCAAAGTCAGGCCGACCGGGCCTGCGCCTACCACTACAACTTGGACTTCAATATCTGTACTCACAGGACTCATCCCCTTGTTTTCATCAAGACGGGGTGAATTAAACCTGTTCCCTGAGCATAAGAAAATTTTATTATTTTTTATTGATCTTAAAAATAATTTAAACAAAGTAACCGACGCTGCGCTATCCCCAAGCCTCCGTTGGTTCCAGTCAGGCCTTTAGCGGAGTAACGGTATTCATGAGCAAGCCAATGAACTGAGTGGCCGCCGGTGTGAGCGAGCGCCCTTTCATGGACAGCACATATAGGTCGCGTGAGACCTCCGGGTCCGTTAGGTGTCGGGCCCGAAGATTGGGGTATTGAAATGAAGATACAAGATATGAAGGCAGAATGGACGCCGCCACGCCTTCTGCGGTAAGAGCCAACGCCGTAGTCAGAAATGACACTTCATATGTGGGCTCATAGATCAGGCCGTTTTCCACCAAGGCACGCTCGATAAGCGACCTGATACGGCTGCCCTTGCGAACGGTGACGGTGTCATGGTGCTGGATGTCTGTCCAACGAACCGTCTCCAAACGTTCTAGCGGCGAGCCGGCGCAAAATATCACGCTCATGTGATCACGGAATACAAGCCGCTGCTCCAGGTCATCGACTTGAGTATCGGGCGTGCCAATGCTGAAGTCCACCTCTTCTCGCAATACCGGCAACACCAGTTGGTCGGGGGGCAGGTCATGAATGAAAACCTGCACACCCGGGTGGGCTGTCTTGAATGCCTTGATGACTTGCGGCAATAATGTGCACGCTACAGCGGATGTCGCTCCCACGCGTAACTGACCTTGCACGCAATCGCGCAATTGCTGCGCGGTGACGCCCAGCATTTCGACGTCGCGCAATGTACGCTCCGCAAGGTCGAGCAATGTGCGGGCCGCGGCGGTCGGCTTCAAGGTCCGTGAGCCGCGGTCGAACAGCATAACCCCCAGTGCTTCTTCACACTGTTTGATGAGCACACTGACGGCTGCCTGCGTAAGACACATTTGCTCCGCGGCGCGTGTCAGGCTGCCGAGCCGGCAAATCAGCACGAATGCTTGCAGCTGACGCAAATTGGGAAGCATGGCGACGGGCTGTCGGCAGACCAGAATGGCTTCAACGGCGCTGTGCGGCGCCAAGTGAAGACGACAGGCCGCCTATCATTTCCATGATGACGGGCGCCAGTTGGGCGATGCGCTGTTCGTCCAGCCTGACGACGGGCCCAAAGACGGCTATCGAGCCCGCGACGCGGCCATCGTTCTGAAAAAAAGGCACAGCCACCGCAGCCGCTCCTTCCATCAGTTCATCCTGGCTGATGGCATACCCAGCACTTCTGACGCGTTTGAGTTGTTCGGAAAGCTCGGATGGTTTGAGCGCCAATCCTTGGCAGTAGCTTTCCAGCTGCTGTTGTGTAGGGTCCATCCAGGCGAGAATCGCCCGACCGCTGGCCCCCAAAGCAATGCGTTCGCTGTAGCCGACCCCGCGCCGAAAGCTCAAAGGGTTGGTGCTCGGAAGTTCGGCGGCGCAAATACGCATATCGCCCCTGGGTAAAAACAATGCAACCGTTTCTCCGGTGTAGTCCCAAATTTCACGCATGACCGGCAGGGCGAGTTGAGCGATATCGATGCTGGAAGACCACGCCCACGCCAAGCGACCCACCGCGGGTCCCAAGGAGAAACGCTGCGGATCTCCGCTACTGCTGACAAAGCCCTTTTCTTCAAGAGTGTAAAGCAACCGGTAGAGCGTAGGCCTGGAGAGATCAACGCGTTTGAGCAAATCAGAAACCGTCAAGCTTGCATGCTCAGCATCGAAGGCCATCAAAATTTCGAGCGCGCGCTCGACCGCCCGCACACTATTGCCTGTTTTTTCCGTTTCTTGCATTGGCCTCAAAACCCATGAGTTCTTCAACCCGCAAGCATATAGCCGTGGTGGGCGAAAGTAAAACTTTCGCCCACGGGCGCGGCAAACGTCATGGTATGGGCCGCTTGCGGTGACAGTGCGAAAACCGCCGCCGCCATCGGATCGGTACCGCCGACGTTTATGCGCCTGCGTGGCCAACGCCCGCAGCTGAACAAGCGATAGTTTCGACAAGTCCCTGCGATCTGTCGATAAGTTCTATTTAAATCAATGGATTGAGAGACTTCTTGCAGCTCTTTCATGAGGCGAACTCGGCGCATGTCGCGCGCCGCACACATGAAAAGGGGGTGCTTTGCCGCCCTGAGGTTTTCTTGACAGGAATCAAGGAATTCGTATAATGGACTCTATTATCACTGTACGAACAGGAGAGTTCTGTGGTTTTTCCAATAAAAAAATTTCGTAGAGACATCCTCAAGGCCTGTTTGGCGTTTGGCTGTGCCACTGCCATCGCGGTACCGGCGTTCGCCAGCGCGCAATATCCCGACCGTCCCGTCAAGATCGTGGTGGGATTCGCGCCTGGCGGCACTAACGACATCATCGCCAGAGTGATCGCATCGAAACTCAGCGATCGTCTGAAGCAAACTTTTATCGTCGAAAACAAGCCGGGCGCGGCCTCAGCCATCGGCACGGGAATGGTCGCGAAAGCCACCCCGGACGGCTATACGCTGTTGGTATCTTCCAGCGGCGGCCTGACGGTCAATCCGGTGACCATGAAGGGGCTCACCTACAACCCGGAAACCGACTTTGACGCCATTGCGCTACTGGGCACGTTCCCGCTTGCCCTGATAAGCAATCCCAGTTTGGGGCTCAATAGCGTGCAAGACTTGATCAAGAAGGCCGCGGCGGAGCAACCCAACACCCTTAACCATGGGGTTGCCAGCTCATCGTTCCAGCTGGTCACGGAAATGTTCGGCAAAGAAGCCGGCGTGAAATTCACACACATTGCCTATCGCGGCTCAGGCCCGACTCTCGAGGCCGTCATGAAAGGCGAAGTGGATGTCGCCATGCAGGACACTGCAGCCGTTGTGGCGGCAGCAAAAAGTGGCATGGTGAAGCCGCTTGCAGTCACCACCGCACAGCGTTCCTCCGCATTGCCCGACGTCCCCACCATCGCCGAATCCGGTTTTCCTGGATTCGATGTTCCCATCTGGACAGCCCTGATGGCGCCAAAAGACACCCCGGATGACGTCCTGAAGATCTTGCGTACCACCATGGCGGAGATTCTCGCTGAGAAGGACATGGTCGACCGCTTGGCTCAGTTGGGCATGGACCCGGGCAACGTCGACGCAGAGGCGCTGCAGAGACGCATTCGTGACGACATCTCCCGTTGGCGTCCGCTGGCGGAAGCCGCAAAGATGACCCCTCAATAATTGATTTGCAGGACAGTCCGATGTCTACCCTACCACTGACACTACTTTTCTCCGATGGCGTGGCTCAAACCGTCAACGTCGAACCTGGTCAAACCGTTGTTGAAGCGGCTGCAGCGGCGGGCTTGACTCTGTTGACCGATTGCTCCAACGGACAATGCGGTACCTGCGTGGCACAGTGTGTCAGTGGCGACATTGATCCCGGCGAATACGATCCTTCCGTATTGCCGGATGACGACCGGGATGACGGAGCCATTCTGTGCTGTGTGTCGAAGGTACGTTCGACTGCCGTTGTCGAGCTGCCCTACGATTCCTGTGAAGCCAGTGCGCCGCAAGAACAGACACAGAAGGGTACGGTCTTGGCCGTTACGCCCATCGCTGCTGAAATCGTTCGGCTGGACGTTCAGGTTGAAGAAGCCATTCACTTTTTACCTGGCCAATATGTCCGGATGCGCCCGGATGGAACCAGTGAGTGGCGCTCGTATTCAATGGCGAATACGTCGGGCGAAACGCGGCTTGTTTTTTATATTCGGCTGGTGCCCGACGGCCGGTTTTCTTCTTGGCTAATGCAGGCCGAACCCGGCGATGTCCTGGAAATAGGCTCTTCACGGGGCACTTTCTTTTTGCGCGACGAAAGCCGCCCGCGCCTCTTTGTGGCGGGCGGTACGGGGCTCGCTCCCTTCTTGGCAATGCTGCAGGTCCTGCGCAAAAAACCCGAGCCCAATCCAGAGCCCGTCACCTTGCTGATAGGCGGTCGCACCGCGGATCATCTATTCGCTCAGGAGGAACTGGCCCTGCTCCAGCGCGACCTGCCTAATTTGATGATCAGCGTTGCAACCGAGACTGCTCCGCCTCCAGGAGCCCGACAAGGTTACGCGACTGACCTGATACCGGGCTTGTCCCTGGATAAGTCTACACGCGTGTATCTGTGCGGCCCTCCGCCCATGGTCGATGCTGCTCGTTCCGCAGCCATAAAAGCAGGAATCCGCAAAAGCGAAATTCTATGTGAGCGGTTCGCATGACGGCGGGGCAGCCTGTCTTTATACCTTAATCAATATGGAAACCTGATCATGAATTACAACACTCTGGTTGATCCTGACAATGGCTTGATCGGCCGCGAAATCTTCTCGAACAAGCAAATCTTCGACGAGGAGCTCGAAAAGGTCTTTACCCGCTCTTGGCTATTTGTGGGGCATGAGAGCCAGATCCCGAATCCAGGGGATTTCTTTACGTCCAGAATGGGCGCGGAATCGGTGATTCTGACCCGTGACAAGAAAAACACTGTGCACGTTTTTCTTAATTCCTGCCGCCACCGCGGCATGAAGGTGTGTCAATACGATCATGGAAACACAACACTGTTCACCTGCCCATACCATAGCTGGAGCTTTACGACGGAAGGAAAGCTGTTTGGCGTCCCCCAGTATAAGAATCTGTATGAGGACTGCCTGAACAAGGAAGACTGGTCACTCATCGAAGTGGCTCAGCTCCATATTTACAAGGGCACGATCTGGGCGACTTGGGACAAGAATGCGCCCGATTTCCTGACCTATCTGGGTGACGCGCGTGCCCACCTAGATCTGGCGCTTGACTGCCGGGATGGTCGAGAAGGCGGATCTGAAGTGTTGATGGGGGTGCATAAGTGGATTATTCCATGCAACTGGAAATTCGCTGCGGAGAACTTCCTGGGCGACACTTATCATAATGTCAGCCATCGCTCGGTGGACTTGGTGGGTATTGGCCCGAGCGCGGAAGCGGGCGTCAAGGGCCGTCGTGACAACGAGCTGGAAAAAGCAAAACATCTATGGGTGAACTTCCCGGCCGGCCATGGCGTGCATAGCGCGATAGTGCCGGAAGACACGCCTTTCGTCGACACGTTCCAGAACAACCCCGAAGTAGCGGAATACTTTCGCCATTGCCACGAAGAGCGGCAGCGCCGTCTGGGCGAGAAGGCCCGCTTGCTCCCATTTGTCGGTACGATTTTTCCGAATGCGTCGTTCCATGGCCGCCAGCCGCGTTCCATTTGCGTATGGCATCCGCACGGCCCGGAGCACACCGAGGCATGGCGATTCTTCCTAGTCGATAAAGATGCGCCGCAAGCGGTCAAGGATTTCCTGCGCCATTATTACATGCGCTACTCCGGCCCCGCCGGCATGACCGAGCAAGACGATATGGAGAACTGGAACTACGCCACGGCCGGCAGCCGCGGGGTTATCGCCAAGCGTTATCCCTATAACTATATGCAGTCGCTTGGTACATGCCAGCCACCCGGGGCCGGCCCGGTTGCAGGAAATGTGAGCCTGCAGGTCAGCGAAGAAAACCCGCGCCAGTTCTACCGCCGTTGGCGCGATTACATGAACGAGGGCGACTGGGACGTTCTCATGGGAAAAAACGACCATAAGCAGGGCTAAGCACATTATGTCCGACAGTCAACCCGTCACTATTGTCACCGGTGGAACCTTTGGCCTTGGCCAATCGATTACGGTGGACCTGGCGCGTAAAGGCCATTTTGTCGTGAGCTTTGGCTTGATGCAATCACAGGTTTCCAGTACGGCACAAGGGTTTGAGGCGCTGCACCGGGAGCTGGCCGCCGCGGGTGTCCAAGGCCGTGTGCTCGTGCTTGAGGCCGATGTCACGAAGCCAGGCGACGTTGATCTTGTGGTTCAAAAAACGCTCGGTCAATTCGGGCGGATTGATTGCCTCGTTAACAACGCGGCCATTGGCCCGCTGGGCACGGTTCTCGATACGCATCCGGAGCTCTTTCTGAGGATACTGGAGGTAAATGTACAAGGAGCCTATTTGACGAGCCGCGCCGTCTTGCCTCACATGATCGGAAATGGCGGCGGGGCAATCGTCAATGTAGGTTCCGGCGCTGCTTATGGAAAACCGAATATGGCGGCCTATGCGGCGAGCAAAGGAGGGCTGCTCGCTCTTACCATGGCGATGGCGTATGACCATTTCCATGATCATGTACGCGTGAACATGGTGATCCCCGGTGGTGGAGGCATTGTGACCGGCATGAGCGTCGGTCGTTTCGACGGCGACGTCAATAAGTTCGTCAATCGGCCCATTACTGGAACCGTAGCCGGCCGCCCTATGAGCGGAGCCGATTTTGCAAGCGCAATTGGCTTTTTGCTGTCTGACGATGCCGCTACCTTGTCAGGCACCGTACTCGACGTGGGTTGCTTCGCTCATCAGGGCGGCCCCGTACCCAAGACAAATCACTGAATTATTTTGGAGAAATCCCATGACTCAATCGGCAATGGATACGACGGTTTTCAAAAATGCTTTCGTCCGGCCTGTTCGGGACGACAGCTATTATCGTTTGCGTCAGGAAATCGAAGAGCACCTATATGACGAAGCCGCCATGTTGGATGAGCGCCGTTTTCATGACTGGCTCAGTACTCTGGACGAAGAACTCGTCTACTTCATGCCAATGATGTTCAACGTGAAGTTCGGCGAACACGAGGAGCGTGAACGTACGCGGTTCGAAAAAGAGATGAGCTGGTTCAACGAAGGAAAATGGACGCTTACAAAGCGGGCTGAGCAGATTCTTACCGGGGTGCACTGGGCCGAAGAGCCTTTGTCGCGCTTGTGCCGCTTGGTCAGCAACGTCCAAATTACAGGCACTCGCACAAATGAGGAGGGCCAGTTCGAAGTTGCGGTAAGAAGCAAGTTCGTGACTTATCAGAATCGTTGCGAGTACGAAGAATATTACTTCACAGGCCAGCGTGATGATATTTTGCGCCGCGTGGACGGAGCATGGAAACTGCTGCGTCGGGAAATCACTTTGGGCCAGACGGTATTGCTGGCCAAAAATCTAAGCATATTTTTCTGAGGCGAAAGTCATGTTTGTGAATTTCATGGCCTTGAAGAAAGGCGATCTCCTCCGGATGAAAAACGGAAATATCGTCAAAGTCACTGAAAATATCGGAGACGGCATCTGGGTTAATGGCGTGATAGTCGAAGGTTCTCCCGACTCCTCGCAGATTGGCAATGAAGAGCTTTGCTACTGTGAAGACGCACTGGAAAAGCTAACCGCGTAACGGCCGCGGCTTGAAAGAGCCATACAGACGAATCCACACGCTTTCGTCGAATGCGTGCGGATTCCATACCACTGAGACGACTACATGAGCAATTACTTCCCCACGGGGACTGTCTACGGCACTGTTTTAAATTTCACGAATGAATGGAGCCATTGGACGGAGAGAATGTCCCAGCCGCCCTACAACGCGCCCCCCAAAGCTCCCGTCCTTTATGTGAAAACCGCGAACACTTTTCGTCGCTCCGCCGAGGCGACCATGCTCGATAGCGACATTGAGCGGGTGTTTGTCGGGGCGGGTGTCGGTTTGCTGATTGGCGCGGATGGCCGGCCGGAGCAGGTCGTTCTCTTGAATGACTTGTCGCTGGAACACGAAAATTACTATCGCACGCCAGTGAAAAGTAAAAACCGTGACGGCTTTCTCACGATCGGTGACCCGCAGCAGCTGTGTCCCGAGCGGAACCTGGACGAATTCATCGCTACGCTGAAAATCGAAGTGTCGATCAATGGGACGCATGAGCAGACGGTGGATCTGTCGACGCTGCGCCGTAAACCCAGTCAGCTGTTGGCGGATGTCGCCGAGTTCATGACTCTTCAACCAGGCGATGTGCTGCTGCTTGGGACGGACTCCAAAGCTGACGGTACGCGTCCCGCCGCCGGCGCTGGAGATCGGGTTGAAATCAATGTCGATGGCCTTCCGACCCTGGTAACGGTGCTGAGCGCCCATACCGCTGGGCCGTGCGCGTCTGTGCATGTATCCCAAACGACTGCCAAGCCTGGGCGCTGGGCACGCGTCGTTTGGGGAGGTGCCGTCCATGAGGCGCGCGAGCATGAGGACGGCCTCATCCTGACGCGTGGGCATCACACCGGACGAGTGCTGGGACTGGATCAGGTCCAATGGCTGCCTCCTTTGGCGCCCGTGAACCGGCCACGAACGGTCTTGGCACTGGGTTTGAATTACGCCGATCATGCGCGCGAGCTTGCATTCAAGCCGCCCGAAGAGCCCATGGTGTTCATCAAGAGTGCGACGGGACTGATCGGCCACAAGGGGGTGACAGTCAGGCCGCGGGGCATTGACTACATGCACTATGAGTGCGAGTTGGCGATAGTCATCGGAAAAACCGCAAGCAAGGTTTTGCGGCAGCATGCGTACGAATATATTGCCGGCTATTGCGTGGCCAACGATTACGCCATACGCGATTACCTTGAAAACTGGTTCAGGCCGAATTTGCGCGTCAAAAACAGGGATACAGGGACTCCTTTAGGTCCTTGGCTCGTAGATGCCGAACAGGTCGATCCCATGAACTTGGCGCTCAAAACCACTGTGAACGGCAATGTCACGCAACAAGGATCCACGCGGGACATGATTTTCGACGTCCCCAGCCTTATTGAGTATTTCACCCAGTTCATGACGCTGAGCCCTGGTGATGTGATATTGACGGGCACCCCCGACGGCATAGTCGACTGCAAGCCCGGCGACATCGTCATCACGGAAGTAGAAGGGCTGGGCGCACTCGTCAATCATGTGGTTGCTCCTCCCGATAGTCGATCCCTAGCCTGACATACGTTCCAGACGAGACCTCCTTTAATCGATAGAACATGAAAATCAATCACCTCATCAATGGCGAATCGGTTCCGAGCGCCGATTACTTTGAAACTGTAAATCCCGCCAACCAGCATGTGCTCGCGCAAGTTGCCAGAGGCGGTGAAAAAGAGATCGATGCCGCAGTCGAGTCCGCCCGTCAGGCATTTCCGGCTTGGTCGTCGCGCCCAGCCGGCGAGCGCGCGAACATCATGCGCCGTCTGGGCGATTTGATTGCAAAGCAGGCGCCCGAAATTGCGCGCACGGAAACAAGCGATTGCGGCCAAGTCATTTCTCAAACAGGAAAGCAGCTTATTCCCCGCGCCGCCGACAATTTCTACTACTTTGCGGAAATGTGCACACGTGTCGACGGGCATACGTATCCAACACCGACACATCTGAATTACACGCTTTTCCATCCCGTGGGAGTCTGTGCGCTCATCAGCCCATGGAACGTGCCGTTCATGACGGCGACCTGGAAAACGGCGCCGTGCCTGGCGTTTGGCAACACCGCAGTCCTCAAGATGAGTGAGTTGAGCCCGCTGACCGCGGCTCGGCTGGGAGAGCTTGCCCTCGAGGCCGGCGTCCCTCCGGGAGTATTGAATGTGGTCCATGGTTTCGGGGCCGAAACCGGTGAGCCCTTGGTTGCACATCGCGATGTGCGCGCCATCAGCTTCACCGGATCGACGGCAACCGGAAATCGTATTGTCAAAGCGGCCGGACTGAAGAAGTTCAGCATGGAACTCGGCGGCAAGAGTCCGTTCGTCATTTTTGACGATGCAAATCTAGACCGGGCATTGGATGCAGCGATATTCATGATCTTCAGCAACAACGGAGAGCGTTGTACCGCGGGTAGCCGTATTCTGGTGCAAGAAACGATCTACAAGGATTTTGCGCAGCGCTTTACCGAGCGGGCCAAGCGCATTGTGGTGGGCGACCCGATGGACGATAAAACCATCGTAGGTCCGATGATCAGCCGCGACCATCTGGCAAAGGTGCGTCACTATATCGAGCTGGGCACGAAGGAAGGCGCGAAGATGCTGTGCGGCGGCCTTGATGCGCCGGCTGTCCCCGACCCCGCCAAACAGGGCAACTTTGTCCAGCCAACCGTCTTTGCGGACGTGGACAATCGCATGCGGATCGCCCAGGATGAAATCTTCGGGCCAGTGGCGTGCCTCATTCCATTCCGCGACGAAGCCCATGCGATCGAGCTCTCCAACGATATCCAGTACGGCCTGAGCAGTTATGTGTGGAGCGAGAACATAGGCCGTGCTCATAGAGTGGCAGCCGCGATCGAAGCAGGCATGTGCTTTGTGAACAGCCAGAACGTTCGCGATCTGCGCCAGCCTTTCGGCGGCACGAAAGCAAGTGGAACGGGTCGTGAAGGCGGCACCTGGAGCTACGAGGTGTTTCTTGAGCCCAAGAACGTGGCGGTCTCCATGGGAGAACATCACATCCCTCATTGGGGTGCTTGAACCAGTCGTCTTGGCGCCTTGCCGGCGTTTAAATCAATATAAGGAGTTTCACCATGGGTAAACTTGCCCTCGCAGCCAAAGTCACGCACGTGCCTTCGATCTATCTTAGCGAGCTGGACGGCCCAATGAAAGGCGTGCGTCAGGCAGCCATCGACGGCCATCGGGAAATCGCCCGCAGGTGTAAAGAGCTCGGTGTAGATACATTCGTGGTCTTTGACACCCACTGGCTCGTCAATGCCAACTATCACATCAATTGCGCCCCCCATTTCAAGGGAGTGTATACGAGCAACGAGCTGCCTCACTTCATTGCGAATCTTCCTTACGAGATTCCCGGAAACACCCGGCTTGGCGAGTTGCTATCGGAGGTGTGCAACGATTTCCAGGTCGAGACCCTTGCCCATTCCACCACAACGCTGGGCCCCGAGTACGGCACACTTGTACCGATGCGCTATATGAATGCCGACCAGCACTTCAAGGCGGTATCGGTTTCCGCCATGTGCATGGCGCATTACCTGAATGATAGTGCGCGCTTGGGATGGGCGATGCGTAAAGCGGTGGAAGACCATTACGACGGCACAGTCGCCTTCTTGGCCAGCGGCAGCCTGAGCCACCGCTTTGCGCAAAACGGCGTGGCGCCTCAGTTTTCTCAGAAGATCTGGAGCCCATTCCTTGAAGAGCTCGACAAGCATGTGATCGATTTGTGGAAAAAGGGCGAATGGGCCGCTTTCTGCGGCATGCTACCCGAATATGCCGCGAAAGGACATGGTGAGGGCTTCATGCATGATACGGCCATGCTCATGGGTGCTTTGGGTTGGTCAGACTACGATGGGAAGGCTGAAATTCTGACTCCATATTTTGCGGCGTCGGGCACCGGCCAGCTCAATGCCGTTTTCCCGGTCACGCCCCAGGAAGGCCATGGAATTCCCGCCCCTCAAGCAATCCTGGCCGGTGGCCATCTGACGAGCGGCCGTCTCTGACCGGCCGATTTTTCAAGAAGGGCTCATGAATCATGATGACCGAGATGCAAGTTCTTTCGCTGGCGCAGGAACTTGACAACAGCCGCAGAACCCGTGTTCAGATCGAGCATTTTTCAAAACGTTTTCCGGGAATGACGCTGGAAGACGGGTATCGTATTAGCCGAGCCTGGGTAGAGATGCAGAAAAAGGCCGGCGCGCAGGCTATTGGCCATAAAATTGGCCTGACGAGCAGAGCCATGCAGATGGCCAGCCAGATTGATGAGCCCGATTACGGCACACTGCTGGATTACATGCTTTATACATGCACGCCCGGGAGAATCTCGAGCATTCCTATCACGGTGTTCATTGCGCCGCGAGTCGAGGTCGAGCTGGCGTTCGTCTTGAATAAGCCACTGCAAGGCAAGGCGATCAGCGGGCGGGACGTCACTCTTGAGGACGTCCTGGAAGCGGCTGAATATGTCACTCCCGCGATTGAAATCATCGATTCTCGCATCGAGCAACAGGATCGCAACACCAAAGCCATGCGCAAAGTGTTCGATACCATCAGCGACAACGCAGCGAACGCGGGAGTCGTCATCGGCGGCGAAAAGATCGCACCGAAAGACATCGATCTGCCATGGTGCGGAGCCATTCTCAGGCGGAACGCGGTTGTAGAGGAGACAGGCTTGGCAGCCGGCGTTCAGGGGCACCCCGCCATGGGCGTGGCTTGGCTGGCCAATAAGCTGGCGCCCTGGGGGGAATCGCTACAGCCCGGCCAGATCGTGCTGGCGGGTTCTTTCACCAGGCCTGTCGCCGCAAAATCGGGCGATGTTTTCGACGCGGACTACGGCAGATTGGGGCGCTTGAGTTTCCGCTTTGATCAATGAATGAATCTCTCTGAAAATCGCGATGGGCGCTTGGTTAAAGCAAAACAGGTTCCGCAGCGAGTACTGGGGATTATCGATCATATCGCTCCTCGGCTCCAGCCGGCGGTATGTCGCCAATGTCGCGGCATTTTTTGAGAGCTACGACGTGCTGCGGAACGCTGGGACGGGTAGTGCCAAGCCAGTGCGTATAGGGCTCTACTGGGGGAGGGCCGCCAGTAAATGTGGGATGCATGAAACCCGTCAAATTTCGGCCAAATCCTGCTCGGCGCTTTCGGTTAGTTGGAGCGTGTGGCTAATGGCTATTTCCCCGCGCGACTTCACTGGTTACCTGAACCGCGCAGCCCTTACTTAACTCCACTTCCAGGCGGAAAAGCTTCGAAGAGCTTGGCGATCCCTTCTTGCACACCTTGGTTGAGCTTTTCCGAAGACCTGGGGACGGTGCCGCTGACGGTGCCTCGCCATACGGCGCGCGTCGCCACCTCGCCTGATTTCCCGTATTTCTAATTCACGTCGTGTTTTTTCCTGTTCCTCGGCCAGCAGCTTTTCATTAGACAGTGCTGTCCGGTGGCCGATCTGCATGCTCGGCAAAATGACTACATACTGATGGCTTATCACTTGTAATTTGATTGCATGGCGACAGCATTGATGCTACGTGACCACTACATACTGACCGCAAAGGCTTTACCAAGTTGTAGCATCCACCCTATGCGTGAACATGAACTCGGTCGGGTTCACCATTTCTTCGTCCTACGTTCTGCGCGTGTAGTTCAGAGAGGCTTGTTCGCTACTTGTTTATGCTTCCAGTTCTCGCTCCTCCTCTAGCCATCGAACGAATGCTGCGATGGGAGGTAATTGCAATTTTTCGGCGGCAACCCATAGGTAGTAACTGGCTCCGGTATTGAACGGTAGATCAACAAAGGGCATTAGCACGCCACTGCGCAGTTCGTCTTGGACAAGAAATGTTGGAAGAAGCCCTATCCCTAGGCCTGACACCAGTGCTTGAGTCAGATGGGACGTGAGCTCGAACTGAGGTCCCAGTCTCATGCAGTCCAATGGGAGACCTTGTTCCACAAACCAGCGTCTCCATGTGTCTGGTCGCGCAGCAACCTGCAGCAGTAAGTGTTCGACAACGTCATCGGCAGTCCGACTGGACTTTTTTTGGGCGATATCTGCGTTCGATACAGGAAGGACTGTTTCATCACGAATGTGATGAGCTTGCAGCCCAGGCCAACTCCCGTCGCCCACGCCGATGACTGCGTCAATCCCAGCCAGGTCGAGATCGAAGCGGCCAATGCGTGAGTGCAGATGCACCATTGTTCCGGGGTTCTGGGCATAGAAGCGCCCCAACCTCGGCATTAGCCACTTGGCGCCAAAGGTAGGCAGCACGGCAAGATGAAACGATCCACCTCCAGAGCGATATGAAATGGCCTGCAAAGATGCATTCCTCAGGCGCTGCAACGCAGCGGACACCTCACTCTGATACATGCGGCCAATATCGGTGAGGACTATGTTTCGACCCTCACGGCGAAAAAGGGGCACCTCCAGCAAACTCTCAAGGGCCTGGACGTGGCGGCTCACAGCGCTTTGCGTCAAAGAGAGTTCGGCGCCAGCGCGAGTGTAGTTCAGATGCCGAGCTGCCGCATCGAACGCCAGCAGGAGTGACATGGACGGGGTTAGCCTTCTAGGATTCATAAAACTCATGATAAGCCAAAAGAATAGTCGGTAGTCAGAATTTTTTCACCATTCTAGACTTCTTGAAGTTTCAAATTGAATACGACTATTGGAAATTCATTTTACGAATAGTTGTCCGCACAACAATACTTTCTGGAGACAAGAATGAAGATCACTCGACGCTTATTTACTGCAGCACTAATGGCTGCCTCCCTATCACCTCTCACGGCTTTCGCTCAGCAGCATTATCCTGATCGTCCTATCCGGCTCGTTGTGCCCTATGCGCCAGGGGGAGCCACGGATCTCATCGGTCGCCTCATAGCCGAACCGCTTTCAAAAGTGCTGGGGCAGTCTGTGGTAGTCGAAAATAAAAGTGGAGCAGGAGGTATGCTTGGTACATCGGAAGTCGCGCGCGCAGAGCCCGATGGTTATACCCTTACGATTGGAACTGTCAGTACCATGGTGATCTTCCCCGGCGTGCACCCGAGTCCGGGATACAGTATCGATCAGTTTGCGCCGGTGAGTAACATTGCCGACATGCCCAATATCCTAGCTGTGAACCCTTCCTTTCCCGCTAACAATCTGCAGGAGCTAATCGCTGTACTAAAAGCGAATCCTGGCAAGTACACTTTTGCCACATCCGGAATCGGTAGCATCAACCACATGCTTGGGGAGTCCTTCCAAGCCGCTGCAGACGTGAAGATGGTGCACATTCCATACCGCGGTGCGGGGCCTGCGAGGGCTGATGTCATGGGAGGGCAAGTCGACATGTTATTCGACCAGTTGCCTTCGTCGAAAACTCAGATTGATGGAGGGGGGCTTAAACTGCTCGGCGTCATCGCCCCCGCACGCGTCCAGGAGTACACCGATGTCATGACCATGGAAGACGCAGGGCTGAAGGGCTTCACCGACAAGGCATGGTACGGACTCGTTGCGCCTGCCAACGTTCCACCGTCCGCGATGCACAAGCTCTCAGAAGCGATGTCGGAGGTCATGGCGCAGCCACAGGTGAGGGAGCGTTTGCAACAGCTCGGCGCCAATCCTGTGGGCAGCAGCCCCAAGGAATTCCTTGCGCAGATTCAGAATGAAATCTCCAGAATGCGCACTCTTGTGAAAGAGCGGAACATTTCCTTGCAGGAGTAGGTCATCCATATGGCACTCGTTAGCGACTGGTCTTCCCTGGAGGCGGATCTTCGAAGGATACTTGGCGATGCGGTTCGGTTCGATGAGGCGCATCGCGCCACCTACTCCGCAGACGCCTCGCTGTACCGGCAGGTTCCCATCGGTGTAGTTGTTCCGCGTTCAATGGAGGACTTCATCACAGGGGTCGAGATATGTCGCCAGCATGAGGCTCCCATACTCATGCGTGGGGGTGGAACCTCGATGAACGGGCAGACGGTCAATGTAGCGGTAGTGTTTGATCTGTCTGCCTTCTGCAATCAGGTTCTTGAAGTCAACCCGGATCAGCGTACTGCGTTGGTCGAGCCGGGGGTTGTCTGTGATGCATTACGCGACCATGCCGAAGTGTATGGCCTAACATTCGCGCCAGACCCGTCCACTCACAGCCGTTGCACGATAGGCGGCATGGTGGCTAACAATTCATGTGGTCCGCATTCCGTTATGGCGGGCAAGACGTTAGAGAATGTCGAGGAATTGGAGGTCATGACTTACGACGGGGAGCGTTTTTGGGTCGGACCGACTTCAGAAGAAGAGCTTGCCGCCATTATCTCCAGTGGTGGTCGACGAGGCGAAATCTATGCCGGTCTGCGCGACCTTCGTGATCGCTATGCGACGCTCATCAGGGAGAAATTTCCGGGGATAAAACGTCGTGTTTCGGGCTATAACCTGGATCAACTCCTACCCGAAAACGGCTTCAATGTCGCTCGGGCCCTTGTCGGCACAGAGGGCACTTGCGCCTTGACCCTGAAAGCCAGACTGCGCCTGGTCACCAGTCCAGCCAACAGGGTTGTTCTGGCGCTAGGATTTCCCGATATCTACCAAGCCGCCGACGCCGTCCCGGAGTATCAGCGCTTCAACCCCATCGCTATTGAAGGCTTGGACCGAGCTATTATCCGCGGGTTGCAGGCTCGGAACTTGGCACAGGCCGAGATCGACTTGCTGCCCGAGGGCGATGCCTGGGTGATGATCGAGTTCGGTGCAGCCACTATCGACGATGCCGTTGCCCAAGCGCGACTGGCAGAGCAGTACTTCAAGGCACGGCCTACAGGTGTGATCCCCAGTACCTGGTTGGTGGAGGATGCTCAATTGCAGCGTCGCCTTTGGTCTATTCGGGAGACCGGGGCGTCTGCGACGCAACTCTCGATTGATCCGAACGTTCCCGACCCTCAGGTCGGATGGGAAGATGCTGCGGTAGATCCCCATCGCTTGGGTGATTATCTGCGGGCTTTCCAGGCGCTGGTTGATCGTTATGAATACAAGACCTCACTATTTGGCCATTTCGGTGACGGTTGCGTGCATGCGCGCATAACCTTCAACCTGCGCACGGTGGAGGGAGTCCACAAGTTTCGATCCTTTATTCGAGAAGCTGCGAAACTTGTCGTTCATTACGGCGGCTCGCTCACTGGTGAGCATGGGGATGGCCAGGCGAAGGCGGAGTTCTTACCGATTATGTTCGGTGATGAGCTCATGGAGGCCTTGCGCGACTTCAAGCGTATCTGGGATCCCGGAAACAAGCTGAATCCGGGCAAGGTGGTGGATGCTTATCGCGTGGACGAAAATCTGCGCATGGGCCCCACCTATAAGGTCGTAAAGATCGGGACGAATTTCAACTTCCGCAGCATGGAGGGAGATGGATTTCAGCGTGCAGTCGAGCGTTGCGTGGGCATGGGAAAGTGCCGTAGCGAGCAGGCTGGCACAATGTGTCCCAGCTACCGCGCGACCAAGGAAGAGCGTTTTTCAACGCGCGGCCGTTCGCGTTTGTTATGGGAGATGTTGCAGGGCGACATTATCAAGAATGGCTGGGAGAGCGAAGCGGTCAAGGAGGGGTTGGACACTTGCCTTTCGTGTAAGGGCTGCAAGAGTGACTGCCCGACCCACACCGATATGGCCTCGTACAAGGCTGAGTTTCTGTCACACTACTATGAGACGCATCGGCGCCCTCGGCAGGCATTGACCATGGGCCGCATTGGGGACTGGGCGCCTTTGGCAGCGCGGATACCGCGTCTCGTCAACTTCTTCACACAGACTCCGGGCATTTCTCTGCTGACGAAGCTTGTTGGCGGCGTCGCACGTGAGCGCGATTTACCCAAGTTCGTCAATAAGCCCTACCGTAAGCTGCACCAAGATACTTTGAGCACAGCGTCATCTGGACGTAAGAGCGTGATTCTCTGGGTCGACACCTTCAGCGAACACTTTCATCCAGACGTGGCACTTGCCGCAAAAGAAGTGCTGGGCTATGCCGGTTTCGACGTGGTGCTGCCTGCGATCCGATTGTGTTGCGGGCGCCCGCTTTACGACTTCGGCTATCTGGACTTGGCCAAACAGAAGTTGCAGGTTGCACTGGATGTCATAGACCGTCAGATGGCTGGCGGTGCGGCGGCTCCGGTGGCTGTCGTTGGATTGGAGCCGGGCTGCATGTCAGTGTTCAAGGACGAACTGCTCAAACTGTTTCCCGACGACCCACGTGCCAAGAAGCTGTCGCAAAGCGTATCGCTGCTGGGCGACTTCCTGCATGCCAATGGCTACCGGCCGCCGGAACTGGATGCGACCGTGTTTGTGCACGCCCACTGCCATCAAAAGTCACTCTTTGGCACTAAAGGCGACAACGCGCTACTCGAAATGTTGGGTGTCAGAACGACGATGCTGGAAAGCGGTTGCTGCGGTATGGCTGGTTCGTTCGGCTTTAACCCGGAACACATCGAAATTTCGAAGGCGGTGGGTGAACTGGTGGTTCTGCCTGCCGCGCGCGAGTTGGCTGAGGACGCCTTGATCCTGACTAACGGTTTTAGTTGCCGTGAGCAGATCCGACAGGGTGCCGGCCGCGACGTGGTTCATCTTGCTGAGTTACTGCAGATGGCTCATCGTCATAATGACAATCCGCCCTCGCTTGCGTCGACTGGGGGTGTTGGGATGCCTGGTTCCAAGCCACTTGTCAAGGACGCCACGTGAGAACGCAGGCACTTTTTTCCCCACATTTCCTGTCACTGGTTTTCAGCAGATATGGGCATTTTTGGTCGATCTGCTGAGATGCCCGGAGGGCGTAGCTCTCTACTCTAAATAGTGGGTCACAGGGCTCCGGATGACTACGGTGCAACAAGGGCCGAGTATTTTTAAAGTGATTAAGGTTTCCATCATGGCAGAATTTGTTTTCACTCCCCCCTCACAAGCGAGCGTTGCCGTCGAGGGTGGTTCGCAACGCTTTCCTATCCGTCGCGTTTTCTGTGTCGGTCGTAATTACGCTGCGCATGCGCGAGAGATGGGAAAAGACCCTGATCGTGAGCCGCCATTTTTCTTCTCTAAGCCGGCTGACGCTGTTATTCCTGCCGATGGCGCTATTCCGTACCCCTCACTGACGTCTAACCTTCACCACGAAGTGGAGCTCGTGGTGGCGATCAGTGGACATGGCGCAGATGTTAGCCCAAAAGATGCCTTGGAATTGGTGTGGGGGTATGGTGTAGGTGTCGACCTGACACGCCGGGATATCCAGGATGTAGCCAAGAAACTTAGCCGTCCTTGGGATTGGGCGAAGGGATTTGACTCGTCAGCACCATGCAGCCCGCTGAGGCCGGTTTCCAAGGTGGGGCATCCCAGCGAAGGACGTATCTGGCTCGACGTGAACGGAACTGTTCGCCAAGAGGGGAACCTCGATGAGCAAATCTGGTCGGTGGCTGATGTTATCAGTTATGTGTCGCAGGCCGTCGCGCTGCAACCAGGAGATTTGATCTACACCGGTACTCCGGCAGGCGTAGGTGTATTGAATCCCGGCGATGTAGTGCATGGCGGCGTCGAAGGTATCGGCCAATTCACTTTCACTATCGGCCAGCAGGCTGACGGCTTACGAGCCAACTGAACGACTAAGGAATTAATAATATGAGTTTTCGCATTCGTGGGGCCCTGGCACCTGTTCTCACTCCTTTTCAGGACAACCTCGAACCTGACGTGAATCGCTACATTGCTCACTGCCGATGGCTGGTTGATAACCATGCCGGTCTAGCAATATTTGGTACTAATTCCGAAGCGGCTTCATTGTCCGTTTCCGAGCGACTGGGCTTGACTGATCAGTTGTTAGAAGCTGGACTCCCAGCCTTGAAGATGATGCCGGGCACGGGCGCTTGCGCATTGCCCGATGCAGTTCAGTTGGCCAAGCACGCAAGCGCGCATGGTGTAGCTGGCCTGCTGATATTGCCTCCCTTTTTCTTCAAGGGCGTTTCTGATGACGGCGTATTTGCATACTACGCTGAAATTATCGAGCGGGTTGGCTCTGGTTGCGCGCCGATATACCTGTATCATATTCCTCAGTTTACCCATGTGCCCATCACTATGGGGCTGATTGAGAGGCTGCTTAAGCACTATCCTGGCGTGATCGCTGGGGCAAAGGACTCGTCTGGTGACTGGGACAATACCAAGGCAATGCTGGATCAATTTGCCAAGGAGGGCTTCGATGTGTTTCCTGCGAGTGAGTCGTTCCTTTCGGCTGCATTACCGCTCGGTGCGGCAGGTTGCATCAGCGCGACGGTTAATGTCAACCCTGGTGGTATCGATACATTGTATCGAGAGTGGGATAGCGAGCAAGGTTCTGATCGGCAAGAGAAAGCCGATGTGGTCCGTAAGATCTTCCAGGGTGGTTACATGATTCCGGCAATGAAGCACACCGTTGCGAAGTTTTCTGGTATTGATCAATGGCGCAATGTTCGTCCGCCGCTGGTCAAGCTTCCCGCCGATTCCGCACGAAAACTTGAAGAAGACCTTACCGCAGCAGGCTTCAACATGCCGAACTATCCTAGGACGTGAGTCATCCGATTTCCTGCTTTACTCCAGTCCGCAGCGTTCCGACATCCAAGTTATGCAGCCCCCTGATCGGGGCTTTGGTGCTCACCGGTTGTAGGTCATGTGCCAACCCCTTGTGCGTCAGCTGGTCCACCCGCTCAGGCAGTTTTTTTGCATTGTCTGCGAACGCGACGACCTCGTGCCGTTCGCGCGAGATGACAGCCTTAGCGTCGCTTCGCAAGCGAGGCGCGGGAAGCCGGTGAGCAGGTCGTTAGTGCCGGTGGCGTGGGCGTCATGCGGTAATGCGCACAAAGCGCCTCGTAGCGTGTTGTCAGGTCTGTGCGGGCCTGGGCGTCGAGATTACGCAACGCAGCCGAGAGGCTGTCAGTCCGGTGAGAGGCCGGGGAGCCCCCTGCCGACCAAAGGGCATTCTGCAAGCCTTCGGCCAAGGCGACGAAGCTCTCGCCACCCAGGATAACGTGAGCATGCTCAAACCCCGACCACGGCAGTCGGAAGTGATAAAGGAGGTGCTCAAGTGGCTGCCTGGCGATCGTTACATCGAGGGCGCCCATATCGGTGAAATCCGATAGGCCCAGGCGACCCGGGGCGTGCACCTGACGGAAGATTACGTCTTGCTCTTGGCCGTGCATCGCTCGCCATGCGCGGATGCGTCGCTCCAGCGTGCGGCGCACTCCGAACTGGAGCTCAGGATGACGGCGCAGCATCTCCTCGAACACCGCGACCGGCCGTAAACCGGGTGCAGATCGCAGCAACGGGACGACTTCCGTCTCAAATATCTGTCCCAACGGGTCGGGTCGCCGTCGACCTCGGGGCTCTTTATCTTGCGACGGTAAACGGGGAGCGCTTGCAATCCGGTAGCCTGTGGCTCGGCTCATTCCTGCCTTTGCGGCGGCCGTTTCGATGGAATGGTTCTGTCTAAGCTTCATGAAAAGCCTCATCTGTTGATCGGTTACATGGCGACCCGGCACGACGGAGGTTCTCCATCTAGGAAAACCACTACCGTACCGGGCCGACCGCGATCACAGAACCTGGAAGAAACCAGGCAGGGCGGTGAGTGCGGATCTGCGTTCGGGCTACGCCCTCCCGACGATCAGCAGCCGCCGTGCCGTCTCACCTTGTTTGTCGTGCCACACCACCCACCCACGTACGCTCAAATACACACGCCAAGGCAACCAATTGATGGTGCACCTGGCCGTGCCCAAGTACCACTGCACCGATTGCAATCGTTATTTTCGTCATCGTTTCGCGGGTATCCGGCCGCGGCGCCGAGCTACCGAGGCGTATCGTCTGGAGGTCTTCGAGGCCCACGACGGGGCGTGAGCCAGCGCCAACTGAGTCGCACGCATCGGATCGGCAGCGCCACGGTCGAGCGCTGGTATCAATCGTTTGTGAGGCAACGGGTGTCGGAGCTGTCGGGTCGAACCTGCCCCAGGTGCTGGGTATCGATGAACACTTTTTCAGCCGTCAGAAGGGCTATGCCACCACGCTGGTCGATTTGAAGAACCACAAGGTGTTCGATGTGGTGCTGGGGCGCTCCGAGGCCAGTCTGCGCAGCTATCTGAAGCGGCTGCCGGGCAATGAGCACGTACGCGTCATCGTGATGGATCTGTCCGAGACCTATCGCCGTATTGCCCAACAGTATTTTCCCAACGCCATGATTGTTGCTGACCGCTTTCACGTCATTCGGCTGGTGAACCAGCATTTTCTGAAGCTCTGGCAGCAATACGATCCCGAGGGGCGCAAGAACCGGGGGTTACTGAACCTGATGCGTCGCCATCACTGGAAATTGACCGCCTTGCAAAAGGAGCGGCTGCACCAGTACCTGGCCCAATCGCCTGTGCTGCAGGCGCTGTATTTGGCCAAACAGCAGCTGAACGGCTTTCTGAAACAAAAACGCCCGACTAAGAGTAGTCAGGCGAAATTTAATGGTGGCCTGGGGCGGAATCGAACCACCGACACAAGGATTTTCAATCCTCTGCTCTACCGACTGAGCTACCAGGCCAACGAGAAGGCGAAATAATACACTAAAAACAAAATGCGTGCTGAAGCCGCCGCATTCCGGCGCGCCTTGCGCGACCGCCCGCGGCCCCTTGTATCCGGGGCGCCACGAAGAAGCCGCATATTACACAACTTTGTGATAAAGCAAAAGCAAGTTTCAGGAAAAGGTCAGGAGCGGACTATAATGGCGGTATCGCGGATGCTGACCGCGCACAGATTCCATACACATGTCCGTAGACGTCCTTACTTTCGGTCTGAACCATGTTTCCGCTCCGGTTTCGGTGCGTGAACGCGTGTCGTTCCCGGTCGACGTCCTGCGCCCGGCGCTCGACGGCTTGCGGTCGGCCTTCGGCGCTTCGGTGCGTGAAGCGGCCATCCTGTCCACCTGTAATCGCACCGAAATCTACTGTGCGGCCGAACCGCAGGTGCAGGAGCACATTCCGTCCTGGCTGGCCGATTTCAATCGGCTGGAAGCCGGCAGCTTGCGGCCGCATCTGTATCAATACCAGCAGAATGACGCGGTGCGCCATGCCTTCCGGGTGGCCAGCGGGCTGGACTCCATGGTATTGGGCGAACCCCAGATCCTGGGCCAGATGAAAGACGCCGTGCGGGCGGCCGAGCAGGCAGGCTCGCTGGGCACTTTGCTGCATCAGCTATTTCAGCGCACGTTTTCGGTGGCCAAGGAAGTCCGGTCGCAAACGGCCATCGGCGCGCATTCGGTGTCCATGGCCGCCGCGGCGGTGCGCTTGGCCGAGCGGGTGTTCGGCGATCTCTCCCAAGCCAGCGTGCTGTTCATCGGCGCCGGCGAAATGATCGAGCTCTGTGCCACCCATTTCGCGGCGCTCAAGCCGCGCAACATGGTGGTGGCCAATCGCACGCTGGAACGCGCCGAACTCCTGGCTTCGCGCTTCGTGGCCAAGACCATGAAGCTCGCCGACATCCCCGATCGCATAGCCGATTTCGACGTCATCGTTTCCTGTACGGCAAGCTCCTTGCCCATCCTCGGACTGGGGATGGTGGAAAGGGCTACCCGCTCGCGCCGCCACCGCCCCATGGTCATGATCGACCTGGCGGTGCCCCGCGACATCGAAACCGAGGTCGGCCGCCTGGCCGACGTCTATCTGTATTCGGTCGACGACCTGGGCCGCATGGTGCAAAGCGGCACCGACGCCCGCCGCGCCGCCGTGGTGCAGGCCGAAGCCATCATCGAAACCCGCGTCCAGAATTTCATGCACTGGCTGCAAAGCCGTGAAATCGTGCCGGCCATCGTCAGCTTCCAGCAGTCCGCCGAAGAAGTCCAGCAGGCCGAGCTCGAACGCGCGCGGCGCATGCTGGCCCGCGGCGATTCCCCGGAGGCCGTGCTCGAGCAGCTGGCGCGCGGCCTTACCCAAAAATACATGCACGGTCCGCTGGCCGCCCTCAACCGCAGCGAGGGCGAAGAGCGTCAACAGTTGCTGGGCCTCATTCCCCGCCTTCTGCCCACCGTCGAACGCAGGCGTTAGCGCTCCGCGACTCCCCGTCGTGTTGCGCCCGTTTTTCCTCCCTGCCCATTTCCCATTCGCTTTATGAAAAGTTCCATGCGCAACCGGTTGGAGCAGCTTGCCCACCGGTTAATCGAAGTCGATGCCTTGTTGGCCGAACCCGAGATCGCCGGCGATATGGACCGCTACCGCAAGATCTCGCGCGAGCGGGCCGAGCTGGAGCCGGTGGTCGCCGTCTTCAATGCGTACACCGCGACGGAAGGGGACATGGGCGCGGCCCAGGAAATGATGGCCGATCCCGACATGCGGGCGATGGCCGAGGAAGAATTGAAGCTCGGGCGGGAGAAGCTGGAACAGCTGGAAGCCGATTTGCAGATTCTCCTGCTGCCCCGCGACCCCGACGACGACCGCAACGTCTTTCTTGAAATACGCGCGGGGACGGGCGGCGACGAAAGCGCCTTGTTCGCGGGCGATCTGCTGCGCATGTACAGCCGCTATGCGGAAAGCCGCGGCTGGCGCGTGGAGCTCATGTCGGCGAACGAGTCGGAAATCGGCGGGTACAAGGAAGTGATCGTGCGGGTGGACGGCGACGGCGTCTACGGCCGCCTGAAGTTCGAATCCGGCGCGCATCGTGTGCAGCGCGTGCCGGAAACCGAGACCCAGGGGCGGATCCATACGTCGGCGTGCACCGTGGCCGTGCTGCCCGAAGCGGACGAGCAGAGCGACATCGTCATCAATCCCTCCGACCTGCGCATCGACACCTTCCGCGCCAGCGGCGCCGGCGGCCAGCACATCAACAAGACCGACTCGGCGGTGCGCATCACGCACTTGCCGACGGGGCTGGTGGTGGAGTGCCAGGACGACCGCTCGCAGCACCGCAACAAGGACAAGGCCATGCAGGTGCTGGCGGCCCGGCTCAAGGACAAGCAGCAGCAGGAGCAGCACGCCAAAGAAGCGGCGCAGCGCAAGAGCCTGGTCGGTTCCGGCGACCGTTCGGAGCGCATCCGCACCTACAATTATCCGCAAGGCAGGGTCACCGATCACCGCATCAACCTGACCCTTTACAAGCTCAACAGCATCATGGAAGGAGACCTGGACGAACTGACGGGGGCGTTGCTGGCCGAATACCAGGCGGAGCAGCTGGCCGCGCTGGGGCATGACTGACACGGCGCCGCAGCTGCGCGGGCTGGCCGGCCGCTCGCCGCTGCCGCGGCTCGAATTCCAGATGCTATGGCAGAAAGTGCTGGGCGTGCCCCGGGTGTGGCTGCTCGCGCACGATACCGATCCATTGAGCCCCGACCAGGTGGCGCGCTTCCAAGAGCTCGAAGCCAGGCGGCTGGCGGGCGAGCCCATGGCCTACATATTGGGCGAACGCGAGTTCTTCGGCCGCATGTTTCGCGTTTCCCCGGCCGTCCTGATTCCTCGTCCCGAAACCGAGCTCCTGGTGGAGATCGCCTTGCAGCTGCTCGCGCCGGGCCGCGCCGCCAAGGTCCTGGATCTGGGAACGGGCTCGGGCGCCATCGCCGTTTCCATCGCCCTGGAACGGCCCGACGCCCGCGTCTATGCCACCGACCTGAGCGATGAGGCATTGGCGCTTGCGCGCTCCAATGCGCAGTCACTGGGCGCGCGGGTCGAATTTTTGCGCGGGAATTGGTACGATGCCCTGCCGGATCATGAGGATTTTGATGTCATCGTGTCCAATCCGCCGTATATTGCAGTTAGCGATCAACACTTGGCCCGGGGCGACGTCCGTTTCGAACCGGCCGGGGCGCTGACCGACGGCGGCGACGGCCTGGCGGCGCTCACGGATATCGTCCGGGGCGCGGGCGCAAGGCTGAGGGCCGGGGGCGCGCTCTTCATGGAGCATGGCTGGGACCAGGCGGCCGCGGTACGCGGGTTGCTGGCCTCGGCGGGCTTCTCGCGCATCGCCAGCCATCGGGACCTTGCCGGCATCGAACGGGTCACCGGTGGTTTTTATAATTGATTTTTTCCAGGAACAAAGAGCATCATGAGCGAAGTGCAAGATTTCATCCGTGAAACCGTGACGAACCATCCGGTCGTGCTATTCATGAAAGGCACGGCCCAGTTCCCGCAGTGCGGTTTCTCCGGCCGCGCCATTCAGGTCCTGAAGGCGTCCGGCGTCACCAAGCTGGTAACGGTCAATGTGCTCGACGACGACCTCGTGCGTCAGGGCATCAAGGAATACTCCAACTGGCCCACCATTCCCCAGCTGTACGTGAAGGGCGAGTTCGTCGGGGGCTCCGACATCATCGCCGAAATGTACGAAAACGGCGAACTCGCGACCGTGCTGAAAGAGGCCGGTGCGCTGGAGTGACGGCTTCGCCGCGCAGGCTGGTCATCGGCATAACCGGCGCCACGGGCGCCGTTTATGCCGTGCGCATGCTGCAAATGCTGCGCCGGAAGCCCGATGTCGAGACGCATCTGGTGGTGTCGCCGCCCGGTGTGCTGAACATCAAGCACGAATTGGGCATGAGCCGCCAAGAGGTCCATGCCCTGGCGGATCGCGTCTATAGTTTTCGCGACATTGGCGCGGCGCTGGCCAGCGGCGGCTTCTCCACGGCGGGCATGGTCGTCGTGCCTTGTTCCATGCGCACGCTGGCGGCGGTGGCCCACGGCCTGTCGGACAACCTCATCACCCGCGCGGCCGACGTCACCCTGAAGGAGCGGCGGCGGCTGGTGATGATGGTGCGCGAAACCCCTTTCAATCTGGCGCACCTGCGCAACATGACCGCCGTCACCGAAATGGGCGGCATCATCTTTCCGCCGCTGCCCGCCTTCTACCACCACCCCAGGACCTTGGATGAAATGGTGGATCACACGGTCGCCCGGGTGCTGGAGCTCGTGGACATCGCCGTCCCGGGGCCGAGCTGGGAGGGCATGGGGGCTACCGAGGCCTGACCCCTTCGGGAAGAACGGGCGGCGCGGCGTCGAAGTCTTCCGCGTCGAAGGCCTTGTCGCCGTTCTCGTCCGGGATGCCCGTGGGCTTGAGGCCGGTGAAATCGAACAGCTCCGTGTCCATCAAGTGCGAAGGCACCACGCGGGACAGCGCGCCATATACGTTCCATGAGCGGCCGGGGAACTTGCGGTCCCATTCGTCTATCATGCGCGTCATTTCCTTGCGCTTCAGGTTTTCCTGGGAGCCGCAGAGATTGCAGGGAATGATGGGAAACCGCTTCAGTTCCGAATAGGCGATCAGGTCTTTTTCGGGGATGTAGGCCAGGGGGCGGATGATGATGTGCTTGCCGTCGTCCGACATCAGCTTGGGCGGCATGGCTTTCATGCGACCGCCGTAGAACAGGTTCAGGAAGAAGGTGCCCAGGATGTCGTCGCGGTGATGGCCGAGCGCGATCTTGGTGGCGCCCAGTTCGCCGGCCACGCGGTACAGGATGCCGCGCCGCAGGCGCGAGCACAGCGAGCACATGGTCTTGCCTTCCGGTATCACGCGTGTGACGATGGAATAGGTGTCCTGGGTTTCGATGTGGAAGGGCACGCCTATCGACCGCAGGTATTCGGGCAGGATGTGGTCGGGGAAGCCCGGCTGCTTCTGGTCCAGGTTGACGGCGACGATATCGAACTTGATGGGCGCCCGCGCCTTCAGCGTCAGCAGGATGTCCAGCATGCTGTAGGAATCCTTGCCGCCCGACAGGCACACCATGACCTTGTCGCCGTCTTCTATCATGTTGAAATCGCTGATGGCGCGGCCTGCCTCGCGCATCAGGCGCTTGGCCAGCTTGTTCTCGTTCAGGCGCTGCTTCCGGGCCCGGCGGCTTGCCTCGTGAGCATCTTGCTCACGCGCGATGGTGGGAATGGTTTCGACTTGCATGGTAGTGATTGAGGTTCAGCGGCTGCGTTGCAGCTCTATGCCGACGGCGGCGCAGTCCGAGAAAGCCAGCGGCTTGCTGATGCGGATTTTAGCGAATCGCACTTCATGGAATTCATTGAAGATCCGGTCCACGACCCGTTCGCTGAGCGTTTCCAGCAGGTTGACGTGGGCGCGGGTGCATTCGTCCACGATGGCATGGCGCAGCAGGCGATAATCCAGCACGGTATGTATGTTCTGGTCCTGGACTTTCTGGCCGACGTCCACGTCGAACTCGGCGTCTATGTGCAGCGGCTGCGTGGCGCGCAATTCGTGCTCGAGTATGCCGATGCGTGCGTCCAGGGAGATCTGGCTAAAGAAAATGCGGCGGGTGGGCATAATGTAGGCCTAATGGAATTGTTGGAATTGTAGTGCTTTAACAGCGCAATGAAGTTGGAACGGGGTATGGGCGCAAGCAGCGGAATTTACGACGAGATGTTCGATGCGGTGATTGTGGGCGGCGGGCCGGCCGGGGCGTCCTGCGCCGTCTGGCTGGCGCGCCTAGGCTTTGCGCCGGCGCTGATCGAGGCGGCCGACGAGCCGGGAGGCCTGTGCCGCAGCCATTCTTATCTGGATGAATGGAATGCCAGCTTGCCCGGCATGACCGGGATCCAGGTGGCCGACAACCTGGCGCGCAGCCTGCGGCAGGCCGGCGTGCCCCTGTGGCTGTCATGCCGGGTGGAGCGCATCGATGCGGACGCCCAGGGCTTCACGCTGCGGGCCGCGGGCATGGAACAGCCGCTGCGCGGCCGCTGCGTCGTGCTGGCGTCCGGCGTTCTGCCGCGCGCAAGGGCGCAATTCGGCGGCCTGCCGGGGGTGCTGGTGGGGCCGGGCAGGCATGTTTCCGATCACGATTTCAGCGGTGAAAAGGTCGCGGTGCTGGGGGGCGGCGACAACGGGTTCGAAAACGCCTTGTACGCGCTCGAGCACGGCGCCCGCTCGGTGGACCTCTATGCGCGCACGGTGCGCGCGCAGCGCCAGTTCGTGCAGCGGCTGCCGCCCTCGCTCGTCCATGTCGGCGATTATTCCGTCGACGCCGCCAGGCGCGCCGTCAACGGTGTCGAATACGACTTGCTCATGGTGTTCTATGGGTGGGAACCCTGCGCCGACTATGCCGAGTCCCTGGGCCTGCGGCGCAATGCGCAAGGCTTCATCGCAACCGATGCGCAGACGGCGCAAACCAGCCATCCCGGCGTGTACGCCATCGGCGAAGTCGCGCAGCGCCAGCACCCTTGTGTCGTCACCGCCCTGGCGGACGGCGTGACGGCCGCCAAGGCGATCCAGGCGCGGCTCGAAGCCGCTTGACGGCGTCGCCTTATGCCGGCACCTGGCTGCGGGTCAGCACGCATTCGCCGCGCGCGGGCGGGTTCAGCCTGACGCTGTAGGCGCGCAATTCGTCGCGCCGGAATACATGCAGCTGGACCACGTCGCCCGGCCGGCGCGCGCGCAGCAGGCGTTCCAGGCCGGCGTTGTCGGCCACCCGCAACCCGTCGACGGCGACCAGGACGTCGCCCGCCGAAACGCCGCCGGCGTGGGCCGCGCCGCCTTCCAGGACGGTGGCGAATTGAAACTCGCCGTTGGCGGCCCGCATGCGGGCATCCAGCGACGGCGCGTCGGACGCGCTTTTCCATTCCAGCCGTATGCCGCTGGCCGCCAGCATCGGTTCCAGCGGCACGTCTTCCCGGCCATATGCATGGCGGTCGATAAATTCCGCGGCGTCGACGCCGGTGGCTTCCAGGATCAGCTCCGGCATGGCGTCTTCCGGCACGCCGACGGGCGCGCCGCGATAGAAGTCACGCCCGAAGCGCCGCCACATCAGGCGCATGACGTCGTCCAGGCAGCGCTGCTGGCCGCTGCGTTCCCGTATGAGCAGGTCGAGCCCGAGCGCGACCAGCGCGCCCTTGGTGTAGTAGCTGACCAGCGCGTTCGGCGAATTCTCGTCCTGTTTGTAGTAGCGGGTCCAGGCATCGAAGGAGCTTTCGGCGACGCTCTGCTTCAGGCGCCCGCCGGCGCCGTGCACGTTGGAGATCGTCTTGCCCAGCAGGCGCAGATAGTCCGTGTCCTGGATCAGGCCCGACCGCAGGAGCATCAAGTCGTCGTAGTAAGAGGTGAAGCCCTCGAACACCCACAGCAGCCGGGTGTGGTTCTCGCGGCTCAGGTCGTAAGGGGCGAACGCGGCGGGCTTGATGCGCTTCACGTTCCAGGTGTGGAAGTATTCGTGGCTGACCAGGCCCAGGAAGGTCTGGTAGCCCTCGCCGGCATCCGCGCGGCCCGCCACCGGCAGGTCGCCGCGCGAGGCCATGAGGGCGGTCGATGCGCGGTGTTCCAGCCCGCCGTAGGCATTGCCCGTGACCATGGTCATGAATACATAGCGGTCGGCGCTGTCCAGGAAGGGCGGCTTGCGCGCTTCGGGCTCGAAGAACTCGATTTGCGCCTCGCATATCTTCTTCGTGTCGGCGGCGATGCGTTCCAGGTCCAGGCCCGGAATGACCCCGGTGAACACCATTTCGTGCTCGGCGCCGTGCGCCGTGAAGCTCACGGCCTGCGGCGTGCCCATTTCGACGGGATGGTCGATCAGGTCGTCGTAGCTGCTCGCGCGGTACAGGCCGAAGCCATGGCGCCGCGCCGCGCCGGGCAAGCCGGCGGCCTCGGGCAGGCTGGTGTGGACGCGCCATTTTTTGGTGTGCGGAGGAGGGCAGAGCTTGACCAGGCAGGGTTCGCCGCCGCGTCCCTCCGCTTCCAGGAACACGCTGGTGCCGTTGAAAAAGGCGTGGGTTTCGTCGACGTGGGCGCCGCGCACGGAGAGGTCCCAGGCATAGACGGTGTATTCCACCGTCAGCGGGCCGTCGGCCGGTTCGCACAGCCAGCGGTGGCTGCCGGTCTTGCGGATTTGCACGGGCTTGCCGCGGCTGGCGGCGCTTATGGTTTCCACCTGGCGCGAGAAGTCGCGTATGAGGTAGCTGCCGGGTATCCAGGCAGGCATGGCGAGCGCCTGGCCGGCGGGGTCGGGCGCGGGAATGGACAAGACCACGGCGAGCCGGTGGCCGCTCGGATCAAAAGGCGTTACGCTGTAAAGTATCGGTTCTGTTTTCATCCCAATATATTACTTGCTACAAGGAGAACGCATGGATGCGCCACTGGTGAAAGTCGAAGTCGTGGGCCGCGTGGGCGTGCTGACGCTGAACCGCCCCAAAGCCCTGAACGCGCTGAGCAACGAAGTCATCGACGAACTGGCCGAAGCCATGCGCGCCTTCGATGCCGACGACAATATCGGCGCCATGGTCCTGACCGGCAATGAAAAGGCCTTCGCGGCGGGCGCCGACATCGGCGCCATGCAGAACTGGTCGTACATGGACGTCTACAAGAAGGACTACCTGGGCGGCAATTGGGAATCCCTGAAGCGCATACGCAAGCCCGTCATCGCCGCGGTGGCCGGGTATGCGCTGGGCGGGGGCTGCGAGCTCGCCATGCAGTGCGATTTCATCATCGCGGCCGACAACGCGAAATTCGGCCAGCCCGAAATCAAGCTGGGCGTCATTCCCGGCTACGGCGGAACCCAGCGCCTGCCGCGCGCGATCAGCAAGGCCAAGGCGATGGACCTGGTCCTCACCGCCCGCATGATGGACGCCGAAGAAGCCGAACGCGCCGGGCTGGTCTCCCGGGTCGTGCCGCTGGAGCGGCTGATGGACGAAGCCATGGAAGCCGCCGCCGTCATCGCGTCCATGTCGCTGCCCTCGGTGATCATGGCCAAGGAATGCGTCAACATGGCCTACGAAGGCTCGCTGAGCGAAACACTCATGTACGAGCGTCGCAATTTCCACGCTCTTTTCGCCACCGAAGACCAGAAGGAGGGCATGGCGGCCTTCGTCGAAAAACGCAAGCCCGACTTCAAGCACAAATAGCCTCGAGCGGCGGCGTGTGCGGTGGCGGAAGTGTTGCGCGCCGCACAAAAAGCGCCAGCTGACTTGTTGCTTACAGCTTAAAAATCACGCTATACTCTATGGGTTTGACGCCTTGCGGTTGAAACCCATGGAGCCAGCTGGAACTTTCGCCCGGTCAGTCGCATCGCAAGATGGCGCTGCGGATGGCGGCAATGCGTTGCAAGACGGCGACACCGTACCCGTAGTCGTGTTGTCGGACGAAGACCGCATCGCCATGACCCGGCGCGCAAGTAGTGGTATATTTCGCAGCCTTGCCGCGCAAGCGATCATGGGCTGCGTCGCCATACTGGCCTCGTGGCTCGTTGCGGGCACTGATGCGGCTGTATCCGCCCTGATCGGCGCTGCAGCCTATTTTGTGCCCAACACGCTTTTCGCGCTGCGCCTGCTGGTTGGTTTGTTCGGCTCTTCACGTGCGAGTCCACTCACTTTTTTCGTGGGCGAGGCTTTCAAGCTCGGCTTTGCCGTGCTCGTGTTGGGGCTTGCCGCCTGGCTGGGCCGCGATTGGCTGGTTTGGCCGGCCATGCTGCTTGGCTTGCTAAGTGTTTTGAAGGGCTACGCGCTGTTGTTGTTGTTCCGCAAGCTGCCGTAGCCCTCGTGCGTATTAATTCATGGGCCTGGTGCTCTCATTGACAGGATAAGGTTTCAGATGGCTGCTAGTGATATTTCGCCTCAGTCTGGGTACATTCAGCATCACTTGGTTCACCTGAACAGCGTTGGTGAGAAACAATCGGTCATCGCCGACTTCGACATCGTCAACTACGACTCACTGTTCTGGTCCATCGCCATGGGCCTGCTGGTCGTCTTCGTCTTGTGGCGCGCCGCCAAGGCCGTTACCGCCGGCACGCCGGGCCGCTTCCAGGCCTTCGTCGAAATGCTCATCGAAATGGTCGAAGACCAGGCCAAGAGCATCGTTCCCTCCGAAACTTCCCGCCGCTTCGTGTCGCCGCTCGCGCTCACGGTGTTCCTCTGGATCATCCTGATGAACGTGCTCGACCTGGTGCCGGTCGACCTGCTGCCCTGGCTGTTCAAGGTGACGGGCGTCGGCGCCGAACACGGCGACCCGCTCTATTACCACCGCATTCTGCCCACGGCCGATCTCAACGTTCCGATGGGCATGTCGCTGGGCGTCCTGCTCCTGATGTTCTACTACGGCGTCAAGATCAAGAACCCCGGCGGTTTCGTCAAAGAATTGTTCACCGCGCCCTTCCACGCGCACGGCATCGCGTCGCTGTTCCTGGCGCCGTTCAATTTCCTGCTGAATTGCATCGAATACGCCGCGAAATCGGTCTCGCTGGGCATGCGGCTGTTCGGCAACATGTTTGCCGGTGAACTCATCTTCATGTTGATCGCTCTTCTGGGTGGCGCATGGACCGGATTTAATGGCTCAAGCCTCGGCTTGGGTATCGGCCATGTTCTGGCGGGGTCGGTGTGGGCCATTTTCCACATCCTGATCGTGCTGTTGCAGGCGTTTATCTTCATGATGCTGACCCTGGTGTATGTGGGTCAGGCTCACGAAGGCCATTAAAGGTATTCGGGCCGGGCGATCCACTCTCGGTTCGGGGCGCAAGGTTTTCTTGCATAGCAGTTTTTTGACTTTTTGATTACACGGTTATTAACCAAGGAGTTGTCATGACCAACGTTGCTTTCGTTGCTCTAGCTTGCGGTCTTATTATTGGTCTGGGTGCTATCGGTGCTTGCATCGGCATCGCGCTGATGGGTGGCAAATATCTGGAAGCTTCGGCTCGTCAACCCGAGCTGATGAACGCTTTGCAGACCAAAATGTTCCTGCTGGCCGGTCTTATCGATGCTGCGTTCCTGATTGGCGTGGGTATCGCCATGCTGTTTGCTTTCGCCAACCCGTTCGTCGGCTAAGCATTGCAGCCCGCCATCGGGCGGGTTAAGCAGCCGTGGGCGGCCGGTCAGCGCCGCCTTGTGGCTTGGACATCAGGTGTCATGCAGCGGGGCTGTCTGGCACGAGTGGTATTGAAAGGGAAACGACCGTGAATTTAAACGCGACTCTCTTTTTTCAGATGATCGTGTTTTTCGTGCTGGGTTGGTTTACGATGAAATTCGTATGGCCGCCCCTCACGAAAGCGATGGATGATCGTCGCCAGAAAATCGCCGACGGCCTAGCCGCCGCCGATAAGGGCAAGGCCGATCTGGCCCAGGCCCAGGCACGCATCAGCGTCATCGAGGCGTCTGCAAAAACGGAAAATCATGCCCGTATGGTCGAAGCAGAGAAGCAGGCTGCGGCTATCATCGACCAGGCTCGTCGCGAAGGCGAGGCCGAGAAGGCGCGCATCATCGCGCAGGCTCAGCAGGACGCGGCCCAAGAGGTCCAGCGTGTGCGCGAAAGCCTGCGCGCCGACGTCGCCCTGTTGGCGGTTAAGGGTGCAGAACAGATTCTCAAGCGAGAAGTCGATGCACAGGCACACGCCGAGCTGTTGGATCAGCTTAAGGCGCAACTCTAAACTCAGGGCAAGCCATGGCTGAATTATCGACTATTGCCAGACCGTATGCCGAAGCGTTGTTCGCGTCGGCGCGCGACGACCAGGCCGGCCTGGCCTCTTGGTCGGATCTGGTATCCGAGCTTGCCCAGGTGGCGGGGCAGCATGACGTGCGCGAAGCGCTGTCCGATCCCCGTCTCAATGCGGCGCAGCGCATCGAGCTCTTTACCGGCTTGATCAAATCGCCTTTGCCGGCGAGCGCGCGCAATTTCATCGAGCTGCTGGTCAGCAACAATCGTATTCTCGTGCTGCCGCAAATCGCAGAGCAATTCGAAATACTCAAGAACCAGCACGAGGGCACCGCGGCGGCCCGTATCGTCAGCGCCTTCCCCCTGTCTGACGAGCAGCTGCAGCAACTGGTGGCCGGGTTGGAAAGGAAGTTCGGCCTCAAACTCAAGCCGGTCGTCACGATCGACCCCGATCTCATCGGCGGCGTGCGCGTGGCGGTGGGCGACCAAGTACTTGATGCTTCCGTGCAGGCCCAGTTGGCCCGCATGCGCGACACTTTGGCCGCCTGACGCGCGCCAGATAACAGGATTCCAGGAGTCTGAACATGCAACTTAACCCGTCAGAGATCAGCGAACTGCTCAAGAGCCGCATCGAAGGCTTGGGCGCGTCGACCGACGTACGTACGCAAGGCACGGTCGTTTCCGTGACCGACGGTATCACCCGCATCCACGGCCTGTCCGACGTGATGCAAGGCGAAATGCTTGAATTCCCGAACAACGTGTTCGGCCTTGCGCTCAACCTCGAGCGCGATTCCGTCGGCGCGGTGATTCTGGGCGACTACACCGGCGTGTCGGAAGGCGACCCGGTCAAGACCACCGGCCGCATTCTCGAAGTGCCGGTCGGCCCCGAACTGCGCGGCCGCGTCGTCGACGCCCTGGGCAACCCCATCGACGGCAAGGGCCCGATCAACGCCAAGCACACCGACATCATCGAAAAGGTCGCGCCGGGCGTGATCGCGCGTAAATCGGTTTCGCAGCCGCTGCAAACCGGCATCAAGGCCATCGACGCCATGGTGCCCATCGGCCGCGGCCAGCGCGAGCTGATCATCGGCGACCGCCAGACCGGCAAGACCGCGGTGGCCGTCGACACCATCATCAGCCAGAAGGGCAAGGACGTCACCTGCGTGTACGTCGCCATCGGCCAGAAGGCTTCCACGATCGCCAACGTGGTGCGCAAGCTCGAAGAGCACGGCGCGCTGGAATTCACCATCGTGGTGGCTGCCGCGGCGTCCGATTCGGCCGCCATGCAGTACCTGTCGGCCTACGCCGGCTGCACGATGGGCGAGTACTTCCGCGACCGCGGCATGGATGCGATGATCGTTTATGACGATCTGACCAAGCAGGCCTGGGCCTACCGTCAGGTATCCCTGCTGCTGCGCCGTCCGCCGGGCCGTGAAGCTTACCAGGGCGACGTGTTCTATCTGCACTCCCGCCTGCTCGAGCGCGCTGCTCGTGTGAACGCCGATTACGTCGAAAAGTTCACCAACGGTGAGGTCAAAGGCAAGACCGGTTCGCTGACTGCGCTGCCGATCATCGAAACTCAGGCCGGCGACGTCTCCGCGTTCGTTCCGACCAACGTGATTTCGATTACCGACGGCCAGATCTTCCTTGAGACCGACTTGTTCAACGCCGGTATCCGGCCCGCTATCAACGCCGGTATTTCGGTGTCGCGAGTCGGTGGTTCGGCCCAGACCAAGGTCATCAAGAAGCTGTCCGGTGGTATCCGTACCGACCTCGCGCAGTATCGCGAACTCGCTGCGTTTGCCCAGTTTGCTTCCGACCTCGACGACGCAACCCGCAAGCAGCTTGAGCGTGGTCGCCGCGTGACCGAACTGATGAAGCAGGCTCAGTACTCGCCGCTGTCGATTTCGGACATGGCCATTACCCTGTACGCG
>JACDJC010000369.1_pt1 | contig 55769 bp, 44 predicted proteins | sample 7454191 | NCBI WGS metagenome assembly JACDJC01 (sample SAMN14253291, study PRJNA609438) | sludge metagenome | isolation source: sludge after 25d culture with pyrite and EDTA | collected 2018-12-20 | reverse complement strand
TCGCCGCGGTTGTTGAGCACCACCACCTTCAGCGGCAGCTTGTAGGTGGTGACGGTTTCCAGTTCGCCGATATTCATGCGGATGCTCGCGTCGCCGTCGATGTCGATCACCAGCGCGTCCGGATGGGCGAACTGTGCGCCGATCGCTGCCGGCAGGCCGAAACCCATCGTGCCCATCGAGCCGGAAGTGAGCCAGTGCCGCGGTGCGCGGAAATCGAAGTACTGCGCCGCCCACATCTGGTGCTGGCCGACGCCGGTGCTGACGATGGCGCGGCCGGCCACCTGCCGGTTGATCGCCTCGATCACCGCGTACGGCTGGATCAGCGGGCTGGCACGGTCGTAGTTCATCGCATGCGTGCGCTTGAGCGCGGCCACTTCGGCATGCCAGCCAGCCAGCGCGGGCTTGATCGCGTGGGCCCGGCCGTATTCGGTGAGCCGCGCCAGTGCGCGGTCCAGCGGGCCGACATGGTGCCATTGCGCCGACTTGACCTTGCCGATCTCGGCCGGGTCGATGTCGATCTGTGCAATGAACTTCGCGTGTGGCGCAAACTTGCCGGGCACGCCGGCCACGCGGTCGTCGAAGCGCGCGCCCAACGCCAGCACGAAGTCGCAATCCTCCACCGCATAGTTTGCATAGGCGGTGCCGTGCATGCCGAGCATGTGCAGGGCCAGCGGATCGGTGGTGTCGAACGCGCCCAGGCCCATCAGGGTCGTCGTTACCGGCAGCCCGAACTCATCGACAAATGCCCGCAGCGCCGGCGCGGCGGCGGCGGAAACCACGCCTCCGCCGGCATAGATCAGCGGGCGGCGCGCCTGCATCAGCGCGGCGAAGAATGCGGCGCAGTCGGTGTCGCTCAGGTTGGCCTGCTCCACCGCACCCAGTCGCGACCGGTAACCGCTGAGCGGCAACTCGCCGCTGCCTTGCCAGTCGATTGCCGAGTTCTGCACGTCTTTGGGCACGTCAATCACCACCGGGCCGGGGCGGCCGCTGCGCGCCAGGGTGAACGCGGTACGCACGGTCGCCTCCAGCCGCGCCGGATCGGTGACCAGGAACACGTGCTTGGCGCAGGCGCCCATGATGTTGCTGACCGGCGCCTCCTGGAACGCATCGCTGCCGATCGCCTTGGTGCCGACCTGGCCGCAGATCACCACCAGCGGCACGGAGTCGGCCATCGAGTCGCGCACCGGCGTGACGATGTTGGTGGCGCCGGGACCGGAGGTGACGATCGCCACGCCGACCTTGCCCGAGGCGCGCGCATAGCCGGCGGCCATGAAGCCCGCGCCTTGTTCGTTGGCCGGCACCACCAGCTGCATCGGCTCGCTGCCGTCGGCGCGCGGATGCACGGCGTTGTAGCGGAATACCGCGTCGTATACCGGCAGGATCGCACCGCCGGAATACCCGAACATCACCTCCACGCCCTCGTCGGCGAGTACCTGCACGATCGCCTCGGCGCCGCTGCCCGGCACGTTGGCAAGAGGTGGCTGGTCGACGTTGAAGGTGGCGGTGCGGGCGGTTGACGATGATGTATTCACGATGGTTTCCTGGGTGCGCCGGTCGGGCCGGCGGGTCGGGCTGAGGTGTGGCGTGGCGTGCGGGAACTAGTTGCGGATCAGCTCTTCGGCGACCGGCTCATGAACCGGAATGCCGTAGGTCGAGATGATCCGCAGCTCCTGCGTCAGGGCGGAGAAGTTCTTCCACGCGATGCCGTTGACGTCGGCATCGCTGGTGAAGCCATGTGCGTCGTCATCCTCGAAGCCCACGTGACGCAGCTGGCCCGCCTGTTCGGGTTGCTGGTTGATCGAGAAATTGAGCTGGTCGGTACGCCACATCGCATAGGCTCCCGGCACCACCGCGCTCGGCGGCTGGCCCAGGCGGGCGCTGTAATCGGCGATGGAGGCGTCCAGGTCGGTGACGGCCAGGGCGATGTGAAAGCGTTTCATGGCAAACCTCGTGTCTTTCGACGGTTGATGTGATGGACTGCCCGCGGCGGGATGCGGGCAGCCCGGTGTGGGCTCAGCCCACTTTCTTCAGGGGTTCGGCGGCGGGTTTCGATGCATTCGGCTGCAGCCACGGCATCTGTGCGCGCAGCTTTGCGCCGACCTTCTCGATCGGATGGTCGAGGTCGGCCTGCTTGAGCTTCTTGTAGTTGGGCAGGCCAGCGGCGTATTCAGCCGTCCAGTTGCGCGCGAAGGTGCCGTCCTGGATATCGGTCAGCACTTCCTTCATGCGCGCCTTGACGCCAGCGTCGATCACCCGCGGGCCGCTGACGTAGTCGCCGTACTGGGCGGTCTCGGAGACGAACTGCAGCATCTTCGCGATGCCGCCCTCGTAGAACAGATCCACGATCAACTTCAGCTCGTGGAATACTTCGTAGTAGGCGATTTCTGGCTGGTAGCCAGCCTCGATCAGCGTCTCGAAGCCGGCCTGCACCAACGAGCTGGCGCCGCCGCAGAGCACGGCCTGTTCGCCAAACAGGTCGGTCTCGGTTTCTTCCTTGAAGTCGGTCTTGATGATCAGCGCACGGCCGCCGCCGATGCCGTCGGCATACGCCTTGGTTTTCGCCTCGGCCTGACCGCTGACATCCTGGTGGACGGCCCAGATACAGGGCACGCCGCGGCCGCGCTCGTATTCGCTGCGCACCAGCGCACCGGGGCCCTTCGGTGCGACCAGGATCACGTCGATGTCCTTGCGCGGCACGATCTGGCCGAAATGGATGTTGAAGCCGTGTGCGAACAGCAGTGCCGCGCCGGGCTTGATGTTCGGCTCGATCGATTCCGTGTACAGCTTTGGCTGCACCATGTCCGGGGTGAGCACGGCGACCAGGTCGGCGCCCTTCACCGCCTCGGCGGGTTCGACCACGTTGAAACCGTCGGCCTTGGCCTTGTGCCAGGTCGGACCATTCGGGCGCAGGCCGACGACGACGTCGAGGCCGGAGTCGCGCAGGTTCAGCGCGTGCGCGCGGCCCTGGCTGCCGTAGCCGAGTACGGCGATGCGGGATGAGGCGAGGGGGTTGTTGCTGCTCATGCGGTGGCTCCCAGTTTGGATGCGTTGGAGGTAGTGGTGCGGGGGGCGGGACTGGCCGGTTGCGTGGTGGCGCCGTCGGAGGCCGAACCCACCAGCAGGGCGAACTTGGCCAGCACGCCCCGGTTCGCCTTTGGCGCCGGCGGCTGCCAGGTCGCACGGCGTGCTTCGAGGTCGGCGTCGGTGGAGATCTCGCGGGTGATCGCATCGATGCGGATGCGGTCGCCGTCCTGGAGCAGGGCGATCGCGCCGCCGCGGGCGGCTTCGGGTGCGATGTGGCCGACCATGAAGCCGTGGGTGGCGCCGCTGAAGCGGCCGTCAGTGATCAGGGCCACGTCGTCGCCCAGCCCGCGACCGATCAGCGCCGCGGTGACGCCAAGCATTTCGCGCATGCCGGGACCGCCGGCCGGGCCTTCGTTGCGGATCACCACCACGTCGCCTTTCACGACGTGACCTTCCTGTACGGCGGCGAACGAGGCTTCCTCGCTCTCGAACACGCGCGCGGTGCCTTCGAAGTGGGTGCGACCGTGGCCGGCGCTGTTCTTGCCGGGGATCTTCAGGATGCAACCGTCCGGCGCCAGGTTGCCGTAGAGGATGGAGTAACCGCCGCGCGGCTTCATCGGCGCGCTCACCGGATGCACCACCTGCTGCTCGTCGAAGCGCGGTGCGGCAGCCGCTTCGGTGAACAGGGTGCGGCCAGTGACGGTGGGCGAGTCGTCCAGCATGCCGGCGGCGATCAGATCCTGGGCCACGCGCGCGCAGCCGCCGGCATCGAACATCTCCACCGCGGTGTAGCGCCCGCCGGGCAGCAGGTCGGCGATCACCGGGGTGTGCTCGGAGGCCGGCTGGAAATCTTCCAGCGACCACTCCACCCCGGCTTCGCGCGCGATCGCCAGCAGGTGCAGCACCGAGTTGGTGGAGCCGGCAGTGGCGGCGACCATCCGTGCGGCGTTGCTCATCGCGGTGCGCGTGACCAATGCGCGCGGCGTGCGCCCTTCGCGCAGGCACTCCATCACCAGCTCGCCGCAGTGATGCGCCGCAGCGAGCTTGTCCGGGTGGGTGGCGGGGATGTCGTTCAGGCCCATCGGCGACAAACCCAGCGTGGTCAGCACCATCGCCATGGTGTTGGCAGTGAACTGGCCGCCGCAGGCGCCGGCGCCGCCGCAGGCATCGCATTCCACCGAACGCAGCTCCGCGTCGTCGATCTTGCCCGCGCCGTGCGCGCCGACCGCTTCGAACACTTGCTGGATGGTGATCGGACGGTTCTTGTGCATCCCGTGCGCGATAGTGCCGCCGTACAGCGCCACCGCCGGGATATCCAGCCGCACCATCGCCATCGCCGCCGCCGGGATGGTCTTGTCGCAGCCGCACAACACCACCATCGCATCGATGCAGTGGCCTTCCACCGCTGTCTCGATCGAGTCGGTGATGACCTCGCGGCTGACCAACGAATAGCGCATGCCCGGCGTGCCCATGGCGATGCCGTCGGTGACCGCGATGGTGTTGAACTCCACCGGCGTGCCGCCGGCGGCACGGATACCGGCGGCCGCCTGCACCGCCAGATCGCGCAGGTTGAGGTTGCACGGGCTGACGTCGGACCAGGTGTGCACCACCGCCACCAGCGGCTTGCGGATCGCCTCGTCGTCCAGGCCGGTGGCGCGCATCATGGCGCGGGCGGGGGCGCGGTCGGGGCCGCTCTTGATCAGGTCGCTACGCATGAGCACATGTTCCGAAGGTTGAAGTGGATTCTTTCGTCAGGCGAATCTGCGGAAATCTTTCGGCGGCGTCGTTCCCGCGCAAGCGGAAATTCATGTGGCTGGCCTGCAACACCTGAATGGGCTCCCGCTGGCGCGGGAATGACGGCAACAGGTCGATCGACCGAGGCCCCGCCGAGGCGGAAGCTGCGTCAGACGGAGTTGTGAGCGGCAGCTGCGCTCCACGGTACCTGTCGAAGCGAGGCAGATCCATGCGCCTCGCCGTAGAGAAGCGCCCCTTGCGTGCCGGGGAAGTTGACGGGACTGAGCGCGAGGCAGGCGCCATCACGGCGTTCACGAACTGTCCGCTGTCGGTAACACGCAAGGGGCAGCAGAAAAGACGGACACATCCCTGTATCCGCAGGAGCAAGCGTGGCTCGAAGGGGGCGCGATTCAGCCGCATGCGCGTGCTCCGGAGAAAAATGCGGTGGTGCCGTCCACATGGTTGTCCAGCGCGGTCAGGGTCGCGGCCAGCACCTCACCGGTGCCGGCAGTGCCACCGATGTCACGGCTGTGTGGCCCGTCGCGCAGCACCTGGTCAACCGCCGCTTCGATCGCAACGGCCTCGGCCTCCAGTCCCAGCGAGTGGCGCAGCAGCATGGCCGCGGACAGGATGGCCCCGACCGGATTGGCCACGCCGGTGCCGGCGATGTCCGGCGCCGAACCGTGGATCGGTTCGTACAGGCCACGCCGGCCTTCGCCCAGCGAGGCGGACGGCAGCAGGCCGAGCGAACCGGCCAGCGCGGCCGCCTCGTCGGTGAGGATGTCGCCGAACAGATTTTCAGTGACCACCACGTCGTAGGCACTCGGCCGGGTCAGCAGCAGCATTGCCATCGAATCGACCAACTGGTGTTCGACCTTGACGTCGGGGTAGTCGGCAGCGACGCGCTGCACCGTGCTGCGCCATAGCCGCGAGGTCTCCAGCACGTTGGCCTTATCCACCGAGGTGAGCTGACCGCGCCGGCCGCGGGCCAGCTCGAACGCGCGGCGCACCACGCGTTCGATCTCGGTCACGGTGTACTTGCATTCGTCGGTGGCAGTGTCGGTCGAGCGTGTCTTCGCACCAAAGTAGGCGCCGCCGGTGAGTTCGCGTACGAACAAGACGTCGACATGCTCCAGGCGCTCGTTCTTGAGCGGCGACAATTCGGCCAGCGCCGGGTGTACCTGCAACGGGCGCAGGTTGGCGTAGACGCCCAGCGCGGCGCGCAAGGCCAGCAGGCCCTGTTCGGGTCGCACCGGCGCGCCGGGGTCCGACCACTTCGGTCCGCCGACCGCACCCAGCAGCACCGCATCGGCCGTCTGGCAGGCCGCCAGCGACGCGGCCGGCAAGGCTTCGCCGCAGGCGTCGATCGCGGCGCCGCCAATCAGTTGTTCGTCGAACTCGAAGACGTGCTCGTAGCGCGCGGCCACGGCCTTCAACGCGGCCACCGCCGCTGCCGTGACTTCGGGACCGACGCCATCGCCGGGCAGGGTGACGATGCGTGCCTTCATGCCGCTTGCTCCCGTTGCTCGTAGTGGCTGATGGTCTGAGCCTGTTGCAGCAGGTAGCCGAGCTGGTCGACACCGTTGAGCAGGCAGTGTCGGGCGAACGGTTCCAGCTCGAACGCGATGCGGCCGCCGTCGGGCAGGCTGATGAACTGGCCGCGCACATCGATGCTCAGCTCGACACCGGGGTGATCGAGCAGCCAGTGATGCTCGGCCGCGCTGATCACGATCGCCAGCAGGCCGTTCTTCAGCGCATTGCCACGGAAGATGTCGGCGATCTCGCTGCTCAGCACGGCCTGGATGCCGTAATCAAGCAATGCCCACGGCGCGTGCTCGCGCGAGGAGCCGCAACCGAAATTGCGCCCCGCGACCAGGATCGCGCAGCCCTGCGCCTGCGGCTGGTTCAACGGAAAGGCGGGGTTGTCGCTGCCGTCGGCCTGGTATCGCCAGTCGTTGAAGCACAGCTTGCCCAGCCCCTCGCGGGTGGTGGTGGTGAGAAAGCGTGCCGGGATGATGCGGTCGGTGTCGATGTTCTCGTCAGCCAGCACGGCGGTGCAGGAGTGGATTTGGGTAATCGGCTGCATCGATGAACCTCCTTGCGGCTTGCGTGGGTCGTGGGCGTTCATGCCACCACCTCTTCGGGCAGGTAGTCGCGTGGATCGGCCACGCACCCGGCGATGGCCGATGCGGCCGCGGTGACGGGACTGGCCAGCACGGTGCGCGCGCCCTTGCCCTGGCGGCCCTCGAAGTTGCGGTTGGAGGTGGAAACCACCAGTTGCCCCGGCTGCGCCAGGTCGCCGTTCATCGCGATGCACATCGAGCAGCCGGGCTCGCGCCACTCGGCGCCGGCGGCGAGGAATACCTGGTGCAGGCCTTCACGCTCGGCGTCTCGCCGCACCGCTTCGGAGCCAGGCACGACCAGCATGCGTACGCCAGCGGCGATGTGTCGACCCTGCAGCATGCGCGCGACCTCGCGCAGGTCGGACAGCCGTCCGTTGGTGCAGCTGCCGACGAACACCAGGTCGACCGGCACGCCCTGCATCGGCTGGCCGGCCTGGCCGTGCATGTAGTTCAGCGCGCGCTGGTCCTGGGCCGAGCTGGCTGCCGGTACCGGCGCGCCAATCGCGATCGCACTGCCTGGGTGGGTACCGTAGGTGACGGTCGGCTGTACCGCGCGGGCGTCGATGCGCACCTCGCGGTCGTAGCGGGCACCGTCGTCGCTGCGCAGCTCGCGCCACGCCGCCACCGCCGCGTCCCAGGCCGCGCCTTGCGGCGCGCGGGGCCGGCCCTTCATCCAGGCGAAGGTGGTTTCGTCCGGCGCGATCATGCCGGCGCGCGCGCCCGCCTCGATCGACATGTTGCAGATGGTCATGCGCTCGTCCATCGACAGCGCCTCGATCCCCTCACCGCGATACTCCAGCACGTAGCCGGTGCCGCCATCGATGCCCACCGTGCCGATGATGTGCAAGATCAGATCCTTGGCGCTGACACCGTGCGCCAGCCGGCCATCCACATGGATCGCCATGGTTTTCGGCTTGCGCTGCAGCAGGCATTGCGTGGCCATCACGTGGCCGACCTCGGTGGTGCCGATGCCGAACCCCAGCGCGCCAAACGCCCCATGCGTCGAGGTGTGGCTGTCGCCGCAGACGATGGTCATGCCGGGCTGGGTCGCGCCAAGTTCGGGGCCCATTACGTGCACGATGCCGCGATGCTCGCTGCCCCAGCCATGCAGCTGGACGCCGAACTCACGGCAGTTTGCTTCCAGCTGTCCAACTTGCGTTTGCGCTTGCGCATTCACGTAGGGGCGACTGCCGTCGGGGCCGGCAGGCAGGGTGGGGGTGGAATGGTCCAGCGTGGCCAGCATGCGATCCGGTCGGCGCAGCTTCAGTCCGCGCGCGCGCAGTTCGCTGAACGCCTGCGGCGAGGTGACCTCGTGGATCAGGTGCAGGTCGATGTACAGGATCGCCGGCGTGTCGGCGGTTTCCGGCGCCACCACGTGCGTATCCCAGACCTTCTCGAACAGGGTGCGCGCGTTCATGCCACAGACCCCGCCGCGCTCGCCTGTCCGCCGGCACGCTCGCCATCCGGTCGTGGCGAGTCGCTGACCGCTCCCATGTCCACATGCTCCAGCCAGCCCCGGCGATCCTCGGTGCGCCCGTCGAACAGGCCGAAGAACGCCTGCTGCAGTGCACGGGTGAGAGGCCCGGGTGTGCCGTTGCCCACCGGCTTGCGATCCACCGACCGAACGGGGGTGATCTCGGCGGCCGTGCCGGTCATGAAAACCTCGTCGGCGCTGTATAGCGCCTCACGCGGCAGGTCGCGCTCCTCGACCGGCAAGCCCAGGTCCGCGGCCAGGCTCAGCACCGAGTCGCGGGTGATTCCGGCCAGGATGCCGGCGCTGCTGGGCGGGGTCAGCAGCTTGCCCTTCTTGACCAGAAACAGGTTCTCGCCGGCGCCTTCGCTGAGCAGTCCGTTGCTGCCTAGCGCGATGCCTTCGTCATAGCCGCCGCGGCGCGCCTCGGCCGCGATCAACTGGCTGGAAAGATAATTGCCGCCGGCCTTGGCCCAGCTCGGCAGGGTGTTCGGCGCCGGGCGGTTCCAGGACGACACGCAGACGTCGGCACCTTTCTCGACCGCCTCGCCCAGATAGGCGCCCCAGTTCAGTGCCATGATCGCCACCTCGACCGGCGAGCCCTCCTTCGCCAGCACGCCCAACCCGCCGGCGCCGCGGAACACGACCGGCCGCACGTAGGCCGAACGCATCCGGTTGACGCGGATCAGTTCGTGGCAGGCTGCATTGATTTCGTCCTCGCTGTAGCCGATCTCGATGCCGTAGACAGCGGCTGATTCGAACAGCCGCGCGGTATGGTCGGCCAGGCGGAAATACGCCGGACCGGCAGGAGTGGCGTACACCCGCTCGCCCTCGAAGATAGAAGAGCCGTAGTGCAGCGCGTGGGTGCTGACGTGGCAGGTAGCCTCGGCCCAGGGTTTGATGCAGCCGTTGTGCCACAGGTAGTCGGTGTTCATGCAGCAGTCCTTGTGATCACAGGTGGGCGACGACGGCCGGCGCCGGGGCCGAAGTCTGTCGGGCGATACGGTTGACGATGGCCAGCGCCGCCCGGGCGGTCGCCTCCACGATGTCGGTGCTGACGCCGTGACCGCGCCAGTCGCGCTGGTGGTGGCGCGCGGTGAGCCGGGCCTGGCCCTGCGCGTCGCCGCCTCCGCTGACTGCGCGCACCACGAAGTCGGTAAGTTCCAGCTCGCTGCCGGTGGCGCGCTCGATCGCCCGCAGCACCGCGTCGACCGGGCCGTCGCCGATCGCCGCCTCGCTGGCCTCGCGGCCGTCGTCGTGGGCCAGCTTCACCGACGCCGATGCACTGCCGCCCAGGTGGGTTGCGCTGTTGAGCTGCAGCAGATGCCAGGGACCGACCGCATCCGGATCCTGGCCTACCGCGATCGCCTCCAGATCCTCGTCGTGGATTTCGCGCTTCTTGTCGGCCAGCTTCTTGAAGCGGGCGAAGATGGTGTCCATCGCCGCCCCGTCCGGGGTGTGCCCCAGCGCCTGCAGGCGCTGGCCTAGCGCGGCGCGACCGGAGTGCTTGCCCAGCACCAGTTTGGTATCGGCAATGCCGACATCCTGCGGGCGCATGATTTCGTAGGTGCCGCGATGCATGAGCATGCCGTGCTGATGGATGCCGGCTTCGTGCGCAAACGCGTTATCGCCCACGATCGCCTTGTTGCGCGGCACCGCCTGGCCGGTCAGCTGGGTCAGCAGGCGCGAGGTGGGATACAGCTTGCGGGTATCGACGCGGGTGTCGATACCGAAATGCGCGGCGCGCACCTTCAGCGCCATCACCACCTCTTCCAGCGCTGCGTTGCCGGCGCGCTCGCCGATGCCGTTGATGGTGCACTCCACCTGGCGCGCCCCGGCGCTTACCGCCGCCAGGGAATTGGCCACCGCCATGCCCAGGTCGTTGTGGCAATGGCTGGAGAAGATCGCCCGCTCCGCGCCACGCACATGGCGGCGCAGGTACTCGAACAGCGCGACGATTTCCGTCGGTGTGGTGTAGCCGACCGTGTCCGGCGCGTTCAGCGTGGTGGCGCCGGCCTCGAGCGCGGCGCTGAACACTTCGGCCAGGAACTCGGGCTCGGTACGCAGCGCATCCTCGGCCGAAAACTCCACTTCGTGGCACAGCTCGCGGGCCCGCGCCACGCCTGCCACGGCAGTGTCCAGCACCTGCGCCTTGCTCATGCCCAGCTTGTGTTCGCGATGCAGCGGGCTGGTCGACAGGAACACGTGGATGCGCGAGTGCTGCGCCTGTTCCAGCGCGCGCCCGGCGGCATCGACGTCGCCCCCCAGGCAGCGGGCCAGGCCGCACACGGTGGTGTTCTTCAGGGTGCGGGCGATTTCCGCAACGGCAGCAAAATCATCTGGCGACGCCTGCGGGAAACCCGCCTCCAGTACGTCCACGCCGAGCGCCTCGAGCTGCTGCGCCATGCGCAGCTTGGCGCGCCGATCCATCGAGAAACCGGGTGCCTGTTCGCCATCGCGCAGCGTCGTGTCGAAGATCCGCACACGCTCGGCGGCAGCGCTGGCGCTGCCGGTGGCTGGGGTAGCTACGTCTGTTTCGGGGTTCATCGCAGGCTCCGTGATGCGAGCCGAAGGCAATAAAAAACCCCGCGCCGTTGTCGGTGCGGGGCTCTTCGGGAGTCTTCAGGTTACTTTCTATCTACCTGGACACATGCCTTCAGCCCGCACCTCCGTTGGTAATGAGGAGTACGAGTACAAGGGTGGTAATGAGCGTGCCGCCGACCAGCAGCGGGCCGTCGTGGACCGTCGTGAGACGGTTCATTTCGGCAATGCGGCCATGGCTGTTGCGCTGCGACATAAGTCGACCCTAAGCGATGCCGATGGGTCTGTCAACAAAAATCTTCATGAAGAAAACTTTCAAGGCGCCACGGTGGTGTTTGGACACCTATCCGTCCAAATGGATACAGATGAAACCATTGTGGGGATCGTTCGGGCCCGGCTGAGCCATGCCATGGATACCGAACATCCGCTTGGTGCCCGCGGCGTGCGCACAGCCCCATCGCGGCAACGCGCCCGTTTCCCTTGGCAACGACCGTGTTGATCTGGCCATCCATTTGCTGCAGACGATGTCTCGGTGCGCATGCCGGCACAGGCCGATCACCGCCAGTGCCTGGACGGGTTTGCGTACGTGTTTTTTCGGGCTCTGCTCTGGCCCGCGCGAATTGGCCAAGGTGGCCAGACTTTGCTGCTGTATCCCGATGGTTTGGCCAAGCCGGACATGGCCAACCGCGTGGCGCCCGTGTGTGGCGTCATGGTGGGCCCGCCAGGACTCGAACCTGGAACCAAGGGATTCGCTTGTGCCGGAGGTTTCCTTCCGGAGCGGACTATCTCTTCACCCTTCGCCCGGATCTATCGGGCGAGTGGGGTGCGGGACGCTCGAGCCTGTGATCAAGGGCGCTGAAGCCCTCAGGTAGTCTCTGCACCTTCCGCCGGTGTACCGGCGGCTTGGCTCAGGGTTGCCACCGGCCGCGTTGCGCGCCGCTGAGGTTTCCCTGAATTCATCCCGATTCCATCCGCGGATTACGCCGCGGCGGCACCTTTCGATGAGTCCCCTGCTCTAACCATTGAGCTACAGGCCCACATGCGGTGAATGGTAGATGAGTTGCAGGGGGCATGCCAGCGAGGATGTTGGCGTGCGCAAGGATGGCAGGGGTCGACCTGTGGGCGATGCGTTCCGCAGATCGGAACAAGACGCCCCCAGCGGACACTTGCGCGAGGGAGCTGGGAATACGAAAAGCCCCGCGTTGGCGGGGCTTTTCGGTCTTGCGGTACGTGGGCGCTTACTCGACGTCGAGGAACGAGCGCAGCTGTTCGGAGCGGCTGGGGTGGCGCAGTTTGCGCAGCGCCTTGGCTTCGATCTGGCGGATCCGCTCGCGGGTGACGTCGAACTGCTTGCCGACTTCTTCCAGCGTGTGGTCGGTGTTCATGTCGATGCCGAAGCGCATGCGCAGCACCTTCGCTTCGCGCGGGGTGAGCCCGGCGAGCACGTCACGCACGGTTTCCATCAGGCCGGTCTCGGTGGCCGAGTCGACCGGGGAGCTGGCGTTGCCGTCCTCGATGAAGTCGCCCAGGTGGGAATCCTCGTCGTCGCCGATCGGGGTTTCCATCGAGATCGGCTCCTTGGCGATCTTCAGCACCTTGCGGATCTTGTCCTCGGGCATCTCCATTTCCTTGGCCAGTTCTTCCGGCGTGGCCTCGCGGCCGAACTGTTGCAGCATCTGGCGGGAAATGCGGTTCAACTTGTTTATGGTCTCGATCATGTGCACCGGGATGCGGATGGTGCGGGCCTGGTCGGCGATCGAGCGGGTGATCGCCTGGCGAATCCACCAGGTGGCGTAGGTCGAGAACTTGTAGCCGCGGCGGTATTCGAACTTGTCGACGGCCTTCATCAGGCCAATGTTGCCTTCCTGGATCAGGTCGAGGAACTGCAGGCCGCGGTTGGTGTATTTCTTGGCGATCGAGATGACCAGGCGCAGGTTGGCCTCGACCATTTCCTTCTTGGCGCGACGGGCTTTCGCCTCACCGCTGGCCATGGCGCGGTTGATGTCCTTGATGTCGATCAGCGGCAGGAACAGCTTGCGCTCGATCGCGGCGAGCTTCTCCTGCTCGGCGTCGATCGCCTCGCGATGGGTCTTGATGTTCGGCGACCACTTCTGGCGCTTGCGACTCAGCTCGGCGACCCACTCGAGGTTGCCCTCGTTGCTGGGGAAGGTCTTGATGAACTCGCCCTTGGGCATCTTCACCTGCTTGACGAAAATGTCGAGCAGCACGCGCTCGTGGTGGCGGATGTCACCGACCACCTCGCGCAGCTTGCGCACGAAGCCGTCGATCAACGCGCTGGGCAGCTTGAGCTTGAGGAATTCCTCGGCCATCTGGTCGCGCAGTTTGACGATCTTCTTGTCGGTGATGCTGCCGGCCTTGGGCGCCGCCTTCTGGAACTTGGTGTAGTAGTCGCGCAGCAATTCGAAGCGGCGCTTGACCTCTTCCGGATCGGGGCCAGTCGGACCGGCCTCCTCTTCTTCCTCTTCGGCGTCGTCGTCGTCGTCGCCGTCAGACTCCTCGTCAAGGCCAAGCTCGGCAGCTTCGGCGGCGGCGGCTTCCTTCTCCTTGCGGGCGAGGTCGGCGGCCTCTTCAAGATCGAGGAAGCCGGCCAGGATCTCGCTGAGGCGGCGCTTGCCATCCAGGTGCTGGTCGTATTCCTCCAGCAGCAGTTCGATGGTCAGCGGGAAGCTGGCCAACGCGGTCTGCACTTGGCCCAGACCTTCCTCGATGCGCTTGGCGATGGCGATCTCGCCCTCGCGGGTCAGCAGCTCGACCGTACCCATTTCACGCATGTACATGCGCACCGGGTCGGTGGTGCGGCCCACTTCCGCATCGACCGCGGAGAGCAGGGCGACGGCTTCCTCGGCGGCGGAGTCGTCGTCGCCGGAGCCACCGCCGGGTGCGGCGCTGTCGGAAATGGTGTCGGTATCGGGGGCGGCGTCGTGCACTTCGATGCCGACGCCCTTGAGCACCGCCATGATGTCTTCGATCTGCTCCGGATCGACGATGTCGTCGGGCAGGTGGTCGTTGATTTCGGCGTAGGTCAGGTAGCCCTGCTCCAGACCCTTGGCGATGAGGGCCTTGATTTCCGACTGTTGCTCGTGAGGAGCTTTGCTGTTCATGGATTACCCGACCAAAAATAAGGTGCAAGAACCGGACATTATAGCGATATGCCGCTTTTCTGACCAGTTTTCAAGGGAGAAATTCCCCCATCCGCATACGCAAAAATCGCGCCAAACCGTGGCATTGGCGTTCGCGGGACGTGCCGGTTGCACGGTACCGGAAAGTGCCGGTCAACCCGTGTCCAGCCAGAAGGTGACCGGGCCGTCGTTGACCAGCTGGATCACCATATGGGCACCAAAGCGGCCGGTTTCCACCCCCGGGTGGGCTGCCCGCGCCAGCTCCAGCAGGCGTTCGAACCAGCGTCGCGCATGCTCGGGTGGCGCGGCGCCGGTGAAGCTGGGGCGCATGCCCGAACGGGTGTCGGCGGCCAGGGTGAACTGGCTGACCAGCAGCAGGCCGCCACCGGTGTCGCTGAGCGAGCGGTTCATCTTGCCGGCCTCGTCGGCAAATACGCGATAGCCAAGCAGTCGCTCCAGCATGCGCTTCGCCTGCGGCTCGCCATCATCCGGTTGCACCGCCACCAGGGCGAGCAGGCCGGGACCGATCGAGCCGACCGTCTCGTCATCGACCCGAACGCTGGCGGAGGTTACTCGTTGGATCAGGGAGATCATCGTGGCGGGATTGAGGCTGCGGGAGACAGTGTCCGGTGTTCGGGAGAGCATAAATCAGTGGACCTGGAGTAGGGCGGGTCCTCTACACTTTCATGCATGCGTCCCGACATTTATCTGATCTATCTTTGCCTGCGTTTGTTCGCCTTGTTGCCGCTGCGGGTGCTCCACGGTATTGGAGCCGTCCTTGGCCGGCTGGTGTTGTGGCGGGGCCGGCGTACGGTCCATCACACCACGGTGAATCTGCGCATCGCGCGGCCGTCGCTGGATGAAGCCGGGCGCGCCGCGCTGCTGCGTGAAGTGATGGCCGAAAGCGGGAAGTCGATCAGCGAGATCGCCAAGGTCTGGGGTGGCGGTGCCGAACGCGCGCTGGATCTGGTGCGCGAGGTGCGTGGCGAGGCGCTGCTTGATGACGCGCTGGCGGCAGGCAAGGGGGTGATCATTGCGGCGCCGCACCTGGGTTGCTGGGAACTGCTGAATTACTGGCTGTGCCGCAAGACGCCGATGGCGATCCTGTACCGACCGCCACGCATCGCGGCGGTGGAGGGATTGCTGCGCAAGGTGCGCGGGGCGCTGGCACCGGAGCAGATCCGTGCCGATGGCGCTGGCGTGCGCGTTTTGTACCGGCGCGTGGCCGCCGGTGGTGCAGTGGGCATCCTGCCCGATCAGAAGCCGCGGGCGGGCGAGGGGCAGTTGGCGCCGTTCTACGGTCGCGACGCCCTGACCATGGTGTTGTTGCCGCGGCTGGCCGCGCGCACCGGCGCTACCGTACTGTTTGCCTTTGCCGAACGCCTGCCTGCAGGCACGGGCTATCGGATCCACCTCCGGCCGGCACCGGACGGGATTGACGATCCCGATGCCCGGGCCGCCTGTACGGCACTGAATCGCGGTGTGCAGGACTGCGTCGAACTGGCGTTTACGCAGTACCAGTGGCATTACAAGCGCTGGTCGGCCCATGGCCTGGTCAGTCCGTACGATGATGAGGGCGGGTAGGAGCGTGTCCGGCTACGGTCGGGTCTTGTCCAGGCGCCGCAGAAATACCGTCATCTCCTTCTCGGCCTGCTTGTCGCCGCGACGGTTGGCCGCAGCGATGCCGCGGCGCCAGGCCTCGGCTGCAGCCTCGGGCTGGCTGGCGTCCAGACAGGCCTTGCCCAACAGCTTCCAGGCCGCCGAATAGGCCGGGTCGAAAATCAGCGCGCGTTCCAGTTCCATGATTGCTGCCGCCGCGTCGCCCTCGCCGAGCAGGGCATTGCCCAGCGAGAAGCGCAGCAAGGCGCCATCGCGCGGTCCGTCGCATTGTTGGCGCAGGTTGTCGATCAGGGCGCTCATGTCGGTACGTTCATCGTGGAAGGCGGTAGCGCCAGTCGTCGACCGGATGGATCTGGGTCGGCTGCGCCGGTTCCGGCGGGGTGTGCCCCGCGCGCAGGTCGGCCAGGGAGGCCGCCGACCAGATCACCAACCAGGATGAGCGAAACGGCTGCACCAGCAGGGCGTAGCGCAGGTCGGCCGGCGTCAGCTTGCCCGGATGCGCCACGACCAGGGCGTCCGGGTGGGCGCGAGCGTAGTCCTGCAACGCGTTGTCGCCATACAACTCGGTGATCGGCCGGGTCAGCCGGCCGGCGAAATGGAACTCGCCTTCGTAGTTGCCAAGGTTGGCCAGTGGATGGCCGGCCTGCTCGGCGTCGCCCAGCATGTGCGCCGCGGGGCGCAGGTCCCAGCGTGGCCACAGCGTCAGCGTGAACAAGGCATTCAAGGCGAACACACCGATCAGTCCGGCCACCGCCAGCCGGCGCAGCTCACCACGGCCGCGCAACAGCACCAGGCTGCCCAGCAGCAGGAAAATCACGCTGAAATAGCGGCTGTACGGAGTGATGACAGGGGCCCAGTCGGTTTGTACCAGGCCATGCGCCACCACCAGGGGCTGGGCGAACAGCAGCGCGCCGAACACGATGCCACCCACGCCCAATGGCCAGGTGCCGAGCCAGGGATGGTTGGCCAGCGTGGGCCGGCGTTCGCGCAACATGGCCATTGCCGCAGCCATCAACAAGGCGATGCCGGCCAGTTCCGGCAGCGGGTAATAGAGCTGTTTGCCGCTGATCAGCGAGAACACCACAAAGGTCGGCACCAGCCAGCACAGCGCGAAGCGCAGGCCGGATTCCAGCGGGCGGCGCAAGCTGGCGACGGCCACCCACATCCGCGGCCAGCCACTGAACGGAAACAACAGTACTGGCAGCCACAGCAGGTAGAACCAGAATGGTTCGGCATGGTTCTGCAGGTCCTTGCCCTGGGCCAGCTTGTCGACCACGCGGCCGGCGGTCTGGGTGAAGAACAGGCGCTCGCGATAGGCGTCGCCACCGACGAACCCCGCCGGTACGGCCCAGGCCAGCAGCATCGCGCCGCCGAGCAGCAGCGACGACACGCCGGCGCCATACCAGCGCGCGCGATGCTGGCGTGCCCAGTCGCTCCACAGCGGTCCGAGCAGCCACGGAAACACGATGTGCAACAGCATCACCGGACCCTTGGTCAGCAGACCCAGCCCGATGCACACGCCGAGCAGCAGCCAGCGCGGTTCGGCGCGTTGCGGCTTCGGCGTCAGACACAGCAAGGCGGCCAGTACCCACACCGCCAGCAGCACGTCGTACATGATCTGCAGGCCGAACAGGAACGCGTAGGTGAACGCCAGCAACATCCACGGTGCCGCCTTGGCCATCCACGGGCGTTGCGGGAACAATCGCCGGGCCAGCAGCGAGACCAGCACCAGTTGGGTGCCGCCGAACAGCACCTCCAGCACGCGTGGCCAGACGTCGCTGACGCCGAACACGAACCACCCCGCCTGGATCAGCCAGAACAGCAGCGGCGCCTTCTCGCTGTACGGTTCGCCGTTGATGTGCGGCACCAGCCAATGGCCGTGATTGAACATATCCCACGCCACCGCCAGCGTGCGGGTGGAATACAGCGGCATCGGCCCGTGCGCGAAGATCGCCAGCAATGCCACCAGCGACCACAGTGGCAGCCAGGGCCAGGCGGCACGCAGGTGTTCAAAACGGCTGAGGGGACTTGACGACACGGGCAGGCTCTTGGCGGGGTCGGGGGATTCTAGCGTGCGCCGGTTTCGTGCATCGCGACGTGGCGCCGCTTCACGCCGGCCCCCAGTAGCCAATGCGACGGCGAAGTTTCAATTTGCGCCACAGGTTCAGCGGCTTGCGCCGGCGATTGCGACCGCCGCGGGCGATGAAGGCGTCGATCGCGTCGAGCACCCGCTCGCTGGAATGGCCATCGCGGTACGGGTGGATCGCGTCGGCGTATTCGCGGATCGCCTGCATCAATGCCGGCGGCCTTGCCAGTGCCCGTTCGATCGCGCCCTCGAACCGCGCCGGATCGTCGATGTCGATCAGCTGCGGGCCGGGCCGACGGTTCTTGAACGTCACCACCGGTTTGCCGGTGAGCAGGAATTCGTTGAGCGCGGAGGACGTATCCGAACACATCAGGTCGACCTGCGGAAACAGGTCGAGGATGTTGTCGTTGTCGGCGAACGTGAGGTACTCGTTCTGCAAGGCCTGGTAGCGGGCGCGGGTTTCCGGGTTCATCTTGGGGTGGAACGTGACGATCCAGCGCCAGCGGCCATCACGCGAGAGCCGTCGCACTTCCTCGTACAGTGTCTCGGCGGCACTCCACGAAGGCGAGAAGGTGGAGTGGTACAGGATCACCGGCGTTTGGCGCACCGTCGGCAGCGGGCCGGCGATTTCGCGCATGAAGGGATCGAGCTTGGGCCAGCCGGTTTCGGTCACGGCGAAATGGCCGAGCTGGTCCGCCAGCGCCTGGAACTGCGCGGTGTCGCGCGGGCCGGTGGTGCAGTACAGGTCGAAGAAACCGCGAATGTAGATGTGCCTGGGTTTGCCGGCGTCGAAGCCATGGAATACCTCGACCTTCACGCCGGGAAAGAAATGCGGCAGATGATTGCCCGGTGTCAGCACGGCCGTGGGCTTCCAGGCGCGCACCTCGGCCACCGTCAACAGGCGTTCGCCCTCGATCAGGTCCTCGGCACCGGGGCCGTCGAAAAACCACGCCGTTTCGTCGCCGCGAGCGCGGATGGCTTCCTGCACCGGGCGCAGGATGGCCAATGTGTAGCGCTCGGAGCCGTAGAGGAGGTAGTGCTTTTTCTGGGGGGGCATGGGTTGGGTTGGAGGTAGCGCGAGATGGGTAGGTTAACGCGGACAGGTGGGCGTCACCTCAATCCTCTCACCCACAAGGGACTCCCTTCGGTCGCCGGGGGAGGGGAGGCGAAGGCGGGAAGCGCTTGATTTGATTGGAGCGGGTGCCGTGCGGGATGGTTGCTTCGTGCATCACGGTGAATTGTGTTTACCGGTCCAGGTGATGCTCCTGTAGTTTATCGGTCGCGTTCGCGACCGATGCCGGGTTGTGGACCATTTCGTAGTAGCGCATGCGCTTGTAGATCGCATAACTGGCTGCGGTGTGGGCGATCATGAAACCGCGCCAGCCGTCCAGGAAGGCCAGGCGCAAGACGTAATCCTTGAGGAATGCCAACGCAAACACGAACGGCGCCTGCCACATGCGTGCCGGCTTGCCTCGGTCCAGCCAGTCGCGACACTTCAGCTCGGCGTACAGCAGCACCTTGAGCTGCTTGTGCACCAGGGTGGGATTGTTGGTGTGGTTGAAGCTGGCGCACAGGGTCGGCGCGGTGCCGTTGAAGCGCAGTGATTCGTGTACGCGCGCATCGCTCCAGCGTGCACGTCCACGGTGGTACAACCGGGCCATGCGCTCACCGACAGAGGGGCGATACCAGCGCATCGGAGCGCCCATGTAGATCGTGCTGCGGCGCAGCCAGGCGGCGGGCGCATCGCTGGCCATCAACGCTGGCAGGCGCTGTTGCAGTTCGTCGGCAAGCTTCGGGCTGAGGTATTCGTCGGCGTCGAGTACCAGGATCCAGTCGTGCGTGCATTGGCTGCTGGCGAAATTGCGCTGCGCTCCGAAGCCGAGCCAGTCCTGGTGGATGACTCGTGCCCCGTGCGCCTGCGCGATCGCCACGGTGTCGTCGTCGCTACCGGAATCGACCACCAGTTTCTCGGCGGCGAACGGCACGCTGTCCAGGCAACGGGCGATCTGGCCCGCCTCGTTGCGGGTGATGACGGCGAGGGTCAGCGGGAGTACGGACATGGCGTGATTCTAGCCGAAGCCCGCGGCCCGCCCGGCGGGGAGTTATGATGCGCCCACGGGATGAGTACCGATACCGGCGACAAGTGGACTGCGCGTCGGGTGCATCATCCAGCTCCAGAGGATCATCGCAGGGACGGCAAACAGTGACGCCGCTGCGCCTCGGTGCACGACGTCTTTTTGCAATACGTCGGGCGTGGACGGCCTGGCGACATGGAATCGGGCGTTGGATGTGTCCGCCCGCGGCGGGAGGTCGCACCAACAGCAATCTCTGCGAACCGTCGGAGGGCAGTCCATGCGCATCAGTGTCGCCGTAATCACCTACAACTGGCCCGAGGCGTTGGAGCTGGTGCTGCGGGCGCTTGCCCGGCAGACCGAGTTGCCGCACGAAGTCATCGTCACCGACGATGGCTCGCAGCCGGCCACCCGCGAGTTGCTGCGGCGCCTGGCGCGCGACTACCCGGTGCGGCTGGTGCACCTGTGGCAGCCGGATGACGGCGCGCGCATGAGCCGCGCACGCAACCGCGCGATCGCCGCTGCGCAGGGCGATTACATCATCCTGCTCGACGGCGACATGGTGGCCGAGCGGCACTTCATTGCCGATCACCGGACCTTTGCGCGGCGGGGTTGCTTCACCCAGGGTTCGCGCGTGCTGACCGACGCTGGTTCGGTCAAGCACATGCTGGAGCGCGAGTCCTCGTTCCCGGACTTCTTCCTCCGCGGCATCGATCGGCGACGGCATACCTTGCGCTTGCCGCTGCTGGCCCACCTGTTTGCCAGACCGAGCACACGGCAGCGCGGCATCAAGAGCTGCAACATGGGCTTCTGGCGCGACGACTTGCTGCGCCTCAATGGCTTCAATGAGGCGATGACCGGCTGGGGCCGCGAGGACACCGAGCTGGCGGTGCGCGCGTTCCATACCGGTCTGCTGCGGCGCGACCTGCGCCTGGGTGGGCTGGCGGTGCATCTGTACCACCGCACCCGCAAACACCTGGTGGACAACCCCAACGACCGCATCCTGGAAGACACCCGGCGCGGGCGCCTGGTCCGCTGCGAGCGGGGCGTCGAGCAATACCGGGAAGAGTTTGCCAGCGCGCCGATGGATCTTCGTGCCACCCTCGCGCCGGTGCAGCATTCACCAGCGCTCGCAGCCGACACGGTGGCTGTCGTGCCGCGCGCCGCCACAGCCTGAATCCGGCGCACCCGCCACTCAGCCAGGATCTGGCAGCCGCAACCGTCCGATCCGCACAGCCAGTCCGAACACCAGAAAGAAATAGAACGATTGCGTCATCACCCGGTAGAACACGGCGTCGGTGAGCGCGCACAGCATGTACAGCCCAACCAGCGCCAACCCGATCGAGGCCGGCAGCGCGACCTCATCATCGGGATCCAGCGCGTGGCGGCCGAAAAAATGCAGCGGCACCAGGAACACCGCCATCAGTATCAGCAACGCGGGGATGCCGCCGACGGCGGCGGCCTCCAGGTATTCGTTGTGCGGCTGGTTGTAGCGGCCGATGACCGGATTGCTGCGCCCGGCGGCAATCTCCCGGCGAGCGTAATCGCCGAACTCGCCAACGCCGATGCCGACGAGCGGGTGAGTCGCGAACGCGCGCGTGGCGGTGCGCCACATCTCGAGCCGTTCGCGTACCGCGCCCCGCGCGTCGTCGCGATGGTCGAAACTGGTGATTTCCGGCGCGATCGCCTGGAGCCGCGCCACCATTTCACCACGCATGCTGAACGTCGCTGCTCCGACTACCACGCACACGGCGCTGACCAGCAGCAAGCTCGTTCGCCAGTGGCGGGTACGTCGCGCATGCAACAGCACGAGCAGCACGAAAATTGGCATGAAGGCCAGCAACGGGCCACGACTCTGGGTCAGCAGTGCGCCGTACGTGCCGCAGGCCATGGCGGCGAGGTGCAGCAGCCTCTCCCATCGGCGTGTGCGCGGCGACAGAAACTGCGCCAGCGCGATTGTGGACAGTCCCAGCAGAATCGTCGCCAGTTCGATCGACGCCGAGGCGCCACCGTTGAGGCCGTAGGCGCGTTCGATCCCGAGCAGGCGGGATTGCAGGATACCGACGCCGCCGAGGACGATGGCGGTCAGGCTGAATCCCGCCCAGATCCAGCGCATCCGCAACGGAAGGCTGAAGCATGCCGCGACCACCAGGAACAACAGGACATGCGCCGGACGATCCAGCGGCCGCCAGCCCAACTGGTGGATCACCACGTTGAAGATCACGAAGCCGATCATCACCAAGGCGACCACCACCAGCGGCCACGCGGCGCGAAAACTGCGGCGACAAGTAGCCGAGCCGATCAGCAGGACCAGACCGGTCAGGAACAACAGTGCCGGCGGCAATACCTTGATCCGCAGGTTGATCGAAAGCGACAACGGTATCAACGCGACCAGGATGGAGAGCAGCCACGCTTGCCAGGGTTTCAATGAGGCTTGCATGCGGTGGTCGCCCGTCAGGCGGCGCGACGGGCGCGCAGTCGTGGGAGTTGCGTCGCATGCCGCCGGCTGTCCGGCACGCCCGATCGCACCGCGGTCCGTCCTTGTGGCGTGATGGTTCGGTTCATTCGTCGTCGTTGCCTTCCGTACTTGGGACACAGCCCGGTAATACCGCGTCCAGCCTGAACATCCACCATTCGCGCCGGTTGGCGTGGCCGACATACGTGGCGCGGTGGCGATCAACGCACGTCCCCATTGCCTCGTCCAGGCTGAAGATCCAGCGATGCGCCGGGTCCTGCCGCAACCAGGCGATGGCATCGACATATTGCTGCGGCCACTGCTTCAGGAAGCCGAACTCGGCGACCGGGCCCTGCGCCATCAGCAGGTTCTGTTCCTTCCAGGCCAGCAGGCCGATCGTGGCTTGAGGCCCGGCGACGGAACGCGCCCCGACCATCACGTCGCGCGCCGAACGGTCGCCATTGAGCAAGGGGTAGCCCCATAGACCATACAGGCCCCACAGCGCGCTCGCGAACAGCAGCCAACCCAGCGGCGCGCGGCGCACCCGGGTGAGCGCGGCGATGATCAGCCCGGCCACGCCGATGGTCAGCCCCAGCCACCAGATCTGCGGATCCAGGCTTTGCTCGATTTTCAACGCCCAGGGCGGGTGGCGCAGCAGCGCCAGCGTGGCGCCCAGCGTCAGCAGCGCGGCCAGCAACACGGTGAGAGCGAACACCGCAAGACGCACACCGCGCCGACGCAGCAGGCCGGGCAGCAGTGGCGCCAGCGCCAGCGCGGCCATCGGCAACGCGGGCAGGATGTAGACGTCGCGCTTGCCCGGGCTGATCGAGAAAAACAGCACGATCAGCACGATCCAGCCCAGCGGCAGCAGGAAACGCGCATCGTGCCGCTTGAGTCGCCGCCACCACGCAGGCAGCGCCCACGGCAACAGCAGCGCCAGCGGCAGCCAGTCGACCGCGATGATGCCGAGGAAATAAAACGGCGAATGGATATGTCCGGTGGGCGTGGCGTAACGGTGTACGGTTTGCCCGAACAGGATGTTCTGCACATAGGCGGCGTGCTGTGGATCGCCATCGGCGCGGGCCACCAGCAACATCGGCAGCAGCCAGCCCAGGATCGGCAACAGGAACATGGCCACGCCACCGGCCCAGCGCCAGCCGCCGGTGGGCCGTGCCAGGTGGCGCCATCCGCGCCGCCTGGCAAATGCATAGGGGACCAGCATCAGCAAGGCGAGCACGCCCACGCCCTTGGTCGCCACGCCCACGCCGGCAAAGAAGCAGCCCACCGCGAACCAGCGCCACGACGGTCCCAGCAGCAGGTGGCGCAGCAGGCCGTAATTGGCCAGGGTGACCCAGCCCAGCAACAGCGGATCGATCTGCGCGTTGCGCATCTGGTAGGTGAAGTGGATCGTGACCAGCAAGGTAACCGCGGCCAGCAGTGCGCTGCGATGGTTCCACAAGCGCCGCGCCAGGTCGTAGACCAGCACCAGTGCGCCCAGTCCCGCCAGCAGCGACGGCAGCAGGAAGGCTACCCGCCAGCTGCGGGTCAGCAGGTAGGCCAGCGCCTGCAGCCACATGAACACCGGCGGCTTGTCCGGGTATAGCTCGTGCCCGCGATGCGGGAACAGCCACTGGCCGTGCTCGACCATCCAATGCGCGACCAGCGCGAAACGCGGTTCATCCGACGGCCACGGGTCGCGCAGGCCCATGCCCAGGCCGAGCAACAACAGGGCGAACACGCCGAACGCGGTCAACTCCCAGCGGGCATCGCGCAGCCACCAGGGGCGGGCGTGGGACAGAGGCGCCAGAGGTTTCACGACGTGCGGGATTCCGTCAACGGTGGGTCGGAGGATGCCAAGCATAACGGGCCGGCGTGGCATTCTGGTGTGCCATGCGGCCATCAACCCCGCTTTTGCAGCACCGCGTAGTACATGCCATCGAGGTCACCGTCGCCAGGCAGGATCTGCCAACCGACTGCCGCTGCCTGGCCCACCGGCAGGGTGAATGCCACGGCTTGCGCGTCGGGCTGCGCCGCCAGCAACTCGCCGACGATGGCTTCGTTCTCCGCGCGCAGCATCGAGCAGGTGATGTAGACCAGCCGCCCGCCCGGGGCCAGCAATGGCCACAGCGCGGCCAGGATGCGCCGCTGTTGCACCTGCATCGTGGCGACGTCGCTCTCGCGCCGATGCAAACGAACGTCCGGCCGGCGGCGCAGCACGCCGGTGGCCGAGCACGGCGCGTCGATCAGGATCCGGTCGAACGGCTGACCTTTCCACCAGGCCTTGGGTGCGCCAGCGTCGCCGATCACGATTTTCGCGTTCAGCCGCAGGCGCATCAGGTTCTGGCGGATGCGCTCGGCCCGGGTCGGCTCGAACTCCAGCGCGGTCAGGTCGATGTCGGCACGTTCGAGCAGGTGGCAAGCCTTGCCACCGGGGGCGGCACATGCATCCAGCACCCGCAGGCCATTGCGCAGGTCGGCGAGGTCGGCGGCCACCTGGGCGGCGCCGTCCTGCACCGCGAAGTGGCCATCCTCGAAGCCGGGCAGGCGGGTGATGTCGGTGCTGTGGGGCAGCACCAGCGCATCGGCCAGCCACGGGTGCGCCGCCGCGACGTGGCCGGCAGCCTGCAGTCGTTCGATCAGGGCATCGCGTTCGCTGCGCTGGCGATTGACCCGGAGCATGAGCGGCGGTTCGCGGTTGTCGGCGCGCATCACGGCGTCCGCCTGCTCGGGCCAATCCCGTTGCAACGCGGTGGCCAGCCAAGTGGGGTGGGCGTGGCGTGTCTGCGGCTTATCGTCGAGCTTCGCCAGCAGGCTTTCGCGCTCGCGCTGCCAACGCCGCAACACCGCGTTGACCAAGCCGGCCAGTTGCGGACGCTTGAGCGCGCGCACCGCCTCGACGGTGGCGGCCACCGCGGCGTAGTCCTGCAGTTCCAGAATTTCCAGTTGCACCAGACCCAGCACCAGCAGGGCATGCACGGCCGGATCCTTGTGCCGCAGCGGTTTTTCCAGCAGGCCGTCGATCGCTGCATCGAAACGCAGCCACCAGCGCGCGCCTTCGCTGAGCAGGGCCATCAGCAGGGCGCGGTCGCGCGGATCGGCCAGCTTCGGGGCGTCGCGTTGCATGACTTCACGCAAGGAGGTGCCGCGCAGGGCGACCTCGGCCAGTCCCTTGGCGGCCAGCGCGCGCGTGTCGAACTTCATGATGTGTGCCGCAACCCGGGCCGGGCATTGAGGTAATCGACCGCACCAATGCGCTTGCCGCCGGCACGCTGGAGCGCGGTGATGCGCAGTGCGCCCGCGCCACAGGCCAGCTCGATCCCCTCGCGACCGGCAGCCAGCACGTTGCCCGGTACGGCAGCGTGATCCCGATCGATCGCCCGGGCTGCCCAGATCCGCAGGGTCTCCCCGGCGATCTCGGCCTCGGCCACCGGCCACGGATCGAAGGCGCGTACTTGCCGCTCCAGCTCGATCGCGGGCCGATCAAAATCGAGCTTTGCCTCGCCCTTGTCCAGCTTGTGGGCGTAGGTCACGCCGTCTTCCGCCTGCGGCGTGGCGGGCAGGGGCTCGCCGGCCAGGGTGCGGCGCAGGCCCTCGGCCAGCAGCTCGGCGCCGAGGGCCGACAGGCGGTCGTGCAGCGAACCGCCGGTGTCGTCGCAGTGAATCGGGGTGCGCCGCTGCAGCATCACCGGGCCGGTATCCAGGCCGGCTTCCATCTGCATCAGGTCAACCCCGGTTTCCTCGTCGCCGGCCAGGATCGCACGCTGGATCGGCGCGGCGCCGCGCCAGCGCGGCAGCAGGCTGGCGTGCACGTTCCAGCAACCCAGGCGCGGGATCGCCAGCACCTTGCGCGGCAGGATCAGGCCGTAGGCCACCACGACCAGCAGGTCCGGCCGACGGTCAGCCAATGCCTGCTGTACATCGGCGCATTTCAGCGATTCGGGCTGTTCGATCGCGATTCCGGCCGCCAGTGCAGCCTGCTTGACCGGGCTGGGCGTGAGCTTGCGGCCGCGCCCGGCCGGGCGATCGGGCTGGGTATAGACCGCCACCACCTCGGCGCCGCTGGCGCGGCAGGCCTCGAAACAGGGGACGGCGAACTCCGGGGTGCCGGCAAAAACCAGCCGCAGGGGCTCTTTGCTCAAGCGCTGGCCGCCTGCTTGCGGTGCTTGTCCAGCCGCTTGAGCAGGAGGCTGCGCTTGAGCGGTGACAGGTAGTCCACGAACACCTTGCCTTCGAGGTGGTCCATCTCGTGCTGGATGCAGACCGCCAGCGGGCCTTCGGCCTCGATCACGATCTCCTTGCCCTCGACATTCTGCGCCTTGACCTTGACGTTCAAGGCGCGCGTGACATCGGCATACAGACCCGGAAACGACAGGCAGCCTTCCTGGTAGACCTGCGAGCCGTCCTTTTCCAGGAGCTGCGCATTGATCAGCGCCAGCGGCTGGTTGCGCCCCTCGCTCATGTCCGCCACCAGCACACGCTGGTGCACGTTGACTTGGGTGGCGGCCAGGCCCACACCGTTGGCGGCATACATGGTTTCGAACATGTCGGCCACGAATTGCTTCAACTTCGCGTCGAACACGGTCACCGGGGCGGCATGGGTGCGCAGGCGCGGATCGGGGAATTCAAGGATGGAAAGAATGGACATGGCTCACCTCGACGCCGAAAGTGCGGGCGATTTGGTAAAAAACCACCCCGACGCCATCTAGAATGTGCCTCATTGTACGTCGGCAAGCACACGAGTGCAGACGATTTTCGCCAACCCGCGCCTGTTGCGCGGGTTAACCATTCGGTTACACTCGACCGAGCACTTGGGGAGGGGGATTCCCGCCAATGATCAGAAAGACAATCGTGTTGCTGGCCGGCCTGCTGGTTACCCTGACCGTCTACGCCGCAGGCGCGCAGCTGAGGGCCAATCACCCCGACAACTACACCGTCCGCCGCGGCGATACGCTGTGGGATATCTCCGCCAAATTCCTGTCCCAGCCCTGGCTGTGGCCGGAGATCTGGCAGGCCAATCCGCAGGTACGCAACCCCCACCTGATCTATCCGGGCGACGTGCTCAACCTGTCCTTCATCAACGGGCCGACGCTGCGGTTGGAGCCGGGCATGCATCGCGAAGGCGATGCGGTGCCGGCGATTCCGCTCGATCAGTTGAAGATGTTCCTCAAGGACATGCGGGTGATGGATTCCAAATCCGTCAATTCCGCGCCCTACGTGGTCGGTCTGGAGGAGAACCGTCCGCGCGGCACGGTCGGCCAGAACATCTATGTGCGCGGCCTGCACGGGGAGCCGGGCCAGCGTTGGGCGATCGTGCGTCCCAGCCACGTGTTCCGTGGCTTCAATCAGAACGATCCGGCCAGCGCCGATCTGGTCGCGCATGGCCTGGACAGCAACGCGGCGATGGTCAAGACACCATGGCTCGAGGATTCGCGCCACGACGGCTACCATGGCAAGGGCGACGATCTGGGCGTCGAGGTCAGCGTGATCGGTACCGCCGAGACCCTGCGCACGGGTGATCCGTCCACCTTGCTGCTGCTTGACGCCACCAAGGAGATCCGCAGCGGTGATCGTGTCATGCCGGTCGACGACAAGCCCTATGACGCGTTCTATTACCCTCATGCGCCGGAATCGGTGGCGGCTCACGCCAAGGTGATCGGCTTCACCGACGCGCTGGACGCGGCCGGATCGCGCCAGGTGGTGCTGCTGTCGGTTGGCACCCGCGACGGCGTCGACAACGGCACCACATTCTCGATCTCCGAGCCAGGCGAGACGATCCACGACGATGTGGCCAGCAACAGCTGGAACCGCAGCGTCGGCGAGAGGGTGAAGCTGCCGGATGAGTACGTGGGCCATGTGATGGTGTTCCGCACCTTCGATCGGGTCAGCTACGGCCTGGTGATGGACAGCCTGCGTCCGGTGCATATCGGTGGCCGGTTGACCCAGCCCGAATAAGCACCACCAGCGGCGACAACGGCATCTGCCTACAGCACGGCGCGGCCCACACCGCGCCGTTTCCATTGGTGTCCATTGCGTAAACTGCGGGCCATGCACATGAACGACAAGGATGAGTTGCGCGCCTGGCTGATCGCCCTGCGCACGCCGGGCCTCGGCCCCGGCGGCCTGCGTGAACGGCTGGACGTTGCCGCTGGCGACATCCACGCGGCGCTGGCCCGGCTGCAGGCCCATCCGGCGCCGCTGGGTGAACCTGCGCAGGTGTGGCTGGCCTATCCGGACGAGGAGCAGCTGGCTGCCGACCTGGCTTGGCTGGCCGAGCCCGGGCATGGTCTGTTGCGCTGCACCGAGGCCGATTTTCCGCCCCAGCTTGAAAACATCCCGCAACCGCCGGCGGCGCTGTTTGTGGCCGGCGACGCCAGCCTGCTGCTGTATCCGCAGGTGGCGATCGTGGGTGCGCGTGCAGCCAGTGCCGGGGGCAAGGCGCATGCGCGCGCCTTCGCGCAAGCGCTGGCCGACGCCGGTTTCGCAATCACCAGCGGCATGGCCGATGGCATCGATGGCGCGGCCCACGCGGCCGCGCTGGATGCCGGGGCGAAAACGCTGGCGGTGGTGGGCACCGGGCTGGATCGGGTGTACCCGCGCAAGCATCGCGAACTGGCGCGGCGCATCGCCACCCACGGCGTGCTGATCAGCGAATTCCCGCCCGGTACGCCGGCGCGGGCGGACCATTTTCCCCGCCGCAACCGGATCATTTCCGGGCTGGCGCTGGGCACCCTGGTCGTCGAGGCGGGCTTGCGTTCGGGTTCGCTGATCACCGCCCGGCTGGCAGCTGAGCAGGCGCGCGAGGTGTTCGCCTTGCCCGGTTCCGTCCATAATCCGCTGGCGCGCGGTTGCCACCGCTTGATCCGCGATGGTGCGCGGCTGGTGGAGCATGCTGCGGAAATCACCGAGGCGCTGGCACCGTTGGCGCGTATGCTGGGCGGCGAACTGGCGGCGCGGCTGGATCGGCGTGATAGTGGCGACGAAGGCAACTTGCCGGCTGACGCGGGCCGTTCGGCAGACCCTGACTATCGCCGGCTGTTGCACGAACTTGGCCATGAACCGGCGACAATGGACGATCTTGTGCAGCGCACAGGCCTGCCCACCGGCGTGCTGTCCTCGATGCTGCTGATGCTGGAACTCGACGCGCGGATCGAGCGCTTGCCGGGCAATTGCTACCAGGCCATGTCGGCGTCAAATGCCGGTGGCTGAGCCGAAGCGGTCGTGTCGGCGCAGGCCTCTGGCGATCGTGCAGGCTTGACAGCTGCCGGCCCCGCGTGGTTTCAACTATATAGATGCCCGGCGCGGAAGCACCGGTGGTTCACTTTTGGATATCCCGCTTCATGGCAAAAAACCTGCTCATCGTCGAATCGCCGGCCAAGGCCAAGACGATCAACAAATACCTTGGCAAGGACTTTCAGGTCCTGGCCTCGTACGGACATGTGCGCGACTTGAAGCCGAAGGAGGGCGCGGTCGACACCGAGCATGGCTTCGCGATGACCTACGAGGTCATCGAACGCAACCAGAAACACGTCGACGCGATCGCCAAGGCGGCCAAGCTCGCCGACGACATCTATCTGGCGACCGACCTGGATCGCGAAGGTGAGGCGATCAGCTGGCACATCAGCGAAATTCTCAAGGAGCGCGGCCTGACTGAAGGCAAGCGGATGCACCGGGTGGTGTTCTCCGAGATCACGCCGAAGGCGATCAAGGCTGCCGTGGCGGCGCCGAGGAAGATTTCGCACGACCTGGTCGATGCGCAGCAGGCGCGCCGTGCGCTGGACTATCTGGTCGGCTTCAACCTGTCGCCGGTGCTTTGGCGCAAGGTGCAGCGCGGCCTGTCCGCCGGCCGGGTGCAGTCGCCGGCGCTGCGCATGATTGTCGAGCGCGAGGAGGAGATCGAGGCGTTCAAGGCGCGCGAGTACTGGACCGTCGAAGCCCGGCTCAAGCACGTCGCTGGTGATTTCAACGCGCGATTGTCGCGTCTCAATGGCAAGAAGTTCGAGCAGTTCGACCTCACCAACGAGGCTGCGGCGCGCGCGGCGCGCGACGCCCTGGAGGCCGCCGCGCACGGTCGCCTCACCGTCAGTGAAGTCACCTCGAAGGAACGCAAGCGCCGGCCGGCTGCACCGTTCACCACCTCCACCTTGCAGCAGGAGGCCGCGCGCAAGCTTGGCTTCACGACCAGCCGCACGATGAAGGTGGCGCAAGGCTTGTATGAGGGCGTGGCGCTGGGCGGCGAAGGCAATGTGGGCCTGATTACCTACATGCGTACCGACTCCACCATGCTCGGCGAGGACGCGGTGGCCGAGTTGCGCCAGTTGATCGCCCGCGACTTCGGCGACCAGGCGCTGCCGGATGCGCCGCAGGTGTACAAGACCAAGTCGAAGAACGCGCAGGAAGCGCACGAGGCCATCCGCCCGACCTCGGCGATGCACACGCCCAAATCCGTGGCGTCCTTCCTCAACGACGACCAGCGCAAGCTGTACGAGTTGATCTGGAAGCGCACGGTCGCCTGCCAGATGATCCACGCCACGTTGAATACCGTGTTGGTGGAGTTTGCCGTGCCCGACGTAGCCGGTGGCGACGCCTCGTTCCGCGCCAGCGGCACCACCGTGGTCGATCCGGGGTTTTTGGCCGTCTACGAGGAGGGCAGCGACCAGAAGAAGGCGGACGATGACGACGAGGGCCGCCGGCTGCCGCGGCTGGAGAAAGGCGAGGCGGTGCCGCTCAAGGAGATCGTGGCCGACCAGCACTTCACCGAGCCACCGCCGCGCTACTCCGAGGCCAGTCTGGTCAAGGCGCTGGAAGAGCACGGCATCGGCCGCCCGTCCACCTACGCCAGCATCATCCAGGTGCTGCAGAACCGCGAATACGTCTACCTCGACAGTCGTCGCTTCAAGCCCAGCGATGTCGGTCGCGCGGTCAGCAAGTTCCTGACCCAGCATTTCACCCAGTACGTCGACTACGACTTCACCGCCAAGCTCGAGGACGAGCTCGATGCGGTCAGCCGTGGCGAGGAGGCCTGGGTACCGCTGATGGAGCGCTTCTGGGTTCCGTTCAAGCAGCAGGTGGACGAGAAGGCCGAGTCGGTCGACCGCAGCGAGGCGACTGGCGCGCGCGAGCTCGGCACCGACCCGAAGACCGGCAAGCCGGTGTTCGTGCGGCTGGGCCGGTTCGGGCCGTATGCCGCGATTGGCGACAAGGACAGCGACGAGAAGCTGCAGTTCGCCTCGCTGCGCCCGGGTCAGAGCATGCACACCATCGCGCTGGCCGACGCACTGGAGCTGTTCAAGTTGCCGCGCAAGCTGGGTCAGGCCGAAAACGGCGACGAGGTCAGTGTGGCCATCGGCCGCTTCGGGCCGTTCGTGAAACAGGGCAGCACCTATGCCTCGCTCAAACCCGAGGACGATCCGTACACGATCGAGCTGCCGCGTGCGCTGCAGATCGTGGCCGAAAAACTGGAAATGCTGGCGAACCGCCTGATCCTCGATTTCGGCAACGGCGTGCAGGTACTGAACGGTCGCTACGGTGCCTACATCACTGATGGCGAGAAGAATGCCCGCATCCCCAAAGAGCAGGAACCGAAGGAGCTGACCGAGGCGCAGTGCCTGGAGCTGCTCGCCGCGGCGCCGGTGCGCAAGGGCCGCTTTGGCAAGAAGGCCGCGGTGAAGAAGGCCGCTCCGGCGAAGAAAACGGCGGTGAAGAAAGCCGCGACGCAGAAGACGGCCCCCAAGAAGACGGTGGCGAAGAAAGCTGCGGCGAAAAAGACGGCGGTGAAGAAGACCGCCGCGAAAACGCTTGGTGCTGGCAAGGCCGGGGTCTGAGTGCTCCGGCGTTTCACGCTGGCCAACCTCGATGCCGCTGCCGCGCTGGTGCACGGTGGCGGTGTGCTGGCCTATCCCACCGAGGCGGTGTTCGGACTCGGTTGCGATCCGCATGATCGAACCGCGTTCGAGCGATTATTCGTGCTGAAGCAGCGCCCATCGACGCAGGGTGTGCTGCTGATTGCCGCGGACTTCGAGCAGGTCGAGCACTATATCGACCTGGCCAAGGTACCGGTCGAGGTGCTGCAGCAGGTGCGCGCGAGCTGGCCGGGACCGCATACCTGGATCTTCCCGCGCTCGGCCGAGCTGCCGGATTGGGTCGCCGGAAGCCATGCCGGCGTTGCGCTGCGGGTCACCGCGCACGAGCCGGCTGCGGCGCTGTGCCGTGCCTTTGGCGGTGCGCTGGTGTCGACCAGCGCCAATCCGCACGGCCAGCCACCGGCACGGGCTACGCAGGTGGTGGCCGGGTATTTCGGCGACGCGCTGGACGGCCTGCTGGAGGCGCCGCTGGGTGACCAGCGCAGTCCCACGGTGATCCGCGACGCGTTGTCCGGCGCTATCATTCGCGCCTGAGCGTCCAGGCTGAACAGACAGTGTAGGCGCGGAACCGGATGCCGGTGATCCGCGGGACGGCACCTGTTGTGCTCATTCAGGCCGCAGTTCATCGTGCGGCGCGACGCTGTAGCGCGTGACCATCGAGATCCAGGGAGACTGTCGTTTGATAATCGTCGAGGACACCTGCCAGCGCGAGGTGCTGCTGCCCTTGCTGGGCGTGGCCGATCCGGCGCGGATCGTGGCCTGGCGCCACGGCGAACCGGTCAGTGCGGAGCGTTTCCTGGCGCGGGTGCATGCGGTGGCGGCGATGTTGCCGGCTGCGCCGGCGGCGGTGAACCTGTGTGAAGACCGCTTTGCCTTCCTGGTGGCGTTCTGCGCCATCGTGCTGCGTGGTCAGGCCAACCTGCTGCCATCCTCGCGCGCACCGCAGGCCGTGGACGAGGTGATGGCGGCATGCCCCGGTTGCTACGCGCTGGGCGAGCAGGCGCTGGAATCGGCCCCGTGTGGCTACCGTCAGCTGCCACCCATGGTGACCTCTGATGTTCTCGCGTCCCATCTGGCATGGCCGGTGATTCCGGCGGACCAGGTGGTCGTCATTGGCTACACTTCGGGCTCCACCGGCAAACCCAGCCCCAGTGCGAAGACCTGGGCCAGTTTCCGTGCCAGCAGTGCCGGCAATCTGTCGATGCTGCAGGCGACGTTGGGCGAGCGCTTCGAGGTGGTGGCCACGGTGCCGCCGCAGCACATGTACGGCATGGAGATGTCGGTGCTGCTGCCGCTGCTTGGCGACGTCGGCGTGCATGCCGGGCGCCCGTTCTTTCCGGCCGACGTCGCGGCCGCGCTGGCCGAGGTGCCGGCGCCGCGAATGCTGGTGACCACGCCGGTGCATTTGCGTGCGCTGGTTGAATCCGGTGTGTCGCTGCCTCCGATGGTGGCCATGCTCTCGGCCACGGCGCCGCTGCCGATCGAGCTGGCGCAAGCTGCAGAAAAGCGTTTCGGCGCGCCCTTGCTGGAAGTTTTCGGCTCAACCGAGACCTGCGTGTTTGCCAGTCGTCACCCGACCCGCAGCGAGGACTGGATCCTGTACGACGGCGTCACCGTGCACCCGCAGCCCGACGGCACCGCCATCGATGCTCCGCAGCTGGATCAACCGGCCACTCTGGCCGATCTCGTCAGCCTGTCACGCGATGGGCGTCGCTTCCGCCTGCGTGGCCGGCATGCTGATCTGCTGGAAATCGCCGGCAAGCGGGCCTCACTGGGCGACCTCAACCGCCGTCTGCTGGCGGTTCCCGGGGTCCGCGATGGCGTGGTGTTCCAGCTTGATGACGGCGATGCCCTCGACGTACACCGGATCGCCGCGCTGGCGGTGGCGCCCGGGCTGGACGAGCACATCATCCTCGATGCGTTGCGCCGGGCGATCGACCCGCTGTTCCTGCCGCGTCCGCTGAAGCTGGTCGATGCGTTGCCGCGCAACGACACCGGCAAGCTGCCGCGCGCCGCACTGCTGGAACTGCTGCACCGACGTGCCTGAACACGCGCGGCTGCCCCACGGATCATCCGGCGCAACCGCTACAATGCGTCGTTGCGTGGTGTGACAGGCAGGAGTGCAGGCATGAAGGTTCTGGTGATCGGCAGTGGCGGGCGCGAGCACGCGCTGGCGTGGAAGCTCAAGCAGTCGGCGCAGGTGGATGAGGTGATCGTGGCGCCCGGCAACGCCGGCACGGCGCGCGAGCGCGGCGTGCGCAATGCCGAGGTCGCCGCGAACGACATCGATGGCCTGCTGCAACTGGCCAGGCGCGAAAAAATCGGGCTGACCGTGGTCGGCCCGGAAGTGCCGCTGGTGGCTGGCGTGGTCGACCGGTTCCGCGCCGCCGGCCTGCGCATCTTCGGGCCGCGCGCGGTCGCCGCGCAGTTGGAAGGCTCCAAGGCATTCGCCAAGGATTTCCTGCAACGGCACAACATCCCCACCGCGCACTATGCGGTGTTCACCGAGCTGAATCCGGCGCTGGCCTACGTGCGCAAGCAGGGCACGCCGATCGTGATCAAGGCCGATGGTCTCGCCGCCGGCAAGGGCGTGGTGGTGGCGCTGACCCTGGCCGATGCCGAGCTGGCGCTGCATGACATGCTGGGCGCGCACAGCTTCGGCGATGCCTCGACGCGGGTGGTGATCGAGGAATTCCTCGATGGCGAGGAGGCCAGCTACATCGTGATGAGCGACGGCAGCCACGTGCTGCCGATGGCCTCCAGCCAGGATCACAAGCGCCGCGACGAAGGCGATCTGGGCCCCAATACCGGCGGCATGGGTGCGTATTCACCGGCGCCGGTGGTCACGCCCGAGGTCGAGCAGCGCATCCTGAAAGAGATAATCGAGCCTACCTTGCGCGGCATGGCCGCCGAAGGTGCGCCGTTCATCGGGTTCCTGTACGCAGGTCTGATGATCGACCAACAGGGCGCCCCGAAGGTGATCGAGTTCAATGTGCGCTTCGGCGATCCGGAGGCCCAACCGATCATGTTGCGGCTGAAATCCGACCTGGTCGACCTGATCGATGCGGCGCTGGATGGCCGGCTCGAAAATACCCGCGCTCGCTGGGATGTCCGCCCGGCCATCGGTGTGGTGATGGCCGCGGCGGGCTATCCGGGGCGCGTGCGTAGCGGTGACGTCATCGAAGGACTGGACGCCGCCGTCGCGGATGAGGTGAAAGTATTTCACGCCGGAACTGCGCTCGATGCGCAGGGACGTGTCGTGACAGCCGGCGGACGCGTGCTGACCGTGTGTGCGCTTGGCAGCGACCTTGCCGCGGCACGCGAGCATGCGTACGCCGCGGTCGGTCGGCTGCGTTGCGACGGGGCATTTCATCGCCGGGATATCGCACACCGTGCGCTGCATCGACGCTGACCTACGTACGCCTACGCATGGTTACCGATGCCATCATTGACTTTTCCGTATAGTCGTTTTTGCTATATGCTCCCCGTTTCCCCCGCGTAGAGTCGTGGCGCAGCAACGCCCGAGCGACCACGTGCCCCGTTCACGTTGATGAGGTTTTCACATGCGCAAGATGGTTTTGTCGCTGGTATCGGTCGCTACGCTGGCTCTGGCCGGTTGCAACGGTTCCCCTTCGTCGGAGCAGGCCGGCAACGGCAGTCCGGCATCCACGGCCAGTACGACGCAGGCCACGATTCCCAGTGAAGTCAGCGGTACCATCTCGCTGCGCGAGGGGACCCCGCAGCCGTCGGACAAGGCCACCCTGGTGCTGAACCTGGTCGATGTCTCCTCCAGCGCCGCCGGATCCGCGCCACTGGCCACCAGCACCTCTCCGGCCGGCATGTTTCCGCAATCGTTCACGCTGACCTTCAACCCGGCCGACGTGAAGCCCAATGACCTGTACGTGGTGCAGGCGATCCTCACCGACGGCGAGCGCCGGTACGTGATGCCGATCCAGGCCCCGGTGCTGGCCAAGGGCAGCAAGAATGACGACGTGTCGATCCAGTTGATGGCCCAGCAGACGCCGGGCGAGAAGCTGCTGGTCGAGTTCAAGACCGAGCGGGAGCAGCTCGGTGCGATGAAGGTCAGCCAGGGCACCAAGCTGGAGAAGGATGCCTCGCGCAGTTGGCAGCTGTTCCGCCAGGACGGCCAGATCCAGTTCATCCGTGAGCTGGTCGAGTACACCAAGGATGGCTTCACCAGCACTGATTACGCCTACCGGGACGGCAAGCCCTGGGCGATCGTCCAGCAACACAAGCCCAGCCGCGATGGCAAGCCCACCTCGATCGACCGTGCCGGCTGGAGCGAGGACGGCACCCTGGTGTTGAAGCAGCACCAGGTCGGCAGCGACGTACAGGTGCTCGATGCGGGCGAAGCGGACGAGTTGAAGCAGGAAGCCATGGCTATCCTCAAACTGGCCACGAACGGCAAGAACAAGTAAGACGTCCAGACGTCCGTATTGCAAAAGGCCGCCGGGTTCTCCAGCGGCCTTTCTTCTGGCGGGTGATCCGATCCGTCAGAACTTGACCCGGAAGCCCATGTTGAAATTGTTGTTGGTCTGGCTGGAATCGCTGAAACGACCCTCGTAACCGATCCAGCTCATGATCGTCGGTGTCAGTTCCGCCGATAGACCCAGTGTAACGTTGCCCCAGGCCTTGTCCGGGACAAACCCGCCAAGCGCGAACGACCCATTCATCGTGTTCAGCCCGGTAGTCACCAGCCGCGTGGCGTCGGCCTTGCTGTCGCGGTTCCAGGCCAGTTCGGCGTAAGGCGCCATGACCAGGTTGGCAACCTGCCAGTGGCCCTGCAGCCGCCAGCCGAGGCGACCGACCAGACTCTGGCGATGCTGCCGCCCGAACCACATCGCGGTCGCATCGTTGCCGTCCTCGTTATAGCTGTACACAATGATGTCCTGCCAGTCCAGGCCCGCGAACGGGCCGGTCTTGATGCCGTCCAGGGTGAACCACCAGCCGCCGTTCACGCCCACCCCGTAATGCGAGCCGTTGGTGTCACCGGTTTCGCTGATGCGCGCCGCGCCCAGCTGGAAATTGCGCTCGATATCGCTGAACTCGGATCGGCCGTACTGGCCGTAACCACTGACGTAGCCACCGCCGGTGTGGTAGGTCACAAAGCCCAGCGCCGAATAGTCGTCCATCCCGTAGCCACCGCCGCCGTTCATGTGGCCGCTGTCGCGGCTGACGCCGAGCGCGGCGCCTGCCGACAGGCGGTCACTCGTCTTCCAATCGTAGCCGAGCGTGAGGTTGGCGTTGTCGCTGCTGAGTGCCGGCGAGCTGGACGTGGCGTCGAAGCGCTGCTCGGCGTAGCCGATATTGACGAAGGCGCGGCTTCCCTCGCCGAGGCTATCCTTGACCATCTGCGCGCTGAGGCTGCTGTTGTAGGCGTTGGCGGCGGCCAGTGACGCTTCGGGCAACAGCGAGATCTGCCCGGGTGCCTGCAGTTCGGACAGCACGGCCTGGCCCAGCATGGTGTGGGTCCCGGTGGTTGGATGCACGCCATCGGCGAAAAGGTAGTTTTGATCCGCGCCAGGAGCGACCAGGGTGCTGTCGTCGCAGTCGTGCGAACTGGCGGTAGTGCAGGCCGGCGTGGTGACGTCCACGAAACCGTACCGAGCCGGATCAGCCAGCACCTGCTCGAACAGCGCATAGGTGTTGACCGCCAGGGTGCGGTCGCCCAGCCCGTCGTTGAGAATCTGGTTGTACGACTGGGTCACGCCGGTGAGGTAGTCCTGGATGCCCGGAAACACTGCCTCGTTGGCCTGTGCCGACGGCGTGGCGCCGAGGTCCGGCAGATTGAACACCACCAGGTAATTGGCGCCGGCGCCCTTGAGCTGGTCGATCAGGACCAGCTCCTGGCTGGCTGCGGCATTGATGTTGGCGGTAGCCTCCTCCGCGGTCTCGCCGGCTCCGGGATAGAGCATGCCGATCCCGTACTCGGTGGAATGATAGAAGATGTCGTTCGCGCCACCCCAGATCATGTACAGGCTGCGCTGATCGGCACCGTTGTTGCCGGCCAGATAGCCGTCGACCTGCTGGGTAATCGTCGGGAGTTGCGGGTTGGGGTCGCTGTTGGTGGTGATGCCGGCGCCACCATAGGCGTAGTCGCTGCCGCCGTCCCGCGATGGCGTGAGCTCCAAGCCGAGCCCGTCTGCCACGACCTGCACCGCGACTTCGCCGGGGTTGGTGGTGAAGCGGGTGTACTCGCCGCTCGCATTGGGCAGGTTGCCGGCATCGCTGAGGCTGTCGCCGAACACCACGACGTTGTCGAACGACGTCGAGCCGGCATGGGCGACGCCCGCGAGGCCCAACGCCAGGACGACTGCACTGGTCAGCTTGCGCGGATGGAACATGGTAAGGCTCCCGTGTTTGTTAAAGGAAAGTTCAATGGCGCCTATCCTGACCTATTCCATACGTTAGCGCATGTTGCGCTGCAACTGCGTATGCCGGGCGTAGTGAATGAGCTGATCCAGGCGCGACGGCTTCAACGCTTGATGGCGCGCGACAGTGCATCGGCGAACGCGCTGTTGGCTGGTGCAGCATCGGCTTTCGCGGCCGGGCCGCGCGATCGCGACCCGCGTCCGTCGCGTGTGCCGGTCTCGCCGTTGCCGCCAGCGCGGCCACCCCGGGGCTGTCCGGGTTCATCGTCCAGGCGCATGCTGAGACCGATGCGCTGGCGCGGCAGGTCGACCTCCATCACCTTGACCTTGACGATATCGCCGGCCTTGACGGCGTCGCGCGGATCCTTGACGAAGCTGTGTGACAGGGCCGAGACGTGCACCAGGCCGTCCTGGTGCACCCCGATGTCGATGAACGCGCCAAATGCGGCCACGTTGGTGACGCGTCCTTCCAGGACCATGCCGGGCTTGAGATCCTTCACGTCCTCGACGCCCTCGGCGAAGCTGGGCGCGACGAACTCAGGGCGCGGATCGCGGCCGGGTTTTTCCAGCTCCTTCAGGATGTCGCGCACGGTGGGCACGCCGAAGCGCTCGTCGGTGAACTGCTCTGCCTTCAGCCCGCGCAGGAAACCGGTATCGCCGATGATGTTGCGCACCTCGCGGCCGCACTGGGCGATGATCCGCTCGACCACCGGGTAGGCTTCCGGATGCACCGCGCTGGCGTCCAGCGGGTTGTCGCCGTTGGGTACGCGCAGGAAGCCGGCGCACTGCTCGAACGCCTTGTCGCCCAGCCGCGGCACCTTCAGCAACGCCTTGCGGTTGGCGAACGGACCGTGCGCATCGCGATGCTTCACCACGTTCTCGGCGACGCTGGCAGAGAGGCCGGCCACCCGCGAGAGCAGCGCGGCGGAGGCGGTGTTCACGTCCACGCCGACCGCGTTGACGCAATCCTCGACGCGGGCATCCAGTGCGCGCGCCAGCTTGATCTGGTTGACGTCATGCTGGTATTGGCCCACGCCGATCGCCTTCGGCTCGATCTTCACCAACTCGGCCAGCGGGTCCTGCAGGCGGCGCGCGATCGAGACGGCGCCGCGCAGACTCACGTCCAGGTTCGGAAATTCCTTCGCCGCCATTTCGGAGGCCGAGTAGACCGAGGCGCCGGCTTCACTCACCACGACCTTGGCGATCTTGTGCGCGGCATCGGCTTTGGCCAGGCCCTTGATCAGCTCGCCGGCCAGCTTGTCGGTTTCGCGCGAGGCGGTGCCGTTGCCGATCGCGATCAGATCCACGTGATGTTGCTTGCACAGCCGGGCCAACGACGCCAGCGACTCGTTCCATTGCCGCCTTGGTTCCAGCGGGTAGATGGTGTCGGTGGCCAGCACTTTGCCGGTGGCGTCGACTACCGCGACCTTGCAGCCGGTGCGAATGCCCGGGTCCAGTCCCATCACGGTCTTCGCGCCGGCCGGCGCGGCCAGCATCAGGTCCTTGAGGTTGTCGCCGAACACGCGGATCGCCTCGTCCTCGGCGCCCTCACGCACGCGGCCGCACAGGTCGAGCGTGAGATGAAGGTGCAGCTTCACACGCCAGGTCAGGCGTACGGTTTCGCGTAGCCAGGTGTCGGCGGCGCGGCCGCGATCGAGGATACCGGCGCGGGCGGCGACGCGACCCTCCCCTTCGGCATGGCCCTGTTCGCTGTCGGCGCCGGGAACCAGTTCGAGCTCGATCACCCCCTCGTTGCGCGCGCGCATCAGCGCCAGCAGGCGGTGTGACGGGATCTTGCCGATCGACTCGACGTGATCGAAATAGTCGCGGAACTTGGCACCCGCGTTCTGCTTGCCCTCGACCACCCTGGCGCGGATCTGCCCCTGTGCCCACAGCCAGTCGCGCAGCTCGCCGACCAGTTGCGCGTCCTCGGCGATCGACTCCATCAGGATCGCACGGGCGCCCTCCAGCGCGGCGCGCACATCGATCACGCCTTTTTCCGCGTCCACGAACGCTTCGGCAAACGACTCCGGAGTCAGCGTGGGGTCCTCGCGCAGTCCCAGCGCCAGCGGTTCCAGCCCGGCTTCGCGGGCGATCTGTGCCTTGGTCCGGCGTTTGGGCTTGTACGGCAGGTACAAGTCTTCCAGGCGCGCCTTGGTATCCGCCGCAAGCAGGTCAGCCTTCAGTGCTTCGCTGAGCTTGCCCTGTTCCTCGACGCTGGCCAGGATCGCCGCGCGCCGGTCTTCCAGTTCGCGCAGGTAGTGGAGGCGTTCCTCCAGCAGTCGCAGCTGGGTATCGTCGAGACCGCCGGTGACCTCCTTGCGATAGCGCGCGATGAACGGCACGGTGGCGCCGCCGTCGAGCAGGTCGACCGCTGCGCGTACCTGCTCGGTCTTTGCGGCAATGTCATGGGCGATACGTTGTTCAATGCTTTGCATGGGGGCCTTTCTATTTTCAGCGGCGACGGCTTTGTGCGCCGGGCGGACGGGTCGAGCCATGGATGATACCAAGCACGTACCCGTACCCGGCAGGCACGAAAACGGCGCCGTGAGTCACCTCACGGCGCCGCTCCGGACGGGGGCCGGTTCAGGCGCTGAATGAATCGCCGCTGCCGGTTGACGCCGGGTCTGCCTTGAACTCGCTGGCGCGGCCGTTCAGCACCAGGGTCTTGGCCAGCATGTCGTGCAGGCCCTGCTTGCGTCGGGTCCAGCCGACCATCAGGAAGCCAAAGCCCAACGTGATCACACTGAGGAATTTGGCCAGATAGCGCACCAACGCATGTGGGAAGCTGATCGGGTTGCCCTGCAGGTTGGTAACCCGGATACCGAGGGCCAGCTTGCCCGGCGTGGCTTGCCAGCGCGAGCTTTCGCACACCGCGAAGTACAGCCAGGCCAGCGCGGTGGTAATGATCATCGCCGTGCCCATCGTGGTGTAGAACTGTTCGTAGGCGGCCAGCATAACCTGCGGGTCGCCGGGGGCTGCGAGCATCGCCTGCTTCATTGTCTCCTGCGCCGCATCGCCGCCCATCGACTTCATGATCAGCAGGTTCGGGACATACAGGATGATCGCATCCAGAATATAGGCCGCCACCCGCTTCCAGAATCCGGCGTGATCCTCCAGCGCGGCCGCGGTGGTCTGCGGCAGCGCCTGCAGCGGGGCGGCCGGTGTCGCGTAGGGATTGTCGGCTGGGGGACTTGCGGCCGGCACCTCGTCACGGAACAACACCGACAGCGGCTGCCAGTCGGCGAGGCCTTCATACCATCCCAGATCGTCCGGGCTGACTTTACCGTTGCGCAGCCACTCGCGTATGTCGTCTTCTTTGTAAGGGCCATGCCGTTCGCCGTCGCGGCCGATCCAGATCTCCATTGCGCACTCCCCATGCCGGTCGAAGTGCGCATGATGACACGGGAGCGCGGCGGCGCGAATCAGAAGCCTGTCGGAGTTTGGTCGGCCGGCCTGCGAATCCGCCTGAGCGGTCCACTAGAACCACTATGGACCCCCAAATCGTCAGGTGCGGTCCTCGCTCAGCCGAATTCCCGCCACGGCCACCAAGGCCCGACCGGCTCGGGAATCAGGCGGCGTCGCGCCGTTTCAGGTGCACCAGCAACAGCGAGATCGCAGCCGGCGTGACGCCGCTGATGCGGGCGGCCTGGCCGAGCGTGGCGGGAAGCGTGCGCTTGAGCTTGAGCAGCACTTCGGCGGACAGGCCGCGTACCCGGTCGTAGTCGAAATTGTCGGGAATAACGGTGTGCTCGTGCCGGCGCTGGCGTTCGATCTCCTCGCGCTGGCGCGCGAGATAGCCGGCGTACTTCACCTGCACCTCGATCTGCGCGGCCACGTCGTCGCGTAGTACCGGCGGGCCGAACGCATCGATGCCGGTGAGCCTGGCGTAATCCATCTCGGGGCGGCGCAGCAGCTCGATCGCGCTGGTTTCGCGATTCACCGTCACGCCCAGCTCGCGCTGCACCGTCGCACCCAAGGCGTTGTTCGGCGCGGCCCACAGCGCGCCCAGACGGCGGGTTTCGTGTTCGACCGCGTCGCGCTTGGCGCGCAGCGCGTCGTAGCGCGCCTGTGGTACCACGCCCAGCTCGAAACCTTTTTCGGTCAGGCGCAGGTCGGCATTGTCCTCACGCAGGTGCAGGCGGTATTCGGCGCGCGAGGTGAACATGCGATACGGCTCGATCGTGCCGTTGCTGGTGAGGTCGTCGATGAGCACGCCGATATAGGCCTCGTCGCGGCGTGGAAACCACGGTGCCTTGTCCTGCACGGCGCGCGCGGCGTTGAGGCCGGCGACGAGCCCCTGCGCGGCGGCCTCCTCGTAACCGGTGGTGCCGTTGACCTGGCCGGCGAAGTACAGCCCGTCGATGGCCTTGGTTTCCAGCCACGGGTTGAGGCCGCGCGGATCGAAATAGTCATACTCGATCGCGTAGCCGGGACGGGTGATGTGAGCGTGCTCGAAGCCGGGTATCGACTGCACCAGAGCCAGCTGCACGTCATAGGGCAGCGAGGTGGAGATGCCGTTGGGATAGATCTCGAACGTGTCCAGCCCTTCCGGCTCGATGAAGATCTGGTGCGAACCCTTCTCGGCGAAACGCACCACCTTGTCCTCGATCGACGGGCAGTAACGCGGGCCCACGCCCTCGATCTGGCCGGTGTACAGCGGCGAGCGGTCGAGCGCGCCACGGATGATCTCATGCGTGCGCTCGCTGGTGTGAGTGATCCAGCAATTGACCTGGCGCGGATGCTCGTCACGTGAGCCGAGGTAGGAAAACACCGGCGTTGGCGTGTCACCGGGCTGCTCCTGCAGGTCGCTGAAGTCTATGCTGCGCCGGTCGACGCGCGGTGGCGTACCGGTTTTCAGACGGTCGGCGGCCACCGGCAGTTCGCGCAATCGCGCGGCCAGCGTGGTCGCTGGCGGGTCACCTGCGCGGCCTCCCGCGTACTGCGCCTCGCCAATATGAATCTTGCCGGCCAGGAAGGTGCCGACGGTGAGCACCACCGTGCGTGCGCCGAACGACAGGCCCATCTGGGTGAGCACGCCCGTGATCCGCCCATTTTCGATGATCAAGTCGTCCACTGCCTGCTGGAACAGTTCCAGGTTCGGCTGCGTTTCCACGATGTGGCGGATCGCCGCCTTGTACAGCGCGCGATCGGCCTGACAGCGGGTGGCCCGTACGGCCGGGCCCTTGGATGCGTTGAGCGTGCGCCACTGGATGCCGGCGCGGTCCGCCGCATGGGCCATCGCCCCGCCCAGCGCATCGATCTCCTTGACCAGGTGCCCCTTGCCGATGCCGCCGATGGCCGGGTTGCAGCTCATCTGGCCGATCGTCTCGATGCTGTGGCTGAGCAGCAGCGTGCGCGCGCCTGCGCGCGCTGCGGCGAGTGCCGCTTCGGTGCCAGCGTGACCGCCGCCGATCACGATGACGTCGTAGTGGGTGGGGTGACGCATGTAGTGCCCCGAGTGCGCTGAAAGTGACAAAAGAGGGCGCTATGGTAACGCCAGGGACACCCTCTCACCGGATCGCCGTTGCTGGCATGGACCGTGCTTTACGTCCTTGCACTTTCACGGGCAGACGCTGTGCCAGGAACGCGCGCCGAGGTCGAACGGACAGGGGTTCGATCGCGTACCGTGGAGGGAAGCAAGACGGCACCTTTCGGGGTGCCGTCGTCTTTCGTGCGGTCCGGTTTCCTGAAAGGTCGGCCAGGCCCGGAATGACGAGGCCCCGCGGCTTGCCGGCCGCGGGGCCTCGTACTGATAGATCTGGCGCCCGGCGGTCTCAGGAACAGGGGGAATCCAGGATGACCGTATTGCCGAGCGCCAGAAGCCGATAGTTGTTGGCGCGTGTTGCAAGTCTACTGCAGCGCGACTTGAGCCGATAGTCGCCGCCAGCGCGTGAACGAGGGGTGACTGGAAAGTGACTTTGTGCCGGGCCACGGCAACAGCTGACGCGGGGCGTCAGTGTCGCGAACGATGGCGTCGACTAACTGTGAAGCAGGTCACGCGTTGGCATGGGTGATGCATCGATTCCATCACAGACCCACTCACCCGAGAAATCTGCCATGGACATGAGCTTTGACTTCCAACCCGTCTACCCGCACCACGATCTGCTGGTCGAGATCGGCGAAGTGGAAATGGCGATGGACAACCTGAACGACTACGCCATCGATGATCGCGACTCGCTGCAGCCCGACCTTGAGTCACGCATGCAGAGTCTGCTCGAAGCGCTCGATCACCTGGCCGTCTGAATGAAACACCCCGCGCCGGTGCGTGGCGCGGCTGCCGCGCCACGCCACGCCCAGGCGAGCGAAGGGTTCACATTGCCCAGGCCGGCTTCCGTGCGCCGCCTCAGCGGTTCAGCATGTTGCCGATGATTTCGCCCAGGTTGCGCGACAAGCCAGTGTGCCCGGCCAGTTCCATGATCGCCGTCTGCGCCAGCGCGCGACGCCCCGGTTCCAGCCGTTGCCAGCCGTTGAACGCGGTGGCCAGGCGTGCCGCCACTTGCGGGTTGAGTGCGTCCAGCGCCGCCAGACGTTCCGTCAAGTAGCGGTAGCCGGCGCCGTCGGCGCGGTGGAATCCACTCGGGTTTCCGCGCACGAATGCCCCCAGTAGTGACTGCACCCGGTTTGGGTTCTGCAAGGTGAAGGCGCCATCCTTCTCCAGCCTCATCACACGTGCCAGCGCCGGCTTGCCAGGGATTTGTGCCTGCACGGCAAACCATTTGTCCAGGGCCAGCGCATTGCTGGCGTAGCGCTGGCGATAGTCCGCCAGTGCGGCTTCGCCTTCATCGGATAGCCCGCGTGCGAGCACCGTCAGTGCGGCGAGCCGGTCGGTCATGCCGGGCGCCTCGCGATACTGGGCAGCGGCCAGTTGGCGTGCCTGCCCCGCCTCGCGCAGCTCCAGCAATTCCAGTACCCGACGCTTGAGTCGGCGCCGAGCCTGGCTGGGTGCGTCCAGTGCGATCGTGGCCTGTGCGGCCAGCGCGCGGTAACGTTGCTCCAGTGCGTCGGTGCCAAGCCGGTCGGCCAGCAGGTGCTGCAGTGCCTGGCGCAGTTCGTGGATGCGCGCGGGGTCGACCGTGCTCTCGCGTTCGGCCAGTTCGACCTCGCTCGGAGGCGTGAGCAAGTCGGCCAGCAGCGCGTCCTCCACGTTGCCCGCGTCGAACAGTTGCGCCAGCGTGCCGCACCAGGCTTGTCGGGCATCGCCGGCGGCGCCGTCGCGCAGATTCTCGTAGGCGCGCGTGGCCAGCAGCTGGCCTGCCTCCCAGCGATTGAAGCCGTCGGGATCGTGGGCCAGCAGCAGGGCCAGTTCGCCCGGCGTGTAGTCGCATTCCAGGATGACCGGGGCGGAGAAGCCGCGCAGCAGGGACGGTACCGGAGCGTGGTCGATGTCGCCGAAGACCAGTCTCCGCTCGGCTCCATCCAGCACCTCCACGCGCTCGCGGACCACGCTGTCCGGCGCCCCTTCCAGCCGCAGCGGCAGCATCTCGCCCGCGCCGGAAAACAGCGCGAGCTTGACCGGGATCGGCAACGGTGCGGGCGCGCCGCCGCCAGGCGCATGTTGGGTCAGGGTCAAGGTGTATTCCCGCCGCGCCGCATCGTGATGGCCATGGGCACGCAGTCGCGGCGTGCCGGGCTGGCCATACCAGGCGAGATAGGGCATCAGGTCGGTGTCGGTGGCCTCGCCCAGCGCGGTGAGGAAATCCTCCAGCGTGACGGCGCGGCCGTCATTGCGTTCGAAGTAGCGATCCATGCCGCGACGGAAGCCCTCCCGGCCGAGTCGGCCGGCCAGCATGCGCACCAGTTCAGCGCCCTTTTCGTACACCGTGGCCGTATAGAAATTGTTGATCTCGCTGTACTGCGTCGGACGCACCGGATGCGCCAGCGGGCTGGCATCCTCGGGGAACTGGGCGCGGCGCAGCAACGACACATCCTCGATCCGCTTGAGCGAGGCGGAATTCATGTCGGCCGAGAAACTCTGCTCGCGGAACACCGTGAGGCCTTCCTTCAGCGACAGCTGGAACCAGTCGCGACAAGTCACCCGGTTGCCGCTCCAGTTGTGGAAGTACTCGTGCGCGACCACCGACTCGACATGACGGTATTCATCGTCGGTGCTGGAGTCCGGGTCGGCCAGCAGGTATTTCGCATTGAAGATGTTGAGGCCCTTGTTCTCCATCGCGCCCATGTTGAAATCATGGGTGGCCACCACGTGGAACACGTCGAGGTCGTAGTTGCGACCGTAGACCTGCTCGTCCCAGCGCATCGCGCGTTCCAGCGCGTCCAGGGCGTAATGGCAGCGATCGATCACGTCCGTCTCGGCCCAGATCTTGATCTGTACGGGGCGGCCGTCGGCGGTGACATAGTCGCGCTCGATGCGCTCCAGATGTCCGGCCACCAGGGCGAACAGGTAGCTCGGCTTGGGATGTGGATCGACGAAGCGGGCCCAGTGCCGACCACCTTCCAGCTCGCCGGCGCCATCCGGGTTGCCGCCGGCGAGCAGCACCGGGAAGCGCTCGCGATCCGCGTGCAGGGTCACCGTGTAGCGCGACAGCACGTCGGGTCGGTCGGGGAAGAAGGTGATGTGGCGAAAGCCCTCGGCTTCACACTGGGTGAGCAGGAACCCGGTTTCGCGTGGGCCGGAAAGGTACAGGCCTTCCAGCGCCGTGTTAGCGGCCGGACGCACCCGCACCCGCGTTTCCAGCACGCTGCCGTCGCGCACGCCATCGACCTCCAGCACGCTGCCGCTGTAGCGGTAGGCGCTGGCAGGCAACTGCTCGCCATCGAGCGCGATCGAGAGCAATTGCAGGTTCTCGCCGTCCAGCCGCAGCGGCACTTCCTGCGCGGGATCGCGACGCAGCCGCAGGCGGGCGGCAATCTCGCTCGCGTCGATCCCGAGGTCGACCTCCATCTCGATCGTTTCGACGCGCCAGGCGGGTGCGCGGTAATCGCGCAGCCGGATCAACACAGGGCTCTGCTCGGAAACTGCATGCATGGGGAATGACTTGGATTGGGGATGGATCAGGCTAACATGAGGTGCTTTGACGACGGGACAAGCCGGTGACCGCATCAGGTACGACACGATATGGCGCGGAGCGTTCCCGGCTGGGCGACCAGGCTATCGTGGTGCTGCACGACCGGGAGGATCATCGCCGCGTGCGTATCGCCCTGCATGGCGCGGCGCTGCTGGGATTCGAGGTGCCGTTCGCCGGTGGTTTGCATGATCTGGCCGACGGTTATCGCGACGCGCAGGAGGTGCGCGAGCGGCCCGGTTCGCGCTTCGCGATCATGGTGCCGTTTGCCGGTCGCATCGCCGATGCGCGTTATCGCTTCGAGGGTGTGACAGAGGATCTCGACCCCGGCGTCGTCGGCAGCGAGCGGGCCAGCCGGCATGGCTTCGTGCGTGATGCGGAGTTTGCCGTTTCGGAGATTGGTGCGAGCGACACGTGCGCCAGCGTCTTGCTGGAAACTGCCGCGATCCGCCGGCGGCCGGGCTATCCCCACGCGATCGACCTCGGCGTGAGCTTCACCCTGGATGGCAGCGGCATCACGCTCGAATCGCGCATGCGCAATGTCGGCGACCGCGTGGCGCCGTGCTTTTTCGGCTGGCATCCGTACTTTCGGCTGCCCGGCGCCGGCCTCGTCGACGGCTGGGAATTGCAGATTCCCGGGGAGACCTTGATCCGTACCGGTGCCGATCTCATCGCGCTGCCCGGCGACGCGGCTTATGTGTCGTTGGACGATGCGCCGGCGCTGGATTTTCGTGAGCCACGCCGCCTTGCCGACAGCATCCTCGACCAGGGTTACACCCGTCTGGAGGCTGATACCGACGGCCGCATCCGCACCCATTTGCGTGACCCGATCAGCGGCCTGGCACTGGCGGTATGGCAGGAACGTGGCGTGATGCACGCGTTCACCGCCGACACGCTCGCTCGCGATGCGCGACGCGCGATCGCACTGGAGCCGATGGAATGCATGGCCGATGCGTTCAACCGGGCCGAGTGCGCCGAGGCGATCCGGCTGGAACCTGGCGCCGAGCGACGCTTCCGTTGTGGCGTGGAGTTCGCCCGCGCATGACCGGGTCAAAGGACGCACTGCCCGGTATTGGTGAGATTCGCGCCGCGGCGGCGCGTATTGCGCCGCATGCGCGGGTGACGCCGGTCATGCGCAGCGCCACGCTGGATGCCTTGAGCGGCGCCGAACTCCATTTCAAGTGCGAGCACTTGCAGCGTGGCGGCGCGTTCAAGTTTCGCGGCGCCTGCAATGCGGTGTGGGCGCTGCGCGACGAACAGGCCGCGCATGGCGTGGTCACCCACTCTTCCGGCAACCACGGCAATGCGCTGGCGCTGGCCGCCGCCACCCGCGGCATCGCCGCTTACGTGGTGGTGCCGGAAGGCGCGGTGCGCGCCAAGGTCGAGGCGATTGAACGTGCCGGTGCGATTGTGCATCGTTGCGCACCGACCCAGGCGGCGCGCGAGGCGATGTGTGCCGCGGTGCAATTGGCGACCGGCGCCGAGCTGGTGCATCCGTACGCCGATACGCGCGTCATGGCGGGGCAGGGAACGGTGGCGCTCGAGCTGCTGCAACAGGTACCCGAACTGGATGCGCTGATCACGCCGGTGGGCGGCGGCGGGCTGGCCAGCGGGGTGGCGATCGCGGCGCATGCATTGAAACCCGCCCTCGCGCTGTTCGGCGCCGAGCCGCAAGGCGCCGACGATGCCGCGCAATCGCTGGCCCGTGGCGAGCGGGTCAGCGGCATCGTGCCGAATACCTTGTGCGATGGCTTGCGCGCGCTGATCGGTATCTCCAACCTTGATGCCTTGCGGCGTTACCGGGTGCAACTGATCACGGTCAGCGATGCCGAGACTGTCGCCGCGATGCAGTTGATCTGGTCGGAGCTGAAGCAGGTGGTGGAGGTGTCCAGCGCCACCGTGCTCGCGGCGATCCTCAAACAGCCCGAACGCTTCGCCGGTCGCCGCGTCGGTCTGGTGATTACCGGCGGCAACGTCGATCTGCTGGCGCTGCCGTGGTGAAGGCGACGGTATGCCTGCAGCGCACGCTGACGGGCGGTGCCGTCGCGCCGGGATGATGGTCCACTGCCCCGTCGGCCGCTTACCCCTTGGCGTTGCGCCCGATCCCGCTGACCGCCAGCAGGCCCAGTAACACCAGCACGATGCCCGCTGCCTCCAGCACGGACGGCTGCTCGTGCAGGATCAACCAGGCCAGCAGTACGCCGAGCACCGGCACGCCCAGGCTGGACACGCTGGCCACCGTGGTGGGCAGTCGATGCAGCACGATCGACCACAGCCACCACGCGGCCGCCGAGGCCAGCACCGCGGTGTAGGCCAGGCCGCCGATAAAGGCCCAGTTCCAGACGATCGATCGCTGCGGTACGACAAGTGCGACCACGCCCAACGCCACTCCACCGACCAGCATCTGCCATGCGGTGAGGTTGAGCACGCTCGGAGCATGGCGGTGGAACATGCGCTTGCTCAACACGGTACCGGCGGCCCAGGCCAGTCCCCCGGTGATCGCCAGCGTGGAGCTCATCGCGCTACCCATCGCGTGCCACGGCTCGATGATGCACAGCAGTCCGGCGGCGGCCAGCGCCAGCCCCAGCCAGTGCCGTGCGGTGGGCGTATCGCCGAGGATCAGCCACGCCAGCAGCACCGCCCAGAATGGCATGGTGTAGGCGAGCAAGGCGACATGCCCGGCGCCACCATCGAGCAAGGCCCACTGCACCAGTCCCTGGAACGCGGCGGTCTGGCACAGGCCGATCAGGATTGTCGGCAGCAGCGGTGGCGGTCGCAGCGGTTGCCGCAAGACCATCAATACCGCGAACAGTACGGCCGCACCGATCAGGTTGCGCAGCGCGGCGAAGTCGAACGGCCCGGCGAAGGCCAGCACTTGCTTCATCACCACCCAGCTGTAGGCCCACAGCACGATGGTAACCAGCAGGGCCAGCCCGGCACCGCGCTGGGTTGACGAGGAAGGCGACATCGGCATGGGCCAAAGGGGAGGCGACAAGTGTAACGGCGTCGGTTACGGTTTGCGCCAGATCACTTGCATGAGGCCACCATGAGCAAGAGCGCCGTGCCCATCCGTTGCCATTGGGCTTCCGACAGCGATGCCCTGATGTGTGCCTATCACGACACCGAGTGGGGCGTGCCGCTGCACGACGACCGTGGGCTGTTCGAGTTCCTCTGCCTGGAGGGCGCCCAGGCCGGCCTGTCCTGGCGTACCGTGCTGGGCAAGCGTGGGTATTACCGCAAGGTGTTCCACGATTTCGAGATCGCCCGCGTCGCTGGCATGAGCGACCGCGAACTGGAGCAGCTTCTGCTCGATCCGGGCATCATCCGCAACCGGCTGAAAGTGTTCTCGACCCGCGACAACGCGATCACTGCACTCGGGGTGATCGAGGAGTTCGGCAGTCTGGACGCCTATCTGTGGTCGTTCGTCGACGGCAAGACCGTCGTCAACCGCTGGCGCGATCACGCCGAGGTGCCGACCAGCACCGGGCGGTCCGATCGCATGAGCAAGGCGCTCAAGCAGCGTGGCTTCCGCTTCGTCGGCAGCACCATCTGCTATTCGCTGATGCAGGCGACCGGGATGATCAATGATCATCTCGGTGGATGCTTCCGGCATCGGGCGTGCGCGAACGCCGCGCGCGACACGCGCAAACACGCGGGCAGTCCCGCTCTGGCCACCCGTCGCTGACTTTGCCCTGGAGTACCTCGCCCATGACCACCCCCGACCTTTTCGACCTCCGCGGCAAGATCGCGGTCGTCACTGGCGCCAGCCGTGGCATCGGCGCGGAAATCGCCAGGTTGCTGGCGGCACATGGCGCACACACGATGGTCTCCAGCCGCAAGCAGGCCGATTGCCAGGTAGTGGTGGACGAGATCATCGCAGCCGGTGGCTCAGCTGAAGCCTTCGCCTGCCACATCGGCGAGCTGACGCAGATCGCCGCGCTGTTCGCCCATCTAGAACAGACGCACGGACGTCTGGACGTGCTGGTCAACAACGCCGCCATCAACCCCTACTTCGGCCCGATCACCGAAACCGATCCGGCGGTGTTCCAGAAGACCGTGGACGTGAACATCCGCGGCTGTTTCTACATGTCCAGTCACGGCGCGAAGTTGATGGCGCGGCACGGCGGCGGTTCCATCATCAACGTCGCCTCGGTCAACGGTGTGGTGCCCGGCTTCCAGCAAGGCATTTATTCGATCACCAAGGCCGCCGTGATCTCGATGACCAAGGCGTTCGCGGTGGAATGCGCTGCCACTGGCGTGCGCTGCAATGCGCTGCTGCCTGGCCTCACCGACACCAAGTTCGCCTCGGTGCTGGTCAACACGCCGGCCATCCTGAAGCAGGCACTGGCCCACGTGCCGATGCGCCGCGTGGCACAGCCCCCGGAGATCGCCGGCGCCGCGTTGTACCTGGCGTCGGCAGCCTCGTCCTACACCACCGGTGCGGCGATCAACGTGGATGGGGGCTATCTTTCGGTCTGATTGTGGGGTTGACGTGGGCAACTCAAGGTCGCCCGGCCCGGCAAGTCCGTGAGGCGGAGCCGGGCATCGTGAGGGCGTGGATGCCCGAGTTGAGGCAATGCAGGAGCGGTTGCCCGAGACCCGGCAAGCGCCAAGTGGGGTGGCGTTCTCTTTCGGTTACCTTCCTCTTGGCCACGCAAGAGAAAGCTGACTCGGGTGTCGTCGGCGCACGAACGCTCTTGCGTCGCATTGCTCTTGCAGGATGGCGTCCAGCGTGCGAGCCCTCAATCCGACAGCGCCAACACGCAATCGTCGGCCCCGTAGCTGTGGCAGCACACGGGGAATATCGTGACCTCGCTCGACGCAAGAGCCGGGCCGAGCACGCCCTCCAGGAAACCGCTGAAGAAGGTGCAGCCGGAGTGGCCGTCTTCGGTGCACAGGGGGCTGTTGCGGATGTGCAGCTGGCTGCCTTCCTGTTCGACCTCGACCAGCGCTCGCAGGGTCGGTACGCCGATCTGCTCGATGGCTTCGTTCAAAGCGAGTTGGCGGCCTTGTGCCTGCTCGCGTTCAAGCACCCAACTGCCTACACGCTGTCCAGCCAGACGCAGTGAGGATTCGCGTGCGCCTTCAGGCACGGAGCGATCCAGGGTCAGCAACCGCGGCATGATCTGCGGGTATTCGCTAGCCAGTTTCGAGAGCGCCTCGTCGACCGCGCCCTGGTCGGGTTCGAGCGGGATCAGTTCGACATACGGCTCCTCGACCACGACTGCGGCGGGCGCTGCCCGTGTCGGCTCGGGCAGGATGAATTCGAAGTCCAGTTCCGGTTCGGCTTCGGCCACTGGTTCGGCCACTGGCTCCGTCACCGGGTCTATCACCGGTTTGGCGGTGAGCCTGGGCGGTTCGATTTCGTCGAAACGCACAGGCGTTGCCCCAGGTACTGTTGCGGGCGCCAGCGTCGGCGTCGGTGTGGCGACGGCGGGGGCTGCCGCGACGGGCGGTTCCGGCGCGGCGGGCAGAACCGGGCTGGGCAGCGTGCGCGATGCAGCGAAATGGGGTTTCTGCTCACCCTCGACAAAGGGCGTGATTTCGAAGCTGATGACACGCTCGTAGGCGTTCAACGCCGCTTCCAGCGCGCGCGTCCTGCGCGATGGCCCGCGGACCACCATCGTCAACAGAATGCCGTGGGGATCCTGGATCAGGCGTTGCCGCTGCAAGGTAAAACCGTTTGCGATCACGAAATGGCCGACCTCGACCAACAGGCCCTCCCGTCGCTCGGACAGGGCCTGGATTTCCAGCTCGATCATCAGGCCCCCCTGTATGCGTTGCTGGTGTACCAAGTTGTAGGCGACACGATGAACGTATTGGTCCGAAAAAAACGTGACCAAGTTCATGAATACACGAATCCATCCCTGCCAGACTGCTCGTGGGGCACAGTTCGTGCTTCGAAATAGGGCGAGATTTCCAGTCAGCGACGCCATGGCGTCGGCGAGCCGGGTTCCGCCGGCCAGCCCTCCCCGACAGTGGCGGTGTCACGGCATGCGACAGCGGATCCGGTTCATGGCTTCACGAAGCGCAGCGTCATTCGATCCGATTCGCCCACTTTTCCCAACTTGGCGTGTTCGCTTTCGGGACCGACTCGAACGCGGCGGCCAGCGTGTCGGGACTGTGGTTGAACCAGTCGTGGGTGTTGCGGAAAGTCAGCACCATGTCGGCGGAGTCCGCTGCACCCAGGTCCGCTGACCCCGATGGGCGCTCCCGATGGGCGCTGTCTCTTGATCACATCTTGCATTGATGCGGAAGGGCTGGCCGGCAGTGCGCGCCCTGCCATCGCCGCGCCGTAGGGCGGGCACTACCCGCCGGCCTTGTCGCGCGGTATTCCATCGTGATCTGATCAAGAGACAGGGAGGGGCTCGGGAAAAGATAATCCATTCCGGCGTCAAGCCTTGTATAAACATGCCCCGTCACCGCTCCGTGGATCAGCTTACCGCCGTGATCCGCGCAGCTTGTCGATCGAGAAGCTGGCGATCTCGCGGCCGCCGACGCGACGCGGCTGCCCGACGGGCGGCCCCCAGGCGTGACCGCTGACCACTTCCCAGGTGGCGGGGATGTGTCCGTCCACCCGCATCGCCTCATAGGCTTGCAGCATGCGCTGGTAGCGATGCTTGCCGGTGAGGCCACGCGGGCGGTCGCGATCGGCATTGGTGGCGCCCAACCCCCGCAGGTCTTCCAGCAGCTTGCCCGGCTCGCTGTAGGTCAGGGTGTAGCGGAACACGTCCAGCACCGGATCGCGCAGCCCGCTGGCGAGCACCGCATCGCCGACGTCGTGCATGTCCAGGAAGCGGCTCACGTGGGGTTGCTCATCGGCCTGAGCCCACGCGGCGCGCAACTCCATCAGGGTGTCCGGGCCGAGGCTGGAGAACACCATCAGGCCGCCGGGCTTCAGCACGCGCATGCATTCCCCGAACAGGGTGGCCAGATCGTCGATCCACTGGAAGCAGAAATTGGAATGCAGCACGTCGATGCTGTGGTCGGGCAAGGGCAGCGCGCTGGCCTCGGCGCAGATGCGGGTAAACGGCTTGCGCCACCCGCGGTGCCGTTTTGCTGCGCGCAGCATCGGCAGCGCCAGATCGACCGCGATCACTTCGGCCTTGGGATAACGCTGCTTCAGCAAGGCGCTGCCACGGCCGGTGCCGGCACCGACATCGAGTACGCGTTGCGGCGTCTCCAGGTAGAAGGACAGGCGCTCCAGCAGATGTTTCTGCACTTCGCGCTGCAAGGCGTCGTGCTTCTCGTAGGTGGCTGCCGCGCCGGCAAAGTTGCGGCGTATCTGGCGTTGGTCGAGGTGGAAATCATTCATGGGAAAACTCTATGCGACGGGTCGGCCGGGTCGGTGTTTGAACAAGGGTTGCAGTGCCTGCACCAGCGCCTGGACGTGGCCGAAGAACGGTGCGTGGCCGGCCTGCGCGATGGCGCCGTAGCTCCCGCCGCACTGGCTGGCCGACCACGCCATCGCCTGCGGTGGCACCAGCCGGTCGCGATGTCCGGCGATCCATGCACTGGACACCGTCAGGTCGGGCAGGGCGGCGCGGCGGTCGCTGTTCTCCAGGATGCGGATGCCTTCCTGCAGCACGCGCAGATCCGGTTCGCCGCGGGCGAACACCAGCTCGCGCAGATAGCGCAGCTCGGCGCGCGGATCGGTGCTGCCCATGGCTTCCAGTGTCAGGAAGCGTTCCAGCGTGGCGTGGTAATCGGTTTCCAGTTCGCTGGCCAGTTGCTCCACCAGCGTGGCATCGCTGCCGTGCGGCCAGCTGGCGTCGCGCACAAATTTCGGCGTGGCACACAGCATCGCCAGCCCGCGCACTTGTTCTGGCAGATCCAGCGCGGCGGTGAGCGCGATCAACCCGCCCAGCGACCAGCCCAGCCAGATCGCCGGCGGCGTGGCGGCCGCAATTGCGGCCGCGCAGGCGCGCGGCTCCAGCGCCAGTCCGGTATTGCGGGAGTAGCCGTGGCCGGGCAGGTCGACCACATGCATCGTGCAGTGCTCTTCCAGCGCGTCGACCAGCGGCTGCAGCACGCCGCCATGCATTGCCCAGCCATGCAGGAGCACCAACGGGATGGGGCCGTGACCAGTTCTTTTGACAAAGAGGCTCATGCCCCGCTCTGATCAAATATTGCGCTTCTTGCATTGGCCTCTTGCATTGATGCAGGAGAGCCGGCGGGCCAGGGCCCCCCAAACCACCACCGGGGGTTGGGGGGGGCCAGGCCCC
>JACDJC010000367.1_pt1 | contig 55813 bp, 84 predicted proteins | sample 7454191 | NCBI WGS metagenome assembly JACDJC01 (sample SAMN14253291, study PRJNA609438) | sludge metagenome | isolation source: sludge after 25d culture with pyrite and EDTA | collected 2018-12-20 | reverse complement strand
GTCACGCCGAGATCACCCGTCGTCTGCCTGTGCTGCGCGGCTGGAAGGCGAACGGCGAGGCGTGGGCCGAGGGCACCGACATCGGTGACACGCGCGAGTACCTGCGCGGCTGGCGCGACGGCGGAGGAGCGGCGCAGCTCGGCTGGTCGGTCCTGTCGTCCGACACGGCAGGGCACGTCCGCGAGTTCGACTACCAGGCTGCGCTCGGAGTTCCCGGCGCCGACCTCGACTTCCAGGTGTACGGGGCCAGCTATCCGACGTACACGGTCGGTGCGTGCCTCGCGCACGCGAAGGTGGCGAAGATCCAGCTAGACCGGATCACGATGTCGTTCGACGTGAAGCCTGACCCGCCTGGTCCGAAGGGCACCGGGCCGTTCGACGACTACCGCACGTGGGGAGGCCCACGACGCGTGTGGACAGGAGACGACTCGACGGCGGCAACCTTCCGGGCGCTCGCGCGCTGACCGGGTGTAGGCTGCACGCATGTCGAAGCACACCGCACTCGTCGCCGTCGTGACGGTCGGCACCGACTACCAGGTGGCCGTCGGCGCGGTGACGCCGCCAGGCTCGACGAGCGTGGCGCTCCCGGCGAAGGTGCATCCGACGGGCGACCAGACCGTGACCGCGAGGCCCGCCGCCTAGCATGGCCGGGGACTTCACGTTCAACGTGGCGCTCGGCCGCGAGGTCGAACTCTACAACCGCGTGAACGGCAACGACCCGGCGGCGAGCGCGCTCATCTGCGTCGTGCTGCGCCAGGCTGGCATCTCAGACGACGCCGACCTCAAGGACTGCGACACGCTCGCGGCGGTGCTGGCGCTCGGCACGACCGACGAGGCGACGAACACCGGCTACTCGCGCAAGACGCTCACCGACGCCGACCTGGCGGTCTACACCGTCGACGACGTGCGCGACCGGATCGTGCTGTCGCTGCCGCTGCTCACGTTCGCGACGATCTCGGCCGGTGACGCGTGGGAGAAGCTGCTCGTCTGCTACGACGCAGATACCGCCGCAGGCACCGACTCGGACATCGTGCCGATCACCGCTCACGTGCTGCGGATGTACGGCGCCGCCGTAGTGCCGAACGGCTCCGATGTGGTGATCGACCTCACCAACGGGTTCGTGCAGGCGCAGTAGCCTGCTGGCGGCGAGCGTCCGGTTGACGCCGCCGCTACCGTGAGGGGTGACATATCGGACGGGGCGCCGCGCCAGCATGCCGCGGCAGCCGTCACCACCGGAGCCTGTGCGCCTCCGTGGCCGACCGACACGTACCACCGAACCACCGAGGGAGGACCGGACGATGAGCAACAGGCTCTTTCCCGACGCACCGGAGGACCTGGGGGCACTCGGAAACGAGCAGCTCACCGACCTCCTGGCGTCGTTCCAGGACGTGTCCCGTCGCCTGCGCGCAGGCGAGATCAACCTGGCCGACCACTTCGGCGACGGCGTGTCGCAGGAGGACGCGTCGGCCGAGGCGATGAGCCAGTGGCGCGAAGCGGCCACGCAGGTCGCGGCGATCCGCGCCGAGCTGGCGTCACGCGAGGAGGCCGTCGAGGCGTTCGCCGAGGAGGCCGACCAGCTGCACGCCGCGTTCGAGGACGACAGCGACACGGCCGAGGTCGTGGCCGAGGCCGACTCGACCGAGGCGCTCGCCGCAGAGGACGACAGCGACGACGAAGACGACGAGGACGACGCGGAGGCCGCGTCCGACGAGCCGTCCGGCGAGGCAGCCGAGGAGACGGAGGAGGCGCTGGTCGCGTCGACCCCGACCCCGCGGAGGGTGCTGTACCCGGCCGTGCCGCGGTCGCATCGTGCCGAGGCGTCCGAGAAGGGCCGCACCGCGCTCGTCGCGGCGTCCGGCCTGCAGGGCGTTCGTGGCGGCAGCGAGCTGGACGCCATGGGCTTCGCCCGCGCGCTCCAGGAGGTCGCCCGCAGGCTCGGCCCGGTCCACCATCACCGTGACGGAGGACGAGAGCGCACGCTCGTCGCGTCCGCGTCGATGTCGTGGCCCGAGGACCGTGTCCTGAAGGCGAACGACCCGGTCGGCAACACCGAGAAGATCAAGGCTCTCGGGTCGCCGTACTTCGGCCAGGAGTCGATGGAGGTGCTGCTCGCGTCGGGCGGCATCTGCGCGCCTCCGACGCCGTTCTACGACATCCCGAACCTGTCGACGACCGCCAGGCCCGTGCGGGACGCGCTCCCGTCGTTCATGGCGGACCGCGGCGGCGTGAGCGTCCCGAGCGTCTCGACGCTCGCCGACGCGACCGGCGCCATCACCGTGATCGAGGCGTCCGACGACGCGCTGGGCGGCACGTTCGCCACGAAGTCGTGCCTCGACATGGACTGCGCGGAGTGGACCGACGTGTTCGTCGGGGCGATCGCCCACTGCCGCCAGTACGGCAACCTGAACGCCCGCACGTGGCCCGAGGGGATCGCCCACGAGAACGCGAACACGATGGCGGCATGGGCACGCACGGCCGAGGGCCGTCTGCTCGACCGCATCGACGCGCTCTCCGTCGACGTGACCCGCACGGCCGTGTACGGCGCGTCCTCGACGCTCCTGTACGCGCTCCAGCTCAGCCGGGTCGGCATCATCTCCCGTCTGCGGATGGACCCGCGCACGAGGTTCAACGTGATCCTGCCGTTCTGGCTCGCGGAGCTGGTGTCGCTCGACCTGGTCAACTCGCAGTATGGCCGGTTCGACACGCCGCCCGAGCAGGTCGGGGCGCTCCTGTCCCGGTTCGGCTTCAACGTCACGTGGCACCTCGACGAAGGCATCGCCGAGGGAGCGGACGCCGAGGTGTTCGAGACGCAGACGGACGGCGCGGCGCAGGTGGACTGGCCCGGCACGATCGCGGTCGCCAGGCTCCATCCGGCCGGTCACTTCCTGCACCTCGACAACGGGTCGATGGAGCTGGGCCTCGTCCGTGACAGCACGCTCAACGAGACGAACGACCACGAGGTGTTCGGCGAGTCGTTCGAGAACGTGGCCAGGATCGGACCGGAGGAGGCGGGTCATCGCATCGAGATCACGATCTGCCCGGACGGCACGGTCGCGGCTCCTGACACCGACGCGTTCGCCTGCTCGGCCTCGTAAGGCGACCAGGTGACGCGGAACACGACGAGCGACGGAGAGAGGGGGCGGTTCTGAGATGACGACGATGGGTGTAGCACCGCGCATCGTGGTCGCAGGGCCGCTCCCTCGTCCGCCGCTGTACGGGCTGCTGGCGGTGGCGCAGGAGGCGGAACAGGACCCGCACTGGGGTGCCGGTGCGTACGTCCACCCGTACCCTGCTGCGCTGCCGTCGGCGGTCGACCCGTGCGCGTCCGGCACGTTCCGTGACAAGGACGTGCCGGACGAGACGGCGTACCCGGAGGCGTTCCCGACGTTCACCGCGTATCTCGGTGAGGTCTGCTCGTCCATCGGGATCGGTGCCGACTGGTCTGGGTTCACGGCACGCGCGAACGCGGCGCTCGCCGCCCGCGACCAGTGGGCGCTGGAGCGGCAGCTGGTGGACGCGCAGTTCGTCGACGCGCCTCACCTCGGCGACGACAACGTCGACGTGCTGGCGTCAGGCGCTGCCGTGGCAGTGGTTGTCGCGATCGCCTATCTGGAGGACGCCATCGCCGCTACCGGCCAGGACGGGCTGATCCACCTGACGCCGTCGGTGGCGGCGGCGCTCGGCAGCGAGCGTCTCCGTGACGACCGCGGGCTGCTGCGCACGACGCGAGGCACCCCGGTCACGATCGGGAACGGCTACGTCGGAGCGGACGTGCCGACGCCGAACGGCACGCCAGCCGCGAGTCCCGCGGCAGGGCAGTCGTGGATCTACGCGTCCGGCCCGGTGCTGTACCGGCGTGGCGACCTGTTCGCGCACCCGTCGTCGTACGGCGAGGCGCTCGACCGCGACGACAACACCGTCATCTACCGCGCCGAGCGCGACCTGTGGGTCGCGTGGGACGCGCAGCTGCAGGCTGCCGTCCTCGCGGACTGGAGTCCCTGATGCCGAAGGTGAGGAGGTAGCGACATGGCAGTAAACTGCGGCGTCAGCTTCGGTCTGTGCCGTATGCGGGTGACGAAGCTCGATGGCCTCGGGAACGTGGTCAACGAGGCGGGCAACTCGTACGTGAGCGACCGGATCGTGTCGATCGGCGTGTCGCCGAACATCGAGACGGGCAACACGTTCAGCCGTCGCAACGGCTGCGGCTGCTCGCTCGCCAGGTTCAAGTCCAACGACATCTTCAACTGGTGGGAGTTCCAGTTCGAGGACGGCGCCCTGGAGCCGGAGATGCAGGCGCTGATGCTCGGGTCCGAGACGATCGTCGACGGCTCCGACGTGGTGGGCCTCGCGTTCGGGTCGGCGCTCGACTGCGACGACGACCCGCCCGCGGTCGCCCTGGAGTTCTGGACGAAGCACATCACCGGATCGGGCCAGGACGCGCTGCACCCGTGGGTCCACTGGGTGTTCCCGTACACGTCATGGCAGCTCGGCGACAACACCGCCGAGGAGGACTTCATGGCGAACGCGCTCGTCGGGTTCTCCCGCACGAACGACCTGTGGGGCCAGGGGCCGTACGGCGACGGGCCTCCCGACGGGCAGGACATCTCGGACGGCGGCTACTGGAAAACCGACGTGGAGCCTCCGACGGCGTCGTGCGTGTCGGCCGAAGTCGAGCCGGGGTCGTGATCTAGATGGCCAAGACGCCGAAGCGGCTCGCCGGGCCTCTCCAGCTCGGCAACTCGACGGCCACGAGGTACACGGCACCGGCCGGTGGCGCGATCGTGCGGCACCTGCACGTGTCGAACCCGACCGGCGGCGCTGTCGATCTCACGCTGTCGATCGGGGCGGACGCGGCCGGGACACGGCTGTTCGACGGGTACTCGATCCCGGCGGACAGCGTGTTCGAGCGGCACGTCTACTGGGTGCTCGGCAACGCCGAGATCGTGGCGGCGCACGCGTCGGCGGCAACGTCGCTCGTGTTCACCATCAGCGGCGACGAGCTGTCGTAAGGGTCGGGCCGGTGGCCCGGTCACGGATCATCAGCGGAGGGCGGGCGTAGGTGCCCGCTCTCCGCATCATCCGGTTCCTGCGCGACCTGTTCGACGTTGACACGACGGGCGGCGCTCCCGGCGATGTTCTGACGCTCGACGTGGACGGCGTCACGTGGGTGCCTGGCGCTGGCGGTGTCGGCGCGACAGGCGCGACCGGTGTGACGGGTCCGACCGGTGTGACGGGCGCGACCGGCCCGGCTGGTCCCACGGGCGCCACTGGCCCTGCCGGTGCGACTGGAGCGACCGGTGCTGGCGCGACGGGCGCCACGGGCCCGACAGGCCCGACAGGCCCGGACGGCTCGACCGGTCCGACAGGGCCGACGGGAGTGGGCGCCACGGGCGCCACGGGCGCCACAGGCGCGACGGGAGCGACTGGGCCTGCCGGGGAGACGGGTCCGACCGGAGCGGGCGTCACAGGCGCAACTGGGGCCACGGGCGCGACCGGCAGCACAGGGCCGACCGGTGCGACAGGCCCGGCTGGCCTCGACGGTGACGACGGCGCTGCCGGGCCGACCGGAGCGACGGGCGCGACCGGTCCTGCTGGTGTCACCGGCGCGACCGGTCCTGCTGGAGCTACAGGAGCGACCGGACCTGACGGCGCGACCGGAGCTACCGGGCCTGCGGGAGCTACCGGTCCTGCCGGTTCCACGGGCGTCACCGGCGCGACAGGTGTCACCGGTTCGACTGGACCGACGGGTGCTTCCGGCTCGACCGGCCCGACAGGCGCCGCGGGACTCGACGGGGATGACGGAGCTACCGGAGCTACCGGAGCCACCGGAGCTACCGGCCCGACAGGCGTGCAGGGCGTCACGGGAGCGACCGGTCCGACTGGGGTGGGTGCGACCGGCGCCACCGGGCCGACCGGAGCGACCGGACCGACCGGCGCGACCGGCACGACCGGCGTGACCGGTCCTGCGGGGCTGGACGGTGACGACGGCGCGACAGGCCCGACAGGCCCGACAGGCCCGACAGGCCCGACCGGTGTGCAGGGCGTGACCGGGGTCACGGGCGCCACCGGGCCTGCTGGAAACGACGGCACGACCGGCGCGACCGGTGTCACCGGGGCAACCGGCCCGGCGGGCGCGACCGGCCCGACCGGAGTGACAGGCGTCGCGGGCGCGACCGGCGCGACCGGCCCGACCGGACCTGCTGGACTGGACGGCGACGACGGTGCAACAGGGCCGACAGGTCCAACCGGTCCGACCGGTCCGACCGGCACTCAGGGAGTGACAGGCGTCACGGGCGCGACAGGTCCCGCGGGCGCGACAGGTCCGACGGGCGCAACGGGCGTGCAGGGCGTCACTGGCGTCACGGGGTCCACTGGGCCTACTGGCAGCACCGGCCCCACCGGCGCGGCGGGCCTCGACGGGGACGACGGCGCGACCGGAGCGACAGGACCGACCGGCACGCAGGGCGTCACCGGAGTCACAGGCGCGACCGGCCCGACAGGGCCGACAGGTGTCGGTGTCACTGGTGCAACGGGAGTGACCGGAGTCACCGGAGCGACGGGGCCGACGGGTGTCACCGGTCCGTCCGGAGCGACGGGGCCGACAGGACCCACCGGCGCGGCGGGCCTCGACGGGGACGACGGCGCGACAGGTCCTACAGGGCCGACCGGGCCGACAGGACCGACCGGCGTCGGCACGACCGGCGTGACCGGTGTCACCGGAGCGACCGGGCCTGCGGTCGAACGGGTCGTTGAGATCAAGGTGATCGACGACGCTACGACGCTCACTACCGGCGACGGCAAGATCATCTTCATGGTCGATGACAGCCTGAACGGCCTCAACCTGATCGACGCAGACGCATACGTAACGACCGTGTCGTCGTCTGGGACTCCGACCGTGCAGATCAGGAACGTGACGCAGGCAGCCGACATGCTGACGACGCTCATCACGATCGACGCGAGCGAGTTCACGAGCTACACGGCTGCTGCCCAGCCGGTCATTGACACAGCGAACGACGACGTCGCGACAGGCGACCTGATCGCCATCGACGTTGACGTAGCTGGTACTGGAGCGAAGGGACTCGGCGTCGTGTTGACGTTCGGGTAAGACGGGAGGAAGAACCGCATGCCGCTAGCAGGGTCACGGGTCAACCGTTTCAACGGGATCATCACGAACCTGTCGGCGCAGCCTGGCAACTCGGCGTGGGGCACGTCGATCACTCCTGGCAACAACTCGTTCCCCGCGTACGCCGAGATCCTCGGCAACACTGCGTACGAGACCTTCTACCTGGAGATCTTCCTGTCGGCGTTCCGGGCCTCGACGCTCGCGAAGAACGCGCTCGTCACGATCGGCATCGACCACTCGGGCGGCACCACCTACACCGACCAGGAGATCCTGTACCTGCTCGCGTCGAGCGCGGCGGCACCGTCCTATGGCGGCGTGACCTACCGGTTCCCGCTGTTCATCCCGGCCGGGTCGGCGCTCGCGGCGAAGGCGAGCGTGAACAACGCGACCGTCGGCACCGGCTACGTCGGTGTGCGGCTGTACGGCCAGCCGACCGCCCCGGAGGTGATGCGGTACGGCACCTACATCGAGTCGTGGGGCGAGACGACAGCGTCGTCGTCGGGCACGTCGGTGACGCCTGGCACCGCGTCGGAGGGCGCGTGGGTTGACCTGTCGGGCGGCAACACGACCAGGCCGTACTGGTGGTGGCAGTGCGGCTGGGGATCGAACGACGCCTCGCTGATCAACAACATCTACGTGCTCGACGTGGGTGTGGGTGACGGCACCACGAAGGAGCTGGCGATCCGCGACGAGATGCACGGCAACTCGGGCACGCTGGAGGAGCACTGGAAGCGGCCCGAACCCGATCACGCCTACGTCCTCGACCAGCCGTCCGGCAAGACGGTGTACGGCAGGATGCAGTGCAACGCCTCCGACGCTTCGATCACGATGATGGCCTACGGGCTGGGAGGGTAAATGGCGATCACGGAGATCACCGGCACCCAGGCGGTGGACACCACCGAGCATTCGCTCGCGACGGACACGTCGTACGACACGGGCGACGCGCAGACCACGGACGGGGTGCTTCAGGTGTGGCTCGACCTGAACGACATGGTGCTCGGCGACAGCCTCCAGATCCGGCTGTACGAGAAGGTGCGCTCTGGTGACACGCAGCGGCTCGTCGAGGAGTGGGTGCTGAACGGCGTGCAGGCGAAGCCGATCTGGGTGATGCCAGCCGTCACGGTGATGCACGGGTGGGACGTGACGTGCGACGCGCTCGCAGGGACGATCACGGTGAACTGGTCGCTGAGGCTGCTGCCGGTATGAGCGCCTGGATGTGGCAGCCGACGGTCGCGAACACGACACCTCCGTTCGTTCCGCGCATCGTCCGGTACGTCTACACACCGGCGGTGCTCATCCTGGTCACCGGCTGGCTCGCGTGAGGCCCACGCTGCATCTCCTCGGGCTGCCGCACACGCAGCTGACCCGCGACGCGTCGGTGTGCGCGTTCACCCAGAAGGCGGTCAAGTTCGTCCGGATGATGCAGGCGGAGGGCTGGCCCGTCGTGACGTACTGGGGCGACCGTGACGAGGCCGGGGCCGACGAGCATGTGGTGCTGTTCACCGAGGCCGAGCAGGAAGGCTGGTACGGCACGTTCGACCCGAACCGTCTGCCGTCGATCGCGACGTGGAACGCTGCGGACGCTCACTGGCAGGCGCTCAACCAGCGAGCCGTGGCGGCGCTCGCGGCCAGGCTCGCGCCGCGCGACCTGATCCTGTCGCTGGCCGGGTGGGCGCACAAGCCGGTCACGGACGCGTTCCCTGCGCACCTGTCGTGCGAGTGGGCCGCGGGCTACTCCGGGTGGTGCGAGCCGTTCGTGTGCTTCGAGAGCAGCGCGTGGCGCCACCACCAGTACGGCACCAGAGGCATGCACGACGGCCGCTGGTACGACACGGTGATCCCCAACTTCTTCGACCCGGACGAGTGGACGCTGCCTGTCCGCCGAGGCGACCACCTCGTGTTCGTCGGCCGGATGGTGCAACGGAAGGGCGTGCAGGTCGCCGCCGACGTGGCGCGCGCTGCCGGTCTGCCGATCGTGTTCGCCGGGAGCGGGGTCCGGTCGTGGACGCCGGAACGGATCGTGTGCGACGAGATGGAGGTCGTAGGCGAGCAGATGACGTACGTCGGCACCGTCGGCGGTGAGGCCCGCAACCGGCTGATGCGTGACGCGCTCGCCGTGCTGGCCCCGACGACGTACGTGGAGCCGTTCGGGGCGGTCGCTGTCGAGGCGCAGCTGTGCGGCACGCCTGCCATCACCACCGACTTCGGGGCGTTCCCCGAAACGGTCGTGGAGGGCGTCACAGGGTTCCGGATGCGGACGCTAGGCGACGGCGTCGACGCGGTCGAGCGGGCGCGCGGCCTGCGCCCGGCCGTGATCCGTCAGCAGGCGCTCGCGAGGTATTCGCTGGAGGCGGTCGGGCCGCTCTACACGAGGTGGTTCGATCAGCTGCTCGGGCTGTGGGGCGACGGGTGGTACACGGTCAAGCGGCGGGAACCACGTCAGGGTGTCCGCCATCATGTGAGGGAGCGGCTATGGCGATCCAGGTGACACAAGGAGGCACCGTCGAGTCGACCTACGAGTCCGGTGTGACCGGGCAGGTCGGCACCGTCGCGGTGCGCGTCGACGACAACGAGGGCGCCACGGTGTTCGGGCCGACCGTCCTCGGCATCTCGGAGCTGGGCGCCACGGGCGTGTACGTCCGCGACATCACGGCTCCCGGTGTGGCCGGGACGCAGTGGTCGATCCTATGGTCGCTGGACGGCACGTTCGACGACGAGTCGACGTCGGTGGAGGACCTGTTCGTGGTGTCGCCGGACGACATCCCTGACCAGGTGCCGGTGCTGGAGCCGATCGCCGACGAGTACGCCGCGAGCGTCGGCCCGTGCCAGGCGTGGACGAGCGCCGACGCGGTCGCCGAGTGCTGCTCCGACGAGTCCGACACGTCCGGCCTCGACGGGCCGGTCGTCGCGGCGTCGCAGGTGCTGTACCTGCTGTCCGGGTCACAGTGGTCGGGCATGTGCAGCCGACGTGTCCGTCCGTGCGCCAGCTACGCGTGCCGCGGCCTGTGGGACGACTTCGGCGTGTACGGCCGGTGGCGCGAGCCACGTCCCGCCTACCAGGGCTGCGGGTGCCGCCCGATGTCGCGCGTCGAGCTGCCGGGCCACGCGCGCGAGATCCTGGAGGTCACGATCGACGGTGCCGTCGTCGACGCGTCCACGTACAGGCTCGACGAGAACCGGTGGCTGACCCGTGTGCCGGACCCGGCAGACCCGACCACCAGGCTCTACTGGCCCGGCTGCCAGGACATGGAGCTGGCCGAGACGGAGGACGACACGTTCTCGGTGCTGTACGCGTTCGGCGTCGACCCTCCGTACGCCGGGGTGCTGGCCGCGCGCGAGCTGGCGTGCGCGATCCACGCGACGTGCGCGGGTGGAGGCTCTGCCGCCGACTGCCCGCTGCCGAGCGGGATCGTCAAGATCGTGCGTCAGGGCGTCACGATCGAGCTGTCGCAGTTCGCCGCGTGGGGACAGCGTGACGGCGTCTGGATGACAGGGCTGCCGCTCACCGACCTGTTCCTCAACACGTACAACCCGACCGGTCAGCGGTCGAAGGCGCGCGTGTGGTCGCCGGACATGCGCCGGTTCGCCAGGCCGATCCCAGGGGCGACTGACTGATGGCCGACGCGACCGACCTGCACCAGCTCGCCGACGACGTGCTGGCCGCGTGCGTCGCGTGCCTCGACACGATCCCGGACACGGACCCGACGCTCGCCGGGGCGCCCGAGCGGTCGTTCGTGTGCCCGGGCGTGCCGGTGTGGGACTGCTGCGAGCAGCTCGTGGTGTGGGTGCCAGGAGTGACGCAGCAGACGACCCGGCCGTCCGGCGCCGGGGAGCAGGCCCGCCAGCACGTGTTCGGCCGCATCCCGCTCGCCAGGGTGCAGGTGATGGTCAGCCGGTGCGTGCCGTCCGGGACGGTCAACGGCACCGAGTACGTACCGCCAGCGGTAGAGGCGCTGGAGACGGCGGCGGCGCAGATGCACGCCGACGCGTGGGCGCTCTACAACGGCCTGTTCAACCGGATCGCTCAGGGCGTCCTGACCGACGTGTGCGACGAGGTCGCGTGGGACGGCGTGCAGGCCGCGACACCGGCCGGTGGCTGCGGCGGCTGGACGATCGACCTGCGGTTCCAGCTCGACGGGTACGGCTACAACGACCCGGTCGGCTCCTGATGCCACGCATCGTCGAGAACAGACGCGGTCTGCAGGTGCTGCTGCGAGGGCCGAACGGCGGCATCGCGCGCGACCTCGCGGTGCGCGCCGTCCGCGTGCAGAACCAGGCGAAGATCAACGCGACCGGCGTGCCTGTCGCCGGGGCGAACAACCCGGAGGGCCGCGGGCCGCGCGTCGACTTCGACAGGCTGCGCGCGTCGATCGGCTGGGAGATCAGGGAGGAGGCGCTCGGCATGGTCGCCAGGGTCGGCACGAACGTCGAGTACGGCTACTACCTGGAGACGGGCCTGCGGAACGGCGCCACCTACCCGTTCCTGAAGCCCGCGCTGCCTGCCGCCCGCCGATAGGGTGGCGGCAGCGTTTCGCCGCACCGGCTGCACCAGCGGCGTACGCTTCACCGGGTACCCACAGGAGGAGGAGACGTGCCCCGCAACTTCGACGAGCTGCTCACCGAGGACCTGTCGTTCGTGGTCGGAGGCGAGACGTTCACGATGCAGTACGTGCGGCCCGAGGTGCTGGCCGAGTGGGAGGACGAGACGCTGCCGGACGAGATGACCGCGGCTGCGAGGATCGAGCGGCTCGACCGGCGCATCGAGTCGTTCCTGACACCCGACGACCGCGACCGGTGGCGCACGCTGCGCGCGAACACCGACAGGGCCGTGCCGTTCGGGCAGCTGCAGGAGATCGTGACGTGGATGGTGGAGATGCAGACCGCGCGCCCTACGCTGACGCCCTCGGCCTCGGCCGGTGGGCGTGGGAGCAGCGGAGCCTCATCTTCGGCCAGGTCACGCTCGCAGGAGGCAGTCCCGGCCTGATGACGCTCATGGAGTTCCTGGACGCGGCGTACGCGATCACCGTGCAGGAGGCGGTGAGGCTCGGCGTGCCGCTCGTCGACGCGCTGGAGCGCACCGCGTCGATGGCAGCACGGTCGATGCACGCCGAGCCGCGCGCCAGGGTGGAGCCGGTCGAGGCGGCGAACGCGCAGTCGCTCAAGGCGCTGGAACGAATGATGGGAGGCGTCAGGCGTGGCTGAGCCGATCGACGTAGCGTTCGTCGAGGTCAGGCCAGACACCCGCGGGTTCGGAGCCGAGACGCGACGACAGCTGAGCCGCGAGCTGCGCGGCGTCGAGCAGGACATCGGCATCGGTGGCAGCGGGGCGGCACGTCGCGGCACGCTCGGTGAGACGCTGCTCGGCACCGCCATCGGAGCTGACCTCGGGATCAAGGCATCCGAGAAGGACATCGCGAAGCTCGGCTCGACGTCCGCTGCCACCGCGAAGTCGACCGGCCAGCTGTCGTCGGCGCTCAGCGTGATGGGCGGAACCGCCGCCAGGGCAGGACAGGCGACACGTGTCGCTGGTGTGGGAGGCGCAGCGATCGCCACGGCCGCGTTCCTGGCGGCACGCTCCGCCATCGCGTTCGAGGACTCGTTCGCCGGGGTGCGAAAGACGGTCGACGCGACGGAGCCGCAGCTCGCTCAGATGTCGCAGGAGCTGCTCGACCTGTCGACCGTCATCCCGGTCAACGTCAACGAGCTGAACAACCTCGCGAGCGCCGCCGGTCAGCTCGGCATCCAGACGGACGCGATCATCGCGTTCACCGACACCGTCGCGAAGCTCGGCGTCACCACCGACCTCACGTCCGACATCGCGGCGGACGCGCTCGCCCGGCTGGCGAACATCACGCAGCTGCCGCAGGACCAGTTCGACAACCTCGGCTCGACCATCGTCGCGCTAGGCAACAAGACGGCTTCGACCGAGTCGGAGATCGTGGACTTCGGGCTTCGCATCTCGGGTGCAGGGAACCAGATCGGGCTGACGCAGGACCAGATCCTGTCGTTCGGTGCGGCGCTCGCGTCGCTCGGCCTGAACGCTGAGGCCGGTGGCTCGGCCATCTCGACGACGTTCATCCGGATCGCGTCGGACGTGGCGAAGGGCGGCGAGCGCCTCAACACGTTCGCACGTGTGGCGGGGATGTCGGCCGACGAGTTCTCGAAGAAGTGGCGGACCGACCCTGCGAACGCGATCGTCGCGTTCCTGCGCGGGCTGAGCCAGGTGAACGATCAGGGCGGCAACGTGTTCGCGACGCTGGAGGAGCTGGGCCTCGGAGGCATCCGTGTCCGTGACACGCTGCTGCGTGCTGCCGGTGCCGGTGACCTGCTCTCCGAGGCGCTCCGCATCGGCAACACCGCCTGGAAGGACAACAACGCGCTACAGCGTGAGGCGGCGATCCGGTTCGACACGACGAAGTCGCGGCTGATCGACGTGAAGAACGAGGCGAACGCGCTCGCGGTCGAGCTGGGCACGGTGCTGCTCCCGGCAGTCAACGCGCTGGCCGGTGGTTTCGAGGTCCTGTTCAAGGGCACGAGGATCGGGGTGCGTGCCCTCAAGGGTCTGTTCACCGGGGACGAGTTCGACCCGGCGACCGCGAACGTCGAGGAGTTCGCGAAGGAGATCGCGAAGGCGCAGGAGGAGCTGGACTTCTTCTCCAACAACAGCGGGTTCGAGTCGCTGGTCGCGTCGCAGAAGGCAGAGGTCGAGGCGCTAGAGGACCAGCTGGTCAAGATGGCTGCCGCGCTCGACGGTGCTGGCAAGATCGACCAGGCGTTCGCGGGGTTCGCCGCTGCGAGCGCCGACATCGAGCGCGTGATGGAGGACGGTCTGATCACGCCGATGGAGCGCGCCGAGCTGAAGACGACGTCGCTGGGCAGGGCGTTCGTGAGGATGCTCGACGGGATCGGGAACGAGACGCGTGGCGGCATCCTCGACGCGGTCGCTGCGGCGGGGACGGTCGGCACCAGGCTGGGCGAGGCGCTCGCGACGGCGATCCGCAACCAGCGGGCGAACGTCCGCAACGCGGTGCTGGACACGGTGACCGGGCTGCAGGGCCAGACCGCCGGGTTCGGCGAGCAGTTCGACATCGCGACCGCGGCCGGTGACGAGCAGGGCCAGCTGGCGGCTCTGAAGCAGCAGGCGAAGCGGCAGCAGCAGATCATCGACCGTGTCAACAAGGCGTCAGGCGGCGACCCGACCGGCGATCTGCTGAAGGCACGGCGGCAGGCGCAGTCGAACCTCGCGTCGCTGACCCAGCAGATCAAGTCGATCGAGGACTCGATCCAGGCGGAGAAGGACCAGGAGAAGGCTGACCGCGAGGCGCGCGACAAGAAGGAGGCCGACGACGCCGCCGAACGTGTGAGGAAGGCGAACCAGAACGCGCTGTCGATCCGCAACACGAACGTCGAGCTGGCACGGCTCACGACCGACCGCGTCGACGACGACCGCATCGCGTACGGCTCGCTGATCAAGGAGCTGCGCCGACAGCTCGCGATCGTGGGTGCCGCGTCCGCGGAGGGCCGGTCGCTGCTGCTGCAGATCAAGCAGGCGAAGGGCGAGCTGGCGGACGCGCTGACCGAGAACGCCGACGCCGAGGTGCAGGCGCGCGAGGAGTTCCTGCGCGACCAGCTAACGCTCGCGCAACTGACGGGCGGCACCGGGGAGAAGGCGCTCAAGCGGCTGGAGACGTTCTACGAGAAGCAGGTGGCGGCGTCGAAGGCGGGAAGCGTCGCGAGGCGCAAGTGGCGGATCGAGCTGGAGCGCGTCCGTAAGGAGCTGCGCGACATCGCCGACGAGGAAGGCAAGACGACCGGCACGGCGAAGGCGCTGCAGCCCGGCAAGATGTTCTTCGAGTTCATGCAGACGCAGCAGGGGTTCGTGTCGAACCTGCTCAGCAACCTGATCCCGTCCGGCTCGACCGCCGGGCTGGTCGGCGGCACGGCGTTTCCCGGTGGCTCGTCGAGCGGCGTCAGCCCGTCGGACGCGCTCGTGGACCTGGAGGCCGAGCGTGCCGCCAGGGGGCCGCGCGCGGCGATGGTGACGGCCGGGGTGACGGGTGACGGACGCAAGGGCATGACGACCGGGCAGGCGCAGACGCTGATCAGCCTGAACCGGCAGATGCTCGTGGTGCTGAAGGACGTGCATCGCGGGACGGGCCACCCGGAGTCGCGGGCAGCGTCGATCGCGGCGAAGGCGAGCATGGACTACGGCGTATGACCGACATCGCTGTCACCCACACGATGACGACGCCTGGCGGCACGATCGTCTTCAACGACGGCAGCCTTGACCAGTTCTACCTCAACGCCATCCCGGGCCTCGGTGGCACACGGGCGCGCGTGCCGGTCGACAAGGTGCCGTTCGGCCACGGCGCGACCGTGCATCCGTCGTGGAAGGCTGAGCGTCACTTCGCACCGGAGGGCAGCCTGCTGATCCAGTCGACGCGGGTGATGGACGAGATCGTCCAGATCCGCAACACGATGGAGGCGCAGCTGTACGCGGCCGTCGAGTCGCTGATCGGCGGCGCGACAGGCACGTGGGCGTGGACGCCTCAAGGGCAGGCGGCGAGGTCGCTGACGATCGTGCGGGACGAGGAAGGCATCCAGTGGACGCACGTCGACAACTACCAGGTCCTCGACTTCGTGTTCTTCCTGATCGCGGCCGACCCGGACTGGTGAGCCTGTGGCGACGCCCACGGTGCTGATCGACGGGGTCGAGATCAACGCGGTCGAGGGGTCGGTGTCGCCTCGGCTGAGCCGTCCGTGCGCGGCGATGGCGAAGGTGCCGTACTTCGACGCGGTCGGCGACCCGGAGACGGACCCGATGAAGATGAAGGTCTACATGGACGACGACATGGTGTTCCACGGCCGGGTGATGCAGGACGAGACGGACATGGGCGAGGACACCGGTTACGTCGCGTACCAGTCGCTCAGCCCGATCGAGATATGGTCGTGGCGCCCGGCGCGCGACCCGGACGGCGACATGTCGATGCCGACGTTCCTGACCGACATCGGGACGGCACCGCAGGTGATGGAGTCGATCCTGGAGGCGTCCGAGAACACGGCGCTGATCCCGTCGAAGGCGGAGGGACCGCTCGGCCACCAGATCGGGTCGTTCGCAGGTGGCGGCGCGTGGGTGGCAGGAGCGCCGACGGACTGGCCCATGACGATCGCGGAGATCGCGAGCCTGCTCGTGTCGACCGGCCAGCTCGACCTCGTCGAGACGTTCCTGGACGACGGCACGAACATGAGCCGCGTCGACGGCTACAACGGCAACTATGGAACCGACCTGACGGGCAGCGTCGCGTTCGAGTACGGCATGGGCGCCTACAACGTGCGGAGGCTCCGGTGGATGCGTGACCGCGGCAACGAGATGAACAAGCTGTGGACGTACCTCGGGCCGCGCGTGCAGACCGCTGGCGACCCTGCCGGTGACCAGCACTGGCGCGCGAACATCACCGGCACCGACAGCGGCCTCTCCGACCCGCCACGGTCGGCGGTGCTGGCACGCAGGGCGCTGTCGCAGGCACGTGTCGGTGTCCGGATGGAGGTGCAGATCCACGACGCGCTCGCCGAGGACGAGGGCGAATGGTTCGGCGTCGAGCGCGAGCTGTACCGGTGGCTGTGGCTCGCCGAGTCGTGGGCCAGGTCGGTGCCGCGCACCCTGATCCACTCAGAGCTTGTCAGGGGCACCCAGATCGGCACGTTCGGCATCGGCGACCTCGTGGCCGTCCGCTGCACCAGCGACGTGCGAGGAGGCTTCTCAGGCGCGCAGAGGGTGTACGACTACACGATGGCGTGGGACGCCGACAGCGTCGTGTCGATCACGGACGTGCAGACGTCGCCGGACAACGAGGGGTTCTCGTCGTGACACGTCCGGTGCAGGACCCGACGGTCCACCGGGAGCTGCAGCGGCACGGCTACCAGACGAGGCAGCTCCTGCGCCGTCCGGTCACGGTCGCGCGGAGCGTCGAGGTGATGATCAAGTGCATCCGCGACACGCAGACCCTCGTCGTCGGTGACGCGCTCGTCACGTTCCCGTACACGACCGACATGGACGGCATGTGCCTCAAGCAGGCAGAGGCGTACGTGTACGACGAGTCGACCTCCGGGGACATCGAGATCCAGGTGCGCCGGTCGAACGCGGCGGACATGCTGACCGTCCCCATCACGATCGAGGAGGCCGACCGGTACAGCGTGAACGCCGCCGTTCAGCCCGTCGTCGACGAGTCGGTGGTCGGCTACTCGGGCGTCAACTACGTGGCGATCGACATCGACGCCGCAGGCGCGGACGCGACCGGCCTCGTCGTCGCTCTGTGGTTCGGGCTGCCCGTTGCCTGACGTCGCGGTCATCAAGGCGGTCGCGCCGACCTCCACAGGCACGCAGGAGATCGACACCGGACTCGGCGACCAGCTGTCCGCGCTCTACATCGCAGCCGCCGGTCCGGGCGACGTGGAGGGCGAGGTGGTGCCGGGACGCTGGGGGTCGCGCGGCCTGTGCGACGCGGCGCTCGCGCAGCACGTCATCTCGTGGGCGTTCCCGTACGACGAGGACGACGTGCGCTCCGGGGAGGGCACGAAGGCGGACGACTACGTCATCCACGTGATCGGTGACATGGACTCCGGGGTCGACCAGCCGAACACGACGCTGGCGCGCGCGGCCGTGACGGCGCTGAACGGTGACGGCACGCTGGAGCTGGACTGGGACACGGTCAGCGGCGACGCGTTCCCGTTCGTGATCGTCGCGTTCTCCGACCTGGCGAACGCGGAGCTGCACTCGGTGACGCTGCCAACGACGATCGCGTCACCGTTGGCGGAGGAGATCGGGTTCGACCCGACGCTCGCGATCTTCCTGCACGAGTACGAGGACGGAGGCGTCGACTACACCGAGTGGAACGACGGATGGTTCGTGCGCGACCCGTCCGGAGACACGCCGCCAGCCTCAGACCTGTACGCCTCGATCCTGCAAGCGGTGTGGGACGAGGCCGGGGAGCAGAGCGCCAGCACGATGACGACTGCTCCGCTCGCGCGGCAGCTGACGCGCGGAGGGTCGCCGGACGACTACGACCGGTGGAGCGTCGAGCTGCGCGACAACGGCCTCGACATCACGAAGACGCTCGACGACGGTGGCACAGGCCCGACCGTTGTGTACCTGGCGATCGACTCGCTCGACTGCGACATTGCCGACGACGCTGGTGTGATCGAGACGGGCAGGTACATCCAGCTCTCGCGTGTCGCTGCGGCGGCGATGGTCGCCGTCGCCGACGGGGAGATCGAGGGCAATAGCACGCCAGGTGACACGGCGAACTTCGCTCACGAGTCCGTCGGTGCTGTCGACAGGTTCGGCGAGCAGCACGGCGTCGGCGGCACGTCCAAGATGTACCCGTTCATCAGCGGCTGGACCGACGTCGACGACGGCGCGTTCTCCGAATCGTGGTACCAAGTCGACCGGCTGTGGATGGAGACGCGTCCGCGAGTCACAGCGCACGACGGCGCTGGAAGCTACGGCATCAAGGGCCGCTACATCACGGCGACGATCGACTGGGACGACCCTGGCGATCCGAACGTGTCGACGGCCGTCGTCGAGCGGCGCAACGCCGACGGCACGCTGTTCAACTCCGGGATGCTGACCGGCGCGATCGTCGTGATCGGCACCTACGCGCTGCCGGTCGCCGTGACCGAGGAGCCGTCGCTCAACTGGGACCCGGCGTGCGAGACGTTCTGGGTGACGTTCAAGGCGAGCGTCAACCCGAACCAGCGCGAGGCCGACGTGAGCTTCGAGTGGGGCGCCACGATCGCGTACGGAAACGTCGCTGGCCCGTACGCGATCACAAACCCGGGAGGAGGAACGCAAGGTCACCGCTGGCCGGTGATGCGTCCGGCGTGGAAGAATCTCGGCGACCCGGTCGGCAACGTGCCGGACACGCCGTCGCAGCATCTCGGGTACACGCCACCGGCAGCATGGTCGGTGATCGACCCGTCACCGGAGAGCCAGGCGTGGACGGTCGGCAACACGTACCACTACCGCGTCAAGATCGAGACGGACAACGGGGTCGCCTACGGCGACGACGTCGAGTTCGTGATCCCGGCGTGCGAGGAGTTCGTGCCGATCATCCTCCGGTACGCGGTCGCGTGATAGGGTCGCCCGCGTGAACGTGTACGAGTCGTTCGCCGACGCGCCACTGGAGGAGCAGGACCCCGCGGCGGACGGGAACGACAAGCACGCCGGTCTGGTGCTCGCTTCCGAGCGCCGCGGGCTGATGTCGGTGCAGGACGCGCCGTCGGCCCGTGTGCTGGTGGTGCCGTTCGTGCCGATGAGCGAGGGCGACCGCGGAGACGCCGTGTACGGGCTGAAACGGGCGCACGCGAGGTTCCGAGGGAACGGCCGTCTGATGGTCCTGATGGCCGCGGGGCCGCAGCAGCGGCGCACGTGGGGCGAGCCGTTCACCCGTGACCTGCGCGAGACGCAGAGGCGCCTCGGGGTGCCGGTCACCGGCAGGTACGACCGGCTGACGTGGAAGGCGCTGGCGCCGTGGTTCGACGCTCTCGCGATCGAGCTGTCGACGCCGCAGAAGCCACGCCGTGACCCGCGGCTCGGGAAGCAGCTCGCGTGGCATCAGGCGCTCTACAACCGGCGGGCGGCGGTCGCGTACTCGCAGCACCGGCCGTCGCAGCTCGGGCGCCCGGAACGGATCGACCGTGCCGACTGCTCCGGGTCGGTGAGCGGCGGCTGCGACTGGGCGGGCATCCTGCCGCACGTGAACTGGCGCTACCAGAACACCGACACGCAGATCCTGATGGGACTGCCGGTGACGCACCTCCGGGACGCGCTGCCGGGCGACGTCGTGCTGTACGGCCGCGGTCGTGACCCGTCTCACGTGGCGCTGTACCTCGGCGGCGGACGGGTGTGGTCGTTCGGGTCGTACCCGATCAAGCTGCTGGCGGTCGACTACCGGACTGACCGCATCGCGATCCGCCGGTTCGTTCCATAGCGGACGGCGAGCTGCGCGCTGCCGCTCCCCATACCATTGAGGGGGTGAGCCGTCACCCGTTCCACTGTCGCCACCGGAGGCGATGTTGAGTGACCCGGGAGGGTTCCCGAACGGGAACACGCTCGCGTACCGGCTCGCCGAAGCCGAGCGCGACATCCGTCGCATCGAGGAGGACAACCTGGCCCGCTACAACGAGCTGCGCAAGTCGCTGGTCACCGAGACGCACGATCTGGCCCGCAAGGTCGACAGGCTGATGTGGGCGATCGTGACCGCGTGCATCACCGTGACGGTCGCGATGATCGTGTACGTCGCGACCCTGCCTCCTTCGTGACGGTCGTGCGTGGGTTCCGTCTGGTGCGGCTCGCGTGGGCGGCGCTCGCGGTGATGAGCGTGACGGTGATCACGACGCTGGTGACGGTCGCCGTGTACGAGCAGGCAGCGGCGACCGAGCGGGAGGCGCTGATCGAGTTCGCCTGCACCGCCGTCGAGATCCAGACGCACGCGGCCACCCCGGTCGCCGCCGAGTACCGCGACCAGTTCAACGCGATCCTCGACCGCATGGGCGAGGACCCCTGCACGACGACAAGGAGGGAACCATGAGAGTGATCCTGTCCGCCGCCGGGCGGGCGTTCCTGCGGGACGCGGCGGTCGCGTTCCTCGCGCTCGCGACCGGCATCCTGACCGCACCGAACGAAGCGCAGGCGCTCGCGCTCGCCGGGGCAGCGTCCATCGCAGCCGTCTCAGCAGGGCTACGCGCGGTCCGGGTGTTCGTGCCCGGCCTGTCGGCCGAGCTGGCGAAACGTCTCGGCCTCGCAGGCACCGAGGTCGTGCTGACGGTCATCACGACGTTCGTCGCCGGTGTGGTCGCCGTCGGGCTGGAGGTGCTGTCCGCGCCGAGCCTCGACGCCGCGAAGACGGCTGCGTTCGCGGCCACGCTCGCGGTCGGCACCGGCATCGTCCGGGCGCTGCAGGCGTGGCTCACTCCCGGCGAGGCACCAGGCGTCGGCGGCGGCATCGTGGTTCCCGCTCAGCCCGTCGCATCGGCGAGCCTGCCGACCGTCAGGTAGCTCGCCGCACGCGTCCTGGCGGTGACCGCAGCCTCCCGCCGGGGCATAGGGGCCGGACAGGCGCCGCCCGTCGTTCTCCTCCCGGGCGGCGCCGTCCCGGCCCTCACGACTTTCGAGATCGGTGTTGACATCCCCGCGAGAATCCTGTAGATTACGGGGTGCCAAGCAAACGACTCCCGAGGAGGAGACAAGTGCCCACCACGTACCAGCAACTCTCGACCGGCCGGATCGGATACCGCATCACCTGCGGCCAGTGCGACGCCATCATCGAGGCCGACCAGATCGGCCCGGACGCGCTGAACGAGGCTGGCGGACGTGTCACCGACACGATCCGGTTCCTGCGGGGACCCTGGCGGTTCCACTCCGAGTGCCGCGAGTGCGAGCGGGCACGCGGACGCCGCGCACGTGGAGCCGCCCAGGCACGCAGCCGCAGCCGCGCACGGGTGCCGGGCACGGTGCTCGGGCTGGCCCGCCGGTTCGGCGTCGAGTTCGAGTGCATCGTCCCGCGCAGCGTCGACCGGTACACGATCACGAACGCGCTGGAGGCGGCGGGCCTGAGCGGCTGGCGCGCGAAGGGCGACGGCAGCCTGATGGCGATGGGAGCCGGTCACGGCATCGAGGTCGTGTCCCCGATCCTCCAGGGCGAGCAGGGCGTCGAGGCGATCCGCGTCGCGACCCGCGTCCTCCGGGAGCTGGGCGCCACGGTGAACCGGACGTGCGGCACGCACATCCACCACGAGGCGCGCGACCTTACCGTCCAGAACATCAAGGACTCGGTGAAGGCGTGGGCGACGAACCAGCACCTGATCGACGGGCTGGTCGCCCCGAGCCGCCGCAACGGCAGCAACACCTACTGCCGCCACCTCGACAGCAGCGACCTGGCCCGCGTCGAGAGCTGCACGACCCTGAACCAGCTGCGGAGCGGGTTCGCCCGGTACCGCACGCTCAACCTCGACGCGTACGGCCGGTACGGCACCATCGAGATCCGGCAGCACCAGGGCACCCTCGACGCCGAGAAGGTCATCTCGTGGCTGCGGTTCGGCCAGGCGATCCTCGACCGGACGATCGAGGCGCCCGCCACGACCGCCACCCGGTACGAGACGGTGCGCGAGTTCCTCGCGGGCCTCGGTGAGCGGCTCGACGAGACGGCCCAGACGTTCCTGCTCGGCAGGGCCGTCCAGTTCAACGCGGTGCGGGTCTGAGGCCCGCACCGCACGGAAGGAGCAACGACATGCCGACGGTGATCTGGAGCAACGGGAAGGTCGACCAGGCCGAGACGTGGGAGCAGCTTGAGACGCTCATCCGTCTCGACCAGTGGTCGGGCATGGACCCCGAGGAGTTCCGCGAGGAGATGGCGAAGCGGGCGTACCGCTGGTCCGGCCTCCGGATCGACCGAGGGCTGACGGCCGAGGACTTCTTCGCCGAGCTGGCCGCGGCGTACCTCATCGAGATCGTCAACGACTACGGGAAGGAGAGCTGACATGTGCGGGATCGCTGGCATTCACCGGAGGACCGACAGGCCGCTGCGCCGGGTCGGGAAGCTCGCGGACGAGCTGCTGCTCGGCATCGAGAACCGCGGGCGCGACTCCACGGGGTACCTTGCGCTGCACGACGACGGCACCGTCCAGATCGACAAGGAGCCGGTGACGGCGCGGAAGTTCACCCGGTCGCGCGCCCTGTTCGGCGAGGGCGCCCGGACGCTGCTGCTGCACACCAGGTACGCGACGAAGGGCGCCGTCAACCGGCGCAACGCGCACCCGGTCGTGAGCGGCCCGATCGCGGCCGTCCACAACGGCACCATCTACAACGACGACCACGTGTTCCGGGTCACCGGGGTCGAGCGCACCGCGCAGGTCGACTCGGAGGCGATCCCGGCGGTCGTCCGGGCCGTCGGGTGGGACCAGGCGGCGGACGCGCTCGCGACGCTGATGGGCGGCGCCGCGACCGCGATCGTCGACGTCACCCGGCCGCGCGAGGTCATCCTGGCCCGGCTGCGCAGCTACCCGCTCGTGATGCTCGTCACCGACGACCTCGTCGTGTGGGCGTCGACCGAGATGGCGATCCGGGCCGCGTGGCGGATCACGTACGGCACCCAGCCGAAGGGCGAGTGGATCAACGTGCCCGAGTTCACGCTGATCCGGGTGAACGGCAACCTGACGACCGAGACGATCGAGGACCTGTCGCCGCCGAAGCCGAAGGTGCAGCCGCGCCCGTGGACGCGCACGGTGTACGGGTCGGGCCACACGACGACCGGGTCGGCGCCGATGTCGAAGCGGCAGCGCAAGCGGGCACGCCGCAACGGCGCGGTGAAGGCGAAGCAGCCGCGGCTGCCGCTCGTCGAGCCGTGGATGGAGGACGAGGTCAGCGCGGTGATGCGATGGACGGGCATGTCGCGGGCGGACGCGGAGGACGAGGTGTTCGGCGTCACGCTCGGCCACGAGGACGACCCGTGGGAGTCGCTCGACCACCTCGACCCGGACGGCACCGACCTGTGGGACGCGATGGTCGAGGATGACGACGACTTCGGGGCGTTCCTCAGCCTGTGACCACGAGGTCGCCGCGCGGGTTCGGGTTGACAAACCCGCGCGGCGACATGTAGATTACAGGGTGCCAATACGAAACGACTCCCGAGGAGGAGACGATGACCGACAGGCAGCGCAACTTCATCAGCAGGCTCGTCAGCGAGAAGGTCCTGCCCACCACGCCCGACGCGCACGGCAACGCCGACGCCGCGAAGGCCGCGTACGTGACCCGGCTCGTCGCGGGCGACGCGGCAGCCCCGAGCGTGCAGCAGGCGAGCGCGATCATCGAATGGCTGCTGGCGCTCCCGACGCGCGAGGGCGCCGCTCCCGCTGGCGGTAACGACATGCCGGACGTCGAGGCCGGGCGCTACGCGCTCGTCGAGGACGGCGTCGTCAAGTTCTACGTCGTCGACCGGCCGACCGACGGCAAGTGGGCCGGGTACACGTTCCTGTCGGCGCAAGCGTCCGACGAGAAGCACCCGATCCGCAACCGCGAGACGAAGCAGCGTGTGCTGGCAGCGATCGCGGCAGACCCGATGGGCGCGCTCACCCGGTACGGGATCGAGCTTGGCCGGTGCGGCGTGTGCGGCCGGACACTCACCGACGAGACGAGCCGCGCGGCGGGCATCGGCCCGGACTGCGCGGCGCGCCTCGGGGTCGACCGGATCGCACCTGCACCGCGCGTCCAGGAGACGCCGTCGGTGCTGTCGCCGAACCCGATGCCGGTGAGCGACGAGATCACCGGGGACATGTACGGGGCGTTCGCCGCGAGCGGCGCCCCGGCCGACCCGTCCTGCGCGATGACGTGGCGGGAGCGCAAGCAGGCGGTGCGCGAGCAGCAGGGCCGCGAGCGCCGCTCCACCGGCTACGACCCGTCGACGGCACCGATCCCCTACTAGGACGAGAGGAGAGAACGATGGCAGCACGCAACCAGGAGGGAACGGTGGCCACGGTCACCGGGCCGGGCGTCGAGGGGCGCCCGGTCGGCGGGAGCGTCGGCGCGGCGATCAGCTGCGCCCTGTTCTTCGCCACCAGGCCGGACGCGCCGGTTGGCACGTGGTACGTCCGCAACACCGAGGGCCGGGTCGTCGCGCAGATCGAGCGCGACGCCGACCGGCACGTGACAACGAGGGAGGTGGTGTGATGGACGAGCAGCGCACACCCGAGCGCGAGGACGTCGTGACCGACCTGACCAGGCTGACGCTGACCGCCGACACCGTCGTGATCGAGAGCGACGAGTTCGGCTGGGAGATGGTCGTCACGACCGACGAGGGGTACCGCATCCGGTTCAACGTTCACGGGTGCGCCGACGAGCTGGCCGAGCAGGCCAGGCAGATCGACCGGTGGAACGCCGAGGGGCGTGCCGCCGCCGCGTCGTATGTCGGTGTGCCGGGACGGCCGGTCGACATCGGCGACTGCGGCTACGACCTCGACGACCCGAAGCATCCGACGTGGCACGACCGCCACGCGGCAATCCACGACGACAGGGAGAAGGCGTAATGGCACGAACGATGACGAAGCTTGAGCGGGCCGAGCTGCTGCGCCCGCGTGTGTTGGACGCAGTGATGGACATGGGGCACGGTGATGTCGAGAAGGGCATCGACCGGTTCGTCGATCACGCGTTGTGGTGCGCGAAGCGGCTTGAGATGCGCGTGTGGAAGCCGCTCGGCGGGAGCGACGGCATGAAGCGTTCGGCCCGCTGGTCGCTCCTGACGTTCCTCCGGATGCACGAGAAGAAGTACGCCGGGTGGGACACCGCGCACGCGACGAACGTCCACTGGATCCAGGACGTGTGGGAGGTCGCGTGCGACGACTGGTTCCGGGTGAAGCCGGTGAAGGTCGAGGGCACCGACGACGGCACGGCGCGGGAGATGGCCGAGTGGGGCGACACGTCCCCGGACGCGCTGCGCGTGATCGTGGGCGTGCCCGACAGGAAGCTGTCGGCCCACATCCTCGACGCGCACGTGAGCCGCGACAGCGACCGGATGCTGGCGCTGCTCGCCGAGATGGAGGAGGCAGGGCTGTGACCGACGGTGCGGTGGTGGTGTTCGCGGCGATCTTCGGGCTGCTGGTCGCGTGGCTGGTCGCATCTGCTGTCGGGGCGCAGGTGCGTCGCCGTCTCTACCGAGAGCGCAGGGCCGGGCGGCGCGAAGCGATGAGATGGCGGACGTGACCGGCTACTCGGACGCTGTGCGCATCTTCGTGAGCGACCACGCGATGTGGAGGGCCGCGGAGAGGTTCCCGTGGTTCGACACGGTGCTGATCGAGAAGGAGGTGAGGGAGGCGCTGGCCGCAGGTCGCATCGTGACCGACAGGCGGCTCCTCGGCCTCGCCGCTGGGAGCCTCCCGGAGTCGCTGTACGTGGCGACTCCTGGAGGTGAACGCGTGTACGCGGTCAGGTTCGACCGCGACGGCCACGACAGGTTCGTGGTGACGACGACGATGCGGCCCGAGCGGCCGATCAGACAGGAGGAGCGATGAACACGGTGTCGGTGATCGGACGGCTGGCGAAGGACCCGGAACTGCGGCACACCCCGGCCGGGATGGCGGTGTGCGAGCTACGGATCGCGGTGGACCGCGCCGGGCCGAAGGGCGGCGACGGCACGTACGGGCCGGGCTGGTTCTCGGTGACGCTGTGGGACAAGCAGGCCGAGAACGCAGCGATGTACCTCGTGAAGGGCCAGCAGGTCGGAGTGTCCGGCGAGCTGCGCTACCACGAGTGGGAGACGGACGACGGGCAGAAGCGGTCGAAGGTCGACATCAACGCCCGATGGGTCGACTTCCTGGCGCGGGCGGGAGAGGGACGCGGAGACGCCGCGGCCTCGCGCGCGGACGACTTCCCGACGTCGTCGCAGGGTGACGACATCCCGTTCTGAGGTACCATCGCCGTGAGGACAACGCACCTACGACTCCCGAGGAGGAGACACATGAGCGAGATCGAGTGGGACGGGGCGCCACGCGTCATCGGCGAGCGGTTCCGCGTGTACCGGTTGCGCGACGGAGAGCTGGACCTCCTCGCGACGACGCCGACGCCGGAGGGCGCTCAGCTCACCGTCGTGACGCTGTTCGGCGAAGGAGAGTTCGGCCCGGCCGACGCGGTCGGCGTGCTGGACGCGCTGCCGTCTGGCCGCGAGGAGGACCAGCCCGGAGTGTGGGTCGTGAACCCGTGGGACGCTCCGAGCGCGATGTTCGGAGGTGCGTCATGACCGTGACCGAGTGGCTGTCGGTCGCCAGCGCGTCGGCACGTCTGCCGGGCTACTCGTGGACGGTGACGGACGGGCGCGGCTGGCTGCTCGCGATCACCGCAACGAGGGAGGAGGCTGACGATGCGATGGAGGCCGCAACCGGCATCTTCGGGTCGGAGGCGGCACCGTTGACCGCGAGGGCGGTCACCTACGAGGAGTGGCGGCGCGTGACGGACGAGAGCGTGCCGCTGCTAAACCCCGAGCTGTGGAGGAGATCATGACGACGATGCTGGGGCGCGTGCGCGCCGAGGAGACGCACGACCTGAGCGACCTGGCCGCGAGGCTGATCGCTCAGCAGGAGACGAAGCGGGACTACGTGGTCGACACGAGGCGCATGTCGTTCGGGTCGGACCAGGACGGGTCGACGCTCACGTGGGACGTGCCAGCGGGCGCGGCCCTGATGGACGACGGCGAGACGCCGGGGTCGGCGAGCGCGACGGTGAGCGACCTGGCTCATCGGCAGATCGCGCAGCGGCTCGGCATCCCGATCCGCTACTACGACCGGATGCGGACGGACGCGCCTGTGCTGCTCGACGGGAACGTGCGGCACTGGTTCTACGAGAAGCCCGAGCGCAGGATGCTCCGCACGATGGACGGCAGGGTGCGGGCGTTCCTGTCGGACCGCTACCGCAGGCTCGACAACCTCGACCTGATGGAGCAGTCGGTGATCCCGACGTTCGAGCGGTTCGCCGGGGAGCTGACGTTCCACGCGGCGGCGCTGACCGCGGAGCGGCTGCACGTGCGGGCGCTCCTCCCGCGACTGGAGCGCGAGGTGCGCGTCGGTGACGCGGTGCAGGCCGGGGTCGAGATCCGCAACAGCGAGGTCGGCCTGGGCGCGCTCACGGTCACGCCGTTCGTGTGGCGGCTGATCTGCCTGAACGGCATGGTCGCGTCGGACCGGTCGCTGAGCCGCTACCACGTCGGCAGGGTGCAGGAGGAGACGGCGTACGCGATCTACCAGGACGACACGATGGCAGCGGACGATGCCGCGTTCTTCCTCAAGGTGCGCGACGCGATCGGCGCGGCGCTCGACGAGGTCACGTTCGACCAGATCGTCGCCGAGATGCGGGCGGCTGCGACCGGCACGCCGGTCGAGAACCCGGTGGCGACGACCGAGATGCTGGCGCAGCGGTACACGCTCGTCGAGGACGAACAGGCGAGCGTGCTGCGGTACCTCGCGTCCGGTGGCGACCTGTCCCGGTGGGGCGTCGCGAACGCGCTGACGGCGACGGCGAAGCACGCCGTCACGTTCGACCGGCAGCGCGACCTGGAGGCTGCGGGCGGCGACCTCGTCGCGATGCCCGAGCAGGAGTGGGCCGCGGTCGCGGTCCGCTGACGGCCCGCTGACGGCCGGTGGGAGCGGGAACCTCCCACCGGCCAGAGGCGGCAACCTGGAGGAGGAGACGATGACGGAGATGACGCACGAGGCTGCGGCGGCGCTGCGAGCGCCGTTCCCGGCCGAGGCGATCGGCAAGCTGCCGAAGCCGAAGAAGAAGGACAACCCGAAGGGCAGGTGCGACGAGTGCGGCGGCTACCACGGTCTGCCTGCCGTCCACCTCGACTACGTGGGGCACGCCGCGACGACCGACCGGCTGCTGCAGGTCGACCCGTGCTGGACGTGGGAGCCGATGGTGGTCGGGCCGAACGGAGAGCCGCTGATCGTGAACGGCGGGCTGTGGATCAACCTGACGGTGTGCGGCGTCACCCGGCCGGGGTTCGGCGACGCGACCGGCTCGGGCGGCATGAAGGAGATGATCGGCGACGCGATCCGGAACGCGGCGATGCGGTTCGGCGTGGCGCTCGACCTGTGGTCGAAGCAGGACCTGCACGACATGGCCCACCCGGAGGAGCCGCAGGAAGGGCGCCGTACGGCCACAGGAGCGACGGACACGCGCAGAGCGTTCGATCCCGCCGTAGACCTCATGGACGGCGCGATCACCGGCAGGGACGCAGCGAAGCGTCTCGGCGAGGCGATGCTGGGGATCGACCCGACGGTCGACTGGCAGGCGACGGTCGCTGAGGCGACGTGGCGGACGTTCGGGAAGGTGCGCGACGACCTGGACGCCAACGAGACGCGCGAGTTCTGGACGCGCCTGTCGAACGCGGTCGCCAGGGTGCAGGAGACGGCCGGGACGGACGGGTTCCCGCCGCCGGACGACACGGTGCTGTCCGAGGCGTTCGTGTGGGCGTTCGGCCTGACCGGCGAGTTCCTGGTGACGCTGAACGAGACGGTCGCGGTCGCGGAGCAGGCGATCGCGGAGGAGGCGGCACGGGCCGCGAGCGGTGATACTGTCGGGGAACCTGCCCCGCAGGAGGGCGGCGACGAGACGAAGGGAGACGACGATGCCAACGACCAGACCGGCACGGCCGCTGACGCCGACTGAGCGGCGCACGGTCGACCTGATCGCCGAGGGTCTGACGACCGAGGAGATCGCGGAGCGCGAGGGCGTGTCGCGGTACACGGTGCGTGACCGCATCCGGCGCATCCGTGCGCTCGTGAACGACGGAGGCGGCACGATGCTCGACCTGCCGGAAGCCGCGCGCGACCGGCTGTGGTCGCGGGTCGGAACGTAAGACGACCGGCCGGGGTGTAGTGTCGTCACCCCTGACGACCCCCGGCCGGTCTAGCCCAGCGCCACCCTCCACAACGAGAGGAGCGACCACGTCCCCCAACCTGAGAGGAACGACGACATGAACGCTACCGCATCGCATCGGACGGACGCGGCATGAGCTTCCAGCTGATGGCGTGGGCGTCGGAGCAGACGACCGGCAGCCCGACCCGCAAGGCGGTGCTGCTGGCGCTCGCGAACGCGGCGAACCACCACACCGGAGAGTGCTTCCCGGCCGTCGAGCGCATCTGCGAGGAGACGGAGCTGGGTGACAGCGCCGTGCGGCGCGCGCTCGCGGCGCTGGTCGAGCAAGGCTTGATCGGGCGGGCCAGACGCAGGCGCCAGGACGGGAGCCTAGGCACGTACACGTACACGTTCCCGCACGTCGAGCGCGCACCCGACCTACCGGTACCTGAGCCTGAACCACCGGTACGAGGGACCGGTGGACTACCGGTACGAGGGGCCGCGCGTAACCTGGAAGTTCCTAACCGACGTTCGGAACCTACGGTTCCTCACGTAGACGCGGGACGGCCCGCTGCCGTGATGGTGACCCGGCGAGGTTGGAAGGTCGACGGGCGCCAGGTCACCGAGCAGGAGGAGCAGCTGGCGCGCTCGGTGCTGGCTGAGTGGAACCGTGAGGCGCGGCAGTCGCTCGCCGCTCGGTCGTGGCTGGCGAAGATCGTGATGCGTCACCGCGAGCATCCCGAGCTGACCGTCGCCGATCACGCGGCGCTGATCCACCGGACGCTCGCCGAGCCGTGGTGGCGCGGCGCTGCGTCACCGTCGGTGCTGTACGGCAACGACGCGATCTTCGAGAGGGCGATGACGACGGCGAGCATGGCCGCACCGGCCGAGCGGGCGCTCGACATCGCCGAGGCTGCGATCAACGAGGCGAGGAGGCAGGCATGAGCATGGCGGCTGCGATCGCGATTCTGCGGGACGCGTACCCGCGGCAGGACTTCCCGGACAGGTCGGTGGCGCTGTACGCGCACGAGCTGGCCGACCTCGGCGACGACGAGGTCACGGCGGCGGTGCGGAGGCTGATCCGCCGGTCGGAGTGGCTGCCGTCGATCGCCGACATCCGTCGTGACGTGGCGGAGGCGCGCGCGCAGCTGCCGACGCCGGACGAGGCGTGGTCGCTCGCGACGACGGTGCCGCACCCCTGCCCGCTACCGCCAGCGGTAGTGGAGACGATCCGGGACATGGGCGGCTCGTGGAACCTGCGCTACTCCGACCGGCCGACGCAAGCACGACGCGAGTTCCTCCGGTCGTACGAGCTGCGCAGGGAGCGCACGCTGCTGGCGGTGATGGGCGGCGCCCCTGTCCCTCCGGTGGTGCTGATCGGCGCTCCGCGTCAGCCGCGGCTGCCGGAGTCGACGCGGATCAGGCCGCGCCCGCTGATGCGGCGCCTGTCGGCGAGGTGGGCAGGACGGGAGCTGGAGCCGCCGACGGACGAGGAGAAGCACGACGCTATCCGGGTGCTGGCGGACGGGATGCCGGACGGCGAACCCGACCCGCTGTACCTGGAGGCCGAGCGGGTGTTCGCCGAAGCGTCGTCCGATCAGGCGCGATAGACTGCCGGGAGCCGTGAGCAGCGTGCAGGTCGACATCAGGAACGTGCCGGACGCGATCGTGCTGGCCGTCGACGCGGACGCCCGCCAGCGAGGCGTGTCCCGCAACGACGTGATCGCCGAGACGGTCGCGCAACGGTACGGGCTGGACTGGAAGCCGTCCGGCTACCCGTACATGGAGGCCGACCTGAGCGACCACTGGAACCTGCGGCTGACCGCGACGATGCGTGACGCGCTGAAGGCGCACGCCCGCGCGATCGGCGGCACGATGACCGGGTGCGTGCTGCTGGCGCTCGGGTCGCGCTACGGGATCAGGGTGGGACCGCCGAGACGGCGCGGCAAGACGATGGACCCGCGTGTGGTCGCGGACGCCCGCGACAGGCACGCGAACGGCGAGAGCCTGCGGAAGCTCGCCGCCGAGTACCGGGTGGGACGGCGGCAGCTGACCGCCGCGATCCGCGCGTGAGCGCGGGAGGAGGAGAACCGATGGCCGCGAAGGACGAGGAGAAGCGCAAGACGACGTACGTGGTGCTGATCGGGATGCGCTACGACCGGAAGGTCGAGGTGGAGGCGTCGAACGCGGAGCAGGCGATCCGGATGGTCGCGAACGGCGCTCCCGGTTCGTACACGGCGACGCCGAAGCGGAGCCTGCACCACGTCGCAGGGACGTACGAGGAGGTGCCGCCGCCGTTCAAGCTGGTGCCGGTCGCGATGCCGCCCGACGATCAGCTGGACATCACCGAGGCGATGCCGGACGGCCGGTCGGTCATGTCGCTGATCGGCGCTGCGGAGGACCCGTCGTGACCGCCACCGTCGAGGAGCGGTTCAACCCGGAGGCCGGGGAGGCGGTGGTCGTCGCGAGGCCGTCGCTGATCGACACGATGGAGCAGGCAGGGCTGGTGACCGCCACCAGCCTGTCGCTCGACCTGCCTGGCGGACGCGAGATCACGTACGACCAGTACGAGGCGCTCGGCCGGTACTTCGGCTCGATGAACCGGTCGTGTTCGTGGTGGATCGGCGACTGGCTGCTGTTCGGCGAGGGCACGTTCGGCGAGCGGTGGGCGCAGGCCGCGACGCACACGGGGCTGGCCGAGCAGACCCTGTCGAACCGGATGACGGTGTGCCGCCACGTGCCGCCGTCGCGGCGGCGGGCGTCGCTGCCGTTCGCCGTCCACGCCGAGGTCGCGTCGCTCCCGGCTCGCGAGCAGAAGGTGTGGCTCGACCGGGCGGAACGGCACGGGTGGACCCGGGCGGAGCTGCGCAAGGAGATGAAGGCGACCCGCGTCGACACGAAGCCGCTGCCACCGGCAGGCGAGCCGCTGCCACCGGAGCAGGTGCTTGAGGCGGCGCGGCAGGTGATCGGGTCGGCGCAGGAGTACGGGGACGACTGGCTCGTGCCGCGCGAGGCGATGGCCCGACTGGCAGCGGCGGTCGGGGCGGAGGACGAGTGACGTGGACGCGCTCGACCAGCTTCGGCGCGCCGCGGAAGCAGCCGGGCAGGACGTGGACGAGATGGAACGGCAGGCCGCTGACCCGTCCGTCATCCCCGACGACGATCACGAGCATCAGGTCCAGGTGCTGCAGGCCGAGCTGCGTCGGGCGCGCGGCCGTGACTGCGCGCAATGTGGCGCCACGATCCGCGCGAACGACGTCGGCCTGCTGATCGAGGTGACCGGCTGGCATCAGCCGCGCACGCAGGGCGGTCAGAACCACGTGCTGGGCCGTGTCGAGACGGGACGGCACATGTGCGGCGAGTGCGCCGCCAGGTTGAAGGCTGGGCTGTCGCCGCAGCAGGAGTCGCTGCTGTGAAGGGCCGCGACCTGCAGCGCGCGATCATCGACCTGGCCCGGACGCTCGGCTGGCGGGTGGCGCACACGCCTCCGATCCCGACGGAGCGCGGGTGGCGCACCGCGGTCGCGGCGGACGGCAAGGGCTTCCCGGACCTGCTGCTGTTGCGCGACCGCGTGATCGCCGCCGAGGTGAAGGGCACCCGGGACAGGCTGCGACCGGAGCAGGAGGAGTGGCTGACGGCGTTCCGGCTGGCAGGGTGCTGCGCGTACGTGTGGACGCCCGCCGAGTGGGCGGACGGCACGGTCGCGTCGACGCTGGCCGCTCGTGGCTGACCCGAAGCCCGAGCCGCGTGTCCGTGACCCCGAGCTGCTCCGGTCGCTGCACCGTCGGTGGAGCGAGTGCGCGCTGTGCGGGACCACGCGCGGCAGGCTGTCGCTGCATCACGTGCTGAAGCGTCCGCGCGACGACATGGAGGGCAACCTGGTGATGCTGTGCGGCGACGGCACGACCGGCTGCCACGGCAAGGTCGAGGCGCACGACACGGAGACGCTGAGGCTGCTGCGCGACCACATCGAGTGGTGCAGGGCCGACACGATCGACTACCTCGACTGGCGGCTCGGCAGCCTCGACCGAGCGGCCGACTGGCTCGACAGGATGGCGTGACGTGCCAACGCTGGTTATGGACATCGATGCAGTCACGATCAGCGCGACATTCGTCCGTGAGGCTCACATGGTCGCCAGGCGTTTCCCCGGCAACGATCGGCTCATCTTGCGGTTCGCGACCAGTGACGGTGACCGTCAGGAGTTCGCTCTCAACCTGTCCGTCGACGGGTTCGACCCCGACCTGCGGCAGGCATTAGCTGACGCCGCTGATCGGTGTCAGTTGTGAGGGTCGTCGGCGACCAGGTGTGGTGCCCGTGCGGAGAGCAGATGGCCGTCACCGTGGCGCGCAGGCTCGACGACGATGCGTGGTGGCTGTGGTGGTCGTGCCCGCTCGGTCACGTGTCGTCGGCGCTCCCGGTACCGGCGTTGTCCGTCCTGGCGGATACGATTGGTCCAGTGATGCGAGATGGAGGCAACGGTCTACAACCGGCGGGCGTGGCGCGAGCTGCCCCGCGACGGCGACTGCGTCGTTAGCTGGCTGTTCGGCCAGGTCGTCGGCCCGTGCGCCGGGACGATGCACCGCCATCACGTCGATCCTCGTGACCCTGACTCGCGCTCGGTGCAGGTGTGCGCGTCTCATCACCCGTCGCTGCAGGCCGCGCTGCGCCGGATGATGCGCGGCCCTCGCGGCTGCCCGCACCGGCCTGGGACGCACCGGTACCCGTGGGCGCTGGAGGAGTGCGAGCGGAAGCACGCCGCCGCGTAGGTGTTGACATCCTCCCGACCGTCCTGTAGATTACGGGGTGCCAAAGCAATCGACTCCCGAGGAGGAGACATGCCCCGCAAGTCACAGGCGTACTACCGGATGGCAAACCAGGCGCATCAGCGCGGCGACCATCGGCTCGGCAATCACTGGGCGCGCCGCGCAGCGGAGTGCGAGCGCCGCGAGCAGAAGCGGAGCGCGTCATGAGCAACTACCCGGCAGGCGTCACGAACGCGACGATCGACGCGCTGTACGAGACAGAGGAGGACGAGCGGTACCGCGAGCGGTGCGAGGCGTGGCTGGCGTTCGACCGGCAGTGGTGGCGCCGGTACCTGTCGGCCGACTGCCCGATGCGCCGCAGCGCGCTCCTGGAGGCCCGGATGGACGAGGCGAAGGGCCTGCCCGGCTCGTACGACTTCCTGACGGTCAGCGACTACGCCGAGAACCTGCGGAGCGACACGATCCGGTGGGAGAGCATGAAAGCTCGGATGGGCGTCGAGCGGTCGCGGCGCGCGTTGGCCGACCGGGCGATGCGAACCCACGCCGACGTGGTCGCCGCCGCGATCGACATGCTGACGGGGAGGGCCGTCTGATGTTTACCGTCACGCACCTGCCGTCCGGCGACGTGGCCGAGGCCGACCTAGTCGCCGACGCCGAGTTCGCAGCCCGCACACTGCTCGATAACAACGACCGGGAGGGAGAGTGCAGCATCGTATGTCTGTGCTGCGGGATCGAGACGAGGTATGGCTACAACGGAGGCGGGTCGGTCGTCGTGACCGGGTTCCATCGGGAGACGAGGTATGGCTACAACGGAGACGGGTCGGTCGTCGTGACCGGGTTCCATCGGGGGTGTTAGTGATGCCGATGTGCCTAGGGTGTCTCGGCGAGGGCGGTCACGACCTGCGGGACGGTGACGCGCTGCTCGGCGAGTTCCTGCCGCCAGCCGTGGTCGAGGAGATCAAGCGGCTGCGCGGCGACGACTGGATGGGCTTCGCGACGTGCGACGAGTGCGATGGAACGGGTGTGATCTCGGACGAGCGGTACCGCGACATGATGGCGTCGGCGCGCGCGACGATCGACCAGATCGCGGCGCGCGTGGCTGAGGAGGGCCTGTGACACACATCCTGTACCGGTGGGACGACGTGCGCCACGCCTGCCTGCCTGGGTCGCGTCTGAACGTCGTCCTGATGACGGACGGCTACGAGTTCTCAGAGCGAGGCTGCGACGTCCGGTACGTGAACGGAGGCAGGGCGCTGCTCGTGTTCGAAGGTGAGAGGGACATCATCGACCAGATCGCCGCGGAGGCTCGCCCGGTGATGGCGCAGGTCGCGGACGACGACAGGAGGGCAGAGGGATGACGGAGACGTCGGTGGTGGGAGGGGCGGTCGAGGTTGGCGCGATCGCGATGCTACGGCTGCTGGCCGAGGCGCTGCGACGCAACGGCATCGCGAGCGTGACGCCGGACGACCTGGAGGACATGGCCGCGAAGTTCGAGACGGCAGCTGACAGCGTCGTGAGGGCGCTGCTGGCCGAGTCGCTCGGCACACCGGAGACGCACGGCTCGTGAGCGCGTGCCGCTCGTGCGGGGCGCCGGTCAGGTGGGAGCGCACCGCCGCCGGGAAGCCGATCCCGCTCGACCCCGAGCCGGTGCCGACCGGCAACCTCGCGTTCCGCGACGACGGCCGGGTGGTCGCGTGCCTGGAGGATGGCGGCTGGCCGCAGGACGCTCCCCGGTACGTGACCCACTTCGCCACGTGCCCGAACGCCGACCAGCATAGGAGGAACCGATGACCGACACGACACCGTTCGACGGTGCGCCACCGGCCGTGACGAGCGCCGAGGTGGCTCTGATCCCGCACAGCGGCGAGCTGATCGACCTGACCGACGCGGAGGCGTGCGCGGACGCGCTCGACGAGCTGGGACTGCTGACGCGCCAGCTGGCCGAGGTGCAGCGCGCGATCCGGGCGGCGCTGGTCGGCCACTCGCAGGTGCAGGGCGCCCGCACGTTCCGCGCCGGGACGCACACCGTCACGGTCGGACCGGATGAGGAGAAGTTGTACGACGCCGAGGCGATCGAGCGGGACCTGCGTGCCGCCGGGATGCCCGAGGAGCGTATCGCCGAGGTGGTGGTGCCGACCGTCACGCTGAAGGTCGACGCGGTGAAGGCGCGGCAGGCCGGTCGAGCGAACCCGGTGTACGCTGACGTGATCGACCGGCACACCACGATCCGGGAGAAGACACCGACGGTGACGGTGAAGCCGTGACCAGTCCCGCGACCCTGATCGCGGCGTTCCTGACGCTGCTGCTGCTCGCCTGCTACGCCGAGACGGGGAAGGCTCACCCGTGGCGTGGCGCTCCCGCCAGCGGTAAGCCTCACGACCGGGCGGCATGGCTCCAAGGAGCGGTGGCCTACCACCGGTACGTCGCGGAGAACGGCGGCGGCAGGCACCAGCTGTGGCACCGCCGGGCGCTCGCCTGGACGACACGTGAGCTACGGGAGGCCGAACAGGACGCGTGGCGCTACGACCACGCCGTCCCGGAGTGGCCGTGGCTCGCGCTCGCACGCTGCGAGCAGAGCGGCGACGGGTGGGCCGGGGTCAACTGGCAGGCGTACTCCCAGAAGTACGAGGGTGCCTACGGCTTCCTGCACTCCACGTGGCGCGACTACCGCTACCCCGGGATGCCAGCGAGCGCCGTCGACGCGACACCGCGCGAGCAGACCCTCGTCGCGATACGGCTGCGCGCCACGTTCGGTGGGTACTCGTCATGGCCCGCGTGTTCGCGACGGCTCGGCCTGAGATGATCGTCGCCACCGGCGCCGACCCGCTCGACCGCATCGAGCAGCGTAAGAGGATGCAGCCTGGATACGTCGCTCTGGAGATTGCGGAGCGCGACGCGCTCGTCAAGGTCGCACGCGCCGCACGGGCCTACGAAAAGCCGTTCCCCAACGACGTCGACCGGGAAGCGTTGCTCGCTGCTCTGGAGGAACTTGGGCGGCTCTGATGGCTAGCCCCGACGTTGGAGAAGTCGTCTACTTCGAGGAGGATGGCCGAGAGCGAGTCGTCACCGGCCGCTGCGGACGCTGTGAGCGCACCAACACGTTCATCTTCTCCCCCGGTTGGGTGGGCTGCGTCGTGTCTCCATCCGGGGTGATGCACATCGGCGTCGAGTACGGCATGACCGCCTGCGGCATCGACGCGACCGGCCCTGACTGGTGGTGGCGGCTCTGATGGCTAGCCCCACCGTGATCGAAACGGTGTTCTGGGAGGACGACCGGACCCGCACCCGCGATGTCGTCGGTCGCTGTCAGACGTGCGCCAGAATGCACCCGACCCTGTCGCTGACCCCGGCCCGTCTGGTCAGTCCCACAGGGCTAGCGCACCACGGGACCGAGTGGGGCACCACGTCCTGCGGACATGACGCGAGCGGCCCTGACTGGTGGTGGTCCTGATGGCTAGCCCCGGCCATCCCGACCTCCCCATCCGCATCGGCGTCGATCGGAACGGCTATGTGTGGCGCGACTTCGGCGACGAGGCTCTGTCGATGGCCCCATCCAACCCGGACAACGAGCCGATCCCCGGGCCGATCTCCTGGTACTTGCCTCCCGCATCCGACGTTCAGACGGCCGCGTGGCACAGGCTCATGAACGCCGCTATCGGTCTCGGGGAGGCTCTCGCCGAGTTCGACAACGCGAGGGACGCCTATGCGGAATCGAGGCGTGATGCCTAGCCCCGACCACGCCGCCACCGTGCGGGCATTCCTCGACAACTGCGTCCCCGGCCTGACGACACCGGACGTTGCTGACGCACAGGCCGCCCTCGACGCCCTGATTGCTGCTCTGGCCCGGGTCGAACACGAACGCGACGCGCTCGCCCTCGCAAACGAAGCTATCGCTCATAGCACCACCGACGACTGGAGATCCCGCACCATGATCCAGACCACGTACACGTTCCGCAAGAAGCCCATCGAGATCCAGGCATGGCACTGGCGCTTCTCCACCGAGCAGGCAGAAGAACCAGTCTGGATCCGTGACGCGCTCCACCGCTGGCCGCAACTCGGCAGCATCGCGTTCGAGCCCCACCACCCCGACGGCCCCCGCATCGCGATCGCCACCCTCGAAGGCGTGATGACCGCCAACCCCGGCGACTGGATCATCCGGGGCGTCAAGGGCGAGCTTTACCCGTGCAAGCCCGACATCTTCGAGATGACCTACGAGCGGGCCGACGCGCCATCGGACAGGGACGCCCTGGTTGCTGCTCTGGCCCAGGCCGAACACGAACGCGACGCGGCACGCTCACGGTTGCGTGACGCCCCTCGCGGTGGTGCCGGATCGCACTGGGACGACTGCCACCTGTCCCACATCGACTGCGCTAACGCGAAGCGGGAGCGTGCGGAGCGGCAACGCGACCAGGCCATCGGGGCGCTGCGCAATGGCATGGAATGCGGCGAGACGGTGGCGATCAGAGCCTGGTGCGCGTGCGTGTTGGCGGCCATCGAGAAAGACACCGCATGAGCCTGTTCCTCGATGACGGCGACGTGCGGTTGTACCACGGCGACTGCCTCGACGTGCTGCGCGAGCTGCCGGATCGCAGCGTGCACATGTGCGCGACGTCGCCGCCGTTCTATGGGCTGCGTGACTACGGCGTCCAGGGGCAGATCGGCCTGGAGGAAACCCCGGACATGTGGGTGGCCCGGCTGGTCGCGGTGTTCCGTGAGGTGCGCCGGGTGCTCAGGGACGACGGCACCCTGTGGGTCGAGATCGGGGACTCGTACTCGTCGGGAAACCGCGAGGGGCACGGCACGCGCGTCGGCTACAAGCAGGCGACGAACCTCGGCACGATCGGCCACGACTACCGGCCCCCGATGCCGGACGGCATCAAGCAGAAGGACATGCTCGGGCAGCCGTGGATGCTCGCCTTCGCGCTACGTGCTGACGGCTGGTATTTGCGCAGCGAGATCATCTGGGCCAGGCCGAACCCGATGCCGGAGTCGGTGACGGACCGGCCGACGAAGGCGCACTCCACGGTGTTCCTGCTGTCGAAGCAGCCGAGGTACTTCTACGACGCGGACGCGATCCGCGAGGAGTATGCGGGTCCGGTCGAGGTTCGCCAGGGAAGGGTCGGTGCATACCAGAACCGGGCGATGAACGGGCTCGGAGACGGCACAACTCCGACGCGCGTACTGACAAGGCCTACGCCGCAAGTTGAGACGCTAGGTGACCTGCCCCCGGAGGCTCCGCGCGGCCCTGACGGTCGGCGTGTGACCGCTGTCAAGGGGCAGGAGAACAGCGAGCAGCATCGCGACGGGGAACGCTGGCCCAACCCCGGCGGCGCGAACGCCCGGTCGGTGTGGTCGATATCGACGGAGCCGACGCCGTTCGCGCACTTCGCCACCTGGCCGCAGGCGCTTGTGCGGCGGATGATCCGGGCGGGCACGTCGGAGAAAGGGTGCTGCCCCGAGTGCGGCGCACCGTGGGTCAGGGACACAAGTAAGAAACTGGTCGCGACGAGGGGCTCAGTAGGCGCGCATGACGGGCAGGGCGCTCGCGTCGATCCGATGGACGCAGGATCACAGTGGAATCACTCGGGCGGCGTGTATGGCCGCTACGAGGTAGCGACGCTCGGCTGGCGACCGTCGTGCGACCACGACCACGATCCCGTCCCCTGTGTCGTCCTCGACCCGTTCGCAGGTAGCGGCACCACGTTGAAGGTCGCCCGGGACCACGTCCGCCACGCGGTCGGCATCGAACTGAACGAGGACTACTGCCACATAGCCGCCGACCGGCTCGCGCAACAGTCATTGCTCACAGGGGACGCCGCATGACCTGGGTGTTGTGCATGTGCAGCCTGTGGCTCACCCGACGCGCCCACCGAACCTGGCGGCCGCACGCGTGGGTCACAGCCGTCGAAGTGTTGGCGAACATCGAGAAAGACACCTCCACGGACGACGCCTCCTGAGTCTGCTCGCGCCTCCTGAGTCTGTTCGCGTGCGTGCGCGCGTGTCCCGTGGTAGCCTCGGGCCGTGGCTTCGGCGGTGAGGGTGTGGGAGGGCGGCGCGCAGCTTCGCAGGCTGCTGGTGCCGGTCGACACGTTGGTGCCGTCGGAGGGGAACCCGCGGCGCGGTGACGTGAAGGTGTTGCGCGAGTCGTTGCGGAGGTTCGGGCAGACCCGTCCGATCCTGGTGGACGGCGACCGGATCATCGCGGGGCATCATCTGGTGTTGGCTGCGGCGGAGGAGGGGTGGACGCACATCGCGGCGACCCGGCATCAGTTCGGGTCGGAGGAGGAGGCTCGTGCGTTCCTGCTGGCTGACAACCGCACCCATGACGTGGGCGGCTATGAGGACGCGGAGCTGGCGGCGGCGCTCCGCGACCTGGACGACCTGACGGGCACGGGGTACACGGCTGATGATCTGGACGGGCTGCTGGCGGCGACCCGCCGGGACGATCGGGCGAGCGACGACCGGATGCGTGCGGCGTTCAGCCGCGACGTGGTGGAGGTGGTGCTGCTGTTCTCTAAGGAGCAGCGCGACGAGTTGCAGGGCTGGCTGGACATCGTGGGAAGGGAGCGTGAGGTCGATGGCATCTCGCAGTGCGTCTACGAGGCGGCGCGCGTCGCGGCCAGCACCCTCCACGTCTGAGCCGCCGTTCGCGGTTCTGCGGGGCGACTGCGTCGAGATGATGCGAACCCTCGACGCCGGTTCGGTCGACGCGGTCGTGACCGACCCGCCCTATGGGATCAACTTCATGGGCAAGGCGTGGGACGGACGTCAGATCGCACGTGACGTGGCACGGGGCATCGCAAACGCTGGCGGGGACAGCACTCGTGTTTCGAGAATGCGGGAACGACGCTCGGATGAGACGAGGGAAACTGTTTCCGGTTATTCGAATCGTTCTGCGATTGCGGGCGCCTACGACTTCTCTCCACGCGGGATGCTGGCGTTCCAGGAGTGGACGCGTCTGTGGGCGGTGGAGGCACATCGGGTGTTGAAGCCCGGCGGCTACCTGCTGTCGTTCGCATCGGCCCGCACCTACCACCGCATGACCGTCGGGATCGAGGACGCCGGGTTCGACATTCGCGACTCGATCCACTGGCTGTTCGGCAGCGGCTTCCCGAAGAACATGGACGTGGCCCGCGCGATCGACCAGCACCACGGGGTGGAACGCACCGTGGTCGGCAGCGCGAACGGCCCCGGCCGACCCGGCTTCGCGGGCGACCGGTTCCAGGACGAACCAGACCGGGTGTACCAAGGCAGGGGGTCGCTGCCAGCTGAGTACGACGTGACCGTGCCCACCAGCGACGACGCGAAACGGTGGGCGGGGTGGGGCACCGCGTTGAAGCCAGCACACGAGCCGGTCGCGATGTGCCGTAAGCCCCTCGATGGCACGGTGGCGGCGAACGTGCTGGCGCACGGCACAGGCGCCATCAACGTCGACGGGTCGCTCGTCGGCACCGAGGCGGGGACCCGCGCGGTTCACCGTCCGAAGGGCGACAGCGGCGGCGCCACCGCGTTCCCGAAGTCAGCGACCGTCACCGAGCCGACGGAGGGCCGGTGGCCCGCGAACATGATCGTAAGCCACCTCGACGAGTGCGAAGGGCAGGGCGCCACCCACACCGACGTGCTGTGCGCCCCCGGCTGCCCCGTCGCCGAACTGAACGACATGAGCGGCGTCGACGCCGCCAGGTTCTTCTACATCCCGAAGGCCGCACGCCGGGAGCGGGTCGGCGGCACGATGCGCAACATGCACCCGACGGTGAAGCCCGTCGACCTGATGCGCCACCTGATCCGGCTGGTGACGCCGCCGGGCGGGCTGGTGCTCGACCCGTTCCTCGGGTCCGGCAGCACCGGCTGCGCCGCGATGGCGGAGGGCATGAGGTTCGTCGGGTGCGAACGCGAGCCGGAGTACCAGGAGATCGCGCAGGCCCGCATCAGCGACTGGGCGTTCGCGCACAACAGGCTGACGGCGACGTAACCTCACGGGGATGAGCGACCGGCCGATCGGCCATGACGGGCACTCGCCCGTCCCGATGCCTGACGAGGTGTTCACCGCCGAGCAGCTCGACGACTACCTGGAGTCGATCCGCCGCGGTGTCGGCGCCGACCTGTCAGCCCGGGCGATCGGGACGACGGGCACGGTGATGCGTCGGCTTCGGAAGCGTGACCCGTCTTTCGCTGCCAGGTACGAGGATGCGTACGACGAGGGACGAGAGCACTACCGAGAGCGCCTGCGTGCGCAGGCACGGCTGCGGGCGCTGAACGCAGACAACCCGTCCGACCGCATCCTGGAGGTCGAACTGGCGACGCACGTGCCCGGCTACGAGCACCTGCGGCGCGACCGGATGAAGGTGGACGGCCGCATCGAACACGGCGTCACGATCGCCCTCGACCCGGCCGCGCTGGACGCGCTGCCGCTCGACAAGCTGCTGGCGCTCAGGGCGCTGCTGGAGGAGGCCGGTGGCGGCATCATCGACGGCGAGGCGCGTGAGCTGACCGAAGGCGACGGTTGACGACGATCGAGCAGGGCAGGCATCCGGCGCTCGTCGAGCTGGACGCCGCGATCGAACGCAGGCAGCGCGGCGAGCAGCTCGCCGACGAGGCGCACCGGCTGCAAGGGTCGCTCCGCGCGTTCGTGGAGGCGGCGTGGCCGCTGCTGATCCCCGCCAGGTTCGTGCCGTCATGGCACATCGACGCGATCTGCGAGCACCTGCAGGCTGCGTACGAGCGGGACATCGCCCGGCTGCTCATCACGATCCAGCCGGGGTCGCTGAAGTCGAGCATCGTCAGCGTGTTCGGCCCTGCGTGGCGGTGGGCCGCAACACCCGAGGAACGGTTCGTCACCGCCTCGCACTCGGACGACCTCGCGACACGCGACACCCGCCGGTCGAGGGCGCTGATGATGACAGGCTGGTACCGCGAGCGGTGGCCGCACGTCGTGTTCGCCGACGACGAGAACCTCAAGACCCGCTACAGCAACACCGTGGGCGGGCACCGCATCCGCACGCACGTCGGGGGAGGCACCGGGGACCGCGGCAGCGTGCTGCAGCTCGACGACCCCCACAACGCGCAGGAGGCGTACTCGGACGTCCAGATGCAGGCTGCGGTCGACTGGTGGTCCGACACGTGGGCGTCACGGCTCGACGACTCGGTGCAGGCACGCGGCGTGAAGGTCGTGATCGGGCAGCGCATCCACGAGGTCGACCTGATCGGCCATCTGCTCGCGAACGACGAGGACGCCGGACGGTGGACGCACCTGTGCCTCCCGGCACGCTACGAGTCGAAGCACCCGTACGTCACCCCGGCCACCGTGACGCTGCCGAACGGACGCGAGCTGCTCGGCGACCCGCGCACCGTCGAGGGGGAGCTGCTCGCCCCGGCGTTCATGGACGAGGACCGGTACGCCGACCGGACGAGCGACATGACGGCGCACATCATCGCCGGGCAGTACCAGCAGCGCCCCGCGCCCCGCGAGGGCAAGCTGCTGAAGCGTGGGCTGTGGCGCTACTACCCGGCCGACCGGTCGTTCTACCGGCAGGGCGGCGTGTTCACCGCCGCCGACGCCGAGAAGCTGCTGCCGTCGTTCCGGCAGATCGTGCTGTCGTGGGACACGTCGGTCAAGGACCGCGCCCGCTCTGACTACGTGTCCGGCCAGGTGTGGGGCGTCGAGGGCGCGAACCGGTGGCTGCTCAGGCTGTGGCACGAGCGGGCCGGTCTGAACGCCACGATCGACGCGATGCTGGCGCTGCACGACTGGACCCGGTCGATCTGGCCGAACACGCCGATCCGGGTGCTGGTCGAGACGGCAGCGAACGGCGCCGACGCTATCGCCGAGATCCGGTCCAGGGTCGAAGGGGTCGTCGCGATCGACGCGAAGGGCACGAAGTACGCGCGCGCCGAGGCCGCGAGTCCGGCCCTCGACGGCCGCAACCTGCTGGTGCCGGGCTGGCCGACCGAGGACGGGTCGTCGTACGACACGCGCACCCCGAAGCAGGTGCAGGACTTCATCGAGGAGCTGGCCGCGTTCGACCAGGGCACCCACGACGACCAGGTGGACGCGTGGTCGCAGATGGTGAACTGGACCCGGCAGCACGGCGACCAGCGCGGCAGGCTCGCGAAGCCCCCGGCACGGTCGAAGCCGAGGCCGCGCGCTCTGCCCGCCTGAACACGCGATAGCATGTCATCCCGTGCGAGCCACGGAGACGAGGGTGCGTCCACCAGAGGAGCGCGTGATGTGCAGGTGCGCGCTGTGCGGCATCCGGTACGACGTGAGCGCCCGCACCTACCGCGACATCAAGGCGGGACGTGTGATGGCCCGCTGCGTCATCCACCGGAAGCGGAGTAGGCCCGCGACGGTGACAGCCGCGATGCGCCGCTGGTGGCTCGACCGGTACCCGCTGGACGAGATCGTCGAGATGGCGCAGGCGATCGAAGGGGCGCTCGGACATCGCATCACCGCGCTCACGGCCGGGGCGTCCGGCCCGACCGGACCGACAGGCCCGCCGTGACCGACCCGGTCGACGACGCCGTCGTGGCGCTGCAGGCCGACTGCGACCTGACCGCCGCAGACGTCGAGTGGGACCTGGACCTCGTGGCGAAGCTGCTGAGAGCCGCGTACGGCGCCGGGTACGTGCAGGCGCTCACCGACGAACCGCCTCTGAGTATCCTCGACGCGTGCCAGCGCGCCACCAGGCTACGGCTGCTGATCCCGGTCGAGTGATCGCCGTGCTTGCCCCGGTGCTGGGCAGGCCGGAACGCGCCGGGCCGCTGCACGACAGCCTGCGCTCCACGTCGACGGCACGGCTCGTGTTCCTCTGCTCGCCCGGCGACCGCAAGGAGATCGCCGCGTGCCGGAAGGTCGCGCGCCGCGACAGCTCGTGCGACGTGATCGTGGTCGGGTGGGAGCCAGGCCCGGGCGACTACGCGCGCAAGGTCAACGAGGGCGTCCGGCTGACCGTCGAGCCGTGGCTGATGAACGCCGCCGACGACCTGCTGTTCCACCCAGGCTGGGACCGTGAGGCGCTCCGGGTGGCCGACGCGAACGGGCGCCGCGTGATCGGCACGAACGACCTGTGCAACCCGCGCGTGATCCGCGGCAGGCACTCGACGCACTCGCTCGTCCACCGCACCTACATCGACGAGGTCGGCACCGTCGACCGGCAGGGCGTCATGCTGCACGAGGGCTACCGCCACAACTTCTGCGACGACGAGCTGGTGCAGACCGCGATCTTCCGACGCGAGTTCGTGATGGCGACGCGCTCGCACGTCCAGCACCTGCACCCGAACTGCGGGCAGGCCGACGACGACGACACGTACCGGCTCGGCATGGAAGGCTTCCGCCAGGACCGCCAGCTCGCACGGCAGCGCCGCAGCCTGTGGAGGAGACGACGCCCGTGACCGTGTCGGTGGTCGTGGCGGCGCACGGCGACCGCTGGTGGTACGACCTGATGATGCGCCGGGCCGTCCCGTCCGTCGAGCGGCAGGACGCCGCGTGCGACCTGGTCGTCGAGTACCAGCCGCACGGCACCGTCGCGTCCGCCCGCAACGCCGGGGCCGCGCGAGCAGGAGGCGATCTGCTGGTGTTCCTCGACGCAGACGACGAACTAGCCGACGGGTACATCGCGGCGCAGCAGGAGGCAGCACAGCGCCACACGGACGCGCTCCTGGTCCCTCGCGTCCAGTACGTCGTCAGCGGTCGGGCGCGACCGCCGCGGTTCCCGAACAGGGTGGAGCCGACGGAGGGCAACTGGATGGTGATCGGGACCGGCACACCGGCCGCGCGGTTCCGTGAGGTCGGCGGGTTCGAGGAGTGGCCGATCTACGAGGACTGGGCGCTGTTCGCCCGCATCCAGAAGGCGGGCGCTCAGGTGGTGCAGGTCGAGCGGGCGGTGTATCGTGCCCACCGCCGCCCCCGGTCGCGCAACCACTCGCTCGGCCGGAACGGCAAGCTGGACGTCCACGACCGGATCAGGAGAGCCGTGTTCCCGGAGCTGTACGAGCCAGCGTCGTGAGGTACACGCTCGCGCTGCTGACGCACGGAGACGCCCCGCACCTCGACAGGACGCTGGAGTCGTTCGCGGCGCACGTGACGCCCGAGCCGACCACCCGTGTGTGCCTGATCGACGGGCCGGGCCGCGCACCGGCGGTCGAGCCGCTCGGCCCATGGCTGATCGAGCAGCACGACCGGCAGCAGGGCTTCTGCGCCTCCACGCGCGACCTGTGGTCGCTCGCTGTGCGCGCGTCCGTCCTGGAGGGCAACGCGCACGTCATGTGGCTGGAGAACGACTTTCGCTTCGACCGTCCCGTCGACATGCGTGACCTGCAGATGGCGCTCGGCGTCGGCCACTACGCGCAGGTGAGCCTGATGCGCCAGCCCGTCAACCAGCACGAGGTCGAGGCGGGCGGGGTGCTGGCGACGATCGACAGCGAGCTGCTCGGCACGTGCCGGGTGACACCGACGGACGGGGAGCCGGTCGACTGGGTCGAGCATGGCGCGTACTTCACGACGAACCCGTCGCTGATGTCGACCGAGTGGATGCTCAGGAACCCGTGGCCGGGCGCGACCCGCGAGTGCGAGGGACGCTTCGGGCTGATGCTGCGCGAGCGTGGCCACCGGTTCGCCGTGATCGGTGACGGCACACCGTGGGTGACGCACCTGGGCGAACGGTCGGGCCGTGGATACTGAGATGCAGCACGGCATGGTGGTGGCCGGTCACCTGGGCGGCTACATCCCCGGCGGCGACGAGGCCACCTGGTTCCCCGACATGTGGGACTGGATCGTGCCGACGCTCGGCATCCGGTCGGTCGTCGACGTCGGCTGCGGTGACGGCCGTGCCGTCGACCACTTCCACACGCTCGGGACGCGCGTCACCGGAGTCGACGGCATCCCGCAGGACCACCCGCTCATCGAGACGCACGACTTCACGACAGGCCCGTGGCCGACCGACGACCGCGAGTGGGACCTCGCGTGGTGCTGCGAGTTCGTCGAGCACGTCGAGGAACGGTACGTCGACAACTTCCTCGCGACGTTCGCCAGGTGCAGATGGGTGCTGATGACGCACGCGCTGCCCGGCCAGGCCGGATGGCATCACGTCAACTGCCAGCCGCGCGCCTACTGGATCGACCGGATGCAGGCGATCGGGTTCCGCACCGCCGCGATCCAGGCGGCGCTCGACCGGCACGCCGCACGCAACACGTCACCGTGGAACCACTGGACGCGATCGGGCATCGCGTTCGTCAGGAAGGGGTGAGAGCAGTGCCGAGGGACATCACGCTGGACGGGCAGGTCGTCGACGTGATCCACCAGGAGGGGCCGAACGGAGAGCAGCGGTGGGTGCTGACGATGACCGACCGCGTGAGCCACGACACGATCCGTCTGCCGATGAAGCAGCCGCTGCGCGACGAGGTCGTCAGGAAGCTCACGAACGGGATCGTGCTGGCCGGTGGTGGGGAGCTGCCGAGAATCCTGTGACCGGCGAGTGGGACAGGTGGAACGGCCAGGTCGTCGTCCCGTCGCCGTACGCCGACACGGAGACGTACCGGATCGGGGCGGACTGGCTGCGCGACTGCGCGCGCGTCGAGGACTGGGGCTGCGGACGCGGCTGGCTGCGAACGCTGATCCCGGCCGACCGGTACTTCGGCGTCGACGGGTCCGTCAGCCCTCACGCCGACGTGACCTCCGACCTGACCGCCTACCGCAGCGTGACGCCAGGACTGTTCATGCGGCACGTGCTGGAACACAACGACCGGTGGGAGCGCATCCTCGGGAACGCCGTCGCGTCGTTCACCGAACGGATGGCGCTGATCCTGTTCACACCGATGGCCGATCGGACGCACACGATCGCGGTCAACCCGGACATCGGTGTGCCGGACATCTCGTTCGCCGAGGCCGACCTGCTGCCGCACATCGGGGACACGCTCGTCGAGCGCCTCGACCTGGTGACCGCCGCGCAGTACGGAGTCGAGACGGTGTACCTGCTGGAGCGCCCGTGAGCGCCGCCGCCGTGATGATGGTGCGCGACGAGGCCGACATCGTCGGGCACGTCCTCGACCACCTCTCACGTCATGTCGACCATGTGTACGCGCTCGACAACCGGTCGACGGACGGCACGACCGCGGTGCTGCGCCACTGGCAGACGCAAGGGCTGGTGACGCTGATCCCGGACGACGAGATCGGGTACTGGCAGTCACGCAAGACGACGCTGCTGGCGCGCAGGGCGCAGAAGGACGGCCACCAGTGGGTCGTGCCGGTCGACGCCGACGAGGTGTGGGTCGCCCCGGACGGCCGCACGCTGAGCGACTGGCTGGCCGGTGTCGCACCCGACGCGCAGCTCGCGACCGCCGCGCTCTACAACCACGTGCCGACCGCTGCCGACAACCCGAACGACTCGAACCCGTTGAGCAGGATCGGCTGGCGGTTCCGCGAGCGCGGCCAGCTCCCGAAGGTCGCGGCGCGGCTCGCGGACGGGCTGACGATCCACGCCGGGAACCACGGGGCCGACTACGGCACGCACGTCAAGACGATGGCGACGCCCGGCCTGCGCGTCCACCACTTCTCGTGGCGCGACCCGGAGCAGTACGTCCGCAAGATCCGCAACGGAGTCGAGGCGTACCGGGCGACCGACCTGCCGGACGCGATCGGGCAGCACTGGCGCATGTGGGAAGGCGCGAGCGACGACGACATCCGCGACCACTTCCACCGCTGGTTTTTCGTGATGCACCCGCACGACCGCGACGACCTCGTCCTCGACCCGGTGCTGCTGTGACGTGGCCGCGGCTGATCGTGCTGGCGCTGTGGGGAGCAGTAGCCTGGTGCGTGCTGGTTCTCGTCATCGTGATCGTGGTGGAGGTGGCCCGGTGAACTACCCGACGCTGTACGAGTCGCTGCTGCTGGCCGCTGCCGCGTGGCGCACGTGGCTGCTGCTCGCCCACGACGACCTGCTCGATCGGCCGCGCTCCGCGTTACCGCCAGCGGTACGCTCGTGGCTGGAGTGCCGCTACTGCGCCGGGTTCTGGGTCGCGGCGGCGTGGGCCGGGTTCTGGTACCTGACCGACTGGACCATCGTGGCGGCGGTGCCGTTCGCCCTGTCGTCCGCGCTGATCCTGCTCGACGCGACCGTCGACCACCTCACCGACAGCGGCGAGTGACCGGAACGCACCGCCGTACAATCGGTGGCAGACTCCGTTTCCACGTGGAAACGATCCTGACCGGGGAGGTCGCGATGGGATGCAACTGCGGCAAGGGCAAGGGCAAGGGCGGGACCGGCGGCAAGTAGGTGGGGCTGTTCGGCCGATCCAAGCGAGGCACGTACCAGCGGCTGTCACTGACGGCCGCTGCTGCGCTGCTCGGCGAAGGCGGGTCCGCCACCCAGATCACCGCCAGACGGTCGAGCGAGCAGTGGCAGGACCGGGCGTTCGGCTACTACGACATGCTCGGCGAGTGCCGCAACCCGACGCAGTTCTACGCGCGAGGCCTCGCGAAGATCAGGTACTACCCTGCACGCCTCGACGCTGACGGCAGGCCGCAGGAGATCTACCAGGGACCGTACGCCGACCTGATGCGCGCCCTGTCGCCGCTCGCGTCCGAGTACGGCAAGCTGATGTTCCTCGTCGGCGAGGGGCGCCTGTGCCAGTCGCGCGCGCCTAAGAGCGACCCTGGCAGCCCGGTCGTGTGGGAGTTCCTGTCGGCGGACGAGGTGCTGGTCGGGGACAAGACGATCGAGCGGTCAGCCGACGGAGGCGCGCAGCGCATCCAGTACCGCGACATCTCCAACGAGCCTGGCGGCGACCCGCAGCCAGGCGAGATGCGCACCTGGCGGTTCCACCGCGCGCACCCGCGCTACTCGCAACAGGCCGACAGCCCGGTCAGGTCGGTCCTCGACCTGTACGAGCAGCTGTGGTGGCTGACGATGGGCGAGCGCGCCGACCTGCAGAACCGCATCGCCGACAACGGGTTCATGCTGATCCCGTCCGAGATCAGCTTCCAGCCGGTCGGCGCCGAGCAGCAGGCGACGCAGGAGGACCCGGAGACGGACGAGTTCCTGTCGTACGTCGGCGAGACGATGATGACCGCGATCGGCGATCCCGGCTCGGCGAGCGCCGCCGTGCCCGGCGTGATCCGCGGCCCGGCCGAGTACCTGCATCCCGACAGGTTCCGGATGCTGCACACGCACGACCCGCAGTCGTCGCTGATCGCGTCGCAGCGTGAGCAGCAGCTGATCGAGCGGATCGCGGTCGGGCTGGACCTGCCGGTCGAGGAGATCGTCGGCATGTCGAAGGCGAACCACTGGACCGCCTGGAAGATCGAGGACCAGAAGTGGCAGCACCTGGAGCCGTACGCGCAGGGGTTCGCGAACGACGTGATGCAGGCCGTCGTCGGGCCGCTGCTGGGGGCGAACGGCGAGCAGGGCGAGGTCGTCGTCATGTACGACAACTCGGAGTTCACCCGTGACCCGGACCGGGCGGACAAGGCGATCGACCTGCACGTGAAGGGCGTCATCTCCCGTGCGGCGGTGCGAGAGGTGAACGGCTGGCCCGACGACGCCGCCATGTCGGACGAGGAACACGACGAGTGGCTGGCGATCCAGCTGCGCTCCGCCGAGATGATCGGTGTCGAGCCTGCCGGTGACACCGACACCGAGACGCCGCCAGCCGAGGACCAGCAGGACGCCGAGCCGGACGAGATGCGCGCCAGGGCCGTCGAGTACGCGACCCGCCGGGCGCGGGCGACAGCCGGGGCGCTGCTCAGGTCTGCGCGCCGGTCGTGCCCCGAGTGCCTGGAGGGAACCGCAGACCTGCGTCCCGACCAGCTGCTGACGGCGCTGAAGCCGGACACGATGCAACGGATGGTGCAGTTCCCGAAGCTGATGGAAGCGATGGTCGACACGTTCGCCGGGACGCTCGCGCAGCTCGGCTGGGTCGCCGACCACCGTGAGACGCTCTCGTGGTTCTCGACGTGGTGGCGGCAGCCCGACGTGTGGCCCGGCGCCGACGAGGTGACCGTCGCTCGTGCCGTCCGCGGCTGACCTGCTAAACGACGCGCTGCCCGCGATCCGCAGGTCGGCGATGCGGGAGGAGCGCAGGCTCGACGACGCCTACCGGGCGCAGCTGAGGTCGGTGGGGCAGCAGGCCGCGCGCCGGTTCAAGACGCTCGCCGGGATGGGCCTCGTCGCGTCGGCGGAGTGGACGCCTCCGTCGGTCGCTGACGTGCTGGCCGTGAAGGTCAGGACCGCCAGGATCAGGGCGGCGCAACGGGCGATGCTGACGCAGATCGCCGGGACGATGAACGGCATCCCGTTCGACGAGGCGACCGGCACACCAGGCATCGGGTTCGACGTCACGAACCCGTACCCGCAGCACCTGCTCGACCAGCTGGGCGTCAGGGCAGCGATGCTGGGCGACAACCTGCGCGAGCCGGTGGCTCACGCGATCGCGACCGGCTGGGCCGAAGGGCTGTCGGTGCCCGACACGGCGAGACGCATCACGCAGGCGGTGGGCGAGCAGATCGGGTCGAAGGCGCAGATGCTGGCGCGCACCGACCTGAACGGCCTGTCGAACGGCGGGTCACAGTGGGCGGTGCAGGAGGTGAACGCCGCGGCCGCCGAGGCCGGTCAGCCGAAGCCGTTTCGCACGAAGACGTGGCTGTCGGCACGCGACGGCCGGGTGCGTGACACGCACCAGCAGGCGGACGGGCAGACGGTGCCGGTCGACCAGCCGTACTCGGTGGGCGGAGAGTCGATGTCGTACCCGGGCGACCCGGCTGGGTCGAACGCGGAGACGTGCAACTGCCGCTGCACCGAGGTGTACGGGGAGGAGGAGCAGGCCGCTGCCAGGCCCGCTGAGGAGCGTCCCGTCGAGGACGTGCCGGTTGAGCAGGCTCCCGCGCTGACGTCGTTCTCGCAGGCGATGGCCGCGAAGGGCGCCAGGTGGAACGCGTTTCCCGAGGTACGTGATGCTGTCAACGGCGCTCTGGAGGCGCTCGACGAGACGTTCGGCGGGATGCCAGCCGAGACGATGCGGCGCATCCGTGCGGTCCACGGCAAGGAGGAGTTCAAGCCGAGCGTGTCAATCAACCTGGACGCGCTGGGCGAGTACCAGTCGCTCGGCGGGTCCCCGGTGAAGCTCACGATCAAGAACGACGGCGCGCATCCGACGATGACGATGCTGCACGAGGTCGGCCACATGATCGACCACACCGCGTTCGGCAGACACGTCGTGTGGGCCACTGAGCGCAACCCGGTCGTCGAAGGCATGGACGAGCTGGTGGCGGCGTTCGACCGGAGCGCAGGCGTCGGTCATCTCAGGAAGGTGCAGCAGGACGGACGCGGCCAGGCTCTGTGGCAGAACGAGTGGCGCGACGTTGACCTGTCCGAGCAGACGCGCAAGTACGTCGACTATCTGCTGGAGCCGAGCGAGGTGTTCGCGCGTGCGTTCTCACAGTGGATGGCGAACCGCGCGAGGCGCACCGAGGCTCCAGACGAACTTAGGCTGGACCTGGAGGCGGCTCCACGGGAGGGTTACGTGAACCTGCCGCGCCAGTGGGAACCGGACGACTTCGCCGAGATCGACCGTGCGATGACCGAGCTGTTCCGCCGGAACGGGCTACTGGCCGACGAGACGTTCACCTGGGGCGGGATGCACCTCTCGCCGGTCACGCCACGGCTCCTCGCCACGGTCGATCGCGGCGACCCACGCCCGGGCCTGCTCGTCCGTCAGTCCCTCGCTCGCGGCCATCGCGGCGACGATGTCGTCCTCGCTCATCCCGAGCGACCGCATGACGGGAACGTCGACCATGGCACGGATCGTACCGTGGCGGCGGGGAACGGTCCGCCGACCGGGGTAGCCTTTGAGGACGACGACCGGGAGGGCAGCATGAGCGTGACCGAAGCCGAGACGACAGCAGCCGACGAGACGACCGGTGCCGCGTGGGTCAGCGACGTCGCCTACGAGGGCATGTCGACCGGCGACGGCCGCTACATCGAGACGGGCGCGCTCGGATGGCGCGAGCCGCCGCTGACGCTGATGGCGATGGTCGAGACGCCCGAGTTCGGCGGGCACGCAGGGGCGCAGGTCGCCGGGCGCATGGACCGGTTCGACAAGACGGGCTCGAACCTCGACGGCGAGAAGCTGCCGAAGGGCGTGACGTCGGTGCAGTCGACCGGCGTGTTCGACGTGGCTGGCGACTTCGGCAGCGAGATCGCCCGCATGGTGGGCGACCGGACGCTCACCGGGATCAGCGTCGACCTGGCCGTCAACGAGTGGGCGTTCCGTGACCCGGAGACTGGCGAGATCATCGACCCGGAACAGGCGACCGACGAGCAGTGGGAGCGCGCGTTCATGGGCGAGCTGGAGATGGCGATCCTGGACGCCGAGATCATGGCGGCGACGGTGTGCCCGACCCCGGCGTTCGCCGACGCGAAGATCGCGCTGCTCGCCTCGGCGCGGGTCAACGCGAACCGGGCGTGGCGCGCGAACGAGCAGGGCGCCGAGCTGCTGGGCGTCGAGGTCGGCCAGCTGATGACCACCATCACCGGCCGGATCGGTGAGCCGCGGTCGGCGCTGGTCGCTGCCCCGGCCGCGCCGATCGCTCCTCCCCGAGACTGGTTCTTCCGGCCCGAGCCGGACCGCGCGACGCCGCTCACGTTCACCGAGGACGGTGAGGTGTACGGGTACATCGCGCCGTTCGGGTCGTGCCACACCGGGTTCATCAACGGCGCCTGGTCGGCGTGCGTCACGCCCCCGTCGTCGCGCACGGGCTACGCGTACTTCCACGTCGGCGAGATCGTGACGGCCGAAGGCGACGCCATCCCGATCGGCAAGCTGATGATCGGCGAGGGCGGTCACGCGTCTCCGTCCGGCAGCCGCAACGCCGCGAGGGCGCACTACGACCAGACCGGCAGGGTCGGCGCGTACGTCCGCGCGACCGACGGGCAGCACGGCATCTGGGTGTGCGGCGCCCTGAACACCGGGCTGACCGACGAGCAGATGCGCGACCTGCGCGCCAACCCTCCGTCCGGCGACTGGCGCGCCGTCGACGGGAACCTGGAGCTGATCGCCGTGCTCGCCGTGCCGGTGCCGGGCTACCCGGTGCCGAGGTCGCAGATGGCGCTCGCAGCGTCCGCGAACGGCGACCTGTACGTGTCGGCGCTGATCCTGACGGGAGGCGTCGATGTCGGGCAGCTCGGCGACACGACCGAGGCGCTCGCGCTCGCCGCCGAGATCGAGGGAGGCGCGGACGCGCTGCACGCGCTCATCGAGGGATGATAGGTGTATAGCGCGGCGGTTCGACATGATGGCCACCAGGCGCGTACGATGCGCTGGTGGCCCTCTCCGTGTCGGTGTGCGTGCAGCACCATCCCGCCAGGGCGCACCTGCTCGACGCGCTCGTGGAGGCGCTCGACGGCTGCGAGGTCGTGGTCGACCCGGACCCGGACTCGCCGTACAGGTCGCCCTACCGCACGTACATGGAGGCGCTGCGCCGCACACCGGTCGACGCGACGCACAGGCTGATCGTGCAGGACGACGCCGTGCCGTGCGCCGGGTTCACCGGCAGGATGCTCGCGGCGGTCGAGGAGAAGCCGGACGTGCTGGTCGCGCTGTTCACGCCCGGGGCGCCGTCGCACCGGACGCCCGTGGTGCGTGCGCTCGCGGCAGGGGAGCGGTGGGCGCTGCTGCGGCCGACGTGGGTGCCGACCGTCGCGCTCGTGTGGCCCGCCGCGCTGATCCCGCGGTTCGTGGCATGGGCGGACGACCGGTACGCAGGGAGCGTCCGCGAGGGAGACGACGGGCCGGTCGGCAAGTGGGCCGCGCGCAACCACCTGCGCGCCTGGGCGACCGTGCCGTCCCTGGTTGAGCATCCCGACGTGGAGCCGTCGCTGATCGGACGGAAGCACCGTGCCGGAGCGAACCGCGCCAGGGTCGCCGCCTCGTTCGTGGGTGACGCCTGATGGCCGTCCGTCCGGTGCTGCTGGACGTGCAGCGCGAGATGGCGACGCTCCGCTACCGCACGTGGAAGCTGACCCACAAGGTCGACCACGGCAAGATCGAGCTGGAGCTGGCCGGGCATCGTCGGCCGTTGTCGAGCGACACGTACGCGCGGCTGCTGATCGAGGCGATCCGCACGGTGGTACCGCCAGCGGTACCGCCGATGCCTCCGTCGTCGGTCGCGGCGATCTGGAAGGCGGACGCGGTGTTCACGCGGTCGCTGTCGTCGTTCTCCGGGGTGGAGAGGCAGGCGGCTCGCGAGGCAGGCTTCAACGTCGTGTACGTCCACCTCGACGGGACGGCGCACGCCGCCGCGAACGAGCGCGAGATGGCGGTGTTCATCCGTGAGGGCTGGACGATGGTCGGGTGGGCCGTGTACGGCTACAACACCGACCCGTACGAGGACGGCAAGCGTCACGCCGAGATCACCCGTCGTCTGCCTGTGCTGCGCGGCTGGAAGGCGAACGGCGAGGCGTGGGCCGAGGGCACCGACATCGGTGACACGCGCGAGTACCTGCGCGGCTGGCGCGACGGCGGAGGAGCGGCGCAGCTCG
>JACDJC010000364.1_pt1 | contig 56166 bp, 58 predicted proteins | sample 7454191 | NCBI WGS metagenome assembly JACDJC01 (sample SAMN14253291, study PRJNA609438) | sludge metagenome | isolation source: sludge after 25d culture with pyrite and EDTA | collected 2018-12-20 | reverse complement strand
CGCAGCTGCATCATCTTGTTCGAGAAATTGCCGTCACCGCCGCGCATCATGTTGCGCAGACCGATGATCAGAACGACGGCCACAGCAAACATGGCCACCATTGCCGCGCCCTTGAACAGAACGTCCATTTTATTTCCTTCCCATGCGCACTGTTCCTGACCTCATGACTGGTCGGACAGCATCCGGTAAAGCCAGCGTGCAGGCATCAGGCGCCGTGCCAGTGACCCAAGTTTCGCCGGTCTCGTCACCACATAATGCGGACGGGGACGCGGCGCCTCCAATGCATGAAGCAGTACAGCATAGACGGCTTCCGGTCCAAGCTTGTTCTTGGATTTTGTACCGCCGCTTTCCAATTTCGCCATCTGGCGCTGGTAGAGCTCACGATGCACCGAAGCTTCCATATCGATATTGGCTCTGGCGTGACTGGCGGCATTATAGGTAAAGCGGGAAGCAATCGGGCCGGGCTCGATCAGCGACACATCGATACCAGAGCCTTCCAGCTCCATGCGCTGGGCAAGCATCAGCCCCTCAAGCGCGAATTTGGACGCAACATAAGCGCCGCGCCATTTCATCGGAACCAGTCCCAGAATCGACGAACAATGCACGATGCGCCCATGCCCTTGCCGCCGCATGACTGGGATCACGCGCCGCGTAAGGTCATGCCAGCCGAAAAAATTGGCATCAAACTGCTGGCGCAAGGCTTCGACCGGCAAGTCTTCTATTGCGCCGGGCTGAGCATAAGCACCATTGTTGAAAAGGGCATCAAGCTTGCCGTCAGTCTGGCGTAACACCTCATCGGCAAGAGCAGCAATCGACTGCGGCTCCGTATAATCAAGATAATGGGCTTCCATTCCCTTTGCCTTGAGTGCCGCAATATCGGCATCCTTGCGGGCGGTCGCAAAAACGCGCCAGCCTTGGCTCTGAAGCGCCTCGGCACAATAGGCGCCGATGCCAGAGGAACAGCCAGTGATGATGATACTGCGTTGTCGATTCTGACCGGAATGTGCCGGAGCCATAGGTTCGTTTCCCGCTGCAATTTCGACAAGCTTGCTTGATTCGGCTCCGGTTTAAAACGGGTCCTGCCCTTGCAATCCGCAGACCGATGCTAGATTTAAGGCCTTGAAACACAGGCTGAACACCTATCGAATACCGACCAAGGCTTTAGGGGACAAATCTGCGGATGCGAAAAATCAAACGTTTTCTCCGTCAGATCACCTATGACGTCATTGGTCATTTCAGTTCCGACGATGGCTGGGCTTTCGCCAGCCATATAGCGCTTTCCGGCCTGATGGCACTGTTTCCGTTCCTCATCTTTGCTACCACGCTGGCGAGCTTTCTCGGCACCAAGGAATTCGCCGATACGGCGGTGCATGTCATCTTCGATATGTGGCCGTCGAATATCGCTGCCCCAATTGCCAACGAAGTGATGAACGTGCTGACCGTGCAGCGCAGTGGACTTCTGACATTGAGCGTGATTGCAGCGGCCTATTTTGCCTCAAATGGCGTCGAGGCGTTGCGCATCGCGCTCAACCGCGCCTATCGCGTCACCGACCAGCGCTCGATCATTTTCTGCCGCCTGCAAAGCCTGGGCTTCGTTCTGGTCGGCACATTGAGCCTGATGGCAATCAGCTTCCTGCTGGTTCTGGCCCCGCTTGCCGTGCGTATTGCCGAACAATGGTTTCCAGATATTGCGCCGTTCACCGGCACGATTGCCTTCTGGCGCTATACGGTGGCTGTGGCGGTTCTGGTTCTGGCACTATTCATGGTGCATATCTGGCTTCCAGCCGGACGACGAAGCCTCGGTGATATCCTGCCCGGCATATTGATCACGCTCATCGCCTGGCTTGCCGCCGCGATGGCCTTTGCAAAATATCTGGAAACTTTCGCCACCTATGTGACGACCTATGCGGGCCTCGCCTCCATCATGGTGGCGATCGTCTTTCTCTATATGCTGTCAGCAATTTTCATCATCGGTGCGGAAATAAACGCCGCGATCATGATTTTTCGCAAGCGCGAACAACAACCCGAGCTTATCGACGTAAAGTAGTCAGTGCAACGCCGAGCGTGGTCACCATCATACCTGCAATCTGGATTGCCGACAGCGTTTCACCAAAAATCAGATAGGCCATGACCGCGGCAGTACCGGGCACCAGATAAAACAGCGATGCGACTTTCGACATGGCGCCTTCGCGGATCATGACGAGAAGAGCCAGAATGGCACCGATGGAAATAGCGAGCGTCAGCCAGACCAGCGCAAAGATCAACGATGGCGACCAGATCATGACCCGCGTTTCAAAGGCGAAGGCGCAGATAGCGGTCAGAATGGCAGCAGCGATATATTGCACCGCCGTCCCAGCCTTGAGATCGCCAGCCGTGCCAAAACGCTTCTGCCAGACAGTGCCAGTGCTGATCGCCACTACGGCCAAGAAAGCCGCCGCAAGACTTTTCGGATCAACGCCGCTGCCCGCCGAAAACTTTGGCCATACAACCATCGCGACACCAATGAAACCGATGAGAAGCCCTGTCCATTGCCGTCCGCTCGCCCGTTCACCCAGAAGAATGGCCGCAATCAGCGTGGTCAGCATCGGCTGAAGCCCGGCCACCAGACCGGACATTCCCGCAGGCAGGCCGTGGTGCACCGCCCAGAACAAGGCGGAAAGATAAACGCCGTGGATGAGACAACCGGCAATCGCCGCATTAAGAAGCACATCGCCCTTGGGCCAGATGCTCCGGCTCGCCAGCGCCCAAAGTGTCATGATGATCGCGGCAATGGAAAAACGCACCGCCATGAAAGTGAACGGTTCGGCATAAGGCATGGACAGCCCTGCACCGATGAAGCCGGTGGCCCAAAGCAGGACAAACATGATGGGGAAGAAACGGGCGGCCATGACATAATTCTCACTTTCGCGGCTCGCCTTATACCGCTTTGCGGCAAACGCCTATCGCATAAAACTGATCGCTGCGTTGAATTTGCCAAATAGCCGCCCGCATTTTATGAAGCGGCATGGACAACGAACCTGAAACCATCCGCATTCTCGTCGATGCCGACGCCTGCCCGGTGAAAGCTGAAATCTATCGCGTGGCGGAACGGCACAATCTGCCGGTCATGCTGGTGGCCAACAGTTTCATTGCCATTCCCCGTGATGCAGAGCGTGTCGAACGGGTTATCGTATCAGACAAGTTGGACGCCGCCGACGACTGGATCGCCGAGAATTCGCGACCGGGTGCAATCGTGATTACCGCCGACATTCCTTTGGCCAGCCGCTCACTCGAGAAAGGCGCCTCGGTGATCGCCCCAAACGGACGGGTTCACACCCAAAGCACGATCGGCAATACGCTTGCGACGCGCAATCTGATGGACAGCTTGCGTTCCGCAGGCGAAGTTACAGGCGGGCCCGCTCCCTTTTCGCCCAAGGACCGTTCGGCATTCCTCTCGGCGCTTGATCTCGCCATCGTCCGGCTGAAACGCGCCGGTTTCATCTCAGGTTGATCGCATTGAGGCGGTGGCGACACCGGCACCGATCAGCAATGTTCCGCCAGCCCGATTGAAAATGCGTAGCGCTCGTTCGCTCGAGAAGAAGCTCCGCGCGCGGGTCGCCAGAAGTGCATAGGCAAAGGCGTTGACGAAAGCGAGCGCAAGGAACGTGCTTTCAAAAACCAGCATCTGGGTCAGGAAATCCCGGTGCGGGCTGAGAAACTGCGGAAGAAAAGCCACGAAAAAGGTAATGCTTTTCGGATTGAGTGCCGTCACCAGCCAGGCATGAACCAGCATCCGCGCCGGATGTATCTTGTCATGCCGCGCACTGGCGTGAAGTGTTCCGCCAGCGCGAAACAATTTTACGCCAAGCCAGATGAGATAGGCGGCACCTGCCCATTTGACGGCGGTGAACACGCTTGCCGAAGCGGCCAATAGCGCACCCACACCAAGCATGGAAAGCGTCATAGCCGTAAAATCCCCCAGCGCAACGCCAACCGCCATCGGGAAAGCCGCTTTCCAGCCCTGACCGAGTGCATATGAAACAACGAGCAGAACAGTCGGCCCCGGAATAATTAGGAGCACGATGGATGCGGCGGAAAATGCAAGCCAGACTTCAAGGCTCATTGGCAACTCCCTCTTTGGGAGAGAAAGCAAGCCACTGATTCTCGATTTTGTCGAGTGTTAGAGTTTCTGAGTGGCGTCGATCAGCTTCGCAGCTTCCGGGCTGTCCCATGGCGCCGGACCGTTCATGGATGCAATCTGGCACCCGTCCTTGTCGACCAGCAGCGTCACCGGAAGGCCAAAGGCCAGGTTCTTGCGCTTCAATTCGTTGAAGCTCGACATGGAAGCGTCCCGGTGCAGGGTCAGATTCTTGATGCCGATTTCGTTCAGAAAGCCTTTGGGCTTGTCATCCGAGCCAGTGTCGATGTTGATTGCGACGACCTCGAAATCAGCGCCGCCTTTTTCGGCCTCGAGCTTGTCGAGAGCGGGCATTTCCTCGCGACATGGCGCGCACCACGTCGCCCAGAGATTGACCAGCAGTGTCTTGCCCTTGAAATCGCCGAGCGTCATCTGCTTTCCGTCCGGGCCTGTGAAAGCAATATGCGAGACAGAAATCGGCTTTTCAGCGGCACGCATCGCCGCCACTCCCCCGGTCGCAGCTGCATCAAGTGCCTTCAGCTTATCTGCCTTCAATACGCACTGCGCCGAAGCTTCATCGGTTTCTGCTGCAACATTCGTCGAAACATTCTGGGTAACCACATTGCCAGAAGGGCGCTCCATCACGTATACCGCCCCAATACCGGCAATGACACCGGCAAGGGCGGCAAGAAGGACGATCTTGCGATTTCCCGATTTCGCCTGCTGTTCGGAATTCGCCTTTTCGTTGTCTTCTGCCATGTCGCGTTACTTCTTTCCAATATTCCGCCAAACCGTCACTCGGGGCATATGAGCATGAGCGAACAAAAATCAAGCAACCAGATGTGGGGCGGCCGTTTTGCCTCAGGGCCCGATGCGATCATGGAAGAGATCAATGCATCGATCGGTTTCGACCGCAAGCTCTATGCGCAGGATATTCAGGGTTCGCTCGCCCATGCAGCCATGCTGGCAAAGACAGGCATTATTGGGGCGGAAGACCATCGGCAAATCGAAAACGGACTGAAAGCCATCCTCAAGGAAATCGAGGACGGCAAGTTCACCTTCTCGCGCAAGCTCGAAGACATTCACATGAACATTGAGGCGCGGCTGGCTGATCTGATCGGCCCGTCTGCAGGACGCCTGCATACTGCCCGCTCGCGCAATGACCAGGTGGCCGTCGATTTCCGCCTGTGGGTGAAGCAGGAACTGGAAAAGACCGCTGCTGCCCTCAAGAATCTTATCGAGGCATTTCTGGAACGCGCGGAAGAACACGCCGCAACCGTGATGCCGGGCTTCACCCATCTTCAGACCGCACAGCCGGTGACCTTCGGTCATCATTGCATGGCCTATGTGGAAATGTTCGGCCGTGATCTGTCGCGTGTACGCGATGCGATTGAGCGTATGGACGAATCACCTTTGGGTGCTGCGGCCCTTGCAGGCACCGGTTTCCCGATCGACCGCCACATGACGGCAAAGACGCTCGGCTTCCGCGAACCGACCCGCAACTCGCTCGACAGCGTTTCCGACCGCGACTATGCGCTGGAATTCCTGTCGCTTGCAGCCATCTGCGCCGGTCATCTGTCGCGTCTTGCGGAAGAAATCGTCATCTGGTCGACGCCGCAGTTCAACTTTGTGCGCCTGTCCGACGCCTTCTCGACCGGCTCGTCGATCATGCCGCAGAAGAAAAACCCGGATGCCGCAGAACTGGTTCGCGCCAAGACCGGCCGCATCAACGGTTCGCTGGTTGCACTTCTGACCATCATGAAGGGCTTGCCACTCGCCTATTCCAAGGACATGCAGGAAGACAAGGAACAGGTCTTCGACGCCGCCGAAAATCTGGAACTTGCCATCGCAGCCATGGCTGGCATGGTGCGTGACCTGACGATCAATGTCGCGTCGATGAAGAAGGCTGCCGGTTCAGGCTATTCCACTGCGACCGATCTCGCCGACTGGCTGGTGCGCGAACTGGGGCTTCCCTTCCGCGAAGCACATCATGTCACCGGTCGCGCCGTCGCTCTGGCGGAAAGCCGCAAGGTCGATCTGTCGAAGCTTTCACTGGAAGAACTGCAATCGATCCATCCAGGCATCACGGATGCGATCTTCGGCTATCTGACGGTTGAGAAATCCGTGAAGAGCCGTCAGTCCTTCGGTGGCACAGCCCCGCAGGAAGTACGTCGCCAGATCCGTTACTGGAAGAAGCGCATTACCAAGGCCTGATAGGCGATCAACATGACGTCATGTGGAATCATGAATTGAACTGATGATTCCACATTTCGGACATTATGAGTTAGATCTAGTGGATTGAATTTGACGTTTGCTCGGCGCTCATATCCGAAGGATGCAAATATCGGAATCAGACCGCTAGAGCATGTCTCCCAAAAGTGGGAACCGGTTTCGGGAGACATGCGTAAAGACAAAACTTAGAGCAAGATCATATATTTCGGGAACCAAAGCTGATGACAGGCCGCTCCGCCATTTCTTCCGTGCTTCTGATCGCCGCGCTCGCGGCCACGCTTGCTGCTTGCGGTCGCAAGGGCCCGCTGGAGCCACCGCCATCTTCGCTGATCACCGACGATCAGGGACACACCAAGCCAAAACCGAAGGAAGACAAGCCGATCATCCTCGACAAGCTGTTGTAAGTTTCTGCTGCAGGGCCTTCCCGTGAATCATTTCGAGTATCGCAACGGCGTTCTTCATGCCGAAAATGTCAGCCTGCCTGAAATTGCTCAGGCCGTTGGAACGCCTTTCTACATCTATTCCCGCGCAACTATCGAGCGCCATTTCCGTGTATTCAGCGAAGCCTTCGCTGACATGGAAACGCTGGTGACCTACGCGCTGAAGGCCAATTCCAACCAGGCTGTGCTGAAAACGCTGGCGAAGCTTGGCGCCGGTGCCGACACTGTTTCGGAAGGCGAGATTCGCCGGGCACTTGCTGCGGGCATCCCGGCCAACAAGATCGTCTTTTCAGGCGTCGGCAAGACCCCACACGAAATGGACTTCGCGCTGGAAGCAGGTATCTATTGCTTCAATGTTGAATCCGAGCCGGAACTGGAAATTCTTTCCGCTCGCGCCGTCAAGACTGGCAAGGTCGCATCCGTATCGCTGCGCATCAATCCTGATGTGGATGCGAAGACCCACGCCAAGATTTCGACCGGCAAATCCGAAAATAAGTTCGGCATTCCGCGCGTCAAGGCGCGTGAAGCCTATGCCCGCGCGGCAAGTCTGCCCGGTCTCGACGTGGTCGGCATCGATATGCATATCGGCAGCCAGATTATCGACCTCGAACCGTTCGACAATGCCTTTGCCCTGATGGCGCAACTGGTCAAGGAATTGCAGGCTGACGGCCACAATATCCGTCACGTCGATGTTGGCGGTGGACTGGGTATTCCTTACCGCACAGATAACACGCCTCCGCCGCTACCCGTCGCCTATGCGGAAATCGTTGCAAAACATATCAAGCCGCTTGGCTTGAAAACCGTGTTCGAGCCGGGCCGCCTGATCGTCGGCAATGCCGGGCTTCTGGTAACGGAAGTGATCTTCGTCAAGGAAGGCGATGCCAAGAACTTCGTCATCGTGGATGCCGCGATGAATGATTTGATTCGTCCCACACTTTACGATGCATTCCACGACATCAAGCCGGTAGCCTTGCCGAAGGATAACGCGCCGCGTATTCGTGCCGATTTTGTCGGTCCAGTCTGCGAAACCGGTGACTATCTCGGCCTCGACCGGGAAGTGGCGAAGCCTGTTCCGGGCGACCTTATCGCCATCTGCACGACGGGCGCTTATGGGGCCGTGCTTTCCAGCACCTATAACAGCCGTCTTCTCATCCCCGAAGTACTGGTTGATGGTGACCGTTATCATGTCGTGCGCCCGCGCCGGACTTATGAAGAACTGCTTGCGCTCGATTCCGTGCCGGAATGGCTATAGGCTTGCGACCATAATTCTCACGGCCCACAATTATCATGGCCCAGATTTATCATGACAAAGCCTCGCCTTTGCCATGATGCGTGTTATCCTGTCAGCCGAACCGAAATCGGCTGACGTGAAAGACCATACCCTATGACTGCCTCAAAGGCGGCACGACAGACAGATAGCAGCAACGACAGGAAAAACCTGCCGCGTCATGCGCGGGATGCTTTTCTGCGGCTATTTTCAGGCGATGGCGCCAGCCTGCATCGTCTACGTCTGCGCAGCTTTCTTTCAATCAGCTTCGAGCGGTTTTGGCCGCTGATCCTGCCGCTGATCCTCATCATTGGCCTGTTTGCCAGCCTGAGCTGGTTCGGCCTGTTCGGCATGATGCCGCGATGGCTTCATATCGGCGTGCTGGCGCTATTTGGTCTTGCCAGCCTCATTGCACTTTGCCTGCCGTTCCGGTTTCGATCTCCGACAGAAAGTGACGTCACAAGCCGCATCGAGGCGATCAACGGCCTGGTTCACGAACCACTCGCCGTACAGACAGGCCATATGGCAACCGGCGAACACGATCCTTTCGCCGTTGCCTTGTGGCGCGAACATCAGCGCCGCATGGCGGACCGGCTCAAGAACCTGCAATCCGGCCTGCCCTATACACGTGTTCCCGAACATGACCCCTTCGGCATTCGTGCAGTGGTTGCCATGCTCTTCGTGACTGCCTCCGCCTACAGCATCAGCCCGAACAGCGGGCGCATTACCGATGCCTTTCATATCCGCCCAGGCTATGGCAATGCCGTTACCCGCATCGATGCATGGGTGACGCCGCCGCGCTATACCGGCCACGCGCCTGTCTTCCTGTCCACGACCATCGACAGTGAACGAGCCGCAATCAATGTACCACAGGGCAGCATCCTGTCGGTCCGCGTGATCGGTGGCGGTTCTGAACGCCTGACTGCGACTGACGCAACGGGCGAGCGCCGCGACATACAGCCGATAAGCGTGAAGGAATACCAGAAAGAACCTGCAGAACAGGCCGTCGTCGATGGAAGCCATAACTTCCGCTATGATTTACAGCAGGACGAGACTTTGGCACTTTCCGGCACCGATGCGCGCTGGAAATTTTCCGTCACGCCGGACATTCCGCCGACGATCCGCTTCACGAAAGAGCCGGGACACGCGCTGAATGGTACGTTGCAACTGTCGTATCAGATCGAGGACGACTACGCGCCGGCAAAGGCCGAAGCTGAGATTATCCCGCTCAACAATGATGAGGATGAAGAAGCCGCACCGCTTTACGATGCGCCTGAACTGCCGCTTGCACTGCCCCGCCGCGGCGTAAAGGACGCTACGACGTCGAAGGACCTGACCGAACATCCTTGGGCGGGCGAAAAAGTTGCGCTCACGCTGGTCGTAACCGACGCCGCCGGACAAACAGGTCGCAGCGAAACCAAGATCATTACCTTGCCCGAGCGCCCTTTCAGCAATCCACTTGCCCGTGCCATCGCAGAGCAGCGCCGTATCCTCGCGCTCGATGCGACGCAGCGCGACCACGTGCTCGACATGCTGTCGGCAATCACGCTTCGCCCGGAAGAAACCATCAAGAACGCAGCCCATTATCTGGGTCTGGTCACAATTGGTACGCGTCTTCGTCTTGCCAGAAGCGATGACGCCTTGCGCGATGCCGCGGACTATATGTGGCAGGTTGCGCTCGGTATCGAGGATGGAAATCTGTCTGCTGCCGAAAAGCGCCTGCGGCAGGCACAGGAAGCCCTGAAAAATGCTCTTCAGAACGGCGCCCCGCAAGAAGAAATCGAAAAGCTTTCGGCAGAACTGCGCAAGGCGATGCAGGATTTTCTGCGGGAGTTCGCCCAGCGCCAGCAGCAGAACCCGAACACACGCCGCGCAGCACCCGATCCCAATGCGCGAATGCTGACGGAAAAAGACCTACAGCGCATGATGGACCAGATCGAAAGTCTGGCACGTCAGGGCTCGCGCGATCAGGCGGAAGAACTGCTGTCGCAATTGCAGAATCTGATGGACAATCTGCAAATGGGACAGGCGCAACAGGGCCAGCCAGGTCAGGGGCAAGGTCAGCAAGGCCAGATGCAGCAGCAGATGAACAAGCTCGGCGAACTGATGCAGCGCCAGCAAAAGACGATGAACGAAACCTTCGATCTCGATCAGAAGATGCAGCGCCAGTTCGGCGGCAGTGATGGTGAAGGCGAATTCGGCGACAACCTGTTCCCCGGTGATGATGGCTCCATGGGCGGCGGGCAGCCGGGCGGTGAAGCCGATAACGGCCAGAGCGGGAACGGTCAAAGTGGGAAAGGCGACGTTCCACCCGACATGGCCGAAGCCATGCGCAAGCTGCAGCAACAACAGAAAAACCTCCAGTCCGATCTGCAAAAACTGATGGACGATCTGAAGGGCATGGGCATTGAACCCGGCAAGGATTTTTCGGATGCCGGAAAATCGATGGGCAACGCGACGGATGCGCTGGGCCGCAGCGCAGGTGCAGAAGCAAGCGACCAGCAGGGTAGCGCGCTCGATGCACTGCGTCGCGGCGGGCGCGACATGATGCAGAAAATGCAGCAGGCCATGGGCCAGCAAGGTCAGGAGCAGAGTGGCGCCAATGGCAGTCGCGGAAGGGACCCGCTTGGTCGCCAGCAAGGTACCAGCGACAGCGGCCTCAACGATGACATCAAGATTCCAGGTGAAATAGATATTCAGCGCGCGCGCGAAATTCTCGATGAAATCCGCCGCAAGCTCGGCAATGCGCTCACGCCGCAAATGGAAAAGGAATATCTGCAGCGTCTGTTGAAGTTCGATTGATCTGAAAGCACAGACGCCGGACGGCGCTTATTCCATCACCCGTCCGACATAAGGCAACTGGCGGAAGGCATGCCCGACGTCCATGCCATAGCCGACAACAAAATAGTCGGGGCATTCGAAAGCCACGAAATCGGCATCAAGATCGACCTTGCGGCGCACGCTCTTGTCGAGAAGAACAGCAATGCTGACGCTCCGCGCGCCCCGTTCCAGCATGAGCTCGCGAACGAACTTCAGCGTCTTTCCGGATTCCAGAATATCGTCGATCAGAAGCACATCGCGGTCACGCACATCGCTGTCGATATCGCGCAGCAGACGAACTTCCGTGCTTGTCGTTCCCTTGCCGTAGCTTGAAACGGTGATGAATTCGACATCTGGTTCCACCCCCGCATCGTGCATCGCGCGGATGAGGTCGGCTGCAAAGATGAAGGAGCCCTTCAGGATCGAAATCGTCAGCAGATTGTGAAACTTGTGTTCAGCAATGGCCTTGGCGAGCTCGAGATTGCGACCGGCGATCTCATCCGGACTAAAGAGAACTTCGATTGTCTTGCCACCGACTTCGGGCATCTGCTGCTTCTCCTGATCGTTCGCTTTCGCGCAGACTTCGGCGCCCATCAAAGGTGCCGGAAAGGCACGCTCTATAGCACGGTTTGAGGAAATTGCACCCCACCGGATGAAGATGCTCCGGCTTCTCCATTTCCCAGCGTCGAGATTTCATATAGCGTGACCTGCATGCATCCAGACATCATCGAACTGCGATCATTTTACGACACGACACTGGGCCATCTCGCGGAGCGCGCGATCCGAATGGCATTGGCCGGTCTTTGGGGGCACGTGCCGGGAGAGAGGCTTGTCGGCATGGGTTACAGCCTGCCCTATCTCGACCGCTTCAGTGCCGATACGGAACGCACATTCGCCTTCATGCCGGCTGGACAGGGCGCCGTTGCCTGGCCCTCGATAGAGAAAACGGCAACAGCGCTCGTTTTCGACGAAGAACTGCCTCTGCCTGATTCCTCGATTGATCGCGTGCTCATGGTACATGCTCTGGAATATGCTGAAAATCCGACGGAAACGCTCAAGGAGATGTGGCGCGTCCTCGCCCCCAATGGGCGACTCGTTATCGTGGTGCCGAACCGCCGCGGACTTTGGGCCCGCTTCGAACACACACCCTTCGGCAGCGGGCGGCCTTACAGCAGAACACAGCTGACGACCTTGCTGCGGGAAGCGAATTTCACAGTCAGTATGGTGAGCGATGCCCTGCACTTCCCACCCGCCACGCGGCGATGGATGATGCGGCCCTGTCTCGCACTCGAAGGCATGGGGCGACGGTTGTGGCCGGTCTTTTCAGGCGTTCTGGTGGTGGAAGCACAAAAGCGGCTCTATCAAGGGCTGCCGGTTGCCCAGCGCTCTTCCCGTCGCGTCTTCGTTCCTGTTCTCGCCCCACAAGGCACGCCCGTCGGCGGACTGCGGAAAGCACCGGCACGACCCATCATTACAGAACGAAAAAACTAGTGTGGTTTACGGATTTGAAGTTCCTGGACGATGATGCCATGCAAATGACAGGAACTTCAAATCCACCACACTAGGGCATTTGCGCATCATCGCCCGTGAAAACGTACAGTTGCTGCGGTCGACAAGTATTACCGTACAAGGTTTTTCTCGACTTGGACGCAATGGCGGGATATGCCGCCATCATAACTTTAACCCATCGTAACTTTAACATTGACCTTTTGGCGGAGCCAAAATCATGACCGATACGCAAAACCTTACCCGTCCCCAGCCCAAGGCCGGCCTGCTCGACATCGCAGCCTATGTACCCGGCAAGGAACATGTGGAAGGTGTTGCCAAGGTCTATAAGCTCTCCTCTAACGAAACGCCTGTCGGACCAAGCCCGCATGCTGTCGAAGCCTATCGACACGCAGGCGAAAAACTGGAGCTATATCCCGATGGACAGGCGCTGGCGCTCCGTGAGGCAATTGCCGAAACGCAGGGGCTCAACATGGCCAATATCCTGTGCGGCAACGGCTCCGACGAACTGCTTGGTCTGATCTGCCAGACCTATCTTGCTCCGGGTGACGAAGCCGTCATTACAGAGCACGGTTTTGCCGTTTACAAGATCCAGACGCTGGGTGCAGGCGCGACGCCGATAACGGTGAAGGAGAAGAACGAGCGTATCGACGTGGACGCCATTCTGGCTGGCCTGTCGCCGCGCACGAAAATCGTCCTCATTGCCAATCCGGCCAATCCGACCGGAACCTATCTGCCTTTTGAGGAAGTCCGTCGTCTCCATGCCGGACTGCCGAAGCACGTGCTCCTCATTCTCGATGCAGCTTATGCCGAATATGTCCGTCGCAACGACTATGAATCCGGCCTCGAACTCGTTTCGTCCAACGAGAACGTCGTCATGACGCGCACCTTCTCGAAAATTCACGGGCTGCCTGGCCTGCGTATCGGCTGGATGTATGCGCCCCTGCACGTGATCGATGCCGTCAATCGTATCCGCGGACCGTTCAACATGAATTCCGCCGCCATTGCTGCGGGCGCCGCAGCCATTCGTGATCGCGCCCATGTCGAAAAGTCGATCACTTACAATGACAAGTGGCTTGGCTGGTTGGCCGACGAGTTCACCAAGCTCGGCCTGCGGGTAACGCCGTCAGTCACGAATTTCCTGCTGATCCATTTTCCGGACGATGCCGTACATTCGGCGGATAAGGCCGATGAATGGCTTTCCAAGCGCGGTTATATCCTGCGTCGCGTCGGCGGCTACGGTTTCCCCAATGCCTTGCGCATGACCGTCGGACCGGAAGAAGCCAATCGTGGCGTCGTCGCCGCCCTGACTGAATTTTTGAAGTAGAACAATGTCCACGGTCCATTTCGACAAGATCGCCCTGATCGGCATCGGCCTTATCGGTTCATCGCTGGCCCGCGTTATTCGGCGCGAAAAGCTCGCAGATCACATCGCCATTGCCACACGCAGCGGTGAAACGCTGAAACGCGCCGAAGAACTTGCACTCGGTGACAGCTACACCACCGATAGCGCTGAGGCTGTCAAGGATGCCGATCTGGTCATCGTTTCGGTTCCCGTCGGCTCGTCCGGCACGGTAGCGCGGCAGATCGCGGCAAATCTCAAGCCCGGCGCCATTGTCACCGATGTCGGCTCCACCAAGGCTTCTGTGATTGCACAGATGCAGCCGGGACTGCCCGGTAATGTGCACTTCATTCCGGGGCACCCGCTGGCGGGCACGGAATATTCCGGGCCGGATGCAGGCTTTGCCGACCTCTTTACCAATCGCTGGTGCATCCTCACCCCTTTGGCTGATACGGATGAAGCAGCACTGGAAAAGCTGAGCGACTTCTGGATCGCCTGCGGCTCGCGGCTTGATCGCATGGACCCGCAGCACCACGACCTGGTACTGGCTATCGTCTCGCATCTGCCGCACATCATTGCCTATAACATCGTCGGCACGGCCAGCGATCTGGAACAGGTGACCAAATCGGAAGTCATCAAATATTCGGCTTCCGGTTTCCGCGATTTCACGCGACTGGCCGCGTCCGATCCGACAATGTGGCGTGACGTATGCCTGCACAACAAGGATGCCATCCTTGAAATGCTCGGTCGCTTTTCGGAAGATCTCGCCTCGCTTCAGCGCTCGATCCGCTGGGGTGATGGTGAAGCACTATTTGATCTGTTCACGCGCACGCGCGCTGTTCGGCGCGGCATCATCGATGCCGGTCAGGAAGTAGATGCACCGGACTTCGGCCGTCAGGCTGCGACGCGCACGAGCGAAAAAAAGTAAGGAACGGATAGGGTCGCAAATATACTGTCCTACTCCCTTACTGCCTTATTCCCCTGCTCCCTTAAAGAGCAGGCAACCGCCCGAGCGGAATAAATCCGGCGCTGACTTTACCTTTGCGAACGGCGATCTCCATAACGGGATTGCCGTTTTCGTCTTTCGGCATAGCGGAAAGAGCAAACAGAACGGTGGCGATATTGCCGCCCTGCTCGGGGAATACGGTCTGTCCTGCCTGTGCCAGCGACTGCGGATTGACGAGGGTCAGCTTCACATCAGCATTGATGAGCCCGTCGGCATTGACCGAAAACGGCCCTGCAACAGAAACCATGGCTCCATTGGGCATGGACAGGAAAGCCTGATTGACCGTACCGGAATGTCCGCGCAGACGTTGATGGAAAGGCGTTTCGCTCCTTGCAAGCAGTGTCGCAGCATCTGCCACATCAATATCCGCCACGCCGTCGATTTCAGGGCTGGTGGCACTACCGATCACTGCCTTGGCAAGCTTCAATCCAGCAAAGCGGCCATTGATCTTCAAAGTTCCGTCCGCTTGGCTCATGCGGAAATCCATCTGCTCAAGCGTGCTGAGCGGCTCCGTCTTCGTCGTTTCGGTGCGAAGGCCAACCGCGACCTCACGTGCAGCCAGTTCGATTTCGGTCGGGAACGGACGTGCCAGCCGGGTATTGGAGGTAAACTTGCTCCAGTTGACTTCCAGCGGCTCCAGTCCCGGAAACTCGATGAAGGCTGGACCTGTCAGATCGTTCGAAAGCGAACGTGGCGCATAGACCGGCGATCCCGAAGTAAAACGCCCGGCGCGGAACGACATACCCTCGGAAGGACGTTGCCAGGAAATGCTGTCGCAGACGACATTGACGCGCAGCGGATAGCCGCCCATGCGCAGGTCTTCGCATTTCACACCAACACCCTGGGCAGCAAGCTTGGCCATATCAGCCCTGGCTCGCGCCTCCAGCCTGTTTGCAACGTAGAACCAGCCCACCGTATAGCCAGCGATCAAGACAACAAGAATGACGACGAGCGTTATCGGACGCTTTCTGGCTTTCGGTGCGTTCATTCCAGGGTGCGCCATTTCAAAAGCCTTACATGAATCAGACGGTTGTTTCGAAGAAACTCACTCCGGGTTCAGACCGAATATCCAACCCCGATATGTTTTGCTCCCCCCGACTGTTGGCCATATTATGGCAGGAATGTGCCTTGTGAAGCGAACGAGAAGAAAAATAGAGGGATATCCGTTGAATACCGGTGGAAATCGACGTTCACTAAATCAATATGGACACTCTCATGACCATACTCCCTGATGATAGACGAATGAACGATTTCTGGGTTTTCGGCTACGGCTCGCTGATGTGGCGGCCGGGTTTTGCGCATGTGGAGACCACGCGTGCACGCCTGTACGGCTACAGGCGCAGCCTGTGCATCTATTCACATGTCCACCGAGGAACACCGGACCATCCGGGTCTGGTACTGGGCCTGGATGCTGGTGGCTCGTGTCTCGGTATTGCTTTTCGTGTGCCCGGAGACATGACCGGTGAAGTGATGACCTATCTGCGCGAACGCGAAATGTCGAACCAAGTCTATCATGAAAAGCATCTTCGCCTGCGTCTTGCCGATGGCCGCGATGTCGACGCCGTCACCTACGTGGCCGACCGCCGCCACCTGCAATATGCGGGCTCGCTGAAAGCCGAGGAAGCCGCAGCCATTGTCGGATCCGCCCGCGGCGATTCCGGCACCAATGTGGATTATGTCGCCAACACGCTCCAGCATTTGCGTAATATGCGCGTCCGTGATCACTGGCTGGAGCACGTCAACGATCTCATTCACCAAAATTCTCAACGACAGTTCGACGGTTCGGGCGGCTGAAAACACTTGCAGCGCTTCTCAAAAATTCCAGCGCTCAAGCCCTCAGCCCTTGTTCTCGCCCGATGCAACCGCTACATCTCGGCCAATCGCCAAGGAGGCCTCCATGATCGCATTGTTCCGCACCATTGATTTGGCGCTCGATATTTACACCTATATTATTATTGCGAGTGCCATTTTCTCGTGGCTCTATGCGTTCAATGTCGTCAATTCCGGCAACCGCTTCGTGGCATCAATCGGTGAGTTTCTCTACAAGGTGACAGAGCCCGTTCTTCGCCCAATCCGCAATATTTTGCCCAATCTCGGCGGCATCGATATTTCGCCGATCATCCTGCTGCTGATTATCTTCTTCATCCGCCAGTTCATGTGGACGACACTGCTACCGCTTTTCCTTTAAGCGCATTTCGATCTGATTGGGTCGGATCGGCGCTCTAAGTTATTATATTTCAAGCATAATCTTATCGGTCTTCGTTTCACTCCGGTCGGATTATGCTCTAAGCGCATCACTCGCAAGCCTGAAAACAAAAGCGCCCGGACATTGCCGGGCGCTTTTGTTTTAGACGGATCGAAAAGCTGTCGCTTACTTGCCCTTGGCGCGTTCGATAGCTTCCACGATGAACTTGCGTGCGTAATCCTCGTCGCCCCAGTCACCGATCTTGACCCACTTGCCGGGTTCCAGATCCTTGTAGTGCTCGAAGAAGTGCGCGATCTGCTTCAGAGTGATCTCCGGCATATCGGTATAGTCGTGGATCTTCTCGTAGCGGCGCGTCAGGTGCGGCGACGGAACGGCAATGATCTTTTCATCCTTGCCGGAATTGTCTTCCATGACCAGAACGCCAATCGGGCGAACGTTGATCACGCAGCCGGGAACCAGCGGACGGGTGTTGCAGACGAGAACGTCAATCGGGTCGCCATCTTCCGAAAGCGTATGCGGCACGAAGCCGTAATTGCCCGGATAGGTCATTGGCGTGTAGAGGAAGCGGTCGACGATGAGGGCGCCGGCCTTCTTGTCCATCTCGTACTTGATCGGCTGGCCGCCGACAGGCACTTCAATGATGACGTTGACGTCTTCAGGAGGATTGGAGCCGATGGAGATGGCATCAATATTCATGATGTGTCCTTTCGTGTCGGGCTCTGATAACGGGTTTCATGGTTGCACGCAAGAAAAACGAAAGTTCTAGAAAACGCGGCGAATTGTCGTTCTCGCAACGCAATTGAACGTGATCAGGCCGATAACATGCTGTGAGGGTTAGGCGCCGAGCTCGTTCAGTCTTTGAACGGCGGTCGGTGGCATGGGTGGTGGATTGGGATCGCGGCTGGCGGCGACCAGAAATTCGTCACAGGCCGTTTCGGTGGATTCGATGAGTCGCTTCAGGAATTCTTCCTTCGGAAGCCCCGCCGGAATTGGCGGCAGAATACGGGCGCGAATGGTTCCGGGATAGCGGAGGAATTTGCGGCGCGGCCAGTAGAGGCCTGCATTGTGCGCAATCGGCAATACCGGAAGATTGAGCGCCTCATAGAGATGAACGATTCCATATTTATAGTGCGGCGGAGCACCCGGCGCCCGGCGCGTTCCTTCCGGATAGATCAGAATCTGGCGGCCTTCCGCAATCGCCTTTTCCGCTCCCTTGGTGATCGAATGCAGCGCTTTGACGCGGGAACCGCGGTCCACCGGGATCATCTGCATCTTGGCGATATACCAGCCGAAAAGCGGAATGCGCATCAATTCCCGCTTCAGGATCAGCACGGGATCGTCAAGATAGGGAAGGAAAGCATAGGTATCCCAGGCAGACTGGTGCTTTGGCGCGCAGATATAGGCGCCTTCGGGAATGTTCTCCAATCCTTCGACCACATAGTCTGTCCCGGCGATATGCTTCTGGAGCCAGAGATTGACCCTTGCCCACAGCTTCGGCACGATCCATGCCTTCTTGCGGGGCAACAGGAAATAAAAGGGCGTATAGACGATCATCTGAACAAGTGTGCAGATATAGAACGCCGCATTGAACAAGATTGAGCGCAGATAGAGAAGCATCAGTCGGTGGAGACCCTGGCTAAAGCATTTTCGCTCCCGGCTGGCGGTAAACGATCACGCGCGAATTCTGGACTTTCTGCAGAAAGTGACGGCACCGATATATCAGGAAGATCGGTCATTTCCATCAGGAAATCGCAAACCTGCAGCCAGATCAGCTCTCAGTCGTTGCATTTTGCACTGACTGCGTTCCAAACAGTTCGGTCGCACCCACACGGACAGCAGCGCCCAGATATTTCACATATTCGATGAAGAGCACGCGCAATGTGTCGCCTTCGGCAACCCAGCTATGTTCGCGTCGCTCCCCATTCACGACCGGATAGGGAATGAATTCCACATCCTTCATGCGATAGGACATTTCAAGGGTACTGCGCGGAATGTGGTAGTTATTGGTGACCAGGATCACGCGGTGATAATTGTTGCTACGAATCCAGCGTTCGCTTTCGGTCGCATTGCCGATGGTGTTGAGTGCCGACCGGTCGAGATCGACACAGCAATCGAAGAGGCTCTGATCCGCATGGGTCGCGCGCTGCAGCGCCTTTTCATTGGTCGCCGGATGAACACCGCTGATCAGAAGCCGCTTCCCTCGCTTGTCCTTCAAAAGATCGACGGCCGCCTGGATTCTTGACTGTCCACCAGTCAGAACGATGATTGCGTCAGCAGGCTCCTCGATAGCCGGAGGCTGCATGCTGGTGACTTTTTCACCAAACGCGACGAAGCCGACGAGAAACGCCAGAAGAACAACAAACAGAACGATGGAAACAGGTTGGAAACGTCTGAACATGCGCATCATGACAGACCATAAGAAATTACCGGACGCAACTGTAAAGGACTGCAGGGAAACGCCGCTCCGATTGCGGCGCCAGACCACATCCCCCGTAGAAAGCCCGTTTGCTGTCTGCCTCTGTGCCACTGCATCGTCACTCGACCGGTGCCCGCCCGATAGCGCTTGCGGGATTCGCGTACCATCTCTTCTTCCATCATAGCCAGCATTGCGGCGAGAAGTCGGAGAAGCGGACGAAAATCTTGTCCTGAAAGCGCCAGTATCGGAAAAGGCCTTCATTCGGAGCGCACTCCCGGACCATCCATGGTTGCAAGCTGGCGTATCACCGTCAGGCGGCTGGTCAGCATGGTGAGGAAACTGACCAGGATAATGATGACGGCAGCGCCGATGTAGCCGCTGCGCCCGATGGCGAAATTACCGAACATGGCAGCAGCCTGGTCACCTTCGGGGGTCGCCATATGGCTCGATGCCCACCACGAGAAGATCAGAAATACGAACATTGCCGCCGCTCCGCCGCATAGTGCGCCCTTCAAGGCGGTGCGGAAGAAATGCCATTCGAACTCACGCGCCACGAATTTCGATTCAGCGCCGATAAAATGCAGCACCTCGATAATATGGCCGTTGCCTGACATTGCGCCGCGTGTGGCAAAGATCACGGTCAAAACGGTGGCAGCGATCACGAGCGAGAGAACGGCGGTTCCAACCAGAACCGTCGTGTGTGCCATGGAGACAAGCCTGTCGACCCAGGTGCGATGATCGTCAAAGCTAGCCGCCGGAATGGCGCGTGTAATTTCAGCACGCATTGTTTCAAAGTCAGGCGGTGCGTTCTCGTCGATCGTGACAACGACAAGACGTGGTACGGGCAGTTCATCAATATTGAGGCCACTGCCAAGCCATGGTTCGAGCAGGCGCGCTGTCGCATCCTTGTCAATGATGCTGGTGCCTTTGACGCCGGCAAAGCCGCGCGCGATCTCGCTCGCCTGAGCCAGAGCCTTTTCCATGTCCTGCCCGTCGACCGGTCGGATCTGGATCGTGGCTTCGCGTGCGATCTGGCTCTGCCAGGCAGCAGCCGAGGCGCGAACAAGCGTCACGCCGCCCATCGTCAGACAGGCCAGAAACGTCATGATGGCGATCACGATGACGAGTGCGGTGCCCGTCACGCTGCCATCGGGCACGATAGGACTTGGCCCCTGACGCTTCCGGCGTTTGCCGATACGAACGAGCAGCATGTCCTTGAGGTCTTCGAAACGAACCCGGATGTCATCCAATGTACGTCGCCAGGCGTTCTTTGCATCAATCATAAATGTCGAGCCGCCCATGTTCGAGGATCATGCGTCGCGCATCGACCTGCTCCATCAGGGAAAGGTCGTGGGTCGCGATAATCACAGCCGTACCTGAACGGTTCAGCTCGGTGAAAAGGCGCAGGAGACGCTTTGCAAGCGGCGGATCGACATTGCCGGTCGGTTCGTCAGCCAGAAGCAGTTCCGGCTGATCGATGAGCGCGCGGGCAATCGCTGCGCGCTGCTTCTCGCCGCCCGAAAGAACCGGCGGCAGCACATTCATTCGGTCACCGAGCCCAACCCAATGCAGAAGCTCTTCCACTTCGTGACGGTAGGTTGCCTCTTCCTTTCCGCGCACACGCAGCGGCAGCGCCACATTCTCATAGGTGGTCATATGGTCGAGCAGGCGAAAATCCTGAAACACGATGCCGATGCGGCGGCGCAGAAGCGGAATTTCCGCATGATTGAGCCGCGCAACATCCTTGCCGAAAATATTGATAAGGCCGCGTGTCGGCTTCAGCGCCATGAAGAGAAGGCGCATGAGCGAGGTTTTCCCTGCCCCCGACGGGCCGGTCAGAAACTGGAATGAACGCGGCGGAATATGGAAACTGACATCGCGCAGGATCTCAGGACCCATTCCATATCGCAGGCCGACATTCTCGAAACGTATCACCGGGCTGTTTCTCTTCAATTGTCCGCGCGCTGAGGGGCGCACGGATGACATCGATATCAGATCGACCTTTATCCTCTATGGTTAATGTTGCGTTAATTCAGCCCGCGTGAGCCTTAAAAAATGCGTGACCGTGGCTGCGGCCATGAAGCATTAACCATTATGAGCCAGTGTGTGGCACCAGTCGAAGGGCGAAAAACGCAAAGGATGATGACGGCATGATGGCGAAACAACCATCGACAGCGCAGATGTCGCGCGTGCCTTTGCGCGAAAACCATCGCGCAGCATGGTTCACTTTCGATGCCGGACCGGTCGAGGATGCTGAATTCGAAACCATTGTCCCGGCCTCGCCGCGCCCGAAATCCTTCTCATACAGCATTCCGCAGAAGCCGTTCGCGTCAAGCAAGCTTATGTCCGAAACAAGTCTCCCCGGCGGATGGCCCGGATTCGGCTATTGGGTTTTCGTCGCTCTTTGTGCGACAACCGCCTTCTGGATAGCGGGCGGATATACACTGCTTGCCGACAAACCTCTTTCCGGCAGGCAACCAACCCTGCCACTCATTTCGGCACTTCAGCTAACCGATCTCAAAACCAGCGTTGGAGTGCATGATAAAGGCGATGTTCTCAGTGTTGGCGGTCGCATCCGCAACACCACATCCGAAGAACGCGCCACGCCGCCGCTGATCGTCATGATCACCTATAGCGACGGCAGCAAACGCGAACGCCGTCTGGCTCCAGGAGAAGCAATGCTGAAACCAGGTGCCTATATCGACTTTGAGACAATGCTTCCTGCGTTGCGCGGCACCATCGAGAAAGTCGATGTTCGACTGGCCACTCCAGCCTGAAGCGGTCCGGCTACTGCCAGCAACCGAGGTTGCGACCCTTGAGATTGTGCGAATCGATTTGGACCACAAGGCGCGGGTCCTCGCGCAAAAGGACCAATGTCGTGCGCTGCTTGAGATCGATCTTCTCCCAACCCGCGCATTCCGTCGGCATTGGCGTGCTGTCGATCTTCACCTTTTCGGTCCATGCGGTCGCCGTGCAACCGGACAGGGCTGCAACAATCGGAACGACTTTGACGGCCTCCAAAACGAGCCTTTGCGTTTTCGTCCCACGATGAGTGTTCAAGGCTGACAACTCCAATCTGCCCCGCGAAATCCCGGCCAAACAGTCTTGTATCGGCCAGCGTCGCCCGTTCGACATCTGCGCTTATAACGTGCCGCCGCCCTGCTCCGCAATATAGCTGAGCGGTATCGACAGCTTTTAAAAAAGCCTAGCCGACCAACTCTTACTGTCCGCCGGAACCCAATTTGGAAGAGATATAAAAGCAAACTCGAATATATGAAGAATAGCTTTTTCGTTTACTGAAACGACAGGGAAATCCACAGAGAACAAAAGCTGCCGATAAAGTTAAACGTGATTGTCCAAAGAAAAAGACGATTATATGCTTCTTGCTAAATGATTCGCATATGACATTTTCACTACACCAACCCTGGGGACTTCCATGCTGAACAAATTGTCGGCTGAATTTTTCGGAACATTCTGGCTTGTTTTCGGTGGTTGCGGCAGCGCAATCCTCGCCGCAGCCTTCCCTGAACTGGGCATCGGCTTTCTCGGCGTCGCCCTCGCCTTCGGTTTGACTGTCCTTACCATGGCCTATGCTGTAGGCGGCATTTCTGGCGGTCATTTCAACCCCGCCGTTTCCTTGGGCCTCATGGTAGCTGGTCGTCTTCCAGCCAAGGACCTGATCCCATACTGGGTTGCACAGGTTCTGGGCGCTATTGCAGCTGCAGCCGTACTCTTCCTCATCGCTTCAGGCAAGGAAGGCTTCTCCGCCGGCGGCCTCGCTTCGAACGGCTATGGCGAACTTTCGCCAGGTGGCTACAGCATGATGGCGGGCCTGCTCATCGAAGTAATCCTGACGGCCTTCTTCCTCATCATCATTCTGGGCTCCACCTCGTCGCTGGCTCCGGCTGGCTTTGCCCCGATTGCCATCGGTCTCGGCCTGACCCTGATCCATCTGATTTCGATCCCGGTCACCAATACATCGGTCAACCCGGCCCGTTCGACCGGCGTCGCTCTCTTCGCCGACACGGCAGCACTCAGCCAGCTCTGGTTGTTCTGGGTTGCACCGCTTGTCGGCGCAGCTATCGGCGCGATCATCTGGAAAGGCCTGCTCGGCAAAGACTGATCCAGAGCGACAGCAATGAAAGGCCGGTTCAAACCGGCCTTTTTTGTTTGTGAAGCTGCATTGTCACTGTCAGATACAGCACTTCACAAAACCGTTCACAAAAAGTGGTTCCGATCATGGGAAGGATGCTGTAAGTAACATCTATCTTCTTGTTGTTGCGCATTATCCCAAGCAAAGCCGCTTCGCACTTTTGCTGGAAATGCTTTAGATGTTATGAGCAATGTCCCCCTCCACTGATGCTTCTTCTGCGGATCGTTACGCAGCATTCCGGCACTCTGCCTTCAAAAAATACTGGGGCGCCCGTTTCCTGAGCGCATTTGCGGTGCAAATCGTGAGTGTATCGGTGGGCTGGCAGATCTATGATCTCACCCGTGACGCCTTCAATCTGGGCATGGTCGGACTGGTACAATTCCTGCCGGCCCTGTTGCTGGTTCTGGTAACCGGCGCTGCTGCCGACCGTTTCGGCAGACGCTTCATCATGGGCCTGTCGCTCATTCTGGAAAGCGTTGTGACGGCGTTGTTGCTTTGCCTAACCCTTGCAGGTCTGTTCGAGCCCTTGACCGTCTTTGCAGCGCTGACCCTTTTTGGTGTCGCCCGCGCGTTTCTCGGCCCATCTTCCGCATCGCTGGTCGTCAATCTTGTACCGACAGAGGATTTCGCGAACGCCGTTTCATGGAATTCATCGGCATGGCAGGTGGCGACAATCGTGGGACCGGTTGCAGGTGGCTTGCTCTATGGCATTTCTCCGGTCGCGGCCTATTCCATCGCAACGCTGTTCCTGCTGATCGGCTCGTTACTGATCTTCTCCATTCCAAAGCCCAAACAGCACACGCTTACCGAGCAGCGCTCGCTGACGAGCATGCTGGCTGGCTTCCGCTACATCTGGAAGGAAAAGATTGTCCTTGGCGCGATTTCGCTCGACCTTTTCGCCGTGCTCCTTGGCGGAACCGTGGCTCTGCTGCCAATCTATGCGCGAGATATCCTCGATCTCGGCCCTTGGGGGCTTGGTCTACTGCGCTCGGCTCCGGGCATCGGGGCTGTCCTGACTGCCGTCTGGCTTGCCGGACATCCGATCCGCGACCATGCGGGCCGCGTGATGTTCATCTTCGTTGGCCTCTTCGGCTTCTTCAATATCATCTTCGGCGTCTCGACACTGACATGGCTGTCCGTTGTTGCCCTGGCATTTGCGGGTGCGGCTGACATGATCAGCGTCTATATCCGCGAAACGCTGATGCAGCTTTGGACGCCCGATCACGTGCGCGGTCGCGTCAATGCCGTCAACATGGTCTTTGTCGGAGCATCAAACGAGCTTGGCGAATTCCGTGCCGGTCTGATGGCCGCAGCCATCGGCGCTGTTCCGGCCGTCGTCATTGGCGGATTGGGATCAATCGCCGTTGCGGTCGCTTGGTCAGCAATGTTCCCGCAATTGCGCAAGGCCCGTCACCTGCAAGGACGGGTCTGATCGTTCGAGCTATAGGAGGTCGTCAGGAAGCGGACGTGCTGCGGCTCGCCTTGTCCATGCGCTCCTGAATGGCATTCCGGTCATCCTGCCGGATGCCGACGAGCTCGGCCACGCGCCACATCACGTCGGCCTCGACTTCGCTCACCTTGCCGTCAGCATAGACCATTTCCCACATCAGGCCGATCAGGTCGAGACGTGCCTGATAATCAAGCTGTCGCTTCAGAACCGATGTGAAATCCGATAAATCTATCGCTTCCTGATCGGCTTTTTCCGCTGCAAGGATCAGCCGTTTCAGGCTATCGCCCTTCAGCCCGTATTTCTGCGACAGCATTGAAGAGAGCTTTTTACGCTCGCTTTCACGCGTTTCACCATCGGCATCCATAATGTGATAAAGCAGTGCAGCGGCAGCCAGTCGCGGATCGTCATTGGAGAATTTTTCATTCCGGTCCCGAAAACCGCTGGCCGGGAGTTCTTTTAAAAAATCCAGAAGACGATCAAACATTCACCCTCGCTGCCACATTCACTGCTTGCCGACCGTAAACGCGATTCCGGCATATTTAGTTAGCAATATCGAAGGTAACGGGCTGAATACGCCACGCAAGGCGGTAAACTGTCTTACACAGCCGTTTACCGCCCAAGAGATGCGCTGCGTTGTTTTTCGGCAACGATTCGCGGAAAGCCTGATCAGAAAAGCTTCAATCCACTCTGCGCCTTCTGAGAAGATTTGCTTTCGTCGACACCCGGATCGTCCACCACGAGATGTGCGCGACGGGGTTCCTCGTTCGCATCATCGTCAGCCACGACAACATCGGCCGCTGGCGGGTTCACTTCCTCCGCTTTCTTTACCGGAGCTGCTGGCGACGCTTTGATGGGCTCAGCAGCAGGGACAATGACCTCAGCCTCCTCGATATCGCGAACAACCTGCTTGCTCTCGGCTCCCGCGGAAACATCCGCCATTTCGGCCTTGTCCCGAGGCTCTGCCAGAACAATCTGATTGACCGGCTTCGCCTCGACCGGGCCTTTGATTTCAGGCTTTTCCGCTTCAATCGCAGGAGCGAGCGCCACGACGGGAACTTTCCACTCGAAACTGTTGAGGCGTCCCGTAACCGGAGATACAGGCGACCATTGTTCGGAAACATAGCCATCGGCAGTCCATGCAGGATCGCGCGGCGCCTTGACCGCACGCGCCAGCCATTCGCGAACCTTGCCCTGATCGCCCGTTTCAGCCTCTTCAATATCGGCAAGCAGCAGATAGGCGCTTTCGCGCGGCGAAGCGCGCAGAACCTGCTCTGCATTGTCGCGAGCAAGACGATAATCGCCCGCTTCATAGGCAGCGCGCGCGAGTGCAAGACTGCCTTCGGCATTATTGGATCGCAGCGATACGAGATGCTTTGCACGCTTCAATCGATCCTGTGCCGTATCGCCGGATCGTGCATAGACATAGGTTGAGGCAATGTCTAGCTGCGGAAACCGCTTCCAGGCAGCTTCCAGAATTTTCGAGCCTTTCCGCACGTCGCCATCGGCGAAAAGAGCACGCGCAGCAACCACGGCGGCGGGCACCAGATCGGGCGCGAGCTTGTTTGCCTCCAGCGCCAGCGCCTTTGCCTGCGCATGATCGACATCGACGACTGCCATCGCCTTGGCAGTCAGCAATGCAGCGCGTTCCTTCTTCACCACATCCTTGCTGTGGGCGAGAGCCTGCTTGCGCGCATCGACAAGCTTCAGCGCTCCATCCCAATCGCCCTCGGCACAGAGCTGGCCCATCATGGACGAAGAGGCCCATTCAAGCTGCGGTGCCTGCTGGGCGGCTTCGGCAGCGTAATGGCGGGCAGCATCGCGAGCGCCAACACGCTGGGCTTCGATGTAAAGCCCACGCAAGCCGAGCAACCGCGTCTCGGGATCCTCCACCATCGCCTCGAAGCCCTTACGGGCATCTTCCGTGCGGCCTTCCAGCATCGCGGTCTGCGCTTCGAGAAGCTTTATCAGCGGCTCCTGATCGGAACTCAGCAATTTTCCTGCCTGCTTCGTCATGCGGCGCGCCGCTTCCGCATCGCCTGCACCGGCGGCAATCAACCCGGTCGAAAGCGACTGATAGCCACGATCGCGCTTGCGCGCGCGAAAATGCCTGCGCAGCGTGTAAGGTGACTGGATAATGCTCTTGATGAGCCACCACAGGATGAGAATGGCCGCGACAATGGCAACGATCCCCGCAACAGCGGTTATCAGAGGCACATTGTAGTGGTTGCCCGCGAAGGTGACATCGAGTTCGCCGGGACGGTCCGCAAGCCAGGCAAAGCCGAAACCGAGCGCAGCAACAATGGCGAGATAGAATAGGACACGCAGCATCGGCCTGCCTCCTATTGACCGGAAGAGGCCGGAGCCCCGCCGGTTTCACTCGCCGAAACCTTCGGTTTCAGGCTGTCCGCAACGAGGCGCTGCACAAGCGCATCAGCATCCCGTCGCGCCCGCACCTGATCGGCAAATTCCTGTGAGGTGGCCTTGGCATCGGCAGGCAACTGCTCCCATTCGCTGAGCGCACGCTCCAGATCGCCGGATTGAAGGGCAGCTTCCATTCGGGCCGTGATCGGTCCGGCACCAGTACCGCTGACATTGCCAGCAACCGGGCGCACGCTTACCAATCCCCTGGCGCTGGCGACAAGCTGATCCCAAATTCCGGCATCGGCAGGCAGTTTGTTCTCCGTCGCGACGATCCTGTTCGCAACGGCACCGAACCACGCATTCAGGTCGGCAACAGTCGGAACGCCCTTGTCGGCATGAGCACGCAACTGTTCGATGGACGCCTCGTCCTGCGCAACCGAAGCGTAAGTGTCCAGTTCCGCCTTGAATGAACCGCCGCGATCAATTGCGGTTTTCAGCGCATTTGCCGCTATAAGCGCCGTAGCATCGGGCTGGCGTGAAGCCTGGGTGACCTTTTCCTGCAAGGAGGTCAGTTTCGATTCGAGGGATGAAATCGTGCCGCTGTTTCCCGAAACTCCGGCTGTCGCCTCATCCGCCCGGTTCTGCGCCGCTGAAAGCTTGCTTTCCAGCGCATCCAGCCGCTCTGTCAGAGCGGTGGTGTCCGCTGCCGCATCCTGACCCGCCTCTTTCGGCAAGGCAGCGAATTGCTGCTGAAGATCGGCGAAGGAACCTGCAACCGCTTCTGCCTTGATCTCGGCAGCCTGAACATTCTTTTCCAGAGCCGCAAGCTGCGCGCGGCTTGCATCGTCAAGCGGCGCCGGTGTCGGGTTGCTGCGCAGATCGGCGATCTGCTGTTCCATATGCGCGAGCTGTTCCGCTGTCACTCTTGCACCTGGGGAGGGGATGACATTGCCCCATTGCAGCGCCAGCAAACCACCGAGGCCGATAACGCCACCAGCAATACCGGCCAGAAGATGCGACGCCCCTGCCCCGCTCTTTTGCGCAGGCTGCTGGATTTCCGGTTTCACGCCCGAGGTAAAGGGCGGCTTGGCATAGGTCGAACTTTCCGGCTTTTCCGTCTTCACGGTCTTTTCGGCAGTCATAGCTTCCGGTTTGGGTGATGCAGGCTTCGGGGTTTCCGACTTTGGGTTCTCAGATTTTGAAAAACTTCCCACCGGCTCCGCATCTGGCGTCGCCTTCGCCGGTTCGTCAACCCGCTTCACATCCGATGGATCGAGATTGATCGTCACGGGATTGCGGGCCGATTTGGAATGTCGCGGAGTGCCGGGTTTCGCCATGGATCCTCTCGTAAACGCCGATTGGTTGCCTCAGACTCTAACAGATAAAATCACCAGATGAAGGAAGGTTGCGCCGAAATGAGTCAAAGTTTGGCAAATAGCCGGAAAAGTCCGCCTTCATCCGGGTGGTCTGCAACAAGGGCATTTGCCCGCCAGAGCGGCGGCAACCGGTCGGCCACGCGGACAGAAATGCACAAAAACCGAGTTTTCTCGTCAAAAGGCAGCGTGATTTCACGCATCGCTTCAACAAAGCTCGTCACAGCAACGCCGGAATAAAGCATGACCGCGACAAAAGGCGCGCCATGAAGTACGTCCAGAAGTGCTGACGCAGAATAAGGAATCACCTCCGTGTCATAGACATCGGCGACGTGCATATCGAGCCTAGCGCCCCGCATCTCGTCTTCGAACACCGGCTGGCGCACGCGTCCAGCGAGATAAAGAACACGGGACTGTTGGGGAAGATTGCGCCGCATCGTCGCCGCAAGACGAACCGCATCGCCGCCGCCATCGATCACCTGACCGAACCCGGCCTTCCGCGCCGCCTGCGCTGTTCCCTGACCCACGGCAAAAAGCGGTAAGTCAAGAAACGGCTTCAGCCGTTCCGTGTTCATGTGGTGAAACGCATTGGCGCTCGTCACCGTCAAAGCCGAAAATGGGCCATCGGGCAGAGCAAAGGAGAGCGCAACTGTCCGGCTCAGCGGAAGCAGAACCGGCTCATAGCCCCTCGACGCCAGTTTTGCGGCGGTCCCGGAGCTAGCTGGCTGTGGCCGCGTTACCAGAACGCGACCAAGCGATGCAATTTGCGCTGGCCCCGCCAAATCTACTCCCAGCCCTCGAAGAATTGGGGACCGGCCTTCGCGCGCAGATGTTCTGCGGCTTCCGTACCAAGTGCGGCAGCATTCGATGCCGGACCTTCGGTCCTTATCTCGTGCGCTTCAGACCCGTCCGGCTTCAAAATCATGCCGTGAAAGGAAACCGTGTCACCGTTCACTGTTGCAAGACCAGCGATCGGCGTACGGCAGGAGCCGTCTAGCGCGGCCAGAAATGCCCGTTCACAGGCAAGGGCGATACCTGTTTCGCGATGCGCAAGGGGCGCGAGCAGCGCATCGATGCGTGTATCGCCGATACGCGTTTCAATCCCGATGGCGCCCTGCCCCGGCGCAGGTGGAAAGCTTTCCGGATCGGCCAGGTCGGTAATGACATCGCCAAGCCCCAGACGTCGCAATCCCGCACAGGCGAGAAACGTCCCGTCAACTTCTCCGGCTTCCAGCTTGCGCAGGCGGGTATCGACATTGCCGCGAAAAATCACCACTTGAATGTCGGGGCGGAGGCGGCGGATCAAAGCCTGACGGCGCAATGATGACGAACCGACCGTCGCGCCCTGCGGCAGATCGACAAGGCGCGAAGCTGTACGACCGATAAAGGCATCACGCGGATCTTCGCGCTCAAGGAAAATGGAAAGATGAAGACCATCGGGCAGAACCGTCGGCATATCCTTGGTGGAATGGACCGCGAGATCGATTCGTCCCTCCGTCAATGCCTGTTCGATCTCTTCGGTAAAAAGCCCCTTGCCGCCGATTTCGGAAAGTGCGCGATCCTGAATGCGGTCGCCCGCCGTCGACATGGGAATGATTTCGATGGCTTCTTCCGGCAGACCATGCGCCTCCATCAGGCGGCGACGCGTCTCGTAAGCCTGGGCGAGAGCAAGCTTGCTGCCCCGCGTGCCTATCTTCAACGTGCCATTCTTCAAGGATGCTGTTTGCATATTGCGCTGTCCATGGTACCGGATTTTTCAATGAATTATGAGACAGGCAGGGTCTAACCGCAAATGCGCATTCTTGGAATAGAAACAAGTTGCGACGAAACAGCCGCCGCAATCGTCGAACGCGACGCGAAGGGCGAAGGACGGATTCTGTCCAATGTGGTTTTAAGCCAGATCGCCGAGCACGAACCCTATGGCGGTGTGGTGCCGGAGATCGCCGCACGCGCCCATGTCGAAGCGCTGGACCGGCTGGTTGCCCGCGCACTGGACGATGCTGACATGAAGCTTGCCGATGTCGATGCAGTAGCAGCCACGGCTGGGCCAGGACTGATCGGCGGACTGATCGTCGGGCTGATGACTGCCAAAGCGCTGGCCATGGCTGCACAGAAGCCATTTTATGCTGTCAACCATCTGGAAGGCCACGCATTGACAGCACGTCTCACAGACGGCCTGCCATTTCCCTATCTGTTGCTGCTCGTTTCCGGTGGTCATACGCAGATGGTGCTGGTGCGCGGTATTGGCGATTACGAACGCCTTGGCACTACAATTGATGATGCACTCGGCGAAGCCTTCGACAAGACGGCAAAGCTTCTCGGTCTGCCTTATCCGGGTGGCCCGGCGGTTGAACGCATGGCGCTTCAGGGCGATCCGAAGCGATTCGCACTGCCACGACCGTTGAAAGGCGAAGCACGGCTCGATTTTTCCTTTTCGGGCCTCAAGACGGCAGTGCGCCAGACCGCAACAGAACTGGTTCCATTGTCGGATCGGGACGTGGCCGATATCTGTGCCTCTTTCCAGGCCGCAGTCGCCGACACGCTGTCCGATCGGGTGGGCCGGTCACTTGAACGTTTCAGAAACGAATTTCCCGATTGCGAAACACCGGCGCTTGTTGTTGCTGGCGGGGTCGCGGCCAACAAGACCTTGCGCGCAGCGCTCGAAACCCTTTGCGCCCGATACGGTTTCAGCTTCATCGCTCCGCCGCTCGATCTGTGCACCGACAATGCCGCGATGATTGCCTGGGCCGGCGCCGAACGCGCAGCGACCGAGGCTCCCGATAGGCTTGATCTTGCACCGCGCTCGCGCTGGCCGCTCGACGAAAAATCGGCTCCGCTGATCGGAACCGGACGACGTGGAGCCAAGGCATGAGTGGTCGGGGCATGAGCGGTCGGGGCCTGAACGAAAAGAGTAGCAAGATTGCCATTCTGGGTGGCGGCGCCTGGGGCACCGCCCTTGCGGCCATGGCATGCAGCAGCGGCCACGATACATGGCTATATGCCCGCGACGAGGCGATGGTCGAAGCCATCAATCGGACACACCGCAATCCGCGCTATCTGGGCGAAATCGAGCTTCCCGCCGCCATTAATGCAAGCACAGACGTGGTCGCCGTAGTCGAGCATGCGGATGCCGTTCTGGCCGTCATTCCCGCACAGGCAATGCGTGCCGGGCTTTCGCAACTGAGCAGCCTTATTCCGCAAACCGCACCTGTCGTACTCTGCGCGAAAGGGATCGAACGCAGCACCGGACGATTGATGTCGGAAGTCGTAGCCGAGGTTCTGCCGAACCACCGGATCGCTGCATTATCCGGTCCAAGCTTTGCAACAGATGTTGCCCGAGGGCTTCCAACCGCCGTGACTATTGCCTGCGAAGCCCCTGTAACCGCAGATCAGCTCGCAGCACTTCTGTCCGGCCCAGCCTTCCGCTGCTATTCGACAACCGACCTTAAAGGGGTCGAAATCGGCGGTGCCCTGAAAAATGTTCTCGCCATTGCCGCCGGTGCTGCCGTCGGGCGCGGTTTCGGCGCAAGCGCGCAGGCTGCTCTCGTCACCCGCGGGTTTGCGGAGCTGCGCCGCATCGGACAGGCCATGGGCGCAAGACCCGAAACCATCATGGGTCTTTCCGGCCTCGGCGATCTGATGCTGACCTGTTCTTCGTCGCAGTCGCGCAATTACTCCTACGGGCTGGCACTCGGACGCGGTGAGGATCTGACCAATCGCCCGCTGGCCGAAGGTGTGGCGACCGCGCCGATTGCCGCCGAATTATGCCGCAAACACTCCATCTCCGCACCCATCATTGATGCGACGGGTGCGCTGCTTGACGGCACCATCACCATTGACGAAGCCGTGACGGCTCTGCTCAACCGACCACTCAAAACCGAGGATTAGAGTGTGATCCCGAAAAGTGGGAACCGGTTTTCGGACAAGATCATGCTCGAATGGAAAGGATAATTGACAATGCTTTTTGCTCTTCTGTGCAACGACAAGCCGGACCATCTGCAAGTGCGCCTCGATACGCGCCCTGCACATCTCGACTATCTCAAGGGTCTTGGTGACGGGCTGAAGTTTGCAGGCCCTTTCCTCGGTGAAGATGGCAAGCCGAACGGCAGTCTGGTCGTTGTGGAAGCTGCCGACAAGGTCGCAGCGGAAAAGATCGCTGCCAATGATCCCTATGCATTGGCAGGCCTGTTCGAGAGCGTGACTGTGCGTCCGTGGAACTGGGCGATCAACAATCCCGCCAACGCTTGAGGCTCATGACTGATGGCTTACTGGCTGTTCAAATCCGAACCGTTCAAATGGTCATGGGAAATGCAGAAAGCCCGTGGCGAAAAAGGCGAGCAGTGGGACGGTGTGCGCAATTATCTGGCGCGCAACAACATGCGTGCCATGAAACTGGGCGACAAAGGCTTCTTCTACCATTCCAATGAAGGGCTGGAAGTCGTCGGCATCGTTGAGGTCTGTGCGCTGGCGCATCATGATAGCACGACGGACGATCCGCGCTGGGAATGCGTGGATATCAGAGCTGTGCGCGACATGCCGAAGCCGGTCACACTGAAAGATGTGAAAGCCAATCCAAAACTGGAGAAGATGGCGCTCGTCACCTCAATGCGCCTTTCGGTTCAGCCGGTGACGGAAGACGAATGGATCGAAGTTTGCCGCATGGGCGGAATGGACGCAAAGAGCGCTTTGGCATGAGCATGTCTGTATCCCCAAAACGGCTCCCGCTTTGGGAAAACATACTCTGATGCTCAATCCGGCACATAAAAGCGCGCGCGATTTCATTCTGGCCAATACCAGTCTGCAAGCGCCGCCACACGTGCCGGAAATTCGTCTGCATCTGGCCGATGAAGCCCACGACCTCTGGCATAAGACAGAGGAAGAGCTCGCCACAATCGGCCTGCCACCGCCCTTCTGGGCTTTCGCATGGGCGGGTGGTCAAGGTGTCGCCCGCTATATACTGGATCACCCCGAAACAGTGAAAGACAAGACGGTGCTCGATTTCGCATCGGGTTCCGGCCTTGTCGCCATTGCCGCCATGCAGGCGGACGCATCAAGCGTGCTGGCGTCGGACATCGACCCCTTCGCGCTTCCGGCCATCGAGATCAATGCATCCGCCAATGGTGTGTCGGTTGTTCCCTCATTGGATGACCTTATCGGGAAGGATGATGGCTGGGACGTCGTTCTGGCTGGCGACGTCTTTTATGAAAAGCCGCTCGCCGGGCGGCTCATTCCCTGGTTTTCAAAACTTGCCGAACGTGGCGCCCGTATCGTCGTTGGCGATCCGGGTCGCGCTTATCTGCCCAAGGACCGGCTGGAGCAGCTTGCCGTCTATACCGTGCCCGTCACCCGCGCCCTTGAAGACGCGGAAGTGAAGCGCACGACCGTATGGGCGTTTATTTAAGCAAAGCGCTTCGCACCCGCCACGCAGATGACGACCACCGCTGCCGTCGCGACCATGCCCATACTGACGGGTTCCCCCGCAATACCGGCTGCCAGCATAAGGCCAAAGAAGGGCTGGAGAAGCTGTAACTGGCCCACCGTGGCCGCTCCGCCCTGCGCAAGACCGCGATACCAGAAGAAAAAGCCGATCAGCATTGAAAACAGTGAGACGTAACCAAGGCTTATCCAGGCTGGCGTACCGATGCCTGCCCATGTCTCCGGGCGTGTCATGACACTCAGCGGCAGCATGACCGGCAGCGAGAACACCAGCGCCCAGCAGATAACCTGCCAGCCGCCGAGCCTGCGCGAAAGTTGCGCGCCTTCCGCATAGCCCAGACCGCAAACGATAACGGCAGCGAGCATCAGCACGTCACCCAGAAGCGTGGATTGGCTTCCCTGTCCATAGGCATAGGAAGCGACGATGAGGCTTCCAACCACTGAAAACAGCCAGAACATTGGGCGCGGATGCTCTCCACCGCGCAGGACAGCGAAGATTGCCGTGGCAAGCGGAAGCAGTCCTATAAAGACAATCGCATGGGCAGATGTCATGTGCTGGAGGGCAAGCCCCGTCAGAAGCGGAAAGCCGACGACCACGCCGAGCGCCACCACGATCAACGAGATCGCATCGTTACGGCGGGAAAAAGGTTCCCGAAACGCCAGCAACAGCGCCAGTCCCAGCACACCTGCAATCGATGCGCGCGCCATCGTCAGGAAGGTCGGATCGATATCGATCACCGCCAGCCGCGTTGCCGGCAGCGAGCCGGAAAAAATCAATACGCCCAAAAACCCGTTGATCCATCCGGCGGTCTTATTCCCAACATTCTCACGCATTGTGTCTTTTCGGCTTTCTCTAAAATCGTATAAGGATTCGTGAGACAATGCCGCGAAACTGCCCGAATAATCAGAGACAGTTTCCGGACAATCCTGACAAACTGTACTGGTACAAGGAATAGTACAGATGATCTCGACGGGCCTGCTGCGCAGCCTTGAAGCTGTAGAAGCCGCTTACGCAAGCGGCGAAATCGAGCGCGACGATGAAAACGCCACCGCCGACAGGACCCCACTCGTTGAAAAGGTGATGGGCATTATTCGCGGACGCATTACCGCGATGAGCCTCGCGCCGGGTGCACGACTGCCCTCTATCCGACGCCTCGCCGAAACGATGAACGTCTCGAAATCCACCGTCGTCGAAGCCTATGACAGGCTGGTGGCGGAAGGCATCATCCAGTCGCGGCGCGGAGCAGGCTTCTATGTTTCGGAACGTGCCCGCCAGCCATTTTCACTCGCCACCAACACGCCACATAAGGAACGCCAGATCGATCCCTTCTGGGTCATGCGGCAATCGCTTGAGGCTGATGACGCCACTCTCAAACCGGGATGCGGGTGGCTGCCTGACGAATGGCTACCGCAGGAAGCGATCCGTCGGGCAATGCGCTTGGTTGCCCGCGACGAGACAAGCAATCTTGCCACCTATGGCGAACCGCTCGGTTTCCGTCCTCTGCGCCATCATCTCGCTCGCCGGCTCGGCGAACAGGGCATCGACGTTTCGAGCGGAGAAATACTTCTGGCCGATTCGGGCACGCAGGCAATCGACCTGATCTGCCGCTATCTGTTGCAGCCGGGTGATACGGTTCTGGTCGACGATCCCTGCTACTTCAACTTTCAGGCCGTACTTCTGACGCACCGTGTAAAACTGATCGGCGTGCCCTATACCCATACCGGCCCGGACCTCGAGGCTTTTGCGAGAGCGGCCAGCGAACACGCGCCGAAACTCTATATATCCAATGCCGGACTGCATAACCCGACCGGCGGCTCAATGACGCCAGCCACCGCTCACCGCCTGCTGAAGCTTGCCGAAGCGCATGGCGTCACGCTCGTTGAGGACAATATCTTCGGCGATTTCCACCCCTCGCCCGCGCCACTACTTGCCGAACTCGATGGGTTTGAGCGCGTCTTACATATCGGCAGCTTCTCCAAGACGCTATCCGCTGCTGCCCGCGTCGGCTATATTGCCGGGCGTCGCGACTGGATCGACGGGCTCACCGACCTGAAACTTGCCACCAGCTTCGGCGGCAATGCATTGTCGCCGCAGATCGTGCACGCACTTCTGACCGACGGTACCTATCGCCGTCATATCGACAGCTTGCGCGCCAAACTGGCCGATGCCATGACGCTGACCGCCAATCGCCTGAAAGCGGAAGGCCTCACGCTGTGGACCGAGCCGCAAGGCGGCATGTTCCTTTGGGCGGAATTGCCGGATGGGCTGGACTCCAGCCAGATTGCCCGGCATGCTCTGGAGAAGGGTGTGCTTCTGGCACCGGGCGATGTCTTTAGCCCATCACGCACAGCGAGCGGCTTTCTCCGCTTCAACGTTGCGCAATCGCTGGAACCCTACATTTTTGCGGTGTTGCGCGATGCAATGAGAGAAGCCCGCGCCCAATAGACATCTGAAAAACTCCCTCAACATTAGCATCCCCGCATCGAAAACAATTTCAAGCAAAAGAGACACAGTCATCCGGACGGCTGCGGTTATACTCCTGCGACATGTCTTTGGAGGAGACATCGCGCATTTCATCGTCGGCTCGGTGTCGAAAGACGTCGCACCATGACGATCCAGCGCAGGGAGAACGGAGAGAGCAGGCTGGCGATGCGTTCGCGCCTGCTGGGAGGGAGTATCATTGAATACGCACCAGTCCGGGGCGGATACGCTTTCGCGTCCCGAAGATGAAAAACTATCTGTAGCTGCCAATCTGGCATATGGCTTTCAGCATGTGCTGACCATGTATGGTGGCATCGTAGCAGTTCCACTGATCATCGGCCAGGCGGCAGGGCTCAGCCCGACCGAAATCGGCCTGTTAATCACCGCATCGCTTTTTGCCGGCGGCGTCGCGACGGTCCTGCAAACCATCGGCATCCCCTTTTTCGGCTGTCAGCTTCCTCTGGTTCAGGGCGTTTCTTTTTCGGGCGTCGCCACCATGGTGGCCATTGTCACGTCGAGCCAGACAGGTGAAGCAGGCTTGCAGGTTGTGCTGGGCGCCGTCATCGCAGCAGCCGTGATCGGCCTAGTCATCACACCCATATTCTCGCGCATCACGCGCTTCTTTCCACCGCTCGTCACCGGCATCGTCATCACAACCATCGGCCTGACGCTGATGCCCGTCGCGGCGCGGTGGGCGATGGGCGGAGACAGCAACAGCCCCGAATTCGGCAGCATGGCCAATATCGGCCTTGCAGGCCTCACACTGGTTATCGTCCTCGTTCTCAGCAAAATGGGCAATGCCACGATTTCCCGGCTTTCGATCCTGCTCGCCATGGTCATCGGAACCTTTATTGCCTGGGCGCTCGGCATGACCGATTTTTCGCGCGTAGGCGAAGGTTCGATGGTGGCACTGCCGGAGGTTTTCCATTTCGGCATGCCGGTGTTCAGCCTTGCAGCCACGCTCTCGATGTTCATCGTGATCATGGTTACGCTCGTCGAGACTTCTGCCGATATTCTGGCGGTCGGTGAAATCCTCGGTACGAAAGTGGATTCACGACGCCTTGCCAATGGCCTGCGCGCGGATATGCTTTCAAGCATCCTGTCACCAATCGTCGGGTCTTTCACACAGAGCGCTTTCGCGCAGAATGTCGGACTTGTCGCGGTGACAGGTGTGAAAAGCCGCTACGTGGTGGCAACCGGCGGACTGATCCTCATCACGCTCGGCCTCCTGCCGGTGATGGGCCGGGTGATTGCTTGTGTCCCTCCAGCTATTCTGGGTGGAGCGGGTATCGTCCTGTTCGGCACAGTGGCTGCAAGCGGCATCCGCACGCTCGCCAAAGTGGACTATGAGAACAATATCAATCTCATCATCGTGGCAACTTCGATCGGCTTCGGCATGATCCCGATCGCCGCGCCCCAGTTCTATCACCACTTTCCGACCTGGTTCGAGACCATCTTCCATTCCGGTATCAGTTCGGCAGCGCTGATGGCCATTGCGCTCAACCTCATGTTCAATGAAATCAAGCTCGGCAACAGCAACCAGATGTCAGTCTTCGCGGAAGGTACGGAACGCATCATCCGCCATCACAACATCTCGGAGCTGCATGACGGAGATTATTTCCTGAACGGCAAGCTCTACGATGCCAAGGGAAATGAAGTCAGGGTCGTTGCTGCTGCCGCCGCACACTGAGACGATTATCTCAGGACACGGATCATGGTCCGGTCCGTCAGATGAGGCAGGAGGCGCGCCATGTCGGCGCGCCTCAATGCTATGCAGCCTTCGGTCGGCGTATAGCCAGGTCGCGCCAGATGAAAGAAGATCGCGCTGCCACATCCGCGCCGGCGCGGCGCAATGTTCCAGTCCATCACAATGCAGACATCATAAATATCATCTCGCCGCCACATATCCTCGTGGCTCGCCGCATAAGGCAACCTTACCGGGCGGTTGTAATTGGCATCAGACGGCGCATCACACCAGCCATCCAGACGGCGGACACGCCCGAGCGGCAACCGCGATGACGGCAGCACACCCTTGTCGCCGCGCCGGTATCCATAGAGCAGCCGCATGGTTGCCAGAGGCGTTGCTCCGTCACCTTCACGCTTGAAAGCGGTGATTCCCCCCTTGCCAAGAGCGCATTCCAGCACCAGATTGCCGGCAACAAGCAAACCGCGAGTCTTGTGGCCCGGTTTGGCCCGCACATCAATGACGCCAATTCCCCGGCTAATTTCGTATCTGGCCAAGCCCCCCGCCTCCGTGTCATGCATGTTTAAAACCGTTGTCGGCGAGAGCAAAAACCTGTTTCGCGTTTCGCCGCTTCAACTTGTCTCCATTAAATGTCATAAAACACCAAGAGCCATTTAAATCAAAGAGTAACGAGGACAGGCATGACAGGCCGTACGATACTGATTGTGGACGATGACGAAGATCTCCGTTCTATCCTCGTCGAACAGCTGGAGCTGTGCGAAGAATTCCAGATTCTGCAGGAAGACAATGCCACCAAGGGTATTCAGACTGCGCGAAACGGCATTGTAGATCTCCTGATCATGGATGTCGGCTTGCCGGATATGGATGGGCGTGAAGCTGTGAAGCTGCTGCGCAAGGGTGGTTTCAAGGCACCGATCATCATGCTCACCGGTCACGATACGGAATCAGATACGATTCTCGGCCTCGAATCGGGCGCCAATGATTACGTCACCAAGCCGTTCAAATTCGCCGTGCTTCTGGCGCGCGTGCGTGCACAGCTACGCCAGCATGAGCAGAGCGAGGACGCGACCTTCATCGTTGGTCCCTATACGTTCAAGCCCGGCCAGAAGCTGCTCATCGATGAGAAGGGCAGCAAGATCCGTCTCACTGAGAAGGAAGCAGCGATCATCAAGTATCTCTATCGTGCTGGCGACAAGGTTATCGGTCGCGATGTGCTGCTAGAAGAAGTATGGGGCTACAATTCGGGCGTGACCACGCATACGCTGGAAACCCACGTCTATCGTTTGCGCCAGAAAATCGAAAAAGATCCGTCGAATGCGACGCTTCTGGTTACAGAAAGCGGGGGATACAAGCTTGTCCCATGATGGACAGCGCCCGATGCAGGTGTATTGACGATCCATGGCGCTTGATGACGATATTCGTATTCTCGGCACGGTAGGCCTGTTCGAGTCTTTCACGCCCGAACAGCTGCGGTTGCTTGCCTTCGGCGCGGAACGCCTCGTGCTTCGAGCCGGGCGAGAGCTTTTCCGCGAAGGGCAAAGCGCCGACTGTGCCTATATCGTCGTATCGGGCAACATCACCCTGTTTCACGAACAAGACGAAGGGCGGATTGCGATCCGCCCTGTCGGTCCCGGTGCCATGATTGGCGAAATGGCGTTGATCGCACAGACCTCGCGTCTCACCGGTGCGGTCGCCGAAGCGGAAACCGAGGTTATCCGCATCAGCCGCGCAATCTTCCGGCGCATTCTGGAAGAATACCCGGAAGTAGCGGCAGCACTCCATGCGCATGTCAGCCGCAATCTGCTGGAACTGATCGGCGAAATCGAAAAAGTCGCACCGCGCCTGAATGGCGATTGACCTTTTTCAGAGCTCAATCACCCTTTCCATTCCGATAGCACTGAGGAAAGCCTGATCGTGGCTCACAACGATCAATGCACCCTCATAGGCATTGAGAGCGGTTTCCAGCGCCTCGATGGAATCGAGGTCGAGATGATTGGTCGGTTCATCAAGGATCAGAAGTTCGGGAAGCTCAGTTCCACCCAGGACACAGGCAAGTGCCGCCCGCAACAATTCGCCTCCGCTCAGACTACCGGCAAGCCGTGAAGCTCCCTCGCCGCGAAACGCAAAACGCGCCAGCGCAGCGCGCGCATCATTGTCGTTCGACCCCGGATTGAGACGTCGATAGTTTTCATAAAGCGTCTGGCCGCGATCCATCAGGCTCATCTGCTGGTCGAACATCGCCACACGCGCCGGACGCATAACGGTTCCTGCCACAGGTTGAAGCTCCCCTGTCATCAGCCGCAACAGGCTGGTCTTGCCTGCCCCGTTCGGCCCCGTGACAACCACCCGCTCGGCCCCCACGATCTTCAATGACAGGTCGCGGATTACCGGATAATCGGCTTGCGGCCCACCCGAGACATCTCGCATATCGAGCATGACGCGACCGGAAGGCGGAACCGCACCAGTCACATCGAAATGCATCGGCCCTACCCGCTCGACCTTTGCCTCAGCCTCCCGCAATTGCTCGCTGGCTCGACTGGACTGGCGTTCCGCCAGTGCATCGCCCCGGCCTTTCGACTGTTGCGCTCGATCTTCCCGGGCATCGAGCAATAACTTGCTCATCCCAGCATCGGCGCGCGACTTGCGACCACGGGCATCGCTGCGCGCCTGCCTTTCAACGGCAGCCTGGGCCTTGTGTTCGACCTGTTTGACTTCGCGCCGCGCCGTTGCGAGATCGCGCGCTGCCGTCTCACGCTCCTCGGTCTTTTTCCCGTGATAGAAATCCCAATTGCCACCGTAGAGCCGCAGCCCGTCGGGGGATAATTCAGCTATCGCATCCATGAACTGCAACAGTTCTCGGTCATGGCTGACCACCACGGCTACACCGCGCCAGGCGGTCAGCAAATCGACGACTGCCAAACGACCGGCACGATCGAGATTATTGGTCGGTTCGTCCAATAAAATGAGATCAGGCCTGCGGAAGATGAGAGCTGCAAGCGCCGCGCGTGTCTGCTGGCCTCCGCTCAAGGTTGAAAGGGCGGTGTCGGGAGCCATATCAGGCAAACCAAGCTGCTGCAGCGCGTCGGTAAAACGCTGCGGCAGAAGCCAGTCTGCCTCATCCAGATCGCTATCACTGGCCAAGCCCTGTTCGACACGTGCCAATCTGTCGAAATCTGCGCGCGCATCGAAAAGATCCGCCAGCGTCTCAAAACCATCGCTGCCGACGTTCTGCCGCAACACACCGATGGTCCCGTTTACGGTCACATTTCCGCTTGTCGGAAGCAGCGCACCACTCATCATACGCAACAGCGTTGATTTACCCACGCCATTGCGCCCGACCAGACCGATGCGGCCTTCGGCTATGCTGAAATTAATGGATTCGAAGAGAGTACGGCCATCAGCCGTAACGCAGGAAACATCCTGCAGTGTAAGAAGAGCAGACATTGCGAACCATGGAAACGTTGAAAACACTGGTCATTTGAAACAGTGCAATCCGATCCATCGTTCTTCTCTCCTTGTTAAACTGCCTTCTATATAAGCCTTACGATGCGATCAATCCAGATCGAATGTCGCAATAACAGGCACGTGATCGGACGGGCGATCCCAACCGCGTGCGTCGCGAAGGATTTGCAGACCCTGCATATGCCCTTCAAGATCGGCAGAACCCCAGACGTGGTCCAGCCTGCGGCCACGATCCGATTCGGCCCAATCCTTGGCGCGATAACTCCACCAGGTGAAAATTTTCTGGTCAGACGGAATGATCTGTCGCATCAAGTCGCTCCAGCCACCCTTCACACGCAGGTCTTCCAGCGTTTCAGTTTCGATCGGCGTATGGCTGACGATCTTGAGAAGCTGCTTGTGCGACCAGACGTCGTTTTCAAGCGGCGCGATATTGAGATCGCCAACGAGAACGGATGAATGCCCATCCTGCCGGTCAGCGACAATGGCACGCATTTCTTCGAGAAAAGCCAGCTTATGAGCAAACTTCGGATTGATCTCCGGGTCCGGCTCATCACCGCCCGCCGGGACGTAGAAATTATGAATGCGAAGCTTTTTGCCGCCAGCTTCGACCACCGCGCTCAGATGGCGGCAATCACCCATGTCGCAGAAACCGATCTTTTCCACGCCCGTCAGAGGACGCCGCGATATTGTTGCAACGCCGTGATAGCCTTTCTGGCCGCTGATCGCGATGTGCTCATAACCGAGCGCGCGAAACCCCTTGGACGGGAACTGATCGTCCGGGCATTTGGTTTCCTGAAGACACAGAACATCAGGCTGATAATCGCGCAGAAACTGTTCGACCAGCGGCATGCGCAGACGAACGGAATTGATGTTCCAGGTAGCAACAGAAAAAGCCATGAAGATAGGACTCGCAGCAACGAAAAAGATGCCGCGAACCTAATCATTTACCCGACAAATGCAAACAGCTTGCCATAGCAAGGTGACAGTTACTGACCTTTGCGCTTCATGGCGATGCGCTGATAGTCGATCTTGAACATATCGTCGGTGAAACGCACGCCGCTGCGCAGGTTGAAGATCATGACAGTGGTGTCGAGCTTCTGGGCATCGGTGATGGTCCACTGCTTCAGCTCGTAGGACTTGGGGTCGAACATCATGGTGATTTTCGAATCGCCAAAGATCGACTTGTCGCCTAGCACCAGCGTGGTCATGTCCGGCTCCTGCTTCACATTCTGAAGACGGCCGCCGCCCAGATCAATCCTGTCAGCCAGCAACAGCTTCAAAGGCGTTTTCGAAAGCGGATAAAGGTCCCATGTATCGAGCTTGCGATTGTTGATGACGACCGATTCGCCATCCGAAATCACTCGGATCGGTGAATTGTTGTAGTTGAAGCGGATCTTGCCCGGACGCTCGATATAGAAAGTGCCGCCCGTCTGTTCGCCCTTCGGGCCGAACTGCACGAACTCGCCGGTCATTGTACGCACCGATGAAAAATGGTCGGCAATCTGTTGTGCCGCCGCACCGGCGCCCGCACCCTGTGCCATCGCGGCGACGGGAGCGAGAACCATCGACGTCATACCAAGTCCAAGCGCTCCCATTCCCAGCACGGCTGCAAGGCGACCAGCTTTCGCAAAGGCGGAGAAACGGGAGGACATCATCGACAAACTTTCTCTTTTCATCATTCTGTTTAACTACGCCGCCAGTTGGGCGCGAGTATGGCCATCAGAAATCATCGTCACCGGTCGGAACCAAAATTTCACGCTTGCCCGCATGGTTGGCCGGGCCGACAATGCCCTCCTCTTCCATGCGTTCGATGATTGAGGCAGCCCGGTTATAACCGATGCCGAGACGACGCTGGATGTAGGAAGTCGAAGCCTTCTTGTCACGCAGCACCACGGCAACGGCCTGATCGTAAGGATCGTCGGAATCTTCCAGATTGCCGGTTCCAGCCGGACCGCTGCCGCCTTCGTCGTCTTCTTCATCCTCGGTGATGGCGTCGAGATATTCCGGCACGCCCTGAAGCTTCAGATGCTGCACGATGCGTTCCACCTCGTCGTCGCCGACGAATGGTCCGTGCACGCGCTGGATACGACCGCCGCCAGCCATGAAGAGCATGTCGCCCTGACCGAGAAGCTGCTCGGCACCCTGCTCGCCCAGAATGGTGCGACTGTCGATTTTCGACGTCACCTGGAAGGAAATACGGGTCGGGAAATTGGCCTTGATCGTGCCGGTGATGACATCGACCGAAGGACGCTGCGTCGCCATGATGACGTGGATTCCCGCCGCACGGGCCATCTGCGCCAGACGCTGCACGGCACCTTCGATATCCTTGCCAGCGACCATCATCAGGTCAGCCATTTCGTCGATAATCACGACGATATACGGCATCGGCTCCAGATCGAGTTCTTCCGTCTCGTAGATCGCCTCGCCGGTATTGCGGTCGAAGCCGGTCTGCACGGTGCGGGCAATCGGCTCGCCCTTCTTCTGCGCAAGGCCGACGCGCTGATTGAAACCGTCAATATTGCGAACGCCGACCTTCGACATCTTGCGATAGCGGTCTTCCATTTCGCGCACGGTCCATTTGAGCGCAACAACAGCTTTCTTCGGATCGGTCACAACGGGCGTCAGCAGATGCGGAATACCGTCATAGACGGAGAGTTCCAGCATCTTTGGATCGATCATGATCAGGCGGCATTCCTGCGGCGTCATGCGATAGAGCAGCGACAGGATCATCGTGTTGATCGCCACCGACTTGCCCGAACCGGTCGTACCGGCAACGAGCACGTGCGGCATCTTCGCGATATCGGCAATCACCGGCTCACCATTGATGGTCTTGCCGAGCGCAAGCGCCAGTTTCGCCTTGGACTGTTCGAAGTCGCGGCTTGCCAGCATTTCGCGCAGATAAACCATTTCACGCTTCGGGTTCGGCAGTTCGATGCCGATGGCATTGCGGCCCGGAATGACGGCCACGCGTGCCGCAATCGCGCTCATCGAGCGGGCGATATCGTCGGCAAGGCCGATGACGCGTGAAGACTTGATACCCGGCGCAGGTTCCAGTTCGTAAAGCGTGACGACCGGGCCAGGTTTCACATTGATGATTTCACCACGCACACCGAAATCTTCCAGAACACCTTCCAGCAAACGGGCGTTCTGTTCCAGAGCATCCTTGGAAAGCGCAGGATCGCGCTGGACAAGCTTTGGCTCGGCAAGAAAATGCAGTGATGGCATTTCGAAAACGCCGTTGTCCTTGAGGAAGGATGGCTGTGCCTCGCGCTGGGCGCGTGGACCGGGTTTCGGCGACGGGGCGGCCTGCTCCACGCGGGCCTTGCGGCTCCGCGGCGGCGGCGCATCGTGCCATTCCTGACCGGCGAGCGGAGCGCCGTCATCCATATCGTCCATATCGAAAGGCGGTTCGTCATCGGCAGCGGCAGGCGCACCGAAACCGGGTTCACGGCGCGGCGCATTGCGTGTTTCGGCATTGCGGCGCACGACGCGCATATCGTCGAAATCTTCCGCACGCGGGCGACGTCGGCCAAGCCCGGTCAGGCGCTTGAAGTTCGCGGTCGTGGTCAGTGCCAGATGGGTGAGTGCGCCCATAAGCTGGAAACCGCCACCGGCTGATGCTTCATCATCCTCGTCATTTGCCGCGAAATCATCGTCCTCCGCACCGCGTCGGGCTAAAGGCTGCGCAGGGTTGACGATCCCCGCACCGCGGCCAATGATGCCGCTGGCGAAAAGGCAGAGCCAGAAAGCCGGGACTGCAAGGATAAGCGCAATGCCCGAGGCGATGGCTCCTTGCGGGAAACTGCCGAGGAAAAGGCCCGGAAACTTCAGAATCATGTCACCGAAGACGCCACCGAGACCGATCGGCATCGGCCAGCTTTCGGGTACGGCGAAGCAACTGGCGATGGCTGCGAACAGGAGTGCTGCGCCAAGCCATGCGAAACTGCGTTTGGCTATGCGTCCGATGCCGCCGCGCGTCATCATCAGAAGCGACCACACGGCGAGCGGAAGCAGAGCGGGAACACTCGCCAGACCGAAAAACTGCATGGCAATGTCGGAGAAAACTGCGCCGGGATAGCCAAGCGCATTCGTTACCGGATTGTCGGTCGCATGACTGAAGCTCGGATCGGCAACATTCCATGTCGCCAATGCGCCAACAGCCATGCCGGTGAGCGCCAGAAGGCCCAATCCGAACAGGATATAGAACTGCCTGCGGAAGAGATTGGCCAGTTTCAGCCTGTCTTCCGTAATCCGCTCGTCACGCAGCGGGTATGAGGGCGAATATCCTTGCCGCATATAGCCTGTCCCGAACCGAAAATATTTGCTGGGCCCTGAACGGAAATGCTCCGGGCACATTGAATCGGTCCGATCCTAATCGCTGGATGGTTAATTCCTCATTAACCATGCAAAAGGTCACAAACAAATCCGTTGATGAAATGGAAAAGGCGCGGTTTCCCGCGCCTTTTCCTCTTGAGACAATCCCGCTCTATTGAACGGATTCGCCGTGCAAAGCGATGTCGAGGCCTTCAATCTCGGCCTGCTTGCTGGGGCGCAGGCCCATGACAGCCTTGACCACGTAAAGAATGATCGCGGTAGCAATCGCCGTATAGACGATCGTGATGGCAGCGCCGAAGAACTGCTTGCCGATGGTTGCACCTTCGCTGGCCGGGTTGATCGCCGCATCGGCGAAGAGACCGGTCAGCACCGCACCGACGAAGCCGCCGACACCATGGACGCCAAACGCATCGAGCGAATCGTCATAACCGAGTGCATGCTTGATCTTCACGGCCGCCACGTAGCAGACCACACCGGCGACGATGCCGATGATGAGTGCACCCATAGGGTTGACGAAACCGGCGGCAGGCGTAACGGCGACAAGGCCCGCAACGGCGCCTGAAATGATGCCGAGTACACTTGGCTTGCCTGCAATCGCCCATTCCACGAACATCCAGGCCAGAGCCGCACCGGCGGTCGCAACCTGCGTGTTGAGCATGGCGACACCAGCAAGCGCATTGGCACCAGCGGCAGAACCGGCGTTGAAGCCGAACCAGCCAACCCACAGAAGGGCAGCGCCAATGACCGACAGCACGAGATTGTGCGGCGCCATGTTGGTGTGGCCGTATCCGTCACGCTTGCCGATGATGAGAGCTGCAACCAGACCGGCAACGCCAGCATTGATATGAACAACTGTACCGCCAGCAAAATCGAGCACGCCATCCGACGCCATGAAGCCGCCGCCCCAAACCCAATGCGCGACCGGGATGTAGACGATAAACAGCCAGAGGGTCAGGAAGACCAGCATGGAGGAAAACTTCATGCGCTCGGCAAACGAACCGGCAATGAGTGCGGGCGTGATGACGGCGAAAGTCATCTGGAAGGTGATGAACACATATTCGGGGATGGTTCCCGTTAGTGATTCCATCGTGACGCCGGAGAAGAAGGCCTTGGAAAGACCACCTATATATGAATTGAGCGATCCACCGTCGGTAAAGGCCAGCGAATAGCCTGCAACCATCCACAGAATGGACATGAGGCAGGTGATGGCAAAGCTCTGCATTACCGTGGACAGCACGTTCTTCTTGCGCACCATGCCGCCATAGAACAGTGCGAGACCGGGTATGGTCATCATCAACACAAGCGCGGTTGAAGTCAGCATCCATGCCGTATCGCCCGTATCGAGGGTTGGTGTCGGTGCGGCGTCCTGTGCCATTGCCGTCCCGGCCATGGCGACGAGCGCAGGCAGGGTAGCCAGAAGGGCCGTTTGCTTGTTTCTTCCTGTTATGAGCATCGAATATCTCCGTCGAAGGGCGGCTTCAAACGCGGCTGCGCTGGAAAGACCGGTTCAAACAGAGAGAAACAAAAATCGTGCCAGTTGACCCCGACTGGCAAATTAACTGCAAATTTTCTGATATTCGGTGCGCCGGATGCGGAAATTCCGGGCCATTGACGAGATGATGATGCAATTTTGAACCGAATGACACCTTAAGTGATTCATTCGATTCAGGTTTTGCACCATGGGCATTCCGCCAACCAGCAGCGAAATGCCTTATTTTTAATCGGCGCACTAACGTGCGATTAAAAAATAATCATTTCTTTTCATCGTGGACGCGGATCAATCCTTCCTGCGCGACCGATGCAATCAGCACGCCGTCGCGCGTATAAAGCGCGCCCCGGTTAAAGCCGCGCGCGCCGGAGGCACTTGGCGTATCCTGCGTGTAGAGCAGCCAGTCATCCAGCCTGCACGGACGATGAAACCACATGGCGTGGTCGAGGCTCGCAACCTGCAGGTCGCGGTCGAAAATTGTACGGCCATGCGGATGCAGGGATGTATCAAGCAGGGTCATATCGGAGAGATAGGCAAGAATGGCGGCCTGTAGCGCCCGATCATCCGGCACGATGCCGCGCGCCCTGACCCAGACATGCTGTGCAGGCTCAAGCTTCTCGCGCGAGAAATAATGGGTCAGTGAGACAGGCTTGATCTCGATTGGCCGTTCCCGCTCCCAGTATTTGCGCACATTAGGCGGCGCCATATGAAGATATTGCTCCTTGATGTCACGATCGCCGACAAGCTCTTCGGGCATTGGCAACCCTTCCGGCATGGGAAGCTGGTGATCAAGCCCACCCTCATCCACCTGAAACGAGGCGGAAAGGGAGAAAATAGCCTTGCCATGCTGCTTTGCCAGAACGCGCCGTGTGCTGAAGCTCGACCCGTCACGGATACGATCCACCTCATAGACGATCGGGATCGCCGGGTCGCCGGGCCGCACGAAATAGGCATGCAGGGAATGGACGTACCGTTCTGGCTCAATCGTGCGCTGCGCAGCGATCAGCGCCTGCCCGATCACCTGCCCGCCGAAAACCCGCTGCCAGCCAACCTGCGGGCTGTTGCCGCGGAACAGGTCCACCTCAAGCGTTTCCAGATCGAGGACGGAAAGAAGCTCACGCATTGCCGCCGTCTGCTCGATCCCGGACTTTTCTTCATCAGACATGGACAGCCTGCCTCTCGCAACCATATATGCTTTACAAAGTTCGAGAGGCATGTTTGAGCCCGCGCGTCCGTACCTGTCAAGAACCGGGCAGGCCAAAGGAAACACATTCCCGCGCCATTGATTGGGCTGGGGTTTGGGCCAGAACAGGCGGCGCGGCAAAATATCGGGTTTCATACGCGACGATATATGCCAAAACACTGCGCGAAAGACGGATTCTGGAAAGGAACGACAATGGCTGGCCAGAAAAATGCGGAAGCTCCACGCAATAACGATGTGGTGATTGCAGGCGGTGGCTATGTCGGGCTCGTTACGGCGGTTGCGATCAAATCGGCGGCGCCGCATCTATCCGTCACTGTCATCGACGGTGCACCGGCCGGTGCCTGGAAGAACGACCCGCGTGCTTCCTCGATTGCCGCTGCTGCATCGCGCATGCTGGACCAGCTCGGCTGCTGGCAGGAAATCCTCCCCGAAGCCCAGCCCATCACGGAAATGGTCATCACCGATTCGCGTACTTCCGATCCCGTGCGCCCGGTGTTTCTCACTTTCGAAGGTGAAGTCGAACCCGGCGAACCCTTTGCACATATGGTTGAAAACCGTGTCCTCAACACTGCCCTCCACAATAGGGCTGAAGCGCTCGGAATCGTCTTCCTTGAAGCCACCAGCGTAGAGAATTTCAACACTCTCCCTGAAGGTGTGACAGTCACTCTTTCCAACGGAGACGCGCTTGAAACACGCCTGCTGATTGCTGCCGATGGTGCGCGCTCCCGCCTGCGTGATCTTGCTGGCATCAAGACGGTCAACTGGGATTACGGCCAGTCCGGCATCGTGTGCAATGTCGCCCATGAACTGCCGCATGGCGGCCGGGCGGACGAACACTTTTTGCCAGCCGGTCCATTTGCGATCCTTCCGTTGAAGGGCAATCGCAGCTCCCTAGTCTGGACCGAGCGCACATCGGATGCCGAACGCCTCATCCGCGAAGACGACTTCGTATTCGAAGCAGAACTGGAACAGCGCTTCGGTCATCGTCTCGGTGCCCTGCATGTCGAAGGACCGCGCCGCGCCTTCCCCCTCGGCCTGACGCTGGCACGTGAATTCGTGAAGCCACGTTTCGTGCTGGTGGGCGATGCGGCGCACCGTATCCACCCGATTGCCGGTCAGGGCCTCAATCTTGGCTTCCGGGATGCCGCCGCAATTGCCGAAGTCGTGGTCGAAACGGATCGCCTCGGCCTCGACATCGGTTCATTTGCCGCTCTGGAGCGTTATCAGTCCTGGCGTCGCTTCGATACCGTGCAGATGGGTGTGACGACGGACATCCTGACCAAGCTTTTCTCCAACGACAACCCGGCCATCCGCTCTATCCGCGATATTGGTCTGGGACTCGTCGACCGGGTGCCGACACTGAAATCCTTCTTCATCAAGCAGGCCGCCGGTCTTTCGGGCGATACGCCGCGCTTGTTGAAGGGACAGGCTATCTGAATTCTCGCCAAGTTCTGGTTGATTGCTGGAAGCCGTGGTCAAGCGCCCTATATCGGTAGCGGAAATCCCAACCGAGAGGAGAGCTTCCCATGGACAGAAAAGCAACCGCCATCTGGCAAGGCACGCTGAAGGAGGGCAAAGGCACCCTCAACACGCAAAGCGGTGCGCTGAAGGACCTGCCTTATGATTTCAAGGCTCGTTTTCAGGACGAAAGCGGTCGCTCCGGCACCAATCCGGAAGAACTTCTGGGCGCTGCCCATGCTGGCTGCTTTGCCATGCAGCTTTCCGCACTCCTGACGGAACACGGAACACCTCCGGAAAAACTGGAAGCAACGGCAGCAGTTACTGTCGGCCCCGCAGCCGGTGGCGGCTTTGAGATCAGCCGCAGTGCGCTGACACTCAACGCGACTATTCCAGGCATCTCGGTCGAAGATTTTGAGGCTCTCGCCAACAAGGCCAAGCAGTCCTGTCCGCTCTCGAAAGCACTGGGTGCCATCGAGGTTACGCTGGATGCAAAGCTGGTCTGAGCGAGTTCAAGACACGGAAATGATGAGCGGGCGCAAGCCCGCTTTTTCATTCGGGCAGGTGGCAGACTGCTTCGATATTGTGCCCATCCGGGTCGGTCACAAAGGCAGCGTAATAATCAGGGTGATAGTCGGGCCGCAGGCCTGGCTTGCCGTTGTCGGCGCCACCGGCGGCAATGGCCGCTTCATAAAAGCGGTCGACCTCGGAGCGGGTTCCAGCCGAGAAAGCGACGTGAAGCACGCCCTCCAGTTTGGCGCCTTTCTGCTTGCCGATCCAGAATTCCGGCTTGCCGTTGCGCCCGTATCCCACCCAGTCGCCAAACTCCATAGCACGGGAAATGCCCAGCGGTGCTAATGCCGCATCATAAAAACCCCGCGACTTGGGCATGCTGGAAATGTTGAAACCAATATGATCGAGCATGATTACCCTGTCTCCGATGGATCTATTCTCCAATGAGATATCGGCACCTTCACAAAGATCAAGCCTTCTGCGACGGCAACCAGAGCTCTGATCAAGAAAAAGGGGAAGGTTTGCACCATCCCCTCATTCAAACTGATAGCGATAGCCGCGATTACACGCGGCGCTCGACCATCATTTTCTTAATCTCGGCAATCGCCTTGGCAGGGTTCAAGCCCTTCGGGCAGGTCTGCGCGCAATTCATGATCGTGTGGCAGCGATAGAGCCGGAACGGGTCCTCGAGATTATCGAGGCGTTCGCCCTTGGCTTCGTCGCGGCTATCGATCAGCCAGCGATAGGCCTGAAGCAGCACGGCAGGGCCGAGATAACGGTCGCCGTTCCACCAGTAGCTTGGGCACGACGTCGAGCAGCAGGCGCACAGAATGCACTCGTAGAGACCGTCGAGTTTCTGACGGTCCTCATGGCTCTGCAGCCACTCCTTCTGCGGCTCCGGCGAAACCGTCTTGAGCCAAGGCTCAATGGAACGATGCTGAGCGTAGAAATTGGTGAGGTCCGGCACAAGGTCCTTCACCACCGGCATATGCGGCAGCGGATAAACCTTGATGGCGCCCTTGATGTCGTCCATGCCCTTGGTGCAGGCAAGCGTGTTTGCGCCGTCGATATTCATGGCGCAGGAACCGCAAATGCCTTCACGGCATGACCGGCGCAGCGTCAGCGTCGGGTCGATCTTGTTCTTGATATAGAGCAGACCATCCAGAACCATCGGACCGCAATCGTCGCGGTCGACATAATAAGTGTCGATGCTTGGATTGGCGTCGTCATCCGGCGACCAGCGATAGATGCGGAATTCGGTGACCCGCTTCGCACCGTCGGGGCGCGGCCAGGTCTTGCCCTCTTGCGGGCGCGAATTTTTGGGAAGTGCGAGTTCAACCATTGCTCTTTCCCTTGATTAGTAAACGCGCTTCTTCGGCGCAATCTTGGCGAGGCTGATGCCGCCTTCCTCTTCCGTCGTCAACGGATCGAGGTGGACAGGGCGGTAGTCAAGCTTGACCTTGCCATCCGGCGACAGCCAGGACAGGGTGTGCTTGCGCCACACGGCATCGTTGCGATCCGGGAAATCCTCATGCGCATGAGCGCCGCGGCTTTCCTGACGCGCTTCGGCGGAAACAACCGTCGTCAGCGCATTGGCCATCAGGTTTTCCAGCTCAAGCGTTTCAACGAGATCGGAATTCCAGATCATTGAACGGTCAGTGACCTTGATGTCCGGCAGTTCGTGCCAGAGCTTTTCCATGCGCTCGACGCCCTGCTTGAGCGATTCCGATGTGCGGAACACAGCGGCATCTTCCTGCATGGTGCGTTGCATCTTCTCGCGCAGTTCTGCGGTTGGCTGGGAGCCGTTGGCAAAACGCAGGCGGTCGAAGCGTTCCATGATCTTGTCACAGGCGGCGAGGTCCAGGTCCGGGATCTTCGACTTGCGGTCGATGACCTGACCGGCGCGGATTGCAGCCGCGCGGCCGAACACGACCAGATCGATCAGCGAGTTGGAGCCGAGACGGTTTGCACCATGCACCGAAGCGCAGCCCGCTTCGCCGACAGCCATCAGGCCCGGCTGTACGCGGTCCGGATCGGCTTCAGTCGGGTTCAGCACTTCGCCCCAATAGTTGGTCGGAATGCCGCCCATATTATAGTGAACGGTCGGCAGAACCGGGATCGGTTCCTTGGTCACGTCAACGCCCGCAAAAATCTTGGCCGATTCCGAAATGCCCGGCAGGCGTTCATGCAGAACAGCCGGATCGAGATGGTCGAGATGCAGGAAGATGTGATCCTTGGCCTTGCCGACGCCGCGACCGGCACGGATTTCCATGGTCATGCAGCGCGAGACGACGTCACGCGAGGCAAGATCCTTGGCAGAAGGCGCGTAACGCTCCATGAAGCGTTCGCCTTCAGAATTGACCAGATAGCCGCCTTCACCGCGTGCGCCTTCAGTAATCAGGCAGCCAGCGCCGTAAATACCGGTCGGATGGAACTGCACGAATTCCATGTCCTGCAGCGGCAGGCCGGCACGTGCAACCATGCCGCCACCGTCGCCGGTGCAGGTATGGGCAGAGGTTGCCGAGAAATAAGCACGGCCATAACCGCCCGTCGCCAGAACCACCATCTTGGCGGAGAAGCGATGGATGGTGCCATCATCGAGGTTCCACGCCACGACGCCGGTGCAGACACCGTCAGTCATGATGAGATCAAGCGCGAAATATTCGATGAAGAACTGCGCATTGTTCTTGAGCGACTGGCCATAGAGCGTATGCAGGATCGCGTGGCCGGTACGGTCGGCAGCAGCGCAGGTGCGCTGAACCGGAGGGCCATCGCCGAAATTCTGCATGTGACCGCCGAACGGGCGCTGATAGATCTTGCCTTCTTCGGTACGTGAGAAAGGCACACCGTAGTGTTCCAGTTCGTAGACGGCGGCAGGCGCTTCACGCGCCAGATATTCCATCGCATCCGTGTCGCCGAGCCAGTCCGATCCCTTGACGGTATCGTACATATGCCACTGCCAGCTATCCGGGCCCATATTCTTGAGCGAAGCGGCAATGCCGCCCTGTGCGGCAACCGTGTGTGAACGGGTTGGGAAAACCTTGGTGATACAGGCCGTCTTCAGGCCCTGCTCGGCCATGCCGAGCGTTGCGCGCAAGCCTGCGCCACCGGCTCCAACCACCACCACGTCGAACTTGTGATCGACATAGGTATATTTGCTTGCCACAGCGGCGTCAGCCGCGTTGTTTACTGCACTAGCCATCGGGCTATCAACCTCCGAAGCTCAGCTTGATGATCGCAAAGATGCAGGCAAAGCCGACCACCGCCGTAAAGAAGGTGTTCAGCATCACCAGCACGACCTTCATGCCTTCGCTATGCGCATAATCTTCAATAATGACCTGCATACCAAGACGCATGTGATAGACGCCGGTCAGAACGAACAGCGCCATCACGATGGCCGTGAAGGGATGCGACAGGGCAGCCCGGACTTCCGCATAGCTTGCGCCATTGAGCGAAATGACCAGACCGATGAAAAACATGACCAGCGGCACAAGAGCGACGGCGCTCAGGCGCTGATACCAGAAATGACCGGTGCCTTCCTTGGCAGATCCCAGACCCCGGACCTTGCCGAGCGGGGTACGCATGTCATTGTTCATACCGTTCATGAAACCAGCTCCCCTTAGCGCACCGAATAGGCAACGACCCAGACGAGGATCGTGGCGATGACGGAGAAAACGACGGTCGCCCAGGCGATCTTCGAAGCTGTGTGCTTTTCAAGACCAGCGCCCGTATCCCAGATCAGGTGACGAACGCCACCAGCCAGATGGTGCAAAAGTGCCCAGGTATAGCCGAACAGGATCAGGCGACCGATCCAGGACGAGAACAATGCATTGACGATATTGAAGCACTCTTCGCTGACTGCGGCCGAAATCAGCCAGGCCGCCAGCAAAAGTGTGCCGAAGTAAAGTGCGCCGCCTGTGATGCGATGAACGATGGACATCGTCATCGTAATGACCGGCTTGTAGATGGACAGGTGCGGCGACAAAGGACGCTGGCGCGTTACAGTCGGTTGTGTCATGGCTCTGTAGGCTTCCCTGACGTTTCTCTCCGGCCACACCCCGCAGACGAAGATCAGCGAAGCAGCCAGATGGCGGGTTCTCCCGAACCCTCGTTCGACGTCGTCCAAAGCGCAGGGAACCGGACTTTACGATCCCGCGCCGGTACGACCCAATAAAATATGGCAGGGCCGTGGCGTACGGCCCTATGTGGCGCTTTCTACTGCGCTTTTACCATCACGTCAAAGAAGCTTTTTCACGAAAAGACTAACAATTGGTCGCACCTGGGCGACACATTCGCGTGATTGCGGCATTCAAACGATTGAACGCCGCAACCGGCAAAAACATGTGTAATTTCATCAACTTTTGAGAAATCGATTAATTGCCGAATCGAATCACATAGCTCGACCAGTCGGCAGCCGTGGCGATCTGTTCATAGAGCTTGCGACCGTCTTCCGGCACGCGCGGCGCATTGAGCACCAGCTTGGACCAGCTACGCTCCTCGGCCTTGTCGGCCAGCACGTCGATCAGCGCCTTGGCGATGCCCTTTCCACGATGATCGTGATGCACATAGATATGGTCCACCTGTCCCGCACGCAGGCCCGTCACGGGTTCGGGCAGATCATAGAAAATCACGAAGCCGACCAGATTTCCGTCAACCCTGGCCCCCAGCGTTTCAGCAGCGCGGTCCTGAAGCAGGTGCTCGGCATAAAAATCGTCGGGACGGCGTGGAGCGCCGCGCTTCAGCGCCTGCGCATAGCTTGCCAGCAACGGCGCGAATTCGTGGGCATCACGCAGATGGAGCAGCGCAATATCGACGGCATGATCTTTGGTCATTGGACGTTCCTTGGCGTTTCCAGTTCTTCCGCCTGCGACCTGCGAAGCAGTAGCGCACGGGAAGACCGGTTCGATTTTAGCCAGCACGGATGACAAAGGTAAAGAAAGAGTTAAGATAGTCCTCATTCTCTTTGGGATCATGCGTGATAAGGCTCGATCAACGATGGCAAACCGCAAACGGATAATGCTTGGTCTCGTAGCCGTCGGCGTTCTTGCGCTGGCCGGTCCCGCGCTTGCCGAGGAAGCTGTGCGCTCCGTCGACGCATCGGGCAATCTTGTCATCCAGATGCCGGATAACGGCGCCAGAATCATCCGGGTCGGCGCAACACAGAAGTCATTTTTGTCTTCGCCGCAACGCATGAAGCTGATTACCGCGCCACGGGATCACGCAGTTGCCTATATCGTCGCCAAGCCCAACAGCGGTGTTGTCACGTTAACTGGGCTACAGTTGCCTGCCTGACGGTTTGGGCGTAAATTTTGGCGATGCAGACATCAGATATCATCTTCAAGCGTCACCGTTTTCCGCCACAGATTATTGCTCATGCGGTGTGGCTTTATCTG
>JACDJC010000363.1_pt1 | contig 56181 bp, 54 predicted proteins | sample 7454191 | NCBI WGS metagenome assembly JACDJC01 (sample SAMN14253291, study PRJNA609438) | sludge metagenome | isolation source: sludge after 25d culture with pyrite and EDTA | collected 2018-12-20 | reverse complement strand
TCCCCCGAGAACGGTCGGTGGCCGCGAACTTGGGGGAATCGGTCGGCTCACACGTCGGATTCCCCCGAGAACGGTCGGTGGCCGCGAACTTGGGGGAATCGGTCGGCTCACACGTCGGATTCCCCCGAGAACGGTCGGTGGCCGCGAACTTGGGGGAATCGGTCGGCTCACACGTCGGATCCCCCCAAGAACGGGCGACGACCGCGAACTTGGGGGAATCGAACGAGATCACTCGCCGCCGGTGGCGGCGAGCTCCTCGATCGGCGGCGGGGTGAAGCCCTCGATCGCCGTGAAGGTGGCGTGCAGCTGGCCCTCGTCCTCGGGGTCTGGCTCCACATCGACGACGATGGTCTGGCCGGCGCGGAACTCCTTCCAGAGCAGCCGCTCCGACAACGGGTCCTCGACCAGGCGCTGGATGGCACGACGCAGCGGACGGGCACCCAGGGTGGGGTCATAGCCGCGCTCGCCGAGGAAGACCTTGGCGGCCGGTGTGACCTCCAGGCCCATGCCCTGGGCCGCCATCTGCGTGGTGACCCGCTCGATCATGAGGTCGACGATCTCGATGACCTCGGCCTGGCTGAGCTCGTGGAAGACGATCACGTCGTCGATGCGGTTCAGGAACTCGGGCCGGAAGTGGGCCTTGAGCGCCTCGTTGACCTTCTCCTTCATGCGCTCGTAGGTGACCGCCTCGTCGCGCTTGGAGAAGCCGACGTTGGCCTTGCGCAGGTCCGCGGTGCCCAGGTTGGAGGTCATGATCAGCACGGTGTTGCGGAAGTCGACCGACCGGCCCTGGGAGTCGGTCAGGCGACCTTCCTCCAGGATCTGCAGCAACGTGTTGAACACGTCGGGGTGCGCCTTCTCGATCTCGTCGAAGAGCACGACGGAGAACGGCTTGCGGCGCACGGCCTCGGTGAGCTGCCCGCCCTCCTCGTAGCCCACGTAGCCGGGGGGCGAGCCCACCAGGCGGCTGACCGTGTGCTTCTCCATGTACTCCGACATGTCGAGGCTGATCATCGCCTGGTCGTCACCGAAGAGGAACTCGGCGAGGGTCTTGGCCAGCTCGGTCTTGCCGACGCCGGACGGGCCCAGGAAGATGAACGACCCCGAGGGCCGCTTGGGGTCCTTGAGACCGGCTCGGGTGCGACGGATCGCCTGGCTGACGGCCTTGATGGCGTCCTCCTGGCCGATGACCCGCTTGTGCAGCTCGTCTTCCATGTGGAGGAGCTTGGCGGTCTCCTCCTCGGTCAGCTTGTAGACGGGGATGCCGGTCCAGAGCGAGAGCACCTCGGCGATGGCCTCCTCGTCGACCTCGTCGAAGAGGTCCACGCCCGCGGCCTTCATCTCGAGGTCCTTCTCCTCCTTCTTGGAGAGGAGCTCCTTCTCCCGGTCGCGCAGCTGTCCAGCGGCCTCGAAGTCCTGGGACTCCACCGCTTCCTTCTTCTGGCGGACGACCTCGGACAGCTCGGACTCGATCTCCCGGTAGTCGGGAGGGGTCTGCATGCGACGGATGCGCAGACGGGAACCGGCCTCGTCGATGAGATCGATCGCCTTGTCGGGCAGGAATCGGTCCGAGATGTAGCGGTCGGCCAGGTTGGCCGCGGCGACCAGCGCCTGGTCGGTGATCGTCACCCGGTGGTGCTGCTCGTAGCGCTCGCGCAGGCCCTTGAGGATCTCGATCGTGTGGGCGACCGACGGCTCGTCGACGACGACCTTCTGGAATCGACGCTCCAGCGCAGCGTCCTTCTCCAGGTGCTTGCGGTACTCGTCGAGCGTGGTGGCACCGATGGTCTGGAGCTCACCACGGGCCAGCATCGGCTTGAGGATGCTGGCGGCGTCGATCGCGCCTTCGGCCGCACCGGCACCGACGAGGGTGTGGATCTCGTCGATGAACAAGATGATGTCGCCGCGGGTCTTGATCTCCTTCAGGACCTTCTTCAGTCGCTCCTCGAAGTCGCCGCGGTAGCGCGAGCCGGCGACGAGGGCGCCGAGGTCCAGCGTGTAGAGCTGCTTGTCCTTCAACGTCTCCGGCACCTGGTCCGCGGCGATGGCCTGGGCCAGACCCTCGACGATGGCGGTCTTGCCGACACCGGGTTCGCCGACGAGCACCGGGTTGTTCTTGGTGCGACGGCTGAGGACCTGCATCATGCGCTCGGTCTCGCGGTCGCGGCCGATCACGGGGTCGAGCTTCTTGTCCCGTGCGAGCTGGGTGAAGTTCCGGCCGAACTGGTCGAGGACGAGCGAGCCCGACGGGGTCTCCTGGCCGGAGCCGCCCGAGGTGGCGCCGGCCTTCTCCCCGCCCTGGGGTTGGTTCGACGAGCCGGGGTAGCCCGACAGCAGCTGGATGACCTGCTGGCGGACGCGTGACAGGTCCGCGCCGAGCTTGACGAGCACCTGGGCGGCCACGCCTTCGCCTTCGCGGATGAGGCCGAGGAGGATGTGCTCGGTGCCGATGTAGTTGTGACCGAGCTGCAGCGCCTCACGCAGCGACAGCTCCAGCACCTTCTTGGCCCGGGGCGTGAAGGGGATGTGGCCCGACGGCGAGCTGCCGCCCTGGCCGATGATCTCCTCGACCTGCTGGCGCACTGCCTCCAGCGAGATGCCGAGGGACTCCAGGGCCTTGGCGGCCACGCCCTCGCCCTCGTGGATCAGCCCGAGCAGGATGTGCTCGGTCCCGATGTAGTTGTGGTTGAGGAGGCGAGCCTCCTCCTGAGCCAACACGACCACCCGGCGGGCCCGGTCGGTGAAACGTTCGAACACTGAGTGCCTCCCGAGAAGACGTCTGGACAGTGTAACGCCCGACCTCCGTCAGTCGTTCCCGCCCTCACCCATCATCCCGGGCGCCCACATGTGACGTCCGCCGGTAGGGGCCCCCGAGCACCGGCAGGTAAGTTGCTGCGGATGGCCGGATCCAACCCCCTGCGAGTCATGCCCTCCATGGAGGGCGACCTGGCGCGGATCGAAGCACGGTTGGTCGACGCCGCGAGCACCGACGACCCTGCGCTCACCGAGATCGCCACCCATCTCATCTCGGCCGGTGGCAAGCGGGTCCGGCCCGGTTTCACCCTGGCGGCGGCCGCGACCGCCCTGTCGCTCGATGCCCCCGCCTCCGAGGACGCCGTCACCGGCGGCGTGGCCGTGGAGCTGGTGCACCTGGGGTCGCTGTACCACGACGACGTGATGGACGAAGCCGAGGTGCGCCGCACCGTCGACAGCGTCAACGCCCGGTGGGGCAACCTGCGCGCCATCCTCGCCGGCGACTTCCTGCTCGCCCGGGCCTCCGAGCTGGCGGCGTCGCTCGGCGTGGAGGTCGCCGCGCTGCTGGCCAACACGATCGGGCGCCTGTGCGCCGGCCAGCTCCTCGAGCTCCAGCACGCGTTCGACGTGGACCGGACCGAGGAGCTCTACCTGCGCTCGATCGACGGCAAGACCGCGTCGCTGCTCGGCGCCAGCTGCCGCATCGGCGGCATCGTCGCCGGCGTGCCCCGCGACCACATCGACGCGCTGACCGCGTTCGGCCACAGCTACGGCATGGCCTTCCAGATCGTCGACGACGTGCTGGACCTCGTCGCCTCGGAGGAGGAGATGGGCAAGCCCGTCGGCCACGACATGGAAGAGGGCGTGTACACGCTGCCGGTGCTGGAGACGCTGCGGGGCCCCCGCGGCGCCGAGCTGCGGTCGATGCTCGGAGGGCCGGTCGATGCCGCCACCCGCCTGCGAGCGGCGGAGATCGTGTGCGACGGCGACGGGATCGATCGAGCGATCCGTCGCGCCAACGACTACGCCAGCCTGGGTCGCGAGGCGCTGTCGAACATCCCGGGCAGCCCAGGCGTCACCGGCCTGTCCGCCGCCGCGGACTACCTGCTCGACAGCGTCGAGGCCGCCGCCGCCTGATCGCTCGCCCCGAACTTGGATCAGCAGCGGAACTTGGATCAGAAGCGCCCGAAACGGGCGGATTCCATCCAAGTTGGCGACCATCGACGGAGAGAACGGCCAACGGCCGTCACATGAGGCGGGTGGACTCGCTCACGTCGTGCTGGATCAACTCGACGCCGGTGACCGCCAACCCGCCCATGCCGGACAGGAACGTGGCCATGTGGTCGGTGGCCATGTGCACACCCATCGAATCCGCGTCGGACCACTCCTCGTAGACCCGGAACACACCCGGCTCCGACGGGCTCGCCCAGAACCCGTACGTGACGTTTCCCTCCTCGGCGAGGGTCGCCTCGACGAGCGGGCCGATGAGCCCCACCATGGCGTCGTGGTCGGACGCGTCGACGGAGATGATGCCGGAGACGATCAACATGGGCGGCACTGTAGCGACGGGCAGCGCCGCGGGACGCCCGGTCGCCGCCGAGCTGGTCCGGCCCTCACTCTGGCGTCGCGACCTCCGGCCGCAGCGTCGGGAAGAGGACCACGTCGCGGATCGAGGTCGTGGCCGACAGCAGCATGACCAGGCGGTCCATGCCGATGCCCAGGCCGACCGTCGGAGGCAGGCCGTACTCGAGCGCCCGGAGGTAGTCGTCGTCGAGCGCCATGGCCTCGTCATCGCCGGCGGCCTTCTGCGCGGCCTGGTCCTCGAACCGCGACCGCTGGTCGTCGGGGTCGGTCAGCTCCGAGAACCCGTTGCAGAGCTCGCGGCCGACGACGATCGCCTCGAAGCGCTCGGTGAGCTCGTCGTCGTCGCGGTGGCGGCGCGACAGCGGCGACACCTCCGCCGGGTAGTCCGTGACGAACGTCGGGTCCCACAGCGTGTGCTCGGTGGTCTTCTCGTACAGCTCGAGCAGCAGCTTGCCGGCACCGTAGGTGTCCTTCCACGGCACGCCGTGGGCGTCGCACAGCTGGCGGAGCCGCTCGACCGGCGTGACCATCGAGACGGGCTCCCCGACCTGTTCGGAGGTGAGCTCGGCGAGCGTGGCCCGACGCCACGGCACCGACAGGTCGACGTCACGGTCGTCGTAGGTGACCGTCGTCGAACCGGTCAGCTCGGTGGCCAGGAACGCGACCAGCTCCTCGGTGAGCGCCATGTGGGTGTGGTAGTCGCCGTAGGCCTCGTAGGCCTCGAGCATCGTGAACTCGGGGTTGTGGCGGGTGGAGATGCCCTCGTTGCGGAACACCCGTGCGATCTCGAACACCTTGTCGAAGCCGCCGACGACCAGGCGCTTGAGGTACAGCTCGGGAGCGATGCGCAGGAAGAGGTCGACGTCGAGCGCGTTGTGGTGCGTCGTGAACGGGGCGGCGAGCGCTCCGCCCGGGATGGGATGGAAGACCGGCGTCTCCACCTCCAGGTAGCCCCGGTCCTCCATGAACCGGCGGGTCAGGCTCATCACTCGGGAGCGCATCTCGAAGGTGCGCCGCGCCTCGTCGGTGACCCACAGGTCGACGTAGCGCTGACGGAACCGCAGGTCCTGGTCGCTGATGCCGTGCCACTTGTCGGGAAACGCCCGACGGGTCGGGGCGAGCAGCACCCACTCGTCCACCCGGACCGACAGCTCGCCGCGCCGGGTCGTCATGACCTCGCCCGAGACGCCGATCCAGTCGCCCAGGTGGAGCTCGCCGAAGCGATCGAAGTCCGGCGTGGTCGCCGATGGGGCGAACAGCTGGATGCGACCGGTGCGATCGGCGAGCGTGCCGAACGCGAGCTTTCCCTGCACCCGCCGCAGCATGAGGCGACCGGCGATCGTGACCCGCTCACCGGTCTCGGTGCCCGGCTCCAGATCGGGGTGCGCCCTCGCGATCGACGCCGCGGTGGCGTCGGGGGCGAACGTGTAGGGCTGCTCCCACCCGTCGAGGCGGGTGGGGTTGGAGTCGTCGGATCGCTCCACGTCCTCCCCGCTCGAGTCGGCGTCGGCGGAACCCGGGTGGTCGGTCGCTTCGTCGCTCACTGGTTCTTCTCCCAGATCAGGCGGAGGCCGTGCAGGGTCAGCCACGGCTCCTCGTGCTCGATCGAGGTGGTGACCGGAGCGATCAGGCCCGCGAGTCCGCCGGTGGCCACGATCGTCGCGTCGCCGATGACCTCCTCGATGCGCTCGCACATCCCGTCGACCAACGAGGAGTACCCGTACACAGCGCCCGACTGGATGGACTCGACCGTGGTGCGCCCGACCACGCTGCGCGGCTCGACCAGCTCCACCCGGCGCAGCGCCGCGGCCCGTCCGAACAGGGCGTCCATGGAGATCTCTATGCCCGGGACGATCGCTCCGCCCATGTACTCGCCCTTGGGCGAGATCACATCGAAGGTGGTCGCCGTGCCGAAGTCGACCACGATCGTCGGCCCACCGAACAGGTCGTAGGCACCGACCGCGTTGGCGATGCGATCGGCGCCGACCTCCCGCGGGTTCTCGTACAGCACCGGCATCCCGGTCTTGACGCCCGTGCCCAGCACCACGGGCTCGATGTCCAGGTAGCGCTCGCACATGCGCCGCAGCTCGAAGGTGATGCTGGGCACGCCGGAGGAGACCGCGACACCCTGCACGTCGGTGCGGATGTCCAGATCGCGGGTCTCGAGCAGCTGGCGGATGAGCAGCAGCAGCTCGTCGCTGGTGCGGTCGGGGTTGGTGGCCAGCCGCCAGTGGTCGAGCAGCTGGTGGCTGCGGTCACCGGAATCGTAGAGACCGACGACGGTCTGGGTGTTGCCGGCGTCGATGACGAGCAGCACGGGCCTTCCCTCTGGGTCGAGACGGGTCCGGCGCAACGCGCTGCCGGCTCACCACAAGGATGGCCCGCGACCGACTCGCGGGCCAGAACGATCGCAGGACCAGCGAGCTCAGGTGAGGTCGAGGCCGAGGTCCAGGACGGGTGCGGCGTTGGTGAGCGCGCCGACGGAGATCATGTCGACGCCGGTACCCGCGTAGTCGCCGATCGTGGCCAGCGTGATGCCGCCCGATGCCTCGAGCAACGTGCGTCGCGCCGCTCGCGCGGCGCCCCCGCCGCCCTGTCGAACCTGCGCGGCCGCCACGCACGCCCGGACCTCCTCCGGAATCATGTTGTCGAGCAGGACCGAGTCCGCACCCACTTCGAGCGCCTCGACGCACTGCTCCAGGCTGTCGCACTCGACGTGGACGGTTCGCCCCGGCCAGCGGTCGCGTGCCGTCTCCACGGCCGCGGTGATGCCGACTCCGCCCAGGTGGTTGTCCTTGACGAGCATCCAGTCCGACAGGTTGCCGCGGTGGTTGCGGCCACCCCCGGCCCGGACTGCGGCCTTGGACAGCGAACGCAGCCCCGGGATCGTCTTGCGGGTGTCCCACACCCGGGCGTCACCGCCGGCAGCCGCCGCATCGACGTACATGGCCGTCAACGTGGCGATGCCCGACAGGAAGCCCAGGAAGTTCAGCGCGGTCCGCTCGCCGGTGAGGATCGAGCGGAACGGGCCGCGCACCACGCCGATCGCCTGGCCGGCCGACACCCGGGCACCGTCGTCGAGCACCCAGTCCACCTGCACCGCCCCGTCGAGTTGGGCGAACGTCTCGTCCACGCAAGCCGTGCCGGCGAGCACGCCCTCGGTCCGGGCGACGAATCGGGCCTCGCCGAGGACCGGCGGGACGAGCGTGGCGGTCAGGTCGCCGAGCGGCGTCAGGTCCTCTGCCAGCGCTCGGCGGACGGCATCGACCACGTCGTGGTGCGGCGGCTGCAGGTATCCGGGGTCGATGGCGTCGGTCATGGCGAGAGCCTGCCATCGGCGCCACGACCACGTCGCTCCTGCGTGAGCTGGCATCGCGGACATGGCGTCGTAGGGCGACGGCAGCTCATCCGGTCTCGGTCGCCGTGCCGACCACGAGTCGGTGACGTTGGTCGGGATCCGCGTCGGGGAAGTCGATGCGGGCGTGGGTGCCGCGGGACTCGGTGCGGGTCAGCGCTGCGGCCACCAGCACACGACCGATCTCGACCAGGTTCCGGACCTCGGTCGCCGCGGTGTCGACGGGCCGGGCCGGCAGCTCGGCGGCAGCGCCGTCGAGGATCGCCGCGCACTCGGCCAGGCCGTCGGCCGACCGCACGACCCCGGCAAGGGTCGACATGGCGTTCTGAACCCGGTGCCGCAGCGCGGCAACGGTGGTGGGTGCCGGCTCGGCGGCGTCCGATGGCGACGGCGCCGGTGCCACCGGTAGCGACACCCCGCCGATCTCGAGCTCGGCCACGGACCCGGCGTCGTCGGGGTAGCCGAGCACGCAGCGCATCGCACCGGTCGGGCTCGGTCCGTCGACGCCGGCGGCGATCGCCTCCACGGCTCGGGGGCCGAAGACCATCCCCTCGAGCAGCGAGTTCGACGCCAGGCGGTTCGCTCCGTGCACGCCGGTGCAGGTGGTCTCCCCCGCCGCCCACAGCCCGGGCAGCGACGAGGCGCCTGACAGGTCGGTCACGATGCCGCCGCACTGGTGGTGCGCCGCGGGGGCGACGGGCAGCAGATCGACTGCCGGATCCAGGCCGACTGCGGCCAACGACGCCGCGATGTTCGGGAAGCGGACGCCGAAGTGGTCGAGCCCGGTGGCGTCGAGCCACACGTGGTCGGTGCCCTCCTCGATCATCTTGGCGAGGATGGCCCGCGACACGACGTCACGGGGCAGCAGCTCGTCGACGAAGCGCTCGCCGTGGCGGTCGCGCAGCAGCGCGCCGTGGCCCCGCAACGCCTCCGACAGCAGCGGCCGCGGCATGGCAGAAGTGGCCAGCGCCGTCGGATGGAACTGGAAGAACTCCAGGTCGGCGACCGCCACGCCCGCCCGCAGCGCCATCGCCACGCCGTCGCCGGTGGCCTCGATCGGGTTCGTCGTCACCTCGAAGAGCTGCCCGGCCCCGCCGGTCGCCAGCAGCACGTGACGGGCACGGACCTCGGTGCGGCCGCCACGCCCGTGGGCGACGATCCCACGGCACCGGCCGTGCTCCACGTCCAGCCCGTAGGCGAAGGCGTGCTCGATGACGACCGCCGCGGTCGAGCGCACCGCGGCGACCAGCGCCCGCTCCACCTCGGCGCCCGTCGCCGACCCCGCGTGCACCACCCGGGCGACGGAGTGCCCGCCCTCCCGGGCCAGGTCCAGATCACCACGCTCGTCGCGGTCGAACTCGGCACCCAGAGCGATCAGCTCCTCGACACGGCGCGGTCCCTCGTCCACGAGCACCCGCACCGCGTCGACATCGCACAACCCGGCACCTGCGGCGAGCGTGTCGGCCAGGTGCAGGTCGACCTGCTCGGAGTCGCCGGTCAGCGCCGCGGCCACGCCGCCCTGGGCCCAGCGCGTGGTCGCCTGCTCCAGCTCGCCCTTGGTGAGCACACCAGTGCGCAGCCCGTGCTCGCTGGCGGCGCGCACGGCGGCCGACAGACCGGCCACACCGCTGCCCAGCACCAGGAGGTCGAGGTCGTCGTCGCTGCTCGCCGGCCCGTCGATCACGGCTCGGTCCACCCGTCAGGCAACGCCCGCTCCGGCTCCGTCTCCGGCTGCGATGTTGTCGATCAGCCGCGCCCGACCGAAGCGCACGGCGCCGAACAGGCGGGCCCCTGGGGCGGCCACGACGAGGGGGACGAGCGTGTCGGGATCGGCCACCTCCACGTAGTCGAGCTCGCCGAGCGGCGCGGCGTCGATCAGCTCCGCCATCGACGCCCGGACGGCGCCGGCGTCGGTCTCGCCGCCGACGATCGCGTCGGCACCGGCTCGCAGCGCCCGCTGCAGCACCGGCGCCACCTCGCGCTCCTCCGCCGTCAGGTAGACGTTGCGGCTGGAGAGGGCCAGGCCGTCGGGCTCGCGGACCGTGGGGCAGCCGACGACGTCGACGGGGAACGAGAGGTCGCGCGCCATGCGACGAAGGATCGCCAGCTGCTGGAAGTCCTTCTCCCCGAAGAACGCCGAACACGGCCCGACGAGGTTGAACAGCTTGGCGACGACGGTGCACACGCCGGGGAAGTGCGTCGGCCGGGACGCTCCCTCCATCACGGCGGCCAACGCCGGCACCGACACGGTGCTGAGCACGCCGTCCCGGCCGTCCGGGTACATCTCGTCCTCGCTGGGGACGAACACCAGCTCGCAACCGGCGGGGGCGGCGACCGACAGATCGCCGTCGAGGTCCCTCGGGTAGGCGGCCAGGTCCTCGGTGGGGGCGAACTGCAGCGGGTTCACGAACACCGAGGCGACGACCACGTCGGTGACGGCCGCTGCCGCTCGGATCAGCGAGGCGTGGCCGTCGTGCAGATACCCCATCGTCGGCACGAACCCGACGCTCCGGCCTGCCGCCCGCTCGACGTCCAGCAGGCCGCGCAGCTCCTCGGCCGTCGTCACGGTCCTGATCACGGCGGTCACGGTAGTGCGACGTCGCGAGCGGCCGGACCGACGATCGGACCCCGAGGACACCCACCGCCAGGAGGAGCACCGCCGCACCGCCGTTACCCTTGTAGCTCCACCGACGCCATCGACGGTGGATCAGCACCATGCCCGCGGACGTCTCGCCCCTCCTCCTCGCCCTCGCCGGACTCGGCGTCGGCTTCGTCGTGGGCCTGACCGGCATGGGTGGCGGCGCGCTGCTCACGCCACTCCTGGTCCTGGCGTTCGGGGTCGACCCGACCAAGGCCGTCGGCAGCGACCTGCTGGTCTCGCTCCTCATGAAGCCGGTCGGCGGAGGGGTGCACCTGCGACGGGGCACCGTGAACCTCCACATGGTGCTGTGGTTGTCGCTCGGCTCGGTTCCCGCGGCGTTCTGCTCGGTCTGGGCGTTCAGCACCATCTTCGGCGACGACCTCAACGACGTCATCCAGTACGCCGTCGGCGGCGCCCTGCTGCTGGCGTCGCTCGGCCTCGTGGCCAAAGGCGCGTTCGCCACCCGCAAGGGGATCCCCGACGACGGCCTGTCGGTCATCCACATCCGACCGCTGCCGACGCTGCTGATCGGCTTGTTCGGTGGGATGGCGGTCGGCATCACCTCGGTCGGGTCCGGATCGCTGATGGTCCCGCTGCTGCTCATGCTGTACCCACTGCTGACGTCCAAGCAGCTCGTCGGCACCGACCTCGTCCAGGCGGTCCCGCTCGTGGCCGCCGCCGCACTCGGCCACGCCGTGTTCGGTTCGATCGAGCTGGACCTCACCCTGGCGCTGATAATCGGGGCACTGCCCGGCGTGTGGATCGGCGCCCACGTGTCGTCCCGAGCGCCGGACCACGCCATCCGACCGCTGCTCGCCGTCGTGCTCATCGTGTCCGGCCTCAAGATGCTCGGGGTGAGCTCGATCGTGGTGGGGGTGATCGGCCTGGGCATGCTCGCCGGCGCCGGAGCGGTCATCGTCCGCGGCAACCGGTCCGCCCGCGAGACCGTCGACGCCTGACGACCACCGGGCGCTCAGCCCAGCACTCCCGCTCCCGGGCGCTCAGCCCAGCACTCCCGCTCCCGGGCGCTCAGCCCAGCACTCCCGCTCCCGGGCGCTCAGCCCAGCACTCCCGCTCCCGGGCGCTCAGCCCAGGTCCCCCGGCAGGTCTCGGTCGGCGAGCCGGGCCGCGGCCCGGGCGAGGGCCAGGTAGGCCTCGCGCTCGTCAGGGGCCAGCGCCACCAGGTGCGCTCGCACCGTGTCCCAGTCGCCACGGGCGACAGGCCCGGTGAGCGCGGCCGCCGGGCCGAGCTCGGCGACGTTGCCCAGGCTCCCCGACGCCAGGTCCAGGTATGCATCGAGCGGGACCCCGACCGACGCGGCGATGCGCTCGACCTGGCCGAGCAGCGCGACCAGGTGGTTGGACGCGACGACCGCGGCCGCGTGGTACTCGCCCCGGTGCTCCTCTGGCGGCGAGACGGCGCGGCCTCCCAGATCCGACACGACCCGGGCGCCCAGCGGATCGCCGGCAACGCCGAACCAGGCGCCGCGCAACCGCTCGGCGCCGATCGACGGGGACGGCAACGACACCAGCGGGTGCACCGAAGCCCGTCGAGGATGCAGAGCCAGCACGTCCAGGGTGAGGGAACCGGCGCAGTGCGCGACCACGCAGCGCTCGTCGGGGACGATCTCCGCGGCCACCTCGGCCACCGAGCCGTCGGGAACGCAGAGCAGCACGAGCTCGACGTCTCGGGTGGCGGGGCCCAACGGGACGCCGTGCACGACCAGCTCGGGGACCCAGCCCACCTCGGCGAGCGCGAGGGCGAAGGACCCGCCGGCGCGCCCCGCCCCGACGATCCGGACCCTCGCCACCGCTCAACGGCTCCCGTTCACAGGTCCTCGACGCGTCGGACCGATCCATCCGACAGCTGCAGGTCCCGCTCGGTGACCAGGTCGGGTGCCAGGTCGCGCAGCGGTGCGAGCACGAAGCGGCGTTCGCTCCACCGGGGGTGCGGGATCGTGAGCGCCTCGTCGTCCATCGTGACGCCGTCCATCCAGATGATGTCGATGTCGAGCGTGCGCGGACCCCAGCGCTCGGCGCGGACCCGTTCGGCGTTCGCCTCGATGCGGTGGCAGATCGACAGCAGCGCCCGCGGAGCGATCGCCGTGTGCAGCTCGACCACCAGGTTGAGGTAGGCGGCCTGGCCACCCGGACCACCGAGCGGATCGGTCTCGTAGACCGGCGACACGGCGACCACGTCGGGCAGCGAGTCGACCGCCTGGGACAGCAGCTGGCGTCGGTCACCCAGGTTGGAGCCGAGGGACAGGAAGGTCCGGACCGCCGGTGCGCTCACGAACCGCCCCGGGCGAAGCCGATCGACGACGACCTCGGGCGCTGGCGCCGGATGCGCACCCCGCTCGTGGCCAGGTCGTACGGCACCGGCGGCCGCAGCTTGCGCACGGTGAGCGTCACCGCGTCGATGCGGTCGTCGACGGCCAGCACCGACTCGGCCAGCAGCGCCGCCAGCCGCTCCAGGAGCAGCGGTTCGACCCCACCGGCGCCCGCCGCATCGGCGAGCGCATCGCAGATCGCGCCATAGTCGACGCTGTCGCCCAGGTCGTCGGACACGCCGGCCGCGGTCAGGTCGACCTCGACGTCCAGGTCGACCTCCAACGGCTGAGCCCGTTCGCGCTCCTCGGGGAGGAGCCCGACGACGCCGAGGAGGCGCAGCCCTCGGAGCTCGATCGTGTCGTTCACGGGCGGTCGGTCAGCCGTCGGCCGCGGCCAGGCGGGAGGCCTCGTGCACGATGTTCCGGCCCTCCGCATCGAGCTGGCGGCCCGTCAGGCGCTCGGTGAGCGTGATCGCCTGCGGTGACTCGGGCACCATCTTCGACCACACCAGGTAGCCGGCCATCAACCCGACCAGCCGGTCCGACAGCTCATCGGCGTGCACGATCAGCCGCTTGCGGGCGCCGAGCAGCTGCTGCAGACCGCCGTAGGTCCGGTCGAGGTAGCGGCTCAGCTCGTCGGCGGACGAGATCGGCCAGTGCAGCCAGGTCACACCCATCTCGTCGTAGTTGTGCAGGTTGTGCGGTGCGGGCGACACCGACACGACCAGGTCGAAGCCCTGCTCGCGGATCCAGATGATCTCCTCCTGGCGGCGCACCTTGCGGTGGTTGGAGCCGAAGCCGCCGGGACGCTCGCAGACCGCGAGCTGGTCCTGGATGATCCAGTTGAAGTGGCGCGGCTTGATCCCTTGCGCCCATTTGCCCTTGGCGGCCATCCCGCACCTCCTCCGATCGCTCGCGCACCGCGCTGTCAGGATGCCGCAGCTGCGGCACGCGCCGCGACGGCGACGTCCACAGCCTGCACCGTGGCAGCCACATCATGGACCCGCACCATGCGAGCGCCGTTGATCATGGCCCAGGTCGCGGTGCTCAGCGAGCCGACGAGCCGGTCGTCCACGTCCACGGGGTCCGGATCGTCGAAGCGGGCGCTGCCTCCGACGGGACCGGGGTGAGGGGTCGATCCGGCGTCGGAGCGGGCCAGGAGCACCCCGATCGACCGCTTTCGGCTGGTGCCGACCACCACGGGGACGCCGTCGCTGACGAGGTCCTGGAGCCGGCCCAGCAGGGCGACGTTGTGCGCGGTGGTCTTGGCGAAGCCGATCCCCGGGTCGACCCACACCTCGGCCACCCCGGCGGCGCGGGCGTCGGCGGCGCGGGCCCGCAGGAAGCCGAACACCTCCGTCACGACGTCGACGTAGTGCGGGGATGCCTGCATCGTCTGCGGACGACCGACCATGTGCATGGCCACCCAGCCCACGCCCTCGTCGGCAGCGACGGGCCACAGCGAAGCGCTCACGTCGTTGAGCAGCGTTGCGCCGCGCTGCACCGCGGCCCGAGCCGTCGAGGCGTGGCGGGTGTCGATCGACAGCCGCACCCCGGCCCGCACGCAGGTCGCAGCGATGGACTCCAGCACCGGCAGCACCCGGGACTGCTCGGCGACCGGGTCCACCGGCGACGCCCCCGGCCGGGTCGACTCGCCGCCCACGTCGATGACGTCGACGCCCTCGGCGATCATCTCCTGCGTCCGAGCCAGCGCGGCAGCCGGCAGGTGGTGGTGACCGCCGTCGGAGAACGAATCGGGCGTGACGTTGAGGACGCCCATCACCAGCGGACGGGCTTGATCGTTCAACGACCTCGCGCTCTCAACGACGACGGCCCGAGTCGACGAACTGCATGGCCTCCATGCGTGCCGACACGTCGTCGCGGAACACGCCGCGCACCGCGGACGTGACCGTCGAGGTGCCGGGCTTGCGGATGCCGCGCATGGCCATGCAGAGGTGCTCGGCCTCGATCACCACGAGCACGCCGCGGGGCTGCAACGTGGCCTCGATCGCATCCGCGACCTGCGTCGTCAACCGCTCCTGCACCTGCGGCCGACGGGCGAAGCCGTCGACCAGGCGGGCCACCTTCGACAAGCCGGTGACCCGGCCGTCGACGTTGGGGATGTAGGCCACGTGGGCGTTGCCGGAGAACGGGACCAGGTGGTGCTCGCACAGCGAGTACAACGGGATGTCGCGGACCATGATCATCTCGTCGTGGCCCGCGTCGAACGTGACCTTGAGGTGGTGTGCCGGCTCCTCGTGGAGGCCGGAGCACGTCTCGGCGTACATCCGAGCCACCCGCGCCGGCGTCTCGTGCAGGCCGTCACGGTCGGGGTTCTCGCCGATGGCCTCGAGGATCTCCCGGACGGCACGGGCGATCCGCTCCTGGTCCACGGCCGGAGCGAGCGGTGAGTCGGGCTCGGGTCCGAGCGAGTTCAGGTCGTCCAGGGTGCTCATCGGTCTCCCGCAGCTGGGTTCTCGACGGCACGGAGGAGTGCCGCCAGTTGGTCGTCCGCGACCGTCTCCTGCTCCAGGAGCGAAGCGGCCAGGAGGTCCAGGCCCCGACGGTGCGCCTCGAGGATACGGCGCGCCCGATCGTGGGCCTCGTCGAGCAGGCGGGAGACCTCCTCGTCGACGCGGGCGGCGACCTCCTCGCCGTGGTCCGCCGCCCTGCCGTGCTCCATGCCCATGAACGGCTCGCCATCACGGGCCACGAAGCGGCGCGGGCCGAGCTTGTCGCTCATGCCGAACTCCGTGACCATGGCCCGGGCCAGCCGGGTGGCGCGGTCGATGTCGTCGGCAGCACCGGTCGTCAGCTCTGCGAAGACCGCCTCCTCGGCCGCACGTCCGGCGAGCGCCACGGCGAGCTGGTCCTGCAGCTGCGCCCTGCTGTGCAGGTGGCGGTCCTCCTCGGGGAGCAGGACCGTGTAGCCGAGCGCCGCTCCGCGGGCGACGATCGACACCTTGTGCACGTCATCGGCGTGGGGCAGCAGGTGGCTCACCAAGGCGTGGCCCGACTCGTGCACCGCGACGACGCGCCGCTCCTCATCAGAGAGGATCCGGCTCCGTTCGGGACCGGCCAGCACCCGATCGACCGCTGCGGTCAGGTCGGCCGCGGCCACCACCTCGGAGCCGCGACGAGCGGCGAGGAGCGCACCCTCGTTGACGAGGTTGGCGAGGTCGGCGCCGGAGAAGCCCGGCGTCCGACGAGCGAACGTCCTGGCGTCGACGTCCGCGGCGACCGGCTTGCCGCGCAGGTGCACCTGGAGCACCGCGGTCCTCCCGGCCACGTCGGGGACGTCGACGACCACCTGGCGGTCGAAGCGCCCCGGTCGCAGCAGCGCCGGATCCAGGATGTCGGGCCGGTTCGTCGCGGCGATGAGCACCACGCCGTCGGTCTGTGCGAACCCGTCCATCTCCACGAGCAGCTGGTTGAGCGTCTGCTCGCGCTCGTCGTGGCCGCCACCGACCCCGGCGCCGCGGTGACGGCCGACCGCGTCGATCTCGTCGACGAACACGATCGCCGGCGCCTGCTTGACCGCCTGGCGGAACAGGTCGCGCACGCGGCTGGCGCCGACACCCACGAACATCTCCACGAAGTCCGAGCCCGACAGGCTGAGGAACGGCACGCCGGCCTCTCCGGCGACGGCGCGGGCCAGCAGCGTCTTGCCGGTTCCGGGCGGGCCGACGAGCAGCACGCCCTTGGGGATCTTTGCGCCGAGTCGCTGGAAGCGCTCGGGCTCCCGCAGGTACTCCACGACCTCGCGGAGCTCCAACACCGCTTCGTCGGCCCCGGCAACGTCCGCGAAGGTGATGTCGCCACCACGGTCGCCGTCCGCGGTTCGCGCCCTGCCGAACTTCATGGCCTTGCCGCCCCGCTGCATCTGCAGGACGAACCACACGAAGACGCCGACGATCAGGAACGTCGGCAGGAGCCCGAAGACGATGTCGGACCAGATGCTGCCTGACGAGTTGTCGGCCTCGGCCTCCACCCCGGCGTCGAGCAGCTCCTGGGTGAGCGTCTCGCCGTAGGCCTCGGGGAACACGGTCGTGTAGCGGCTGCCGTCGGTCAGCTCGCCTTCGACGGTCGATGACGAGTTCACGATCGTCGCGGTGGCGACGTTGTCGTCAGCCAACTCGGCTTGGAACTGGTCGAGCCGCAGCTCGGTCGGCGGCTCGGGCCGTCGGAAGAACCCCCATCCGAGTGCCGCCACCGCCGCGACGAGCACCGCCACGGCACCGACGCGGGCGCCGGTCGTGGTCCACCAGCGCCGTGGGCCGCCGGGGCGGCGGGGCGCGCCGTCGCCGTCGGCCTCGACGTCGGCCGCCGCAACGTCCTCGTGTGGGGACGCGGATGAGAGCGGCTCGGGATCGGTCACCGAGGTTCAGCGTAGCGACGGGCCCCTGCGAGTGGCACCGGACGGTCGCTACGATCGGGTCGTCGTCGTGCGATCACGCCGTCCGATGCCCACGCGACCGGGTGACACTGTTGACCGCTCCTCCTCCGCCGACGCCATCCGAACGGCACATGGTGCGCTCGCCGACGTCGCTGCTGCGCCTGCTCTTCGGTCTCGGCGTCCTGGCGTTCGGTGTGGTCGTCACGTGGCGCTTCTCCAACACGATGGCGGCGCTGAACCGGGACTGGGAGCAGCTCACCCACGTACTCCCCACGTGGATCCGAGTCATCCCGCCGGTGATCATCGGCCTGGTCCTGCTGGCCGTCCCGGTCGTGGTCAACGTGCAGTTGCTGCGCTACCGGCGGTTCCGGCTGTTCTTCGTGGTCAACCTGGCTGCGGTCGTCGCGTTCGTGACGAGCGACCTGCTCGTGGGGTTCCTCACACGCCGGCCGCCGACGATGTTCCCGCACGCGTACACCGGGACCGACACCTCGGTGAACGACCCGTTCCTCGCCGCGTTCGTCGCCGCGTTCGTGGTGGGACTCCCGTACCTGCCGGAGTCGGCCCGGCGCCTGGCGACGTGGACGATCGGGCTCAGCTTCCTCGCGACCCTCGGCTTCTCCGACATCCCGGCCGTGGCGTGGATCACCGACGTGGGCGTTGGCATCACCTGCGGCGCTGCGGTGGCGCTGTTGTTCGGCACACCGGACTCGGCACCGGACCGGGCGGAGCTGATCGGAGGACTGGCCCTGTCGGGCATCGACGTCGCCGACATCGCTCCGGCGGCGGTCGACGCCAGGGGGTCGACCCCCTGGATCGGGACGACCACCGACGGTCGCAAGGTCTTCGTCAAGGTGCTCAACCAGGACAACCGGTCCGCGGACCTGATGTTCCGCATGTTCCGTGCCCTGTTCCTGCGCAACACCGGCGACGGACGTCCGATGTCGTCGCTGCGTCGCAGCGTCGAGCACGAGGCGCTGCTGTCGTTGCGGGCCACCGCTGCCGACATCCCGACGCCGCGGCTGCTGACGGTCTCGGGCGTCGGCAACGACGGGATGCTGCTGGCGTTCGTGGCGCTCGACGGGGACTCGCTCGATCGCCTCGACGACGACGCCGTCACCGACGATCTGCTCGACGCCGTGTGGGGGCAGGTGGTGATGTTGCAGGACAACGGGATCGCGCACCGGGACCTGCGACTGGCGAACATCTTCGCCACCCCTGACGGCGATCTGCTCCTGATCGACTTCGGGTTCGCGGAGCTCGCAGCATCACCGCTCCTGCTCGCCACGGACCTGGCGGAGCTGATCGCCTCGACCGCTCCGGTGGTGGGCGTCGACCGCGCGGTCGGCGCCGCCGAGCGAGCGGTCGGTGCTGCCGGTCTGGCCCGCGCCTTCCCACGACTGCAGCCCTACTCGCTCGGCGGTGCCACGCGAGCCGCGCTGAAGGAGTCCGAGCTGCTGGAGCCGCTGCGCGCCGAGGTCGAGCGCCGCGCGAACATCCCAGAACCCGCCTACGAGGGCGGGGTGCCGACCTCGGCACGGCCACTGGTCCCGGTCGCTCTGCTGTCCGCGCTGGCCATCGGGGTCGCCGCGAAGCTGGCCATGGACGAGGGGCCGCTCGCCGGTGTCGAGCGTTGGGATCACGTCGGCTGGCTGGTGGGAGCGACGGTGTTGGGCCTCGGTGCGTCGACGGTGGCGTTCAACGGCTCGATGCGAGACCGCATCAGCCCGGGTCACGTGCTGCTGTCACGGCTGGCAGCGCGCTACACGGACGCGCTGGCGCCGTTCCACACCGGCAGCGTCGCGACCCTGATCCAGTTCCTGCGCTCGAACGGGATCGAGACGTCGGCCGCCCTGGGCTCGACGGGTCTGACGATCGTGGTCCGAGTGCTCGCGCAGCTCGGGATGCTCTACCTGGCAGCTCGCATCTCCGGCCGCGACGGCGTGATCGGACTGGACGGGGATCTGCCGACCGGCATCGTCGTGGTGGTGTCCATCGCTGTGGTCGTGCTGGCAGCGACCGCGCTCCTCCCTGCACCTCGCCGGGCGATCACCCGCGACGTGGTCCCGGCGCTTCGGTGCTGGACGACCGGGTTGCGTGGGGTGACGGGGCATCCGAGCCGCATGGCCGAGCTCCTGGTCGGGTCGTTGCTCGTCCCGTTCGCCGCCGTGGGCGCGCTCATCGCGGCTGACCGAGCAGTCGGCGGCGACCTGGATCCGCCGTCCCTCGCTCTCGTGATGCTGGCCGTGGCGCTGGTCGCCGCGTTCCTGCCGTTCCCGGCCGGAGCCGGCGTCGTCGAAGCCGGCCTGATCGCCGGGATGGTGCTGCTGGGCGAAGAGCTCACCATCGCCGTGCCTGCGGTGGTCCTGTTGCGGCTCGTGATCTTCTGGATGCCCGTCGCTGCCGGCGCCGTGGCGCTGCGGTGGCTGCGGAAGAACGGTCAGCTGGCGTCGCCGTCGGCGTCGGGGTCGTAGACGGCCAGGTACCGCAGGTTGCGATAGCGCTCGGCCACGTCGAGTCCGTAGCCGATGACGAAGTCGTTCGGGATCGTGAAGCCCACGTAGCGGACGCCGAGGCCTTCCAGGTCGGCAGACTCCCGGGCGAGGAGCGCGCACACCTCCAGGCTGGCCGGGCCCCGAGCCTCGAGGCTGCGGCGCAGGTACCGCAGCGTCAGTCCGGTGTCGACGATGTCCTCGACCAGGATCACGTCGCGGTCGGTCAGGTCGACCTCGAGGTCCTTGACCAGGCGGACCACGCCGGAGGTCCGCGTGGTCGCGCCGTAGGACGACACGGCGATGAAGTCGATCTCCACCGGCAGATCGATGCTGCGGGCGAGGTCGGTCAGGAACACGTACGCACCGCGCAGCACGCAGACGAGCAGCGGTGCCCGCCCCGCGTAGTCCGCAGTGAGCTGCGCGCCGATCTCCTCGATGCGATGGACGAGCTGCTCCTCGGTCAAGAGCACGCGGCCGATGGCCGGGTCGTCGTCGAACGAGGTGGGAGCCGCAGCGACCATGGCCGCCGACCCTACCCCGCCAAGGGGGACCCGCCCTTCGGACTGCTCGAAGTCCAGGCGGTTCGACCAGGAGCGATCAACCGGAGCCGACCGGCGGTGCGCGCCACGCGCCAGCCGGCCGTCACATCGCAGCTCGTCGCGACGCCGGCAGCGACGTCGAGGACGCGCGTCACGGAGCGGGCGTCGGGTGGCAGTCCGATCCCCGTCTCGCTGAGCCACCACCGCCGGACTGCGACCGCTGCGATCGCCGGGGGCGCAGCGGCCAGGGCGGCGGCGTCGGTGGCGTCGACCGACTCGGCGAGCGCGTCGAGCAGCCGGGCCTGGTCCTTGGCCAACTCCGCCAGGCGGCACAGCAGCGGCACGACGTCGCGGCCTGCGACGTCGTCGAGCAGCGGCAGCACCTCGTGGCGCACGCGGTTGCGCGTGTGCTCCGACGAGTCGTTGGACGGGTCCCGCACGACCTCGATGCCCATCTGACGGCACAGCTCGTGGGTCTCCACCCGACGCAGTCCGAGCAACGGGTGACGAGCCGTCGTCATGGCCGCGAGACCGGCTGGACCGGTACCTCGGACGAGCCGCAGCAAGACCGTCTCGGCCTGGTCGTCCGCGGTGTGGCCGAAGAGCGCGTCGGGACCGACCGCGGCGTGGCGCGCCGAGCGCGCCCGCGCCTCGAGGTCGGGGCCGGGAGCGATCGGAGCCGCGACCGACTCGAACCGCGCCCCCACTGCGGTCGCGAGCGCTGCCACCAGGTCGGCCTCGGCCGCCGAGCCGGCGCGCAGCGCGTGGTCGACGTGCACGGCGGTGGCGTCGAGTCCGGCGGCGACTGCGAGCACCAGAAGAGCTGAGGAGTCCGGCCCCCCGGACACGGCGCAGCGCACCGACCTGCCTGGAGGCGGGAACGCGCAGCGGGCGAGCAGATCGGCGACGAGGCCGGCGGTCATCGACGCCTCGGCGGTCATCGCTGGTCGATCGGCCGTCGCGGCCGCTCAGGCGGCGGACGCCTCGGCACCGATGCGGCGGACCCACAGGTCGGGGTCACGGATCTCGGCCATCGACGGCAGCATCTCGGCGCGCTCGAACGCCCGGTTCAACAGCTGCGGCCCTCCGACGCCCTCGACCGCGGCGATGAACTCCTCGCCCTGCTGGTACTGGGCGAGCTTGGCCTCGAGTCCGATCAGACGCTGCAGGAGCTTGGCGGCCAGGTTCATCTCCTGGCGACGGGAGCGCAGCACACGTGCGAACCGGGGGGCGGACGGGACCAGATCGGTGGCCGCCCGGTCCATCACGACGTCGCCGTGGCCCTCGAGCAGGCTCATCAGCCCACCGACCTTGTCCATCGTCACGCGTTGGTCGGCGGTGGCGAACAGCGCGGCGATGCCGCCGTCGTCGAGCGGGTTGGTGCGGGTGCGCACACCGTCGGCGATCCGCCCCACGGCGGTGAACAGGCGGCTCGGGTCGGTGTCGGTCTCGTCGACGAGGTGGCTGACGAGGCCCAGGAAGTACGGCCGCAGCCACGGCACTCCGGTGAACTGGGTGCGATGCGTGACCTCGTGCAGCGCGACCCACAGCCGGAACTCGCCCGGAGGGAACGACTGGCGCTTCTCCAGGCCGAGGATGTTCGGACCCACGTAGTACACGAGGTCCTGCTCTTCGGGGTCCTCCTCCTCCAGCACGAGCAGGTCGTACTGGCCGAGCACCCGTGTGGACATCCAGCCGAGCAGGGCACCGAGCTCAGCGCCGGCGACCTTGCCCGAGACCATCGCGACGGGACCGTCGAGCTCCTCGAGACGACTCAGCACCGGCCGCAGCATCCGCTGGTAGCTCGCCAGGTTGGCCCGGACCCAATCCAGCCGGTCGACCACGCGGGCACGCGCCTGACCCGACTGCGACGTGAACCCCGTCTCCGCCTCCACGCGGGGCTGGGCGATCGCGGTGAGCTCCTGGAACTGCTCCGCCATCCCGTCGGCGTGGTACGACTCGGCGAACGGCTCCTCGCCCGCGATTCGGGCGGCGACCCGCTCAGCCAGGGCCCAGTCGATCGAGGTGCTCATCGGCGATGGCGGACGGCGGACGAGCGACGCCGGTCGACGTTCAGCTCTCGTCGCTGGGGAAGCGGGTGGCGCTGACCTTCAGGAAGTAGCCGACGACGGTCGCGATCACGACGAAGATGGCTCCGAGCGCGATCGGCACCGCCAGCCAGTAGTGCCACACGGGCGAGCTCGCCAGGATCGATGCAACCATGACGGCCACTCTAGGAGCCGTCAGCGGGTGACGGCACACCGGGAGCCGCACCGGCCACGTCGGCAGCGTCAGCCGCGCCGGTCACGACGCCCTGGATCGACAGCTCGCGGATCACCACGCACAGGCGGGCCTTGGCCTCGGCCGAGACGTGCTCGGTGCACTTGGCGGCGATCACGCGACGCAGGTCGGCTTCGAAGTCGAAGGCCTCGAGGCACGGGGAGCACCGCCGCAGGTGGGTCTCGACCTGGATCATCACCGCGTCGTCGAGCTCGCCGTCGAGGAAGGCGTACAGCTCCGCCACGGCCTCGTCGCAGTTGGTGTCACCGTGGTCGTGGTCGTGGTCGTGGTCGGACGCGTCAGACGTCTCGTTCGCTCCGAGGGCGGGGTCCGGCGGTGACGGGGAAGCGGTCATGGTCAGTCGGTGGGGGACGTCTGGGGTCGAGTCTGGTCCTGGTGGGAGGCTACGACTCGCTCACGACCGGATCACGGTCAGCGAGTCCACGCTCGACGGCGAACTGGTGCAACGAACGCTGGAGCGCCTTTCTTCCCCGGTGGAGCCTGCTCATCACGGTGCCGATCGGGATGTCCATGATCTCGGCGATCTCCTTGTAGGAGAACCCTTCGACATCGGCGAGCAGGACCGCCATCCGGAACTGCTCGGGCAGGTCGTCGAGCGCATCCTTGACGTCGTCCTCGGTGAACATGTCCATCAGCTCGTCCTCGGCGCTGCGACCGAGCTGCGCGGCCTCCAGACCCCCCATGCGGCGGTAGAGGTAGAGGTCCTCCACCTCGTCGAGCTCGGTCTGCTCGGGGCGGCGCTGCTTGGCGCGGTAGGTGTTGATGAACGTGTTGGTGAGGATGCGGTAGAGCCAGGCACGCAGGTTGGTGCCGTCGGTGAAGTTGGGGAACCCGCGGTAGGCCCGCACGAACGTCTCTTGGAGGACGTCCTCCGCATCCGCCGGATTGCGGGTCATCCGGAGCGCGGCGGCGTAGAGCTGGTCGACGAAGGGTTCGACCTGGTCGGCGAAGGTGGCCTGATCCGCCATGGGCCGACCACCGTAGGGCACACCCCTGTCAGTGTCAGCAGCGCCATTCCGCTGGTGCCGTCGCGGAACGTCGGGTCGAGCACCGTGGGCCGGCTACCGGCCCGCCGGGTCTATCGGCCGACGGCGGGAGCGACGCCTCCGAGTGCGGCACCTCCGGCGGAGCGGGAACGCTCCATGGATCTGCGCTGCGACCCCGTGGCGTCGTAGTCCTGGCTGCGGATCCATCGTCCGCATTCCGGGCACCGGGTCGCTGCGCCTGCGCACAGACCCCGGCACTGGCGGCACTCCGTTGTGCTGCTCATGGCCGTCCTCCTGCTCGTCGCCCCTCATCGGGACGCACCGACCACGGTGACGTGCTCGGCACGTCCAGTCAACCAGGAAGATCCGCAGTTGCAACATCGAGGTCGACGAACGCCCAATTCGAATCTGAGAGTCGCAGCAGGAGTATCGCATCATGAGAGTCGGCAGCATGGGAGTACGTCACGTCGGTACCGTGCGCCTGACGAGCGGGCCGTTTCGAGCCAGCTCGAGCTCCGGATGCAGCACCGAGGGAGACGATGGACCGAGACGAACTGCTCCACAGGTTCGAGTTGACCGGTCGGACGGCGATCGTGACCGGCGGCAGCCGAGGCATCGGTCGGGCCGTCGCCGAGGGGTTCGCGGCCGTGGGAGCGTCCGTCGTCATCGCCAGCCGCAAGGCCGAGGCGTGCGACGAGACCGCCGCTGCGATCCGCCGCACCGGCGGAACCGCGCTGTCGGTGCCGACCCACATGGGCGATCTGGACGACGTCGAGGCGCTCGTGTCGACCACGGTCACCGAGCTCGGTGGGATCGACGTCGTGGTCAACAACGCGGCGAACCCGCTGGCCCAGCCGATCGGCTCGATCACGCCCGAGGCGCTCACCAAGTCCCACGACGTGAACTTCCGTGGGCCGCTGTTCCTGGTGCAGGAGGCGCTCCCCCACCTTCGCGCGAGCGACCACCCGTCGATCATCAACGTGCTGACCGCCGGCATCTACACCCGGGCCGAGTACGTGTCGCTCTACGTGTCGGCCAAATGCGCGCTCGAGGCGATGACTCGGGCGATGGCCGCCGAGCTGGGCCCCGACGGCATCCGCGCCAACGGCCTCGCTCCCGGCACGGTCCGCACCGACATGGTGCTCAGCACGCCCGAGGCGTTCCAGCAGCTCGCCATCGACGCGCAGGTCATCAAGCGCATGGCCGAGCCCACCGAGATGGTCCCCGCCGCGCTGTTCCTGGCCAGCGATGCGTCGAGCTTCATGACCGGTCAGACCCTCGTCGTCGACGGCGGCATGACCACGCACTGACAGCCGACGATCCGACGTCGGCATCGGGCACCCGTCGAACTTGTACGCCAGCACCCAACCTGGTGGTCCCACACGAACAAGTTCGACCCGAACCGTCCGAGTCCCGGCACTTCGGAGGGATGCGCTCGATCCCGATCGCGGCCGGACGCGCCGGAACCCCTGCGACTGCAGGGGTTCCGATCCGAGCCCAGGAGGAGAATCGAACTCCTGACCTGCTCATTACGAGTGAGCTGCTCTGCCGTCTGAGCTACCTGGGCGGCACCACGGGCCGAACCCGTGGACCTGCGATCCTATCCGGCGGTCGCTCCAGGCCGGCAACGGGGAAGTTCTGTGTGCAACCGGTTCGCCACGGGCGAACCGGTTGCACACAGAACGATGGCCTGCCGCGGTGGGGGCGGGTTCAGCGCAGGGGAGGCAGCGTCACGAACAGCGCTTGGAGCTGCAGCGTCTCGTTCGGGTTGAACACCAACGCGTCGGCGAGGTCCTGCACCGCGTCCGCCGCGGCGAGGAACTCCTCGGGCGAACCGCCGTCGACGAGTGCATCCCGGTAGCCGGCGACGAGTGCGCCCAGCCCGCTGCGGAGGTCGGCTGTGCGGACACGGCGCTGCTCGCGCTTGTGGCGGTCGAGGAGCGCCTTGCGCTCTCCGGCCACGCGACCGCCGACCATCTCGGCCCGCTCGTCGAAGGCGACCAGCTCCTCGCGCTGGCGCTCGGTGAGCGGGCCGGCGAGCTCATCTGTGGCCGCGAGCACCTCCTCGACGAGCGCAGCGGCGGTGGCCCCGGTGCCGTCCAGTCGACGGCCGACGCCGTGCCAGCGCTCCCGCCGGGCGCTCGCGTTGGGGTCCCGGGCCAGCAACCGGGCCTGCGTCATCGAGCCTCCCGCTCCCGCCGCGGCGATCCTGGCGGCGTCGGCGTCCACGCCGTCGGCCACGAGCCGCTCGACGATCGCCGATTCGGCCACCGAGTCGAAGGGGACCACGACGCAGCGCGACGCGATCGTCGCCATCTCGGCCGGCAGCTCCTCGGCCAGCACCAGGAACACGGTGGACTCCGGCGGCTCCTCCAGCGTCTTCAGCAGGATCGGCGCCACGTTGGGCGCCAGGTGGAAGTCGACGAGCACCACGACCTGCCGTCGGCCCTCGGGCGGTGCCATGTTGGCACGCACCACCACGTCACGGACCTGCTCAGCACCGATCGACGCCCCCACGCGCTCGACGACCATCATCGATGGATGCGCCTCCGCCGCCACCTGGCGGTGGACGACCGCAGCAGCGTCGTCGTCCAGAGCGTCCGACAGCAGCTCGGCGGCGAAGGCCCTGGCCGCCTCGCGCGTGCCGGAGCCCTCTGGTCCCACCAGCAGGTACGCGTGCACCGGCGATGTCGCCGCGGCACGAAGCTGAGCTGTGGCCTTGTCCTGTCCGACGACATCGGACCACAAGCCCAACCCGGAACCGCGGTCGGTCACGGCTCAGAACCCGCGAACGGGAGGCCGGGTCCGAGGCGACCAGCAACCTCGTGGCGGACCCGGTCGCGCACCTCGTCGATCGTGCCCTCGCCGTCGATCACGGCCCACCGGACCGGATCCGCTGCGGCCTGGTCGACGAAGCTCGCCGCCACCCGGCGATGGAACTCGTCGCCGGCCGCCTCGATCCGGTCGCGGGCACCCCCGGTTCGACTCCGGGACACGTCGGCACCCACGACGAGCAGGACGACCAGATCGGGCTGGAGCCCATCGGCGGCCCAACCCGAGATGCGGGCCAGCTCGTCGACGTCGAGACCCCGGCCCGCGCCCTGGTAGGCGAGCGTCGAGGGGATGTAGCGGTCGCACACGACGTCACGACCCGACTGCAAGGTCGGCACGAGCACCTCGGCGACGTGCTGGGCACGATCGGCGGCCATCAGCAGCGCCTCGGCGCGCTCGGCCATCGGCGCCTCCCCGGCGCCTGAGCCGGCTTCGGGTGCGGCCAGCAGCAGCTCGCGCAACCGCGCCCCGATCGCGGTGCCACCCGGTTGGCGGGTCAGGAGCGCATCGAGGTCCTCGGCGAGCAGTGCCGCCTGCGTCGACTTCCCGGACCCCTCCCCTCCTTCGAACACGATGAACCGTCCCGTCACGACCTGTCCTCCTCGTCGGGGTCCTGATCATCGCCCGTACCCGCCTCGGCGCGCGACGGCGGAAGGTCGAGCGGGAGGTCGAGCGGGGCGATGTCGCCGGTGACCTCCGGTGGCCTCGGGGGCGGGTGCGCGGTCGGGTGGACGCCGCGTGAGCGCTCCTCGCCGCTGGGTCCGAGGGCGCTGCGGATCCCTCCTCGGAGCTGCTGGCGGAGCCCGACCTTCATCGATCGGCTCGCGATCACGCCGGCAGCGCAGAGGATCGACGCGGCCAGCCACAGGGTGAGCCGCACGCCGGGGATCGCCAGGTCGAAGCCGAACACGCTGATGACCGGCACGGCTTCGGTGTCGCCGGTGGCGGCGCGGGCGAAGCCGTTGAAGATCGTCGCCAGCGTGGGACCGATGACGAGCGCGAGCAGCACGCAGGCTCGAACGAGCGTGAGCATGGTGGCGAAGATGCGGCCGCGCAGCTCGTCGTCGGTGTGCTCCTGCAGCAACGTGAACCCGAGGACGTAGACGGAGCCGGCGCAGGCACCGAGACCGAAGATGCCCAGCGCTGCCAGCCAGAAGGTCGACATCGACACGCCGAAGAACATCGACACGCCACCGGCGAACACGAGGATCGGGAACGCCTGCTCCCTGGGCAGCCGCTTCTGCACCGCCGACAACGAGACGACGCCGGTGGCCACGCCGAGCCCGAGCGCGGTGATGAACAACGGGAAGGTGTTCGCGTTGCCGATGACGAAGCGGGCGAACGTCGGGCCCAACGGCACGAGCATCGCTCCGCCGATCAGACCCGTGGCCAGACCCAGGATGACGCCGCGCACGATCGGGTTCGCACCGATGAACGCCAGCCCCTCCTTGACGTCCTCGAACGCCCGCCGGATGCTCGAGCGCTGTGCCTCCTCCGCATCGGCGAGCGTGTCCGAGCTCGCCTCGGCCGAGCGGGCAGCGCGAGCGGCGGCAGAGGTCGACGGCAGTCCGCGGAAGACGAAGCGGGAGATGATCAACGCAGCCGCCACGAACGAAAGTGCGTCGAAGTAGAAGGCGAGGGTCTGCGTGTCGCCCAGCTCGCGGTTCAGACCGAGGAACGCGAGCACGCTGATCTGAGCCAGGTGGTCGTTCAGCACCTTCAGCACGTACTGGATGGGCCCGGCGATCGGCATCGTCGCGTAGGCGGCGACGAGGCCGAGGGAGTTTGCGGTGGTGAGCCGGTCGGTCGGCACGATCGTCGGCACCGTCGCCTCCTTGGCCGGCGACCACGCCAGCGTGAACAGCTCCAGGACGAAGCTCGCCACGATCAAGCCCGGGACCGTCTGCACGAGCGGCAGCAGCAGGAACACGACCGCACGCGACACGTCGGACACGATCATGATCCGCTTGCGGTCGAAGCGGTCGACGATCACACCGATGAACGGTGCCAGGAAGATCCCCGGAGCGACTCGTGCGGTGGTGACGAGCGCGATCGCCGCCTCGGGTTGGGTGGAGATCGACGCGGCGAGCGAGGTGATGGCGAAGAAGCCGACCCAGTCGCCGAGCGCCGAGATGACCTGGACGTTGAAGAGTGCGAAGAACCGACGGTTGATGAACAGCCGCTCGATCCACCCGACCGCCGGTTCGGCCGGCGACGGACCGGGAAGCGGTGCGGTCAGATCACTCACCGCCGTCCGGCGGCGGTGGTTCGGTCGGATCGGACGTTGCGGGCTTCTTGGCGGGAGCCTTCTTCTTGGCGGGAGCCTTCTTCTTGGCGGGAGCCTTCTTCTTGGCGGGACTCTTCTTCTTGGCGGGAGCCTTCTTCTTGGCGGGACTCTTCTTCTTGGTCGCCTTCTTCTTGGCGGGACCGCGGGCTCGACGATCGGCCAGCAACTCGAGCGCCCGGTCCATGGTGAGCTCTTCGACCGAATCGCCCTTCCGGAGGCTCGCGTTGGTCTCGCCGTCGGTCACGTACGGGCCGAAGCGGCCGTCCTTGACGACGATCGGCCGTTCGCTGTCAGGATCGGGGCCGAGCTCCTTGAGCGGCGGCTTGGGTGCGCCCTGGCCCCGACGGCGCTTGGGTTGGGCCAGGATCGCCAGCGCCTCGTCCAGCGTCAGCGTGAGGATCTGCTCCTCGTCGTCGAGCGAGCGGGAGTCCGTGCCCTTCTTGAGGTACGGCCCGTAACGGCCGTTCTGCGTGGTGATCACCACGCCGTCGGCGGGATCCGATCCCACCTCGCGTGGTAGCTCCAGGAGCGGCAGCACCTGCTCGAGGGTGACCGTGGCCGGGTCCATGGAACCGAACAACGACGCCGTTCGAGGCTTCAGCCCGGTCTCGTCGTCGTGCTCTCCCTCCTGCACGTACGGGCCGAACCGACCCGCCTTGAGGTGCACGACCAGCCCGGTGTCGGGGTGCTCGCCCAGGTCCCGGTCCCCCGACGGCGCGTCCAGCAGCTCGATCGCCCGCTCCGGCGTGAGCTCGTCCGGCGGCGTGTCCTCGGGGATCGACGCGCGCTGCACGTCGTCACCCGAACCTCGCTCCAGGTACGGCCCGTACCGACCGACGCGGGCGACGATCGGCACCCCGTCGGCATCCGCTCCCAGCGGGATGGAGTTGACCGCCCGGGCGTCGATGTCACCGAGGTCCGACACCAGGTACTTGAGCGCCAGGCCGTCGCCGCTGGCCGACGCCGCCGGGACGACCGGTCCCTCGCTTCCGTCGCCGGCGACGGACACGCCGGCAGCACCGAAGTAGAAGCGACTGAGCCACGGCTCCATGTCCTCGGAGCCGGCGGCGATGCGGTCGAGGTCCTCCTCCATCGCCGCGGTGAACGCGTAGTCGACCAACGTCGGGAAGTGCTGCTCGAGCAGCGTGACCACGGCGAAGGCGGTGAAGCTCGGCACGAGCGCGGATCCCTTCCGCCACACGTAGCCGCGATCCTGGATCGTCGAGATCGTCGACGCGTACGTCGACGGGCGGCCGACACCGAGCTCCTCGAGGCGCTTCACCAGCGAGGCTTCGGTGTAGCGGGCTGGTGGCTGCGTCTCGTGGCCGGCCACGTCCAACTCGTCGGCGACCACGGCGTCACCGACGGACATGTCGGGCAGGATGCGCTCCTGGTCGTCGAGCGCGGCGTCGGGGTCGTCGCTGCCCTCCACGTAGGCCCGCAGGTAGCCGGGGAACAGGATGGTGCGACCCGATGCGGCGAAGACGGCCTCTTGCCCAGCGGACTCGCCCAGGGCTCCGTCCGCGGTGGGCACAGCGACCGGCGACGACATCGCTGCCAATCGGACCTGGACCGACTCGCCGCGAGCGTCGTTCATCTGCGACGCGACCGTCCGCTGCCAGATGAGCTCGTACAGGCGGAACTCGGCGTTGCTCAGCGCGCTGCGGACCTGGTCCGGCGTGCGGAACGAGTCGCCGGCCGGGCGGATGGCCTCGTGGGCTTCCTGCGCGTTCTTCACCTTGTTCGCGTAGCGACGGGGTGCGTCGGGCAGGTATGCGTCGCCGTAGCGCTCGCGGATCTGACGCCGGGCGGCGTCGAGCGCGGCGTCCGACAAGGTCGTCGAGTCGGTCCGCATGTAGGTGATGTAGCCGTTCTCGTACAGCCGCTGCGCGGTCGACATGGCCATCGACGCCGACATGCGGAGCTTGCGGCCGGCCTCCTGCTGCAGCGTGGAGGTCATGAACGGCGGTGAGGGGCGTCGGGTGTAGGGCTTGCGTTCCACCGAGCGCACCTCGACCGGACGCTCGAGGAGGGCGTCGCGCACCGAAGCGGCTTGGTCCTCCCCCAGGAGCACGACGTCTGCGGCTCGGGCCGATGGCGTGAGCGACCCCTGCTCGGTGAAGTCCTTCCCTGTGGCCAGCCGTCGACCGCCGAGCTCGACGAGCGACGCCGGGAACGGGGTCTGGTCCTTCGCACGATCCGCGTGGTGGAACGTGGCCTGCAGGTCCCACCAGGACCCGGCCCGGAACGCCATGCGCTCGCGCTCACGCTCCACGATGACACGGGTGGCGACCGACTGGACGCGTCCGGCCGACAGGCCGCGGTTGACCTTCTTCCACAGGACCGGCGACACCTCGTAGCCGACGAGGCGGTCGAGGATCCGGCGGGTCTCCTGGGCGTCGACCAGGCGACGGTCCAGTTCGCGGGGATGCTCGATGGCGTGGCGGATCGCCTCGGGGGTGATCTCGTGGAACACCATGCGCCGCACCGGCACCCGGGGGCTGAGGACCTCGAGCAGGTGCCACGCGATGGCCTCGCCCTCGCGATCCTCATCGGTCGCGAGGTAGAGCTCATCGGCATCCTTCAGCGCTGCCTTCAGGTGCCGGACGTGGTCCTTCTTCTCCGGCGAGACGATGTAGAGCGGCTTGAAGTGGTTCTCCGTGTCGACGCCGAGCCGGGCCCACGGCTGGCCCTTGTACTCCTTGGGCACGTCCGCGGCGTTGCGCGGCAGGTCACGGATGTGGCCGATCGACGATTCGACCACGTAGTCGTCGCCGAGGTACCCGGCGATGGTCCGGGCCTTGGCTGGTGATTCCACGATGACGAGGGGACTGCCCACGGCTCGGTACATGACACTCCCGGTCGAGTCGTTGTCAACCATCGCCGGGTGAAAGGCCGCCGTTCGCGCCCCGGCTCCGATGGTCGGCCCAGGGCCCGGAGCTACTGTGGAGTCGGTCCGCGTCGCCGCCGTTGCACCGGTGCTGCGTCCTCCGGGCCACCTCCACGACGGCACAGGACAGCCCGATGAACCTCGAACCGACGGACCGCGGAACGCAGCTCCAGCAGACGCTGCTGGAGTTCATGGACACCCACGTCCACCCCGCCGAGACGACGTATCGCGAGCAGATGGAGGCGGCGGGAGACCCCCACGCACACCCGCAGATCGTCGAGGACCTCAAGGCGGCCGCCCGCGAGCGCGGCCTGTGGAACCTGTTCCTGCCCCATCGCACGCCGTGGAGCCCCGACCCGCTGTCCAACCTGGACTACGCGCACCTGGCCGAGATCACAGGCCGATCGATGAACCTGGCGCCGGAGGCGCTCAACTGCGCGGCACCCGACACGGGCAACATGGAGGTGCTCGCGCTGTTCGGCACCGCAGCCCAACAGGAGGAGTGGCTGGTCCCGCTGCTGAACGGCGAGATCCGCTCCGCGTTCGCCATGACCGAACCCGACGTGGCGTCGTCGGATGCCACCAACATCCAGCTCCGCATCGACCGCGACGGCGACGACTACGTCCTCAACGGTCGCAAGTGGTGGATCTCCGGAGCGGCGTCGGACCGCTGCAAGATCCTGATCGTCATGGGCAAGACGGACCCGGACGCACCGCGCCACCTGCAGCAGTCGATGATCCTCGTCCCGATGGACACCCCGGGCGTGACGAGGGTGCGGGACCTGCCGGTCTTCGGCTACCAGGACCGCGAGGGCCACTGCGAGCTGGACTTCACCGACGTGCGGGTGCCGGCCACGAACCTGCTGTCGGACGAGGGCTCCGGCTTCGCGATCGCCCAGGCCCGTCTCGGCCCGGGGCGCATCCACCACTGCATGCGCTGCATCGGAATCGCCGAGCGAGCGCTCGACCTGATGTGCAAGCGGGTCACCGGGCGCGTCGCGTTCGGCAGGCCGCTGTCGGACCAGGGCGTGATCCGGGAGTGGATCGCTGACTCACGCATCGAGATCGAGCAGGCCCGACTGCTGACCCTCAAGGCGGCGTATCTGATGGACACCGTCGGCCACAAGGGAGCGGCGATCGAGATCTCGGCCATCAAAGTCGTCGCCCCGAACATGGCGCTGCGCGTGGTCGACCGGGCGATCCAGGCCCACGGAGGCGGCGGCGTGTCCGACGACTTCCCGCTCGCCGAGATGTATGCGGGGCTGCGCACCCTGCGCTTCGCCGACGGCCCCGATGAGGTGCACCGTCGCCAGGTGGCGCGCCAGGAGATCGCCCGACACATCTGAAGCGTGTCGTGGAGCCGGCAGCGCCGAGGGGGCGGAGCCGCTACGGCAGAGCGGACTGGTCGTCGACGACGGACACGACCGCGTCGACGCCCGACTCGGCCAACAGGTCGCGGGCCGGTCCCGACGGGCACACCACGGCGAATCGCCCACCGGTGCGCTTGGCTCGCAGCACGCCCACGTGCAGCACGCCGAGCGTGACCGGATCCACGTGGTCCACGCCGCTGAGGTCGATCGCGACGCTCGTCGACTCCAGCCGGTCGTAGCCCTGGCGCAGCGCCGGCATGGTGGCCAGGTCGAGGTCGCCGACGACGCAGAGCACCTCCCACTCGCCCGCGGGCAGGATGCGGACGTCGAACAGCACGCCGCCAAGGTAGCGGTGACGACCCGCCGGCACGGCAGGGAACTAGCGTTCGGTCCGCGATGGCGGACCGAACCGACGCAGCCGATCTCGAAGCGTCCGATGACGACGCTCTGCAGGACCGGTTCGACGCCCTGATCGCCGACTGGTCCACCGACCCGCGGTTCGCCCACGTCGAGCGGCTGGCGGCCCGACCGGCCCGGTTGGCCGAGCCGTCGACGCCGATCCACCCCGAGATCACGGCCCGACTGGGTGACCGACCGCTGTGGTCGCACCAGGCCCGCGCCATCGACATGGTCCGAGACGGTCGGTCGGTGGTCATCGCGACGCCGACGGCGTCGGGCAAGTCGCTCGCGTACCAGGTGCCCGCCGTGGAGGCCGCCCTCGATCGCGACGCCACGACGCTCATGGTGTTCCCGACCAAGGCCCTCGCCCAGGACCAGCTGCGAACCATCGCCGGGTGGGACCTCCCGGGCGTGGTCGCCGCGACCTATGACGGCGACTGCACTCCCGAGGAGCGCACCTGGGTGCGGGCCAACGCGGACATCCTGCTCACCAACCCCGAGATGCTGCACCACGCCATGCTCCCGAACCACGCTCGCTGGGCCACGTTCCTGCACCGGCTGGAGCTGGTCGTGATCGACGAGCTGCACGTCCTGCGCGGCGTGTTCGGCACCCACACGGCCCAGGTGCTGCGCCGGCTCCGACGGCTGGCCGAGTCCTACGGCGCGTCGCCCCGTTTCGTGTTCACCTCGGCCACCATCGGTGACCCGGCCCGACTGGCATCGGAGCTGTGCGGCTTGGACGTCCAGGCGATCAGCGCCGACGGCTCGCCGGCCGGCGAGCGGACCGTGGTGCTCTGGAACCCCGAGGAGGCGGTCCGCTCAGCATCGGAACAGGACGACACCGCCATCGACGACACCGCCATCGAGGACACCGCCATCGACGACGCTGCGGCCGGAGTGGACCGGCAGTGGTCGCTGCTCGTCGAGTCTGCCGAGGCGGCGGCCCGGCTGGTGCGCTCCGGCCTGCGCATCCTCGTGTTCTGCCGCTCCCGGCGCGCCACCGAGGTCGTCGCCTCGGAGATCCGCCACCGGCTGACCGAGGAGCTCGCGGGCACCGTCCGCTCGTACCGGGCCGGCTACCTGGCCGAGGAACGCCGGGAGATCGAGGACGACCTGTTCGCCGGGCGGCTGAGATGCGTGGTGACCACCTCGGCACTGGAGCTCGGCATCGACATCGGCGGCCTCGACGCGGTCGTCCTGAGCGGTTACCCGGGCACCATCGCGTCCTTCTGGCAGCAGGTCGGACGGGGCGGGCGGGAGCGTCGGCCGTCGCTCGCCGTGCTCGTCGCCGGTCAGGACCAGCTCGATCAGTGGATGGTGCGGAACCCCGACGAGCTGTTCGGCCGACCCGCCGAGCCCGCCGTCATCAACCCCGACAACCCTTTCGTGTACGTCCCGCACCTGGCGTGCGCCGCGCAGGAGCGGGCGCTGCGACGTTCCGACGAATCCCTCTGGCCGAACCAGCTCGACGACGGGGTGCGGCGGCTCGTCGTGAGCGACCGGGCTTCGGTGCGTCGCCGCCGCAGCGGTCCTGAGGTCGTGTGGACCGGTCGGGGGCTGCCGGCACCGACGATCGGGCTGCGCTCCGCGTCCAAGGGCGAGCTGCGCATCGTCGACGTCGACGGCCGGCTGATCGGCACCGTCGACGTCGGCCGGGCGCCGTCGGTGGTCCACGAAGGGGCCGTGTACCTGCACCAGGGCCAGCCGTGGAAGGTCCTCGACCTGGACCTCGACGCCCTCACCGCGACCGTGGAGGCGACCGACGCCGGGACCTACACCCGGACCCGGTCCGAGACATCGATCCGGGTGCTCGACGTCGACGACCGGGATCGGGTGGGGGGTTCCGATCTGGCGCTGGGCTCGGTCGAGGTCACGACCCAGGTCGTCGGCTACCAGATCCGCAGAGTCCGCACCCACGAGCTGCTCGACCGGGTCTCGTTGGACCTTCCGCCGACGGACCTGGTCACGAGGGCCATCTGGTACACCTTCGACGCCGGCCTCGTCGGCCGGGCGCAGGTGTCGGACAAGGAGCTGCCCGGTGCGTTGCACGCGCTCGAGCACGCCGCGATCGGGATCCTGCCGCTGTTCACGATCTGCGACCGTTGGGACGTCGGTGGCGTGTCCACCGCGTGGCTGTCCGACACCGGCGCACCGACGGTCTTCATCCACGACGCCCACGAGGGCGGCGTCGGGATCGCCGAGCTGGCGTTCGACGCGTCGGACCGGCACCTTGCCGCAACGCTGCGGGTGATCGCTTCCTGCCCGTGCGACGACGGCTGTCCCAGCTGCGTGCAGTCACCCAAGTGCGGCAACGGCAACGACCCGCTGTCCAAGACAGCCGCCGCCCGGCTGCTCGACGCGACGCTGACGGATGACGACGTCGCGCTGTCCCACGACACCGGGACCACCCGTCGGCGTGCCGACCGAACGGCATCCTGAGCGAGTCGTTCACCGGCCTTCCACTCGGACCGAGAGTCGCTCCCGGACCTCGACGCGGCTGAGCACCCTGCCGAGCAACGGCAGCATCGGTGGCCGGGAGACGACCGTCACAGAGGCCAGCCCGCCAGCGGACAGGTCGCCGGTCAGACCGACGTCGAGGTCCCGCGATCCAACGGCCTCGGTCGCCGCCGATCGGGCGCCCGCCGGGGTCGGATCGACGGCGACCGCCCGGGCCGCGGCACGAGCTGCGTGCACGACCAGCACCCGCTCGCGCGCCACCAGTCCGACCTGGACGACCAGCAGCACGACGACGACGACCACCGGCAGCACGAGTGCGAGCTCGACGGTCGCCTGCCCGCGCGTGTCGCTCATCCCGTCTGGGAGAGGATTCGGCTGACGACTGCGTCGAAGAGCCGTTGGACGGCGTCGCTGCGGGTCACCCAGGCGACGAGCGCCAGGGCGACAGCCGCTGCGCCGAGCAGCACGAGCGCGTACTCTACGGTGCTCTGGCCGGCCTGTCCGGTCGCCCCGCCGGGACCCGAGTGCCACCAGCACCACAGTCGGGCAGCGATGCCGCGACGGCGACGCTCGAGAGCACGGGCGTGCTCGGGCGCGTGGACGTGATCGAGATGGGGCTGAGTTGGATGGGGCTGAGGGGGATGGGGCTGATGTGGATCGTGTGCGTTCATGGTGGTGCTCCTGTGTCGACGGAGGTGGATGTGGTCGATGGGAAGGCAGGCGGTGGGAAGGCAGGCGGAGCGATGGCGGTCGGAGCGATGGGGCCTGGCGGTCGTGCCGCACCGGCGAGTCCGTCGGCTGACCGGGCGACCGACAGGCCGACCGGGACGAGCGTGAGCAGGACGAACGCCGGGAGGATCAGGCCGACGAGCGGCAGGAGCAGCAGGACCGGCAACCGCCGCACCCGGGCTTCGACCCTTCGCCGAGCCCGCCGTCGCTCGGCATCCGCGAGGCGGCGGAGCGAAGGTGCAGGCGCCGCACCGGAGCTGACCGACGTGGCGAGCGTGGAGCTCAGGGCTTGACCGCTCGGGCCGAGCTCGGCGCCGAGCCGATCGATCGCTTCGACGACGGTGGAACCGCGGCGGATCGACTCGGCCGCGCGACCGAGCGATCGAGCGACCGGGCCGTCACCGACCGAGCCCACCGACGCGATGGCCTGTCCGACGGGACTCCCCGATGCGACAGCTACGGCCAGGAGGTCGCAGCACGTCGCCAGATCGGTGAGGTCGTCGGGATCGCGTACGCCCGGATCGCGTTCGCCCGGATCCCGTTCGCCCGGATCGCGTTCGCCGGGCCACCGGTCGGGGCCGTCGCGATCATGGGCGCAACGGCCAGTCGATCGGGTTCGGGCCGGTCGCCGCAGCCGCCGCCGAGGTGGCGTTCGCGATGTTCCCCTTCTCGGCTCGGCGGCGACCGCCACGTCGTCCTCCGGGAACCGCCTGGGCGAGGGGCCGGGCACGATGAGGGTGGCGACGGCCCACGCCGCGGCCAGCGCCGCGGCCCACGGCGCCAGCTGGACGAGGAGGGTCGCGGTCATCCCAGCACCCTTCGGACCATCGCACGCGACGCCCAGGCACCCGCGGCATCGAGCGAGGAGCCGACCAGCAGGCAGACGCGGCCGAGCGTCGTGCCGAACAGGACCGACAGGAACCCGGGATCGAGCACGGAGAACAGCGCGGCGCCCGCCGGCGGGAGCGCCACGAGCACCATCGCCGAGGTCCGGGCCTGGGCAGCGAGGGCGCGCACCTCGTCGGCGACCTCGACGCGGTCCAGCAGCGCGGTCGCCACACCGTCGAGCGCCCGGTCGAGCGATCGGCTGTGAGCCGAGGAGCTGCTCGGCCCGATCGAGAACCGGCAGGCCGCCACGAGCAGATCGGTGCCGACGATGCGGCTGGACCGGCCCCACTTCGCGAGCACGGAGTCGAGCGGGTGCCCGCGATCGAGCAGCGCCACGGCGGTGTGGACCTCGTTGCGGAGCGAGCCGCGCAGTGTGGGGGCGATCTCTCGCAGAGCGACGGGGAGCGTGGCCCCCGCCCGGATCGAGCGGGCGAGGTCCGACGCGGCGGCCGGCACATCCCGAGCCGCCACGCGCTCGAGCCGGCGTTCACGGGCATGGTGTGTCGAGCTGGCCGCAGCGCACGCGCATCCGGCGCCCATCAGGAGGACGACGATCATCGTCACGACCCGCACCCCGCCCCGCAACCCGCCGGGGCGAGCGATCCGTCCACGTGGTCCACGTCGTGCACGGAGACCACTTCCCGCCGGCCATCGCCCCGACGGCCGACGCCGACCAGCGTGTGCACCGCGGCGTGCACCTGAGCACGGACCACGTCCGCCGGTGCGCCGTCGGCACCCAGCACCGCGAACGCCGTGATCCTCGCCAACGCGTCCTCGGCCGACGCGGCGTGCACGGTCGACATCGATCCGTCGTGGCCGGTGCTCAGCGCCCAGACCATGTCCGCCGCCTCCCCACCGCGGACCTCGCCGACCACGAGCCGGTCAGGCCGCAACCGCAGCGCGGCGCGCACCAGGTCTCGGATGTCGGCGCGTCCGACGCCGTCCGCGAGCCCGGGGCGCGCCTCCAGCCTGACGACACCCGGGCCGACCAGCTGGAGCTCGGCGACGTCCTCGACGGTCACGATGCGCGTCGCCGGATCGAGCTCGGCCGCCAGCGATGCCACCAACGTGGTCTTGCCGGACCCGGTCGGCCCGAACACGACGAGGTTGCGCCGGGATTCCAACCGCCGCCTGAGCTCGGCGGCGAACGGTGCTGGCGCCATGTCGGCCATCGGGACCGGTTCGCGTCGGTGGCGCCGAACCGCCAGGACGGGTCCGTCGACCGCCACCGGCGGCATCACCGCGGTCACCCGGGTGCCGTCGGCGAGCCGGGCATCGACCACCGGGTGGGTCCGGTCGGCCTGCAGTCCGAGCGGTCCGACCAAGCGCTCGATCGCCCGCTCCACCGCGGCGCGGTCCAGCACGACCCCGCTCGGCTCCAGTCGCCCGCTGCGCTCGATCCAGACCTCACCCGGGCCGTTCACGAGGACGTCGCTGATCCGAGGGTCGTCGAGCAGGGCCTGGACGGCACCGAGTCCGACCAGCTCGACGGCCATGGACCGGGCTGCTTCCCGCACCTCGTCATCGGCCAGCAGTGGCGCCTCTGCTCGTACCAGGCGCGTCAGCTCCACCAGCGGGTCCTCTCCGGCGGCGCCGTCACCGGAGCGGAACCGACGACCGACCCGCTGCGCCAGGTCACGGTCGACCCGACCGATCACCGGTCCCCCCAACCGGCCAGCTCGTCGAGTGCTCGGCCGAACGACCGGGGCGACCGGGTGCTGAGCAGGCCGGCGTCGACCGCTCGAGCGACCGCCGGATCCACCGGGACCGTCGCGCACACCGGCAGGCCGAGGGCCCGGGCCACGTCGTCGGCGTCGAGCGCCCGGCCGTGCTCGGTCACGAGCACCACCCCGTCGGGACGGGCCAGGACTGCATCGCCGAGTGCGACCAGCGATCGTCGCAGGGCCAGGTAGCAGGGCCGGATGACCAGGAACGACGCACCCTCCGCGCTCAGTGCGTCGACGAGCTCGCTGCGCACCGACCCGCACGCCTCGTTCGCGGCGAGGCTCGCCGTGCCGGCGTCGACGACGATCGTCCGCCCATCGGTCGCCAGCGCCTGGGCCAGGTCCTCCGCCCTGGCCGACGGCCAGGACGGTGCGTCGCCGAGGGGTACGAGCGACAGCCCGGCGGAGACCTCGACCTCGAGTCGCCGCAGGGCATCGGCGTCTGAACGGTCCGTCGCGAGCCAATCGGTGACGCCCGGTCCGTCGGGTCGAGCCAGCCCGAGCAACGCCGGTTGGTCACCGGCCAGGTCGACGAGCAGCACGTCGGAACCGGCAGATCCGCTACCCGCCGCTGCCATCGCCGCCGACAGGCCGGCGGCCACCGTCGACGTGCCGGATCCGCCCTTCAGGGACCACAGGGTGAGCAGCAACGTTCGCCTCCCGATTCCGAGCGCGGGCGAAGGTCGCCGGCGACACGTGGAAGGGGAAGGTGGAGCGGCGCCACGACGACGGCACCTCGTCCGACGACGACTCTACGTGGGAGCGCCGACGATGTGCACCGGGGACCGCGGCCCGGTCCGGCGGCGGTGCGCCTGCGTCAGACGAGCAGGAGGTCGCGGGCGCTGCGCTCGCTCGACGGGTGGCGGAGCTTCGACATCGCCCGCACCTCGATCTGACGGATGCGCTCGCGGGTGAGGTCGAAGCGCTCGCCGACCTCCTCCAGCGTCCTGGGTTCGCCGCGGTCGAGGCCGTAGCGGAGTCGCAGCACCTCGCGTTCGCGCTCGTCGAGCACCGACAGGACGTCCTCGAGGAGGTGGGGGACCATGGCGTCGGTCGCCTCCCGATCCGTGGGAGCCGCCGGATCGGGAACCAGGTCGGCCAGCACGGCGTCGGCGTCGTCGCGGATCGGCTCGTCGAGCGACAGCGGCTCCGCCGCGTAGAGGAGGGTCTCCAGCACCTTCTCCTCCGGCAGGTCGACCTCGACGGCGAGCTCCGCCGTGCTCGGCAGACGACCGAGCTCCAGCTCCATGCGGGCGCGGGTGCGCTGCACCCGCATCATCGTGTCGCTGGCGTGGACGGGGATCCGGATGGTTCGACCGGTGTTGGCGATGCCGCGGGTGATCGCCTGGCGGATCCACCAGGTGGCGTACGTGGAGAACTTGAAGCCCTTGCGCCAGTCGAACTTCTCCACCGCGTGGATCAGCCCCAGGTTGCCTTCCTGCACCAGGTCCAGCAGCGACACACCCGACGACTGGTACCGCTTGGCGATCGACACCACCAGGCGCAGGTTGGACTGCACGAACTGCTCGGCCGCAGCGTCACCGGAGCGGACGGCGCGACGCAGCTCGCGTCGGCGCGCCGAGGTGAGCCGCGCCCCCGAGTCGAGCTCGCGACGGGCCCCCTCACCCGCCTCCATCGCCTTCGCCAGGCGGGCCTCGTCGTCCTTGCTCAGCAGCTCGTAGCGGCCGATCTCGGAGAGGTACCGGCGCACCAGGTCCTCGTCGTCGCGCTCCACACGCTGGTTCGCCACCTGCACCTCATCGTCCTGGGTCGTCGGCCTGCGTCGTCGTCATCGGCACACTGGGTCCGAAAACCTGAGCGCGACGGCCGACGTGGCCCCTCAGCGGGTGAACCGCACCGAACCGGCGTCGAGATCCTCGATGGCCGATCGGTCGGCGGTCGTGCCCGAGAACGCAGCGGTGGCGGCTGCCTGGTCCGAGCGGACCGAGTCGACCAGCAGCGGCAACCAGCGCAACAGCGGCGCGTCGGCCACGGGCGTGCACCGCAGCAGGAGCGCCTCATGCGCGTCGAGGAGTCCCGCTGCGACTGCGGTCCAGGCGGCCAGTTGGACGTGATGGCGGTCGGCACCTTGGACGTCCAGGGCCCCGAGGGCCGTCAACAGGTCGTCGGTGGCCGGCCCCGGGGAGACGACGACGACCGATGCCGGGAGCTCACGGAGCTGCGGCAACCGATCCACGAGGCGCTCCGAACGCCACGAGTGGTGCTGCGCCAGCACGTCGAACAGCACCGTGTCGCTGTCGTCAGCGTCGAGGGCCCACCCTCCGACGACCGCGTGCAGCTCCCGCTCCACGTACGCGAGCGCACCGAGGACCCCCGCACCCGACATCAGGTCCAGCGGCGCGCCGACACCGGACCAGTCCTCAGCGACCACGCCGCCGCGAGGGAAGCCGTCGAGCGGGCTCGGACGATCCACGTCAGCTCCCATCCGGCGGTGCCTCTGCCGCATTCGTGATCGGCAGTCGGCGATCACGACCGAACGCCTTCTGCGAGATCCGGATGCCCGGCGGCGACTGCCGGCGCTTGTACTCGGCCAGGTCGACGAGGCGGGCGATGCGGCGGACCATCCCCTCGTCGTGACCGGAGTCGACCAGCTCCTCGACCGTGCGGTCCCCGTCGACGTAGGCATCGATCAGCGGGTCGAGCACCTCGTAGGGCGGGAGGCTCTGATCGTCGCGCTGGTCCGGCCGGAGCTCGGCGGAGGGTGCCTTGGTGAGGATCTGATCCGGGATGAGGTCGGTGCCGGCCCGCTCGTTGCGCCAACGGCACAGCTCGTAGACCAGGAGCTTGGGCACGTCCTTGATCACCGCCAGCCCTCCGGCGGAGTCGCCGTAGAGCGTGGAGTAGCCGACCGCCGTCTCGCTCTTGTTGCCGGTGGTGAGCACGAGCCAGCCGAACTTGTTCGACAGCGCCATCAGCAGCACGCCTCGGATGCGACTCTGCAGGTTCTCCTCGGTGAGGTCCGGTGGCAGCTCACCGAAGCTGGGGGCCAGCAGACCGACGAACGCGGCGTGGGCCGCTTCGATGGGGATGGTCCGGGCGTCGACGCCCAGGTTCGCCGTCAGTCGCTCCGCGTCGGTGATCGAGTGGTCCGAGGAGTAGCGCGACGGCATCAGCACCACGTGGACCCGCTCCGACCCGAGAGCATCGGTGGCGATCGCTGCGACGAGCGCCGAGTCGATGCCTCCCGACAGGCCCAGCGTGACGTCCGAGAAGCCGTTCTTGACCACGTAGTCCCGAGTGCCCAGCACCAGCGCGTCCCACACCTCCTCGGGGCCGCTGGCCGACGGCTGCACGACCTCGGGAGCGTCCGCCCGCGCCGCGACCGATGCCTGGTCGGGTGCGTCGGTGACCGCGACGACGGCCAGTCGGTCGACACCCGACGACGAGGACGCGGGCGAGGCCGGTCCGACCGTCACGTCGAGGACGACCTCGGCCGGCGCGAAACGTGGTGCCCGGGCGAGGACGGCGCCCCGGTCGACGACGACCGATCCGCCGTCGAAGACCAGCTCGTCCTGGCCGCCGACCAGGTTGAGGTAGACGATCGGCACGCCGGCCTGGGCCTGGCGCTCGCGCAGCATCGCCTCCCGCAGCTCCTGCTTGCCCGCGTGGAACGGCGACGCGTTGATGTTGAGCACCACCTGCGCGCCACGATGCGCCGCCTGCACCGCAGGTCCGTCCGAGACCCAGACGTCCTCGCACACGGTCACGGCGCAGGTCACGCCGCCGATGCGGTACAGGGGCTGATCCGCGCCGCCGGGATCGAAGTACCGCTTCTCGTCGAACACGCCGTAGTTGGGCAGGGCCTGCTTGCGGTAGCTGCCGACGACGGCGCCGTCAGCCAGCACGGCCGCGGCGTTCCACGGCCCGTCGGTGCCATCGTGGGGATCGGCTCCCGGGCGGCGCTGGCCGTCGACCCAGCCGACGACGGCGACGCAGCGCCCGGTCACCTGTCGAGCGAGCGCTGGGAGCGCCTCGGCTCCGTCGGCCACGAACCCGGCCTTGAGCAGTAGGTCCTCGGGTGGGTAGCCGCAGATGGCGAGCTCGGGGAAGAGCGCGACGTCGCATCCGGCGTCGTCCGCTCGGCGGTAGGCGTGTGCCATCGCGTCGACGTTGCTGGCGAACCCCCCGACTCGCAGGTCGAGTTGGCACAACGCGACTCGGATCGTCGAAGGCCCGGTCGTCACGACCGGATGGTACCCATCCCGCTGCCCATCCCGGACAGGGGAGCGACGGACCGACTCGAGCCGGTCCGTCGCTCCAGGCCGGTCCGGTCAGGCCGACGCCGCCGAGCAGACCGTGTTGGTCATCAGGCGGGTCACGACGTAGGGGTCGATGTTGGCGTTCGGGCGACGGTCCTCGATGTAGCCCTTGCCGTCCTTGGCCACCTGCCACGGGATGCGGATGGACGCACCGCGGTCCGACACGCCGTAGCGGAACTCGGAGTGATGCGCGGTCTCGTGGAGTCCGGTGAGCCGCTCCTCGTAGCCGTGGCCGTAGCCGGCCAGGTGCTCGTCGACCTTGCCCGGGGCACCGATCGCCTCGCAGGCGGCGATGATCGGGTCGTAGCTCTCCCGCATCTGGTTGGTGGAGAAGTTGGTGTGGCAGCCGGCGCCGTTCCAGTCGCCCTTGATCGGCTTGGCCGAGATCGACGCGTTCACTCCGAAGTCCTCGGAGATCCGATAGAGGAGGTAGCGGGCCATCCAGAGCTCGTCGGCCACCTCCACCGTGCCGGACGGGCCCACCTGGAACTCCCACTGGCCCAACATGACCTCGGCGTTGGTGCCGGAGATGTTGATCCCCGCCTCCATGCACGCGGTGGTGTGGGCTTCGACGATCTCACGACCGGCGATCTCCACGGCACCGACGCCGCAGTAGTACGGGCCCTGCGGCGCGGGGTAGTAGTAGCCCTCCTGCGGCCAGCCGAGCGGGCGGCCGTCCTTGAAGAACGTGTACTCCTGCTCGATGCCGAACAGCGGCTCGAAGCTGGCGTACTTCTCCGCGACTTCGACGCACGCGGCGCGGGTGTTGCTGGAGTGCGGCGCCATGGTGTCGGGCAGGAGGACCTCGCAGAGCACCAGGACGTCGTTGCCACCACGGGTGGGGTCCGGGGTGGTGAACACGGGGTTGAGCACGCAGTCGGACGCCGCTCCCTCCGCCTGGTTGGTCGATGAGCCGTCGAAGCCCCAGATGCCCGGCTCGGCGCCGTCGGCGAGGATCTTGGTCTTGGATCGCATCAGCGGCGTCGGCTCCGTGCCGTCGATCCAGATGTATTCAGCCCGATATGCCACGTTCGCATCCTTCGTTGTGATCACCGGCCACGCCGACCTGACGTGACGGCCCTGCTGCGGCTCGACGACCGGGGGGACCGTCGCCTGAGTCGCTCACCATCTTCGTTGGCTCGCCATCTTGGTGGCGGGTCGGGTCCGATCCCACCGGAACCGACCTCCGCCAGGTTGCCCGGGGGCGTTTTCGGTCCCGTTGCCCAATTGTGAACGGCGTGTGAACACGGCGCCGCCCGCAGGGAGGAGCCCTGGAACGCCTGGTACCACCGCGGGGATCGACGACCGGGTCGACCGTGAAAGGGCGTCCGAGCACGCCCGGTGACAGGATGGAGCGCCCTATGGACCACCAACAGGACTACGTGCTGCGGACCGTCGAGGAGCGACGGGTCCGACTGGTCCGGCTCTGGTTCACCGATGTCCTCGGTCAGCTGAAGTCGGTCGCCATCTCCCCCGTGGAGCTGGAGTCGGCGTTCGAGGAGGGCGTCCAGTTCGACGGCTCGGCGATCGACGGGTTCAGCCGCGTGCAGGAGAGCGACGTGCTCGCCTTCCCCGACCCGAACTCGTTCCAGCTGATGCCCAGCCGGGAGGGCGAGGACCTCACCGCCAGGATCTTCTGCGACATCACGAACCTCGACGGCACGCCGTTCGAGGGCGATCCCCGCCAGGTGCTGAAGCGGAACCTCGCCGCCGCGGCCGACGCAGGGTTCCAGTTCATGTGCGCGCCCGAGGTGGAGTTCTTCTACCTGGCGAGCGACGACCCCACGAACCCTCAGCCGCTCGACTCGGCGAGCTACTTCGACCTGACGACCTACGACGAGACGTCCGACATCCGCCGCCGCACGATCCAGCGCCTGGAGGGCACGGGCATCCCCGTCGAGTACTCCTTCCACGAGGACGGTCCGTCCCAGCACGAGATCGACCTCCGCTACTCCGACGCCCTCGCGATGGCCGACAACGTGATGGCGCTGCGGATGATCGTGCGGGAGGTGGCGATGGCCTCGGGCGTGCACGCCACGTTCATGCCCAAGCCGATCGAAGGCGTGCAGGGCTCCGGGATGCACACGCACCTGTCGCTCTGGAGCGGCGACGACAACGCCTTCTACGACCCGGCCGATCCGGTGGGCCTGAGCTCGACCGCCCGCAGCTTCATCGCGGGGCTGCTCACCCACGCCGGCGAGGTCACGGCGGTGACCAACCAGCTGGTCAACTCCTACAAGCGACTCGTCGCCGGCTTCGAGGCACCGGTGCACATCTCGTGGGCCCGCAACAACCGCTCCGCGTTGGTGCGCGTCCCGGTGCCCAAGAAGGGCAAGGAGGACCAGGGCACCCGGCTCGAGTACCGGGCGCTGGACCCGTCGTGCAACCCGTACCTGGCGTTCTCGGTCCTGCTCGCCGCAGGCATGACCGGCGTCCAGCGGGGCTACGAAGCCCCCGAGGAGACCACGGTGAACCTCTTCGAGGACTTCGAGCAGCGCCGCCCCGAGGACGGCTCGATGCTGCCGTCGAACCTGTCGGAGGCGCTCGACCGGATGGAGGCCTCCGAGCTCGTCCACGACACGCTGGGCCAGCACATCTTCGAGTGGTTCCTGCGCAACAAGCGCTCCGAGTGGGGCGCGTACCGGACCCACGTGTCCAGCTTCGAGCTGCGCCGCTACCTGGGGACCTGGTAGGGACCGCAGCGTGCAACCCCTGCTGCTCTGGCCCGACCCGGCACCGCCCGACATCGTGCGCGTGCTCGACCTGGCCGGCCTGCCCTGGCAGGCCGTGAAGGACGAGAGCGCCGCTCGCGACGGCGTGTGGTCCGGCGCGATCGTGGCAGCCGACGAGTCGCCCGACGGCGGGTTCGCGATGGCACGGTCGTTGCGTCGCGGCGACCTCGCGGTGGCGCCGCTGCTGCTCCTGATCCGCGGCACCCAGCTGGGTGATCTCGACGGCCGCCACGACACGTTCGACGACTTCTGCGTGACGCCCGCGCACCCCGCCGAGCTGGAGGCGCGGATCCGCCATCTGCTCGCCGCCGAGTCCGGACTCGACCTCGGCCCGGAGGTGGTCCAGTACGAGGCGCTCGTCCTGAACCTGGAGACCTACCAGGCGGCAATCGACGGCAGCCCGCTCGACCTGACGTACATGGAGTACGAGCTGCTGAAGTTCCTGGCCTCGAACCCCGGCCGGGTCTTCACGCGGGAGATCCTGCTGTCACGGGTGTGGGGATATGAGTACTACGGCGGCGCCCGGACCGTCGACGTCCACATCCGACGCCTGCGCGCCAAGCTCGGCGAGGAGCACGCCGGGATGATCCAGACGGTGCGCTCGGTGGGCTACAAGTTCGGCGAGTCCCGCTGGAGCGCCTGAGCACCTTCGGGTCGGCTCGGAGGGGCGCGGTCCGTTGCTTCGGCAGACGCCGTGGTCGGCCTGCGACCACTTCATCCGCCGAAGTCGGGGCCTCCAGCGTCAGACGTTGAGGTCGATGAGCTCCGAGCCCTCGTTGAGGTACTCGCCCTCCTTGGCCAACGACTGGCCGAGGATCGCCGCGAGCACGCCGCCGGTGATGATGAAGGCCACGGGCAGGGCGACCACCAGGACGATGACGATGAGGATCGGACCGATCATCGGATCATTCTGGCATCCCGGCGTCGCCGGTGAACACCCACGCTTCCACCTCGACGAGCGCCCCCAATGGCAGTGCAGCGACGGCTACGCACGTGCGGGCCGGACGGGGCTCGGCGAAGTAGCCCGTGTAGAGCTCGTTGAGCGCCGCGTAGTCGTCCATGTCGGTGAGGAACACGGTCGCCTTGGCGACCTGGGCGGAGGTCGCCCCGTTGGCGGCCAGCAGCTCGTCGAGGTTGGCGAGCGCCTGGCGGAGCTGGCCCGCGAAGTCGTCGGCCAGCCCGTCGGGACCCAGGCCGATCTGACCCGAGATCACGAGCCAGTCGCCGGCGCGTCGGGCGGGGACGTAGGGAGCGGTCATGTCGTCCTGTCTAGCGCTCGTCCACACGCACGGTCCTGACCTACGAGCGGTCCCACCGAGATTCTGCGGTGAGGATCCGACCGTTGCGGTAGTGACTTCTCGTCAGAACCGACGGCGACCGCTGGTCCGTCAGGATCTGCCGACCCGGTAGCGGATGCGGGCGAAGTCGACCATCTGCTCCACCTCCAGGGTGGTGAGCTCGACATGGCGGGGCAGCAGCGGCTTGCCGGCTCCCAGGGTCACCGGAGCGACCGCCACCTCGATCTCGTCGAGGCGTCCGACGTCGACGAACCGCGCCGCCAGCTCGCCGCCACCGACGACCCAGACGTCGAGGTCACCGGCCGCCGCCACCAGCTCGTCGTGGAGCGAGATGACCGCCTCGTCGTCATCGGCGGCGACGAACCGCACGTCGCCGTCGACGCTGGGCAGCTCCCGATGCGTCATCACCCAGGTGGGCTGGGAGTAGCCCCACCGACCTTCCTCGTGCTCGACGACCCACTCGTAGGTGCTGGCGCCCATCACGATGGCCCCGACCCCGGTCATGAACCGGGCGTGGTCGCCCTCGTGGTCGCCGGCGTCGACCACGAACAGCCACTCCAGGCTGTCGTCGGGGTCGGCCAGGAAGCCGTCGAGGGTCGTGGCGGTGAGGTAGATCGTGCGTGACACACCGCTCATCCTGCCGTGTTCCGGCTCTGTCGGCGCACCGGACCGGCGCCGAACGCTCAGCCCGTCGGCCAGTCCTGTGGGCATCCCCGGGAGCGCCACGTCGCGGCGGCGACCGCGGCGAACACCGCGTCGGACACCCGGACGGGGCCGCCCGCGCTCCCGGCGTCGACCGTCACTTCGATGCGGGGCGTGTCGGCGGCCTTGAGCACGCCGAAGGAGCGGACGGTGAGGTCGAGCACCTCGCCGTCGGCCGACACGGCCAGGCCTTCGGATGTGACCCAGCTGAACGCCATGTGCGCGGCACCGATGCAGTAGCTGCGGACCGTGACCTCGTCGAGCAGCTCGCCGCACTCGACCCCGAGCCGTATGCCGTCAGGGCGGACCTCGGCCACCGCGACCGCTCCCTCGGCCGTGGCCACCCGCACCCGCTCGACCCCGTCGTCGAGCCGCTCAGCCGACACGACGTCGCTGGCCGCGCCCACTCCGGCCACGAGCACGACGGCCTCGGCCCATCCGGCCGCCCGCAACGTGGACGAGGTCCGCGGTCCGGTGACGTCGACCTGGACGACCTCCAGACCCGGTGCGACCTCGCGGATGCGCTCCTCGATGCCCTCGGTGCGCACGACGCGGAGCACGCCGGTCCCATCCGAGCGGACACCGGCCGCGACCGGGGGTCGCTTGGGGGCGAGCCGGGTGCAGTCCTCGCGCGACCAGAGGGCCAGGACCGGCCGCCCGTGCTCGTCGGCCAGCCGCCTCGCTGCGTCGGGCACCGGGCTGTGGCGCTTGGCGCCGAACGCGCCACCGTTGGCGGCAGCCGGTGACGGCTGCCCGCCCGGTTCGCACCACGCCGCGTCGGTCTCCACGTAGGCCGCGTCGACCCACGAGGTGCGCAGCGTCAGGTCCCACTCGCCATCGGGGACCGTCAGCGGCGGCTCGGGCTCGACCGTCGTCCGCCGCCCCTGCACCTTGCCCGCCGCTCGGCGGGCGGCGACGAGGTCGTCGCCGAGCACCCAGCCGGCGGGGCTCGACGGGTCGGGCACCGCCACCGCGCAGCCATCCGGAGCGGTGTCCGCCGAGAAGCCCACGGCACCCTCCGCCACGACGGGGGAGACCCGCTGGGGCGCTCCGAGCTCCAGCGTGGCCCGACGACCGGCGGCGTCCAGGTCGCGGGCGTCGACGCGCACCTGCGGTGCAGCGACCGCGACACCCGGTTCGCCATCGGCGGGAACCCCGGGCTCCGCCTCACCCAGGACCTCCGCAGCCGCCTCCGCGATCGTCTGCCAGCCGGTGCAGCGACACAGGTGCGCGGCGAGCGCCCGATCCACCGCGCCGTCGCGCAGCGACGCCCCGGCTGCGGCGGTGCGCCGCAGCGCCTCCAGTCGGACGACGATGCCGGGGGAGCAGAACCCGCACTGGCTCGCACCGTGGTCGAGGAAGGCGCGACTCCAGCGCTCGCGGATCGCGTCATCGAGGCCGTCGAAGGTCTGCACGTCGCGACCCGCGACCCGCCGCAGCGGCGTCACGCACGACACCCTGGGTGAGCCGTCGACGAGCACCGTGCAGCACCCGCACTGGCCCTGGGGCGAGCAGCCGTCCTTGGCGGAGCGGGCACCGACCGGGCCCCGCAGCGCCTCGAGCAGCGTGAGGCCGTCGTCGGGTATCGCCACGGTCACACCGTCGACGGTCAGGACCACCTCGGAGGCGGGCACCTGAGATGACGGTCTGGGATGGTCGGCTGGCATTCGGCGAGGCTCCCACGGGATGGCGGTCGAGCCGGGCGATCGGACTCGGCGCGGTCGGCACGGTACTTTGCCCGACTGTGACCGACCTTGCCCGACTGTGACCCACCTCGCCCGACTGTGACCCACCTCGCCCGCCGACGTGTCCTGCAGGGCAGCCTCGGACTCGGAGCAGTGACGCTCACCGGCACGTTCCTCGGCGCGTGCGGCGACGATTCGAACGCAGGGACCGCAGGAAGCGCCGGCCCCGCCTCCGATCGCCCATCGCGACATGCCCTCCTGGCCGCGTTCCCGCAGTCGACCCCCCACATCCCGGCCGGGGTGCCGACCCGCCTGCCGTACCTGATCTCGGACCCCGACGGCGTCCCGATGGCCTCGATCGACGACGAGATCGAGTTCACGGTCGCCAAGGACGGCACCGTGCTCGACACCGTGGTGGTGACGCCGCGGAACGACGGCGTGCCCCGCGCCTACCTCCCGCTGACCACCACGTTCCCCGAGCCCGGCCTCTACGACATCGCCGCCGTCTACGACGGATCGACGATCGACTCGACGGTCGAGGTGTTCGAGCGGTCCGAAGTTGCGGCACCGGTCGTCGGCGACCCGCTCCCGCCGGTGGACTCCCCCACGTCGAACCGACCCCTGGGCGTCGACCCGCTGTGCTCACGTCGACCGATCTGCCCCCACCACTCGACGAACCTGACCGACGCGCTCACCGACGGTCGACCGATCGTGATGGTGATCGCCACGCCGGCGTACTGCCAGACGGCCGTGTGCGGTCCATTGCTGGAACTCGTCATGGAGCAGACCGAGGGCCGAACCGACCTGCTGGTGCTGCACCAGGAGGTGTACCTGCACCCCGAGACCGACGACGACCTGGCAGGAGCAGCGCTCGCCCCAGTGCCTGCCGCATACGGGATCGACTTCGAACCGCTGGTCTACGTGACCGACTCCAGCGCCACGATCGTGGCGCGAGCGGACGTCACGCTCGACCGCAGCGAGCTGGCCGACCTGCTGGAGCTGGCGGTCTGAGCGACTCGACCGATGCGGAGATCCACCGACCTCACGACCGCCACGTGGCGCGGTGTGGTCAGGAGAAGGACTGGCCGCAGCCGCAGGAGCGCTCGGCGTTGGGGTTCGTGATCGCGAACCCGGACTGGTCGAGGCCGTCCTTGTAGTCGAGCGTGGCACCCTGCAGGAGCTGCGCGCTCGACGGGTCGACGACCACGCTGATGTCGCCGTAGGTGTTGGTGATGTCGTCGGTGGCGACGTCGGTGTCGAAGAACATCTCGTAGGCGAACCCCGAGCAGCCACCGGGCCGGACCGCGACGCGGAGCGCGAGGCCCTCTTCACCTTCGGCGTCGATGAGCTGCTTGACCTTGGTGGCTGCGTTGTCGGTCAGGGTGATCACGTAGTCCTCCACGCTGGGCGCACGAGTGTGTGCCGCGAGTGTACTGCCGACCCCGTCGGACACCCAGGCGCCGGGCGTCTGGACGCCGAGGCAGGCCCGGGCGCGGTCAGTCGGGAACCAGGGTCGCCCGGCACGGCTCGCGGTGCGACAGGTCGTGGAAGTCCTCGACCTGGGCGCCGCCGAGCGCCTCGACGAACCCCTCGAGCAGGCCGCGGTGCAGCGCGCACACGAGCTCAGGGTTCGTCTCGGCCAACTCCGCGAACGGGCAGTGCCCGAACGCGACGGTCGTGGCTCCGCCCTCCTCGACCGACGCGGGGTCGAAACCGAGCTCCTCGAGCATGGCCGCTGCTGCCTCGACGCACGGACGTCGCTCGGCCGGGCTCGGCGCAGCGCCAACCGCCGCTGCGCCGATCGCCGCTCTGTGCGACAGCCGTCGGCCCTGCTCCCGACCTGCTGCCAGCACCGGCTCGCCGCTGAGGCCGGCGTCGGCGGCCAGCGCGGCCAACATGCGGGCCATCATCGGGAACACCGGCGGCTCCAGCCCGAGCGACGGGGCGTCGGGTGCGAGGGAGTACAGGTGCTGCGGTCGCCCCACCGCGCCGCTGCTGTCGGGCCTGGCGTCGAGCAGACCGACGTCGCGCATCCGCTCCAGGTGCGGGCGCACCGTGTTGGCGTGCAACCCCAACGACTCGGCGATCGCCGCCGTGGCGAGCGGACGCGGCGAACGGGCGAGCTCCAGGTAGATCGCATAGCGGGTGTTGTCGCCCAGCGTCTTCAGCAGATCGAGGCGGTGCTCGGACTGGCCCACGAGGCAAGGGTAGGCCCGCGGCTGAGATAACACGGGGCGGACCGGTAAAATCGCCCCGTGACCGACCGGAGCACATCCGATGACGCGCTGGTGCCGCCGCCGAGCGACGACGAGGTGATGGGCCTGCTGCGCGGGGTCGTCGACCCCGAGCTCGGCTCCGACATCGTCGAGCTCGGGATGGCCAAGGGCGTGCGGGTCGAACCCGACGGCACCGTGCACGTCACCGTGGCGCTGACCACCAGCGGGTGCCCTCTGCGCGCCGAGATCCAGCGCGACGTGCGTGCCCGAGTCGGCTCGCTCCCCGGGGTCACCGCGGTCCGCCTGGACTGGACCGAGCTCGACCAGGCCGGCAAGGCAGCGGCGATGGAGCGGGCACGGCGCAACATCGCCGAGCGACCCGAGCGCACCTCGGTCCCCACGACGGCCAAGGTCATCATGGTGGCGTCCGGCAAGGGCGGTGTGGGCAAGTCCTCGGTCACGGTGAACCTGGCAGCGGCACTCGCCGACAAGGGCTTCACCGTCGGGGTGATCGACGCGGACATCTGGGGCTTCTCGGTCCCTCGCATGGTCGGCCTGGAAGGTCGGCTCGCTGCCGAGGAGCCGCCCGGGTCGTCCGCCCCTGCGGTCACGACCGCTGACGGGGCGCCGGGCGCAGCCGGCGCCGGCGGGGTCGACGGTGCCGAGCCGATTCCGGCTCGCTCGGCGGAACGCCGTCCACGGATCCTCCCGAACGAGATCCAGATCGGTGCCGGACGGCTCAAGGTCGTCTCCATGGGGTTCCTCGTCGACGACGAGGGCAGCGCGCTCATGTGGCGCGGCCTGGTGCTCAACCGGGCGGTGCAGCACTTCCTGGAAGACGTCGACTGGGATGGCGTCGACTACCTGCTGATCGACATGCCGCCGGGCACCGGCGACGTGCAGATGGGACTGGCCAAGCTCCTCCCCCGCGCCGAGATGCTGGTGGTGACCACACCGTCGTTGACAGCGCAGAAGGTTGCGGTCCGGGTGGTCGACATGGGCCGCAAGAACTTCCTGCACATCGCGGGTGTGATCGAGAACATGTCGAGCTACCTCGACGACACCGGTCGCGAACACCTGCTGTTCGGCTCCGGCGGCGGCGAACGCCTCGCCACCGAAGCGGGCGTCCCGCTGCTGGCGCGGATCCCGATCGAGCCGGCCGTCGCGGACGGCGGCGATCACGGTCGACCGATCGCGCTCGGGGAGGGCCCGGCAGCCGAGGCGTTCCGCGACCTCGCCGACGAGATCGTCGACGACATCATCCCGCCGGCGGACCTCACGGGCTGCTCCACCCGGATGATGGATGCCGTGCAGGCCGCTCTGGCGGCGGCGGACCGCTCTGCCTGACGGCGTTGCACCATCTGCCGCATCCGCTTCGACGACGACGTGTCACGACTCAGCTCACGTCGCAGACAGGATCGGACCGGATCCGTTGCACCGCCCTGCATCTCAATCCCGTCGACAGCGAGGTCCGCAGCGTCACATGATCGCCTCGTGACCGACGCAGCCGAAGCGACCGACCGGAACACCGCTGCGGTGCTCGCACCGACCGAGCGCGGCAGGGTTCGTCGCCACCCGGACCGAGCGTCGTATGACCGCGAGGTCGTGCACGCCGTCCTCGACGAGGGGCTCGTCGCCCATGTCGGCATCGTGGCTGATGACCAGCCCTACGTCCTGCCGATGTTCTACGGGCGCGACCGCGACCGACTCCTGCTGCACGGGTCGGTCGCGTCACGTCTGGTTCGCCTGCTGAGCGCCGGGGTGCCCGTGTGCGTGACCGTCACGCTGCTCGATGGCTTGGTGCTCGCCAGGTCGGCCTTCCACCACTCGATGAACTACCGGTCCGTCGTGGTGCTCGGGACGGCCCGACGACTCACCGACGACGCGGCAGTCGAGGCCGGGTTCGCGAGGCTCGTCGACCACGTCGCCGATGGTCGCAGCGACGAGGTCCGCGCTCCGAACACCTTGGAGGCGCGTCAGACCGTCCTGCTCGAGGTGCCGATCGAGGAGGCGTCCGCGAAGTCACGCACCGGCGGCCCGATCGAGGAGCCCGACGACCTGATCGAGCCGGGTTGGGGTGGCGTCATCGGTATCCGGACCGTCTTCGACGAACCGATCGCCGATGAGGACACCATCCCCGGGACCCCTCTGCCTCCGTCCCTGCAGAGCTACCGACGTGGCACCGGCTGAGCCAGCTCACGGCACCGTCCTCGCACGGTCGGATCAGCTGACGACGATGGCGCCGCTGAGGCCGTGACCGACGTCCATGGCCCGGTGCCGGCGGTCCGGCCCGGAATCATCGACCCCCGCCACCGTCGAGCGGCCGGGCGCTCCACGCGTCGTAGACGCCGCCGGTGCCCTCCGGGTCGCCCGGCAGCACGATCCGTGCGCCGCCCGGTCCGTCGGTGAGCAGCGGGAGCACCGGCTCGACCTGCGAGAGGCCGGCGGCGTGGGCCAGCACATCAGCGGATCGATCGAACCGCGACAGCGCGACCAGCGTCCGCACCGTCGGGAAGATCAGCACGATCTCCCCGTCGTCGTGGCGACGCAGCGCCTCGTGCGGGGTCCACCAGTGCGTGCCGATCAGCTCACGGTCGTCGTGGCGCACCTCCTGGTCCTGTGGCGCGGCGGCCACGAAGAAGCGTGTGTCATAGCGACGGTGCGAGCCGAGCGGCGTGATCCAGCGGGAGAAGTAGTGCAGCGCTCCCGCGTCCAGGACCAGGCGCTCTTCCGCGGCCACGTCCGCTATCCGGCGACGCGACTCGTCGACGTCTCGCCGTGCGACCACCAGGCGCTCCGACAGCGACGGGTCCTCGGCGTCGAGCGGCCGACCATCGGCGTGACGGGCGATGAGCACCCCGGCCTCTTCGAACGACTCGCGGATCGCGGCCACCCAGAACGCCAAACCGCCGCGGTCGACGCCCAGCCGACGCGACGCCTCGGCGTCGTCGAGACCGGCGCACACCGTCGCCACGGCGGGCGAGTCGTCGTCGGTATCGACACCGCCACCGGGAAAGACGTACGCACCGCCGACGAAGTCCGAGTCGAGGTTGCGCTGCATGAGGCAGACCTCGAGACCGGTGTCGCCGTCGCGCACCAGCATCACCGTCGACGCGTCCCTCACGGGGACGGCGTCAGGGTCCGCGTCGAGGAGCAGCGCCGTCATCGGAGCTCAGGCCGGCGGGTCGAGCTGTCGAGGTGCGTCGATCTCCACATCGATCACCTCCGCGTACGGCGCCGATGGCTCGGCCGGACGGCTCGCCGCGTCGACCACCGGACCCCGTCGTCCGCCGAACGAGAACGTGCTGAACGACGTCCCGCCACCCGGTGCGGCACCGAAGGTCGCTGTCATGAACGCCGCCGAGCGAGCCGCTCGCCGTTCGATCCAGCGGGCCGCAAGCGGTCGCAGGAGCGCCCGCGTGGGTGGCAGGAGCAGCGCCAGTCCGGGGATCGCGGTCAGGAATCCCGGCACGATGAGCAGCAGGCCGCCGACGACGACCATGAGTCCGTCGAGCGCCTGGTCCGCTGGCTGACGTCCGGCGGCCAGCTCCTCGTTGGCCTTCCGCCAGACGCTCAGGCCCTCGGAGCGGATCAGCACGAGTCCGGCGATGCTGAGCCCGATGAGCAACAGGACCGTGGGAACCACGCCGATCCACTGGGCGACGACGATCGCCGCCCAGATCTCGAGGAACGGCAGGACCAGCAACAGCGCGAGCGCGACCACGGCATCAGCCTACGGCCAGGGTTCAACTGCTCGCCCGGAGCCCTCGCACCGATCCGAGCAGACGCTCAGGTTCCGGCAGCGCCGTCAGGCGTCGATCAGCTCGCGGCGTTCCGACTCGTTCAGCCCGCCCCAGATGCCGTGCGGCTCCCGGATCTCCAGCGCGTACTCCAGGCACTCCTGTCTCGACGGGCACTCCGCGCAGATGGCCTTGGCCCTGCGCTCGCGCTCCAACCGATCCGCCTTGCGCTCGAACTGAGGCGGCGGGAAGAACACCGTCGCCTGCGGCCCCCGGCACGCCGCCTTGACCTGCCACATGTCGTGAACTTGCTGTGCACTCACCGTCGGCCCCCCTTTGGTGTGCGGCGCACCCTACGCACGCCCTTCGCCGCCGCTCAAGGAGCAATTTGTACGCGGTTCGCTCGCGATCGCGAACACCGGCCCGACGCGCTCAGGCGTCGTCGTCGACAGCGGTGCCGGCGTCCGCGCCCCGACGGCGGTCGCGCATCTCGCGGTAGTCGATCGCGCCGCCCTCCTCGGGCTCGACCTCGAGCACCAGCCCGTCGATCGCCACCACTCGAACCGGGTCG